>Ga0209343_10001631_pt1 | contig 30023 bp, 27 predicted proteins | sample RifCSPlowO2_02_FD_184026 | JGI IMG/M metagenome (GOLD analysis project Ga0209343, IMG submission 184026) | Groundwater microbial communities from Rifle, Colorado - Rifle CSP2_plank lowO2_0.2 (SPAdes) (version 2) | ecosystem: Environmental > Aquatic > Deep subsurface > Groundwater | place... | reverse complement strand
GCCGCCTGGAGCGGGTCGGCGTGCGCTCGATCAACAATGTGGCCGACGCGACCAACTATGTCTTGATGGGCTACGGCCATCCCTTGCACGCCTTCGATCTCGACCGCCTGGAGAAAGGCCGAATTGTTGTCCGCCGCGCCGGAGAGAGCGAGTTGCTGCGGACGCTTGATGCCGTGGAGCGCCGGCTGACCCGCGACGACCTCGTCATCGCCGATGCCAAGCGGCCCGTGGCCTTGGCGGGCATCATGGGCGGACTGGACACCGAGATTTCTCTTCACACGCAGAACGTCCTGCTCGAGAGCGCCTGGTTTGAGCCGGTGACGGTGCGCCGCACCTCAAAGAAACAAGGGTTGCATACGGAGGCGTCGCATCGCTTTGAGCGCGGCGCCGACCTCGGCGCAACCCTGGCGGCGGCGAACCGCTGCATCGAATTGATCCGGGAACTCGCCGGCGGAGAGTTGGACGCGCATGTTTCCGACGTCTATCCCCAACCGAAGCAAGTCCAGACCATCCTGCTGCGTCACGCGGAGCTGGCGCGCCATCTCGGAATGGAAATCCCCGCGGCGGATGTGGAGCAGATTCTGGCAGGTCTCGGATTCTTGCCGCGCGCCCGAGGCCGGACGGGATGGCGCTGCACGGTTCCAACGCACCGGGTAGACCTCAGCCGCGAGATTGACCTGGTCGAAGAAGTCGCACGGCATTACGGCTACGATCGCTTTCCGCTGCGATTGCCCCCATCCTCCGGCCAGCCGGCCCGCAAAGCACCTCACGCCGCCAAGGAAGAGCGATTGCGTTCTTTGTTGTTGGGATTGGGCTACGATGAAGCCCTCTCTCCGGTGCTTGTCAGCCGGACAACCGAAGCGTTTGAGGAGTCGCCGGCGGTCGCCTTGTCGAACCCCTTGAGCGAAGAGGCTTCCGTGATGCGAACCAGCCTGGTTCCCGGTTTGCTCGCGGCCGTCCAGTGGAACCTGAACCGGGGCCAGGAAACCGTTCGCTTATTCGAGCTGGGGAATATCTATCTGCGAAGCGCGAACGGCCACCGCGAGCCGCCCGTGCTTGGCCTGGTTGCGACCGGGGACCGTGCCGAGGCCGGCCTGAATCAGCCAGCGCGGAAGTTCGACTGGTTGGACCTCAAGGGAGACCTGGAGCAGTGCGCGGAACTATTTGAGATCGGCTCATACCGATTCGATTCGGAGATCCTTCCGGACTACTACCGGCCCGGACACGGGGCGCGGTTGATGTTGGATGGCGGCCCGGTCGTGCTGCTGGGGCAGTTGAGTCAGGCCGCGGCCGAACAGTGGAAGTTCCGGCACCCGGTTTTTCTGGCGGAAGTTTTCTTGGAGCGGCTCTATGCCCGAGACCTGCGCTCACCGCGCTCGCAGCCGATTTCGCGGTTCCCGGCCGTCGAGCGTGATTTTTCGCTCTTGCTCCTGAGGCAGGTCCAATTCCAAAATGTGCGGGAGGCCGTGCTCTCGCTCGGCATCCCGGAGGTGGTCGCGGTGTCGCCGGTCGAAGCGCTCTATGACCGCCCGCCCGCGACGCCGGAACGCTACAGCCTGCTGTTGCGGCTGACGTTGCAGAGCCACCAGGCCACGCTCACGGAGGCGGAACTCGCGGCGTGGAGCGCCCGGGTCATGGAGTGTTTGAAGGGAAAACTGGGAGCACAAATCCGCGTGTAAGATGGGAATGAGACTCACTGAGACGATCGGCTAAAGAAGGAACCGTATATGAGCGAACCGAACACGCCAGCCGAAGGGCTGGAAGAACTGTTGAGCCTGGAAGAAAAAATCCACCAGACCATTCAATTGCTCAAAACGACCCGGACGGAGAAAGAGGAGCTGGCGCGGGAGAATTCCCGCTTGCGCAGCGAACTGGAAGCGCAGTCGCGGACTGCCCGGGCGCTCGAAGACCGCGTGGGGCGGTTGGAGAAAGAGCGGGAAGCGGTGCGGGCGCGTGTCCAGCGGCTTCTGGAGCAGGTGGATTCCCTCACTGCGACCCCTGCGGAGGCCTGAGCAAGACCGTTGGCCCAACCTGTGCCGGAGGCGAGACATCATGACCGAGCCGTCCAAGGGAATTCGCGTCGAGATTTACGACCGGGCCTATCAATTGCGCTCCGAGGCCGGAGAGTCTTACACGCGCCGGCTGGCCCAATCCGTGGACACCGCCATGCGTTCGATCGCGGAAAAGACTCAGACCTATGATTCGCTGCGCCTGGCGGTCCTGGCGGCGCTCCACTTCGCCGACGAGTGCGAGCGGGTCAAGGAGCGTTACGAAAAGCTCAGCGCCACGGTCTCGGAGAAAAGCCTGGCCTTCCGCGAGGCGCTCGAACGCGCCGCGGACTAGCCCGGCGGGACGCTCCGATTGTGGATTCCACTTCGCCGGATGGGAGTATAATACGAATGGAGGCAGCACTGCGAGGCAGGTGGATGTGCCCATATTCTTGAGCCAACACTTTAGAAACGGGGGTTTGCTACCGTTCTGGTGTGCCATGCTCTACCGGGCCGCGGCCGCGGCCGGGTCCAGAGACGCCTAAAGGAATGCGCAGACTCTCACCCGTATCCTACGGGTTCAAGAATATGTCACACACGGCTGAGCGGTCTGCCCACTGTTCCCCCGGTTCGCCCCAGCGCAAACGAATTCCGTGAACATCCTCTTCATCGGTGACATCTTTGGCAAAGCGGGCCGGAAGATCGTCGCCGACCACGTGGCCGACCTCATCCAGACGCGCGCCGCCGACCTGGTGATAGCGAATTGCGAAAACGCCGCCGCCGGTTTTGGCGTCACTCCCCGGCTCGTGCAGGAGTTGCTCGCGCTCGGCATTGATGTCCTCACCAGCGGCAACCACATCTGGGACCGCAAGGAGATCATCGAGTACTTCCCCAAGGAGCCGCGACTGCTGCGGCCGGCCAACTATCCCGGCGGGCCGGGCCAGGGGAGCTATCTCGGGCGGACGAAGTCGGGCATCGAGTATGCGGTGCTCAATTTCCAGGGCCGGGTCTTCATGGCGCAGACCGATTGCCCGTTCCGCACCGCCGACCGCGAGCTGGAGAAGTTGCCCGCCTCCTGCAAAATCCGCATCGTGGACATGCACGCCGAGGCGACTTCGGAGAAGCAGGCGATGGGCTGGTACCTGGACGGGCGGGTCACGGCCGTCATCGGAACGCATACGCACGTGGCGACGGCGGACGAGCGCGTGCTCCCCCAAGGCGCCGCCTATATCACCGACGTGGGCATGACCGGGCCGTACGATTCCGTCATCGGCATCACCAAGGAAACCATCTTGCAGCGCTTCCTCACCGCGATGCCCACGCGCTTTGACGCCTCCGAAACAGACGTTTGGCTCGCCGCCGTTCTTGTCCAGGCGGACCCGGAATCGGGCCGGGCGCTCGGCATCGAACGCATCCGATTGCGCAGCGATTGATTCGAGGACAGTGATGAGTGACAAGTGACAAGTGACGAGTTTTGAGCACCCCTGTTCTGCTGGCTCGGCGCTTTATCACTTTCCACTCATCACTGCTTTTCTTCTGCCTTCGGAATTCGGACGCCTGATTTCGGACTTCGGAATTCTGAATTCGGATTTGTGACTTCATTCCATGTCCCACCCTCCCTACGAAATTCTCGAACACACCGCCGACGTCGGCCTGAAAGCATATGGACAAACGCTCCCGGAATTGTTTGCCAACGCCGCACGCGGCATGATTGCGCTGGCACTCGAACCGCCTGTGGTGAGCGAAGTCGAACCGCAGGAGGTCCGCCCGTCCCAAAGCTGTCCGCTTTCGGCCCGCGGCGAGGACCTGGAAGAACTCCTCGTCCATTTCTTGAGCGAAATCCTCTATGCCTTGGACGCTGAGGGTTGGTACTTCTCCGAGTTCCGCATCGGGACGCTCAAACCCACCGCCATCGAAGCCGAAGGCTGGGGCGAGCGCAGCGAGCGGTCCGAACGCCGCCGCGTGGCTGTCAAGGCCGTCACCTATCACCAGGTTTCGGTCGAGCAGACTGCCACAGGCTGGGAGGCGGTGGTTTACTTCGATATCTGATTGTCAGAGGGAGTAGTGCCCTTCTGGATAGGGCATTTTCAGGGTTGCTGTATAACAAACGTGATGGCGTCATCCTGAGCGAAGCGAAGGATCTGTTTTTCCTTCCCGTCGCAATCCATTGCGGGAGAAGCAGATTCTTCGGGCCGACCAAAAGCGTCGGCCCTCAGAATGACGTCATCAGGCAGTAACGGCGCTATACAGCAACAGTGAAACCGCGATAGACTCCAGTTATCCAGTTGACGCTCCGTATCAATATTGGTACAGTTGCCCTTGGACCCAAGACGCAAATGTTTGCCTGCGCACTTTTACCGCTCAGACAGCGGACGGGAGCCGGTGCGGGAATGGCCGACGAACCTGAACGCGGATGAGCGGAAGATCATCGGGGAGGATATCAAAGAAGTGGAGTTTTCCTGGCCCATCGGTATGCCACTGGTGCGTTCCGTTGGCCGCGAGCTATGGGAGGTGCGGAGCACTTTGCCGCAAGGCCGGATCGCCCGCGTCCTGTTCTGCGCCACCGGAGAACAGATGGTGCTGCTTCACGGCTTTATCAAGAAGTCGCAGAAGACCCCCAACCGGGAGATTGACTTGGCGCTCAAGAGAATGAAAGGGAGAACCGCGTGAAAAAGAAGAACATCGGATCATCGTTCGATAGCTGGCTCCGCGAGGAAGGCATCTACGAAGAGGTCACCGCGACCGCCATCAAGCGTGTTCTCGCGCGGCAGGTGGAAGCGGCCATGAAGGAGAAAAAATTTTCCAAGTCGGAAATGGCCCGGCGTATGCACACCAGCCGCGCCGCTCTCGACCGCCTGCTCGATCCTGAGAATGATGCCGTCACCCTCAGCACCTTGCGGAAGGTGGCGATAGCGGTCGGCCGTGAGATTCGACTGGAGCTTGTCTAGGGGTTTGCGTAATGTCGAAAGCGATCACGGTCTCATCGTGCGCCTCCAGTCACACCGAGGAAATAAACTCGGACGAGCCATTTGGAACCTTCATACGAAGAAGCTGTTGGGCGTACTCGGTTATGGCGCCGTTTTTGGCACGTTGGGGTCGTGGCTTCGATTTGGATTGATACGGGTCTGAAATTATGTCCTTATTGGACCAATTGAACCCCCAGCAGCGGGAGGCGGTGGAGAACACCGAAGGGCCGCTGTTGATTCTCGCGGGAGCCGGGAGCGGCAAGACGCGAGTCATCACCTACCGGATTGCCTACCTCGTCGAATATCGCGGCGTCCCGCCGGAGAACGTTCTGGCGGTGACTTTCACCAACAAGGCCGCCGACGAGATGCGCAGCCGGGTCGAGCGCCTGGTGCGTCTACCGGGCCTGGCGCAACCCTGGATTTCGACGTTCCATTCCTTTTGCGTGCGCGTCCTGCGCCGCGACGGCGAGCGGATCGGTCTGCCGCGCGACTTCTCGATCTATGACGAAGACGACCAGCTCCGCGTGGTGAAAGCCTGTTTGCGGCAGCTCGGTCTCACCAAGCGCGAGTTGCAAGCCCGCGCCGTGCTCTCGCGGATCAGTCACGCCAAGAACCACGGGCGCAAGCCGGAGGATTTTTACTTGAGCGCCACCGACCCCATGTCGGAGCGGATCGCGCAGGTTTACGACCTCTACGAGAAGGAACTCCGGAAAGCCCACGCCGTGGATTTCGACGATCTGCTGCTCTTTGCCGTGCGGTTGTTGCAGGAGAACGCCGACGTCGCACTCCGTTACAATGAGCGATATCCCTACATCCTGGTGGACGAGTATCAGGACACCAACCGCGCGCAATATGAACTGGTGCGCTTGCTGACCCAGACGCAGCAGAACCTTTGTGTGGTCGGCGATGAAGACCAGTCCATCTACTCCTGGCGCGGGGCGGACATCCGCAACATCGTGGAGTTCGAGAAGGACTATCCGCAGGCCCGCATCATCCGCCTGGAACAGAATTATCGCTCGACCCAGAGCATCCTCGACGCCGCGTCCGCCGTCGTTGCGAACAACCGGTATCGCAAGGGCAAAACGTTGTGGACGGCGCGCCAGGGCGGGCCGAAGGTCGGCTCCTATGAAGCATTCGACGGGGAGAACGAGAGCCTGTTTGTAGCCGACTGGCTGGCCCGGCGACAAGAACCGGACGAGCGCGCGGCCATCCTCTACCGCACCAACGCCCAGTCCCGGCTCTATGAGGAGTCGTTGCGTCGCTACGGGCTGAAATACAACGTCGTCGGAGCCATCAGTTTTTACGAGCGCGCCGAAGTGAAAGACCTGCTCGCGTATCTGAAAGCGGCGCTGAATCTCGCGGACTCCGTCAGCCTGCTGCGCATCCTCAATTCCCCGCCGCGCGGCATCGGGGAGACAACCGCCCAAAAAATCGAAGAGATCGCTCTCGAAGCGAACCTCTCATTCTGGGACGCGCTCGGCCAGGCGCTCGAACACAAGCTTCTGCCGGCGCGGACGCTCGCGGCAATCCAAGCCTTCCGGGAGTTGATGGAAGATCTGCACGGAATGGCTGCCGAAGGCAGCGTCTCCGCGATCTTGAAGAAGGTGCTCGAGAACACGCGCTACATCGAATCGCTCGAAGAAGAAGGCACGCCGGAAGCCGAGGGGCGGATCGAAAACATTCAGGAATTGCTGAACGCCGCCGCCGACAGCTACGAACGGAGCGAGACGCTAAGTCAGTTTCTCGATCACGCCGCGCTGGTGAGCGACGCCGACAACTACGACGAGAACGCACGGATCACGCTGATGACCCTGCACAGCGCCAAGGGATTGGAATTCCCGGTTGTGTTTCTGGTGGGCATGGAGGAAGGGCTGCTGCCGCACAGCCGCTCGCTGATGGACCCGCAGGCGCTGGAGGAAGAACGCCGCCTCTGCTACGTCGGCATGACGCGCGCGCAAAATGTTCTGATCCTCACCCGCGCCCTCGCGCGCCGGCATTACGCCAGCCAGATGGAGGAAGGCTCGCGGGCCTCCCGGTTCTTGCGCGAGGTTCCGCCCGCCCTGCTCGAAGACCTCTCTGAACGACGCGGCGTCCGCCAGGAACAGCAGGGAGAACGGCATTACGAATATGAGCCTGTGGAGGATGAGGAAGCCGCGCGCGTAACATCGGTCGAGAATGCCCAACGATTTTTCGGCATGCCTGGCGCCCGGCCCGAGCCGCGGATTCGCAAACCGCTGACGGGCGCGGGGCTTGCGCCGGGAAACCGCGTCAAGCACCCGAAATTCGGCTACGGGACCGTGTTGCGCAGCGAAGGCAAAGGCGAGGAAACGAAACTGACCATCAGCTTCCCCGGATTTGGTATGAAGAAGCTGATGGCCAAATATGCGGACCTTGAACGGGTGTGAAATGGCGGAGGAACCTGCCACGACAATTCCATCTGAGCCTGGCGAAAACCGGGAAGAGAAACCTTCCCTTCCCGTGGGCGTGATCACCGCGCTGGCCTTCGGCGCGGTTGTGTTGGTTGGCCTTTACGTTCTGGTTGCGCGGCAGTCCGGTTCGCAAACGCTCACGGGGCCAAGCCGGGACGCCGTGGCGTACGCCGAGCAATTGTCTGTCGCCGAGTTGCGCATGAGCGCGGAGGAAAACTTCCTCGGCCAGGAGGTTGTTTATCTCGACGGGAAACTCGCCAACCGCGGGGATAAAGCCGTCCGGCAATTAACGGTCCGGCTCTACTTCCGGGACACTCTGAACCAAGTGGTTCTTCGCGACGACCAGGAAGTAATCAAGGCGCGCTCGGCGCCACTGTTGCCGGGGGAGACGCGGGAGTTCCGCCTTCTCTTTGACCGGATCCCGGATTCCTGGAACCAACAGGTTCCGCAGTTCCAGCTTCTTTCGTTGGAGCTTCAGTAGGTGTTTGTTCCGTGCGCGCAACTGCTGCTTGCGGGATGATCTCCACAATTCCCAGCCGCGCCCCCGGCTTCCAGCCGCTAACTCCCAGATGATGTTCTCCGGGACCGAGATCGGCGATCGTGTCCACAGATAGCCAATGCCACATCCCGCTGATCGGATCGCCCCGGCCGACTGCCTGTTTCAATACCGAGCCGTCGAGAAAAAGATCAAGGCCGGCGCTTTGGGGGATCGCCCCGGAGAGCCATAGGCGGAATCGGTAAAAGCCGGGTTCCGCAACCGAAAAGCGAAATTGCGCGTGGCTTGGTGAACCTGACGGAGTAGTAGCGGGTGTCCCGCTGGGTATTGGCTCGGCAAGGGCCAGGTGCGGTTGCGGGGAAACCTCCGTGCCAGGCACGAACACAACGCCACCTTCGAGTTGTGTCGCCTGGCGCGCGGCCAGACTCACGACCGTCCGCGCGTCCGGAACAAACAGGGAGTGGAGTGAAATCGTCGGCCAATTCGTTGGCGCAGAGGGGACGGCGAAGATCACCTCTGCAGTTCCAGATGTGACTTCCTGAGAAAAAAGTTGCGCACGCAGCGGCAGAGGAGTTGGAGAAGCTGCGACCCACGGGAACCGCTGCGGGGAAAGGGCTACCGCCCGGCGGCGATTGACCCAGACTGTGGCGGGTTGGTCGGAGACGAGCCGCAGAACCAGTCGTCCCGCCGCTCGGGTGGGGATTCGCGTCCGGGCGATCAACAGAGTCCCCGGGGCAAGCGGCAGTTCTTTCGGAAGAGTGAGGTAAGCCGGACGCAATTGCTGATTGAGCGCCGCCACCCAGGGCTGTTGGCCGTAGGAACCGAACTCTGCCAGCCAGGAAGTTTCGACCGGCATCCATTGCGCCGGAACTGGAGCATCGGCAGTCGAAGCCGGCTGCCATCCTTCGACCGTGCCAACCTCCCAGTTGGTTTTCATCCACTGCCACGGCTTGAGCTTCGGAATCAGCTCGATGGCCTCAGGCAGTCGCGGCTGGAGCCGGTCCAGCGCATGGAAGTTCCCGAGCGAGCCTTGACTGGCCCGAGCAGCAATCGTTTCTTGAACTTTTTTCCAGTGCTCGAGCGCCTGCTGACGAGCGGTTTCCTCGCCGTTCAAAACAAAGCGGGCCAAGGCTTCCATCCCGCGCCGGTACTCAGCCAAAGCCAGGCCGGCCTCGGCAACCGCTTGAATGCGCCGATGGAAATCCTCGTTGGCCGTTCCTCTCCAGGCGCCCAACCGTCCGGCGTTGGCGGCTTCGTCCAGGACCTGCCGCGCTTCGCTCTCCATAATCCCGGCGGGAACACGCTTCTCGCGCTGCGTCCCCTCGTTCGCCAGCAGCCAATTCTTCTCGCTCAGGACCTCGCTGAGAAGGATGCTCGGCAACTGGCCTGAGACCGATTGGAACAGAACGGACTTGATGAAAAGGAATTCTCGCGCAGAGGCCGGCAAGGAGTTGGTTGCCAGGCCGGGCTGCATGGGAGGCTCCGAACTGGCGTCGTTCCCCGGAAGCAAGGTCAGAATTCGGCTGCTGTGCGTGGCCGCCGCATAGGCAGCAAGGCCAGCCCGGCCTCCGAACCGGACAGCGAACTGTTGCCGCCAGTATTGATCGGGTGTGTCCGGCGAATATCCCAGACGCCCCCAAAGCAGGAGCCGAAACCAGTCCTCCTCCAGGGCCGGAAGTCCGCTCCCTGCCTCGGCGTCTCGGTTTCGGCTCGGAAGCCGGGTGGCGCGGAAGGACTCGTCCAGAAATCCGAGCGAATCCGGCGTCCCGATCCGCTGGACGGCGCCCCGGACGGCGCTGGGGTCTTCCCACGGGTGCAGCTCCGAAGGCCGCGTCTCCAGTCGCCACAGGACGGGATAGTCGCTCGTGCGGGGAGACTCCGCGGGCAGAGGCAAAGGGGCCAGAAGACGGATGGTGCTGCTGGACACCGCCGAACTCAGCTCGTCCTTCGTCGGCCACCATTCCCGGTCTGCGCTCAAGAAAATAGCGCGTTGGTCGTTGAGTTGAGCCAACGGCGCCAAGATGTTTTCGGAAACCCAACGGCTGCGCTCCGGCGGCTCCGCGAGCGTCAGTACATCCTGGTCCAGGGCCACGCCCGCCAACTCCGGATAAGAGCGCAGGAGCACCGGGAGGCTTTCCCGCGACGCGGGAGTCTCCCCGCCGCCTGGCGCTGCAGCAGGTTCGGCGGCGGTTGAAGAAGGCCCGCTCTGCGGTAGCCATCCTTCCAGAGCCGCACGCGTGAGCCAAAGATAACAATCCAGGCCGCGCTCCTGCGCCATCCGGAACAGGTCGCGCAGCCACTCTATATTGGCTCTTACTTCGGCAGCGGACACCCTGGATTCGTCCGGCTTGCCGGCAACGCCTGCGAAACGGCTGACGGGTTGAGTGAGGAGAAAAAAGATCGTGTTGAAGCGGCTCCGGGACAACACGTCCAGGTGATCCCGCCACCGATCGCGCCAATGATCGCGCGCTTCGGCTCTTGCCTCCGGGGAAGCCGTCGCATCCGGCAGCAGCAAAGGCAGGGCAGTGGCGCGAATGGGGAGCCGCCGATTCGCTGTCTGCTCGGAAACTGCTTCGGGCCGGCCCGCAACGATCACTTCCTCGGCCAGTTCCTGGCTGCCCCACAGTACGCCGCGAGGATCAACGCCGACGACCCGCAGCAGCAAGAACCCGCCGGCGCGGATGGGCGTGATGCGGAAACCTTCCGCCTGTAAACCCGGCGCCGACGCATCCACGCTGAGGATGATGGAATTGATCTGCCCGGCGCTGGCCTCCGGCCCCGTGGCGATTTCGATCCTGTATCCGCCCGACTCCAATCGCGCGGCGAGCTCCCGCGCAGCGACATCCAGCACCGGAGTGCTCTCCCGCACCACGACGCGCAGGCGAGGCGACGACCGGCAACTGGAAAGAAAAATCAGGAGGGGAAGTAGGCAGACCAGCCGCCCGATCCCGCCCTGCGGGAAGCGTCGGAGCGGCCCCCACGGGTTCTGCGCCCGAGGCCCCTTGCGGTGAGCTTGTTGAATCCACATCGCCGAAGGCGGAAGCCGGATGCCCGCCTATCACTTATTGTAGTAGATTTGAACGGAGTTCGAGTCCGTGGTCTCGCGCGCAGGCAGTGTGCTGGTTGGTTCGGGCGAAACGAGAAACCAACCGGGGGCCGACTTTACTGGCAGCAGTTCCCCGTGCTCAATACGGTCGGCAATGGCCTCGATCGCCATCTTTTCGGTGTTGCTGATGGCTTCTTCCCGAGTGGCGCCGTAACTCATGACTCCGGGCAATTCCATCGCTTCGGCAATCCACCGGCCATCTTCCTCGTGGTCGAGTTCGATGGAGAGAATCACAAGGGAAGTATGCACCAATTCGTGCGAAGTTCAGGCTGCCCCCTTTTTCTTATTCCTACCTATGTTCATGACGCACACCCCTGTCCCTCTTTTCCCTGGACATGACGTACAGGAATACTGTACGCTGCAGTTGTGGAGGCGAATGCCATGCCTGTAGAGACCACTTATACCAGCTTGCGGGAGCGGCTCGCTTCGGTGCTAGACCAGGTTGTCAATGATCAAGAGGTGGTGATCGTTCGGCGCCGTGGCGCCAAAGACGTGGCCCTGGTTCCTGCGGAGGAGCTGACCAGCCTGATGGAGACCGCACATTTGCTGCGATCGTCAAGAAATGCTCAGCGGTTGCTGGCGGCGCTAAAGCGGGCTGCACGGGGAAAGGGAAAACCGGAATCGGTCGCCAAGCTGCGGCGGGAGATGGGACTTGGCACGGCGCGTTGAGCGCGAGGCTGTGTTCCACCGGGAGTTTCGGGAGGACTTGCTTCACTGGGTGAAAACGGATCGCAAGGCAGCGCTTCGGACGCTGGGGCTTGTCGAGGCGGCGATGAAAGATCCGTTCACGGGTATCGGCAAGCCGGAGCCACTGAAGTTCGTTCTGGCAGGCTGCTGGTCGAGGCGAATCACCCAGGAACACCGCCTGGTCTACCGCGTCAGCGAAAGGCGAATTGATTTTCTTCAGGCACGGTACCACTACTGAAGGGACCCTGTTCCCTGTAACCTGTTCCCTATTCCCTCTTCGCGTCCGGCTCTCTGAAAAATTGCGCGGATCGGGCTATCCCCATTGGAACTCAATTGTCACGGGAATTGCCGTGATTCAAATGTGAATATACAATGGTGAGCAGGTGACAACGAGGTTTACATGGGACCCGGCGAAGGCGGCTCGCAACAAACGGAACCACGGCATCTCGTTCGAGATGGCTCGGGAAGTATTTGCAGACCCGAATCACATCGTGACCGAGAATTACCACTTCGAGGATGAGGGGGAGCGGCGCTACGTGGCCATCGGAATGGCTCGCAACCTGGTGTTGGTGGTGGTCGTCTTCGTTGATCGAAGCGAGCCCTCGGTTGAGATCATTCACATCATTTCAGCGAGAAAGGCAGTGGCTTATGAGGAAAGCATCTACGAGGATCAAATCGGTTAAGATCAGCGAGCGAACACGGCAGCGCTACAGGAAGCGTGATCGCCGTCTCGATCACTCCGAAGTCCCCCAATTACCACCCGCACAATGGGCGAAGGGCGCCGTGGGAAAGTACTATCGCCCGCTTAAATCGCAGATTTCATTTCGGATCGATAGGGATGTTCTCGACTGGCTCAAATCGAAGGGCGCGGGACACCTCAGCCGGATTAATGCGCTCCTCCGCGAGCAAATGGAAAGAGACCGGCGGTGAACGAGGTCGGCTGCGGCGCTCCAGTTGAAGGCGGAGCGCTTTGGGACGTTTGACGACCGGCAGAAAAAACTCGCCCGAGCCGAAGACCTCAAGACGGTTTGACCCCAGGAGCCGACGTCGCGACGCCAGCAAATTGACGACTTCGCGCTCCGACCTCTGAAAAATTGAGAAGGTCAGGCCGCCCTCTTTTTCCGGCAAGCGATAGAATTCTTGAATTAGAGGCGTGAGGCATGGCGATTCCACCGTTAAACGAACAGGGCTGCCTACCGGAGGGCATCCACGACTGTACGCTGGAAGAAGCGACGGGGCGCTTTGGAGCGTTTCAGCTAAGCGACCGGCGACCGAAGTTATGGGCGAGGTTCGCGGAGTTCCTACGCGAAGCCAAGGAGTGCGGCCTGTTGGAGGCGGTGCTGGTGGACGGAAGTTTCGTCACCGCGAAGCCCGAGCCAAACGACATTGACCTGATACTAGTCGTGCCGGCAGGGCACGATTTTTCCGTTGACTTGCGACCGATTGAATACAACGTTCTCTCCCAGCGGCGCGTCCGCCGGCGCTTCGGATTGGACCTGCTGGTTGCGCGCACGGACTCGGAAGAATACCGCCGCTACGTGGAATTCTTCCAACAAGTCCGGTTGGAACCGGGCGGCAAAAAGGGCATACTAAGGATACGGCTATGATAAACAACGAGGCACAACTGCAACAGGCCATCGAACAGATTCAAGGGCTGTGTCGAGCCATCGATGCCTTGCGGAGGGACATTTTTCCGAAGAATCCTCGCAACTTCGCCATAATGGCTGAGGGGCCAGTGGACGAGATTCGCAAGCTGCAATCGGACATCGACGCCTACATCAACCGTCTTGAGGCGGTTGGCAAGACGGCTTAACCATTCCGCGGACAAAATAACGGGGGGCGTGGTAGGGACGCTTCCAGGCTCGCGTGTGAAACCGGGCAGCACACATCGGTTGCGCCGCAGCATAAAATCGCGCAGTTCAGCCTGTCCCCTTTTCCCCCATTGCCTTCATCCTTGCCGCCAGCCCAATAGGGGGCTAGAATCGCGGTTATATTCCGACGGACGTAGATGCCATGGCTACTCAAATGGATTGCTTCGATGAGTTTCTTAGAAAAGTCGAACCTCTCATTGAATCCACACCCTTGTACCGGTCGCTCGAATTCGCCTGCGTTGCAGCGAGGCACGGCTCGGAGTGGATTCTCATTGCTGGAAAGGCCGTTCTCAGCACGGAGCCTTGTCCTGACCCAAGGATATCGCCTTTGGTCCGCCTTAGTAGCCTTCTTGCGCTTTCGGGTCGTACAGGGGTTAAGAAAGTTAACGATCTCGTGACTAATTTACGAGATTCTTGGGTCATCCGAGGGCAGGCGTCAAATAATGACGTTCGGTTAACGCCGGAAGATGGAGCGGGTGGATATAGTTGGAGCCAGCCGAGGGTCTGTTCCGTCGACACGGTCTCGAACCCCTCGAATCGGTGGAACAGGGTGCTTTCAATGTGGGGAAGTGGCCCCACTCTCTCATCCCTTCTGAGTTATGCTTCTCTGCAAGAGATTGACAGCCAGTTACGTGGGAGCACGCCTGGTTTTAACGGCTTCGATGCGTTGTGCAGTAAGCTCAATTTACCACCACGGCGCAACCAGTCGCTGTCCTCATCCTTTGAACTCTCAGCCGAATTACCTGCTCGGTTCGTGGTCGTACAGACCAAATCTGCAGAGCGCACTCTTGAAATTGATATTGAATGCGTGGGCATACCCAACTTGATGCCCGACTTGATGATTGACTGGTTGCCCAAGCGCGACTTTCATCGGGTGGAAAACTGGCAGCAGCCTGAGCCGAAAGGCAACTTACATCACGTTTCAGTCGCGCTACCGGACGAGGCGGCCGCAGCGGAGCTAATGCTTTCCTTCCTAGGGATCGAGGCCGCTGATACCGTGCGACACGATATTGTCAGGGAGAGTACCTTACTCCGCATCGTGAACTTCTTCGACCCTGGACAAACGCGGCTCACGAGCTATCTGTATGACAAGACAGACTCAGATGCCAACGCCTTTGAACTCGGAGTCGCACGACTGCTCAGCACGACGGGATTTGTTGTCCTCTGGTTTGGCAAGGCAAGCAGGGATGGATTGCCGGACCTCGTTGCTTACTGGAGAAGCCCTCTCGGAGAAGAATATCTTGTTCTGGCTGAGTGCACCTTGAAAGACCCAGCTAGGAAGCTGTCTGACCTTGCTGATCGCGGCAAGCAAATGTCACAAGCCGCCGGTCTTGCGTCGGACCGATTTCTCCCAGTTCTCTTTACAAGAACAGAAGTGACGGAACCGGATGTCGCTGCCGCCGCCCAGCGCGGCGTGGCGTTGTGCGATGCCAGAAAATTAAAAGATTTGCAGCAGCAGATCATTTCCGGTGCAAGCCCCTTGGAACTGTATGGGATGCTTAGATCGCTGTGCATCTTGCTCTGATTGCCAGACAGCTAGGGAACCAGGAGAGAGGGGCAACTCTAGCGGCGTAGCCACGGCATGTTTTGTATGCCGTGGGCACGTTCCGGAACAAACCTACTCTCCGATTGGCGCGGCGCGCGCTATTGATCCGCATTCCCCTTCCCCGCCGCACCCCACCCGGCTGGCAACCCGGACGTTACACCGCCTCCGACGGCGAGACCCGGACCACCGCTGCGGGAAGTCGAGGTTCGATCCGGCCGGTTTCCAGATTCCCCATGATGAAAACGTATGCAATGGCCCCAAAGAGCGCCATTCCGCCGGCCGCCACCAAAGAACCGACGAACGAGCCTGTGCCGCTAACAATGTACCCGGTGACAATCGGGGCCAGCAGCCCCCCGACGTTGCCGAAGAAGTTCTGGATCGAGGTCAGCGAGCCGACCACCGAGAGAGGCGCCAGGTCAATCGAGAGCGAATTGACCGAGCCGGTCGTCAGCCGGATGCAACCCACGCAGAGCGTCAGCAGCGTAACGGCCAGCCAGCTTTGCTCGATGAACGCCGCGGCGATCACGGTCACCGTCGCCGCCGTCAGTCCCACTCCGATGATGCTCTTGCGGGAAACCGTGGGGCTGACCCCGCGCTGGATCAAGTAATCGCCCAGCCAGCCGCCCCCTAATGTGCCCAGCAATCCCGCTCCGAAAAGAAGGGCGGCAATCATTCCGGACGTCAGCACCGTCATCTTGCGTTCCAGGACGAGATAACCCGGAAGCCAACTGACGAAGAAGAAATACGCGTAGAGGTAACCCATCTGGCCGAGCGCTATGCCCCAGGTCGAACGATAGCGAAAGAGTGAAATCCAGGGAATGCGCTGCGGACCGCTCCGGTTCACCCGCTCCGGCTGCGCCGCCAGTCTGCCGATCCGCTTGTCCGGGTAGAAAAGAAACCAAGCCACGGTCAGCAGCAAGCTGGCCCCGCCGATGCAGTAAAACACGGATTGCCAGCCGAACCGCGCCAGCAGGAACGCCGCAATGGGAGCGCCGGCGGCCAAACCAACCTGGCTCCCCGAAAAAGCAACCGCGATGACGCGCGTCCGCTCTTTGGCGGGAAATTCCCGCGAGATGGTGGTCGCGGTTGCCGAGATGAGCATGCTGTGTCCCATCCCAAAGATCACGCGCATCAGGAACAGAGAGGCCGCGGCGCCGGCGATCGGCAGAGCCACGGTGGACAGTCCCCAGACCACGGACCCTATGCCCATCACGATCCACGGACCAAATCGGTCCACCAGGGGCCCGATAAACAGCAGCGCGCCCGTGTACGACCAGTTCCACCCGGAGAGGATGTAGCCCATGGTCTTGGGGGAAATCTCGTGCAGGCTCATCAGGGTGGGCGCGGCGACGCCCAGCGCGTATCGAATGAGAAAGGAGAACGCCTGGCATCCCCAGAGGAGACTGACGGTGATGACCTTGTTCGCCCGCCCTGGAGCCAGAGTCATGACGGTATCATACGCGTCCGCCTTCTAGAGCGCATCGGAAAAGTGCGGGGCCAGTGCCCGGCGCCGGAACCTTGCTTGCGCCGGACCTCAGAATATGGTTTGCTTCTTTGACGCTCTCGGGGGACGCCGCCAGCGAGGATTTGATTTTGCCGTCAGCAGAAATGCAACCTGCCGCCCATGACCGGGGAGACGGGAGCGCCCGGCCCGCTCCCCACGCGTCTCCGGCGCGCCGCCCTCCGATTGTTTCCGCCGGAATCATCCTTCTGGTGATGGCGGTTGTGCTCGTCGTCATTCCCCGCCCGGATTCGGTGGGACCCGAAGGCTGGCGTCTGCTGGCGATTTTCGTGGGAACGACTCTGGCCCTCCTGCTGCGTCCGCTTCCCGAGGGAGCAGCCGTGCTGGTGGCTTTGACGGTCGTCATCGCCACCAAGACGCTTCCGCCCGGCCAGGCGCTTTCCGGTTACTCGAACTCGACCGTGTGGCTGGTGCTGTGCGCTTTCTTTATTGCCCGATGCCTGATCCAGACGGGTCTGGCGCGCCGGATCGCGCTCAACATCGTGCGGCTGATCGGACAGAGCAGCCTGGGGTTGGGTTACGCGCTGGCCTTCTCTGACGCCCTGCTCGCATTTATCATTCCTTCCACCACGGCCCGCAGCGCCGGCGTGCTTTTGCCCATTGCCCGCAGTATGGCGGAAGTCTATCGCTCGCAGCCAGGACCGACCAGCGGCTTGCTGGGCGCGTTCCTTCTGCTGACGCTGTATCAGAGCGACATCATCGTGACGGCCAGCTTTTTGACCGGCCAGGCGAGCAATCCCCTCGGCGCGGAGCTGGCAGGGAAGATGGCGGGCGTGCCCGTGGATTTCGCGCGGTGGCTGTGGGCGGCCCTTCTTCCCGGCCTGGTTTCGCTCTTCCTGGTTCCCTGGGTTGTGTTTCGGCTGGCACGGCCAGGGATTGTACGGACACCGGCCGCCGCCGCGTTGGCCCGCCAGGAGATCGCAGCGATGGGGCCGCGCAGTTCCGCAGAAAACATCACGCTGGCGGTATTTGTCGGCGTCTGCGGTTTGTGGATGACTTCTCGCTTCCATTCCCTCGATACCACGACCGCCGCGCTGTTGGGCGTCGCGGCCCTGCTCGTGAGCGGCATTTTTACCTGGCGCGATGCGCTGGAGGAGCGCGCCGCCTGGGACGTGTTCATCTGGTATGGCGGCGTGTTTGCCATGGCCGGCGGACTGAACGATCTGGGAGTCACCACCGCGTTTGCCGGCTGGGTCTCGCAGTGGTTTTCCGGATGGCAGTGGTTCGGGGCGTTGCTGCTGATTTCGATCGTGTACTTCTACGCGCATTACGGGTTTGCCAGCATCACGGCCCACATGGTCTCCATGTTCCCGCCCTTCCTGGCGGTGTTGCTGGCTCTGGGGACGCCTCCGGGCGTGGCGGTATTCCTGCTCCTGTTCTTAACGAATCTCGATGCCGGACTGACCCACTACGGAACCCTTCCGGCCCCCATCATCTTTGGAGCGGGATACGTCTCCCAAAACCTGTGGTGGAAGATCGGGTTTCTGGTCTCGCTCATGAACCTGACCATCTGGCTGGGCGTGGGCATGGTTTGGTGGAAACTGATCGGCCTGTGGTAAAGGACAAAAAGAAAAATTGGAAGTGCCTCAGTTTGCGCTGACGTATGTGCGCCGTTTTTTCTCTAGCCCAGGCGTTCACGCCTGGGTCGAAGGGGGCCACCGATTCTTATAGTCCCCTTCAGGGGGCTTGCCAGGCTTTTCGGCTCCAGCTCTTGTGCCTGGATGATGGCTCCAGCCACTTTCGAGAAGCCCGCTGAAGCGGGCTCCGCGCATCTCGTAACGCTACACCCACCCAGCACTGAAGTGCTGGGCTAGAGAAAAATTCCCATCGGCCAGGAGGAATCCGGGTGAAGGTCTGGGCTACACAAGATTAGCTCCCCGCTTATTCGAGACACTGCCGTACAATTGTTCTCCGGGCCGGTGATACGATGGAGTTCGGATGATTGTGACGGCCTCCGGAGAAACTTCTTGACTCGGCAACAGGAATCGTCGTAATGGTTTGGTACACTCCGGCGGTTCATCGCGGGAAACGTGCACAGGAGGTCAGAAGCATGAAGTCGAAGCAATGGCGGGGGCGCTGGGGAGCGCTGCTCCTGGCGGGGACAGTCAGCGTCGGCGTTTGGATGATTGTTTCCGGGCCGGCGCCGCGCGGAGGGATGCAGGCGGCTTCGGAGGCGGCGCTGCGGAGTCCCAGCGGCGAGGCGCAGTTGGTTTCCGTGGAGCCGCTGCCGGCGCTGGAAGGTGAGATGAAAGACGGGGAGATGTGCGAATGGATGCCTGCCAGCGCCAACACAACTGTGCTCGCGGCCTTGCAGGAACAGCCCGCCCCGGCGAGAAACTCTACGCCGGCTCAGCTCGCGGAAGTGAAGAACCGAAAACCCGTGCGGATGATCAAGGACACGTACCCTTCGTACAGTTCCGTGGCCGTGGATTTCGCCAACAACGAAGTGGTCATGACGGACGAGAGCCTCTTCCAGATTCTCACCTATAACCGCACGGAGAACACGCCCCCGCGCGCCGCCATGAGCGAGCCGAAACGGATCATTGCCGGGCTGGAGACCTCGATCGAGTACCAGTGCGGCCTCTATATTGACCAGGCCACGGGTGACATTTACGCCGTCAATAACGACACGGTGGACAAGCTGGTCATCTTTTCGCGCCACGCCAAAGGGAATGTGCCACCGGACCGCATCCTGGAAACCCCGCACACCACCTACGGCATCGCCGTGGACGAAGCGCATCAGGAACTGTTTCTGACGGTCCAGGAAGCGGCGGCGGTAGTCGTCTATCGAAAGACCGCCAAAGACAACGAAGCCCCGATTCGGCTGCTCCAGGGAGGGAAGACCGGTCTGGCCGATCCTCACGGCCTCGCCGTGGATCCCAAGAACGACTTGCTCTTGGTGGCGAATTTCGGCTCGATGGCGCAGCACGACCGCTCCACTGCGCCGAAGGCAGGAGATGGCAGCTATTACGGCAGGTACGCGTTTCTGTCGAACAAGCCGAACTGGCCGCTGTCGCGGCAGTCGGCTGTTCCCGGGACGGGCAAATTCCTGCCTCCTTCCATTACGGTGTACCCCCGGAGCGTCTCCGGCGACACCGCGCCGATCCGCGTGATTCAAGGTCCCAAGACCCAGCTCAACTGGCCGACCGCCCTTTCCATTGACCCCGAGCGGGGAGAGATTTATGTCGCCAACGATACCGGCGATTCCATCCTGGTCTTCAGCGTGACGGCCGACGGCGACGTGGCGCCTCTGCGGGTCATCAAAGGCCCCAAGAGCATGATTAAGAGTCCCACCGGAATTTTCTTCGACACAAAAAACCAGGAACTCTGGGTATCGAACTTCGGCAATCATACCGCCACGGTGTACAAACCCACGGCGTCGGGGGACGCGCCGCCGCTGCGGGTGATCCGCAGCGCCCCGCCCGACCGGCCGTCGCCGAACATCGGCAACGCCTTCGCCGCGGCCTATGACTCCAAGCGGGACGAGATTCTGGTTCCCAACTGAGTCTCCCATCCGCAGATCGCGGCGTTCGCCAGGACGGCGGACGGGAACGCCAAACCGACCCGCTCGATTGCGGGACAAAAGACCCTGCTCGGCCGCACCAACCACGGCATCGCCTACGACGAGATTCGGGACCTGTTCCTGGTGCCGCAGTTTTACGCGCAGGCGATTCTGGTCTTCCGGGGGGGCGCCAATGGCGAAGAAGCGCCCATCCGCGTGATTCAGGGGCCACGGACGCAGTTGAAGGCTCACGACCGGCTCGCGCTCGACCCGGTTCACAACGAGATCTATGTTCCGCAAGGGGACAAGGTGCTGGTCTTCGCTGGAGACGCGCAAGGGGACGCAGCCCCCATTCGCGTTTTGCAAGGCCCGGATACGCAGTTGCAAGCCGGGAACGTGGCCGTGGACCCGGTGAACAACCTGCTGGTCGTCGGAGGGATGCGGGGGCGGCGCGACGGGCAGTTGCAGATTTTCAACCGCACCGACTCCGGGAACGTGAAACCGAAGCGGGTCATTCGCGGTCCCCATACCGAGTTGACTTACATCTTCGGACCCATTGCGGTTTATCCGCCGCGGGCGGAAATTCTCGCAGGAATCCGAGGCGAAGGGGAACTGGCGTCCGATGAATGCTTCGTCGGCGTCTGGAGCATGAATGACAACGGCGACGCCCCGCCCCGATGGAGGATCGGCGGACCAAAAGGAATCTTGCAGCAGGTCCGGGGATTGGCTCTGATCCCGGCGCACAAGAGTCTGGTCGTCACCGACAAACGCCTCAACGCGGTGCTGACGTTCTACTTCCCGGAAATGTTTTGAGGTAGCGCCGCCGTCCCGGCGGCTCCTGGGGCCGGCCAGAGGCCGGCGCTACTTTAGCTTCAACAGCCGCCGGGCGTTGCCCTCATAGATTTTCTCGCGGTCGGCGAGCGCAATGGACATGGCCTCGACGGCGCGGATGGTCTCGCGGATGAAGCCCGGACCTTTTTCCGGGTCAAAGGGCATGTCGGTCGAAAACAAGATGTGATCAATTCCGAAAAACGCCAGGCCGCATTCGAGCGGAGCCACGGCTCCAAAGTGCGCCGTGTCGGCATAAAACATCCGGAAGTAGTCAATGGGGGGCCGCGTGAGGTTGTGTTTCACCAGGTCGGCTTCGTCCTTGGGGCTGCGCGAACCCACCACGCCCAGCCCATAGCCAATCCGGCCTTCATAGTAGGGCACCATCCCGCCCATGTGGTGCGTAATGATCTTCAGGTGGGGAAGCTCCTCAAAGATTCCGGAGAAAACCAGCCGCGTCATCGCCACGGTCGAATCGAAAGGCCATCCGAAGATAAACCAGATTTCATATTTAGACTTTTTCTCCGTGGGGTAATCAGAAAAAGAAGAGCCGCGCGCCGGATGAATCCAGACGGCACGATCCAGCTCGGCCATGCGCTGGAAAAGCGGCCGGAACTCCGGCTCGTCCAAGGGCCGCCCGTTGACGTTGGTGAACACCTGCACGCCCGGCGCGCCCAGTTCGAGCAGCGCCCGGTCCACTTCCTTCAAGCAGGCGTCCATGTTGTTCATCGGCAGCGAAGCGAGGAACCCCACGAAGCGGTCGGGATACTTGGCCACCAATTCCGCCATGCCGTCGTTGGCGTGGCGCGCGATGTCAGGAGATTCGTTCGGTCCCCCGAAGCCCTCCATGGGCGGCGACGCCATCGAGACAATCTGCCGGTAGTCCGGATATTGGTCCATGATTCGGAAGCGCAGGTCCAGGTCCACCAGCACGGGAATATTCGCCACACGGCGCTGGAGGTAGGCGCCTTGCGGGTTCGACGACTTGACCATCCGCTCGTAGAACGTCGGAGGAAACAGGTGGCAAAAAACATCTATTTTCATGGTGACCTCGGTTGGTTTGAAATCAGGATTGGCTCGCCGCCTGGATTGTCCGGTAGAGATACACGCGGGCCAGATGCGAACGGAAGTCCGCGGAGGCATGGATATTCCCGATGACATCCACGCCCTCTGTAACCGCCGGGGCGGCGGCTTCGATGGTTTCGCGGTCGAGCTTTTTTCCTTTGAGTTTCGCTTCGAGACTTTTCGCGCGGTAGGGCTTGTCCGTTACGCCGGTTACGCCGACGGCAATGCGTTCACACGTCCCGCCCTGCCCGGCTTCCAGGCAGACGGCGATCCCGACGAGGGCGAAGTCCGAGGGCCGGCGAGCAGCTTTGATGTACGCGGACTTGCGCTTCGCGGAAAGCGGCACGCGAATCTCCGTCAAAATCTCATGGGGAGAAAGCGCGGTAGCGTAGAAGCCCAGGAAAAAATCTTCCGCTTTGATCCATCGCTCTCCCTTCGGCCCGACCGCCTTCAACTCCGCCCCCAAAGCCAAAATCGCAGCCGGCATGTCGCCCGCCGGGTCCGCGTGGGCCAGGCTTCCGCCGAGCGTTCCGAGATTGCGTACCTGGACGTCCCCAACCACGGAAGCTGTCTGCGGCAGCAACGGACAGCGGCTTTGCAAGAGACTCGATCCTTTGATCTCCGCATAAGTCGTCATCGCGCCCATCGCGATCCGCTCCGCCTGCCCATCGGTTTCTTTGCGAATATAGTTCAGGCCACCAATGCCGCCCAGGTCAATCAGGTACTTCGGATTCGCCAGCCGCAGCTTGAGCAGCGAGATCAGACTCTGCCCCCCAGCCAAGACTTTCGCGTCATCGGCATAGGTGGACAACAGCGCGAGCGCCTCCGGAAGTGAGGCCGGGCGGAAGTATTCAAACTGCGGAGGTATCATGATTTTCTTCCTAACAAACGGTGCCCAAGCCGGACGCTCAAGTGCGCACGCCCTAAATCACCTTCGTCTCCCGGATGGCTCGCACGACCTTCTCGGGACTGAGGGGCAACGACGTAACTTTGACGCCGAAGGGCGAGAGCGCGTCTTCGACCGCGTTGGCGACGGCAGCGAGCGACCCGATCGCTCCTCCCTCCCCGGCGGATTTCGTGCCCAGCAGCGTATACGGGCAGGGCGAGTACATGTGGCCCAGCTCAAACTGGGGCAGGCCGGCGGCGACCGGCTTCATGTAGTCCATAAACGTCGTCGTCAGGAGCTGGCCATCTTCGTCGTACACGAATTCTTCCAATAGCACGCCGCCGATTCCGTGCACGGTCGAGCCGATGGTCATGCCGTCCACAATTGCCGGGTTCACCTGGTTCCCGCAATCGTGCACGATCACGTATTTTCGGAAGGCGATCTCGCCCGTTTCGACATCCACCTCGACCGCCACGACGTGGACCGAATTGGAGTGCGTGAGCTGCACGTTGAAGTTCTCCTTGTTGGGCAGCTTCGCCATCGGGTTCTTGTAATAGGCGATCTCTTTCAACCCGGGCTCGAGCCCTTCGGGAAGATACAAAATCTTCTTGTACGCCAGCGCGGCGATTTCTCTGAAGGAAACTTTCTTGCTGTTATCCTTCGCCGAATAGATCGTCCCATTGTTCAGCTTCAGATCGGCCACATCCGACTGGAGCGCGTGCGCTGCGATCGTGAGCATCTTGTTGCGGATTTTCTCCGTGGCGCGGATGACGGCGCCCAAGTCCACGTCGTTGAACTTATTGGAATAGGCGCCGGAGTGGCCCAAGAAGGGCGAAATCAAGGAATCGAGCTGGTTGTCCACCGACACGCGCTCCGGGCTGATTCCGAGCATGTCCGAGACGACCTGCGCGATCGTGGTCGCGTGGCCCTGTCCCGTGTCCACCGATCCGACGATCACATTGGCATTGCCGTCATAATCAATCCCGACGATGGCGCCCTCGGCGTTCCCCGTGTATTCGGGGATGCCGCGCGAGGTGTAGTAATAGCCCAGGTTCGAGGTTCCCGGCTCGATCCCGGCGCTGATCCCGATCCCCAAGTACCGGCCCTGCTTCCGCATCTCCGCTTGCTGCTTCTTCAACTCCTCGTAATGGCTGAGCGCCAGGGCCTTCCGAAGGCATTCCGGATAATTCCCGCTTTCGTAGATTTCTCCGGAAGGCGTGGTGTAGGGCATCTGCTCCGGTTGCACGAAGTTGCGAAACCGAATCTCCGCCGGGTCGAGGCCGAGTTGCTTGGCCGCAATATCCATGGCCCGCTCGAGAACGAAAATCATCGTGGGTTTGCCCACGCCGCGGTTCTGGACGGTCGGCCCTTTGTTGGTGGCGATGCTCAGCATTTGCGCGCGGGTCGCCTTGATGTTGTAGCAGCCGACCAGAGTCGCAAACTTGATCAGGCCGTAGATGCCGGCGGTATGAACGAAGGAGCCGTCGTTCTCGTAGTCCTTCATACTGAGCCCGAGAATCGTTCCGTCCTTCTTCATCGGCAGCTCGAGTTCCACCTGGCAATCGGGCGCATGGGTCCCCCCCAGGAGGTGCTCGCGCCGCGTTTGAATCCACTTGACCGGCTTATTCACTTTCTTGGCCAGCAGGCAGAGGATGACCATATAGGGCCAAATCGCCAGCTTGATGCCAAAGCCTCCGCCGCTGTCTGGGACGATCAACCGAAATCGGTTCGTGGGAATCTGCAACGTGTTGCAGACGTTGACCACGCTCCGGCCCGGTTGCTGGTCATTGGCCCACACCACAAACGAGTCGCTCGCCTTGTCATGCCGCGCAATCATGGCCCAATTCTCAAGCGGCGTCGAGCTATAGCGATGTACGTGGAATTTCTCTTTGATGACCAGGTCCGCTTCCTGATAGGCCCTCTTGATATCGCCGTGCTCGAGCGTGTCATCCAAAAGAACGTTGCTGGCGGCTTCATCAAACAGCAACGGGGCGTCCGCCCGGAGCGCGTCCTCAATCCGGACCACTGCCGGCAGCGGCTCATAATCCACGTCAATCAGGTCCAGGGCGTCCTCGGCCAGATAGCGATCTTCCGCGACAACGGCGGCGATCGGTTCCCCCACGTACCGGACCTTCTCCGAAGCCATGACAAATTGCGTGGCGGGTTTGGTGATGGCCCGCGGCGCAATCGGCTTGGTCTGTCCCGCGACCTCCGGTCCCGTGACGACGGCCAGAACACCTTTCATGGCGGCCGCGCGGCTGACATCAATCCGTTTGACTCGGGCGTGAGCGAAGATGCTGCGCAAGATCGCCACCTGCGCGCAGTCCATGGCCAAATCATCAACGTAGCGGCCCTCCCCTTTCACGAAGCGGACGTCCTCATTCCTGCGGACCGGCTTCCCCACCCAATTCCGCGTCACGAATAATTGATCGAAGTCCATCATAGCTGTACGGTTCCTGACTGCTTCATTCGCTCGGCGGCGTAGCGGATGGCGTCAATGATGTGCTGATAGCCGGTGCACATGCAGAGGTTTCCTTCGAGCGCCTCCCGGATTTCGGCCTCGCTCGGCTGCGGGTTGGACTGGAGCAGGTAGCAGGCGTTCAGGATCATGCCCGGCGTGCAATACCCGCATTGCAAACCAAATTTCTCGAGGAACGCATCCTGAACCGGATGGAGCCCGTTGGCGGCCAAGCCCTCGATCGTGGTGATTTGCGCGTGATTCGCTTGCACCGCCAGCGTCAGGCAGGACTTGATCAGTTTCCCGTTGAAGAGAATCGTGCAAGCGCCGCAATTGCCCGTATCGCATCCCACATGGGTTCCGGTGAGTCGCGCTTTCTCCCGGATGAAGTGAACGAGCAGAAGCCGAGGCTCCACCTCCTGCTCGTATTCTTTTCCGTTGATCGTTACTTTGATCCGATGCATCAGGCTTCCTTAGAAGATCGGCCACTTCGGCTTGATTTTTTCTTCGAGCTTCGTTTTCTGGAGAATCCCCGGGATCAAACGCGCCACCTGCCGGTAAATTTCCTCTTCGTCCATCGTCTGGAGTTGGCGGCCTTCCATTAAGATTTTGCCGTCGCAGATGACCGTGTCCACGCTCGCGCCCGTCGCGCTGTAGACCAGATTCGAAACCGGGTTATAGAGCGGCTGCCATTGCGGCATTCGCGTATTGAACAGGGTGACATCCGCTTTTTTGCCGGCTTCGAGCGAGCCGATCTCGTTCTCCCAAAGAGCGCAGCGCGCTCCGTTGATCGTGGCCATCTCGACCACCCGTTCCGGCGGCATCACGCTGGTGTTCAGCCGAACTTCCTTGTAAGCGCCCGCGACCAGAAACATTTCCTGAACCAGGTCCACGATGCCTGACGAAGCATGGTCGGAGCCTAACCCCACCGCCAGGCCCATCTCCAGAAACTCCGGAATCTTTCCCATGAGGAGATCCCCGTACGCATTGTGGAGGCTGGAACTCGGCGCGGCCACGATCTTGCAATTGTGCGCCCGGACAAATTCCACTTCATGCGGACTGACCCAGCCCGAGTGTACCAGCAGTACGTTCGGTCCCAGCGCCCCGAGCCGTTCCAAGCGCTCAATTTCCGTCACGCCGAATGAAGTCTTGCACGCCTCCACGGTCTCCTTGGCAAAGCAGGCGTGCGTCTGGACCCCCGTATGATAGCGGTCGGCCAGTTCTTTCAAGCGCGTCACCAACTGGTCGGATGAGTTGGGAATGCCGCGGAACTGAAACCAGGCCCGGACCCGGCCGCCGTGGCATCCGTTCAGTTTCTGTACGACCTCTTCCGCTCGTTCCAACGCCTGCTCCGTGGTTTCCAGGAACCGTTCCGGGAGCGCGCCAAAAGGGGACTTGGCAATGTCCATGGCGCTCTTGGCGACTACGCATCGTACTCCAGTTTCACCGACCACGCGCGCGGTCTGGTCCGGAAAGTAGTTGCCGGAATCAATAAACGTGGTGACCCCGTTTCGCAAGAGTTCGAGCACGCAGAGCTTGCCGCTCCAATAGTTTTCCTCCTCGGTCAGCAGCCCCTCGTAGGGGTACATGCGCTCGAAGAGGAACTTCTGGGCGCTGACTTCATCCGCCAGCCCCCGGGCCAGTTGAAACGCGGTGTGGATGTGGCAGTCAATCAAGCCGGGCAAGACCACCCTGCCGCGCGCGGAGATGACCCTCCGGGCCGAAGAATATTGCGGCTCGAGATCTTTCGTTTTTCCAATCGCAACAATCCGGTCGCCTTCGATGGCGATCGCGCCATCGGTGAGAATGCGCCGTTGCGGGTCCACCGTGATGATCCAGTCGGCGTCGCGGAGAAAAATGTCGGCCATGGAAAACCCCTTCCAATGGGTCCGTGCGAGGAAAGGCTGTGCCGCCAGACTTTCCGGTCTACTCGATTCCCCCGCGGAGAAGCTGCTCTGGCGTGCGGGCCACACCGCTCCTTGGAGAGTTTACAAATATTACGGATAGGAACCCAAAAATCAAGCGCAATCATCGCGGAACGTAGGGGTGTCCTAACCCGGTGTTGTTCACAACCCGGATTTGGGTCCTTCGGTTCTCTCGGAAGATTCGGAAGAATTTTCTTGCCTGCGTTTCTGCGGGTCATCCATACTGCCGAGGGAAAGGGTGTGGAAGGAAGGGAGAGAGGGGGGAATCGGAGGGGGGAGAGCGGCGGGCGAGGATATGCTAGATTACCAAACGAAGCCAACAAGTGCTTTGTTTGCAACACATATTTATTTTTATTCGCTTTATTTTCGCCATGCTCATGACTCATGGGACTGCTCGGCTCCGCAGGGCGGATGGGAGCCGGGGAACGGTTGTGGTATGATAGCACCGCAATTTTCATGGAATAAGTACCACACAAGATCAACATCAGCAAGGGCGGAACGATTTCGTAGCACAAGGAGGACGAATATGCGACCTGTTTTGGTAATGACGATTGCGGCGGTAGTCGGTCTGGGGGGCGCCACCGTGCAGGCCCAATCGTGGCAAATGCCCGCCGACAGCCAGCGCTGCCCGTCCAAGTGGGGAGCCGGCGACCAGCGCGGTTCCGGCAACTGGATGAAGCCCGAAACGGTTCTGCGGGCCGCGAAATTGATCCGAACCGGCGAGGTGTTCGAGCTGGGGGCGGTCCTTTCTCCCGATCCGAACGAATTGTTCTTCAACTTCGGCCGTTCGTACAACATTTACACCAAGCCTTCTCTCCCCGTCCCGAACGTACGCACTTCCAACGAGGAGCTGATCGTCACGGAGTTGGGGCAGATCGGCACGCAGTTCGACGGTTTCTCCCACCAGATGTGGGGCGACAGCTTCTACAATTGCTTCAAGTTCGGCGACCAATTTACCCGAGCCGGTTTCAAGAATCTCGGGGTCGAGAAGGTCGGGACGCTCATGACGCGGGGTGTGTTGATTGACGTCGCCGCCTTGAAGGGCGTGGCGGTTCTGCCCGAGAGCTACGCCATCACGACGGACGATTTACAACAGGCGCTGGCGCGGGAAAAGATGACCCTCCAGCCCGGTGATGCAGTCCTCATCCACACCGGCTGGGGCGGGTTGATCGGCAAGGATAATGCACGCTACGTGAGGACCTCTCCGGGCATCAGCGTGGCGGCGGGAGAGTGGCTGGTAAAACAGGACCCCATGATCGTGGCGGCGGATAATTGTTGCATCGAGCCTAGAACCACCCAGCCGTCCTTGAACGAGATACATGCCATGATGCTGATCCAGCACGGCATCCATCTCCTCGAGAATCTGAAGCTGGAGGGGCTGGCGGCGGCGCGCGCCTATGAGTTCGCCTTCGTGGTCCAGCCGCTGAAACTCAGAGGCGGCACCGGTTCCACGGTGGCGCCGGTCGCCATCCGCTGACGGGTAAGGAACAGAATTCTCCATTGCGGTCGTGCCTCCGTTGCAAGAGCTGCTACACCATTTTTGGAGTTGCGGTAGAGCGCTTTCGTCAGGCCACGACTTTAGTCGTGCCGGAACGAGCGACCGAAGCGGAGGGGGCTTCAGCCCCTGAGGACTGACCCTCAGCGGCTAAAGCCGATCGGTTGGCCAGTCTTCTTCGGCATGGCTGAAGCCATGCCCTGACGAAACATCACTATTTGGCAACTGTGAAAATGGTCTACACAAACCGAGAATCAGGTGAGGTGGAACTATCCGTAATGCAAGGAGGACGAAAATGCGGCCTGTTGTGGTGCTGACCATCGCGGTGTTGTTCGGCATTGGGAACGCCACCCTGAAGGCCCAATCGTGGCAAATGCCCGCCGACAGCCAGCGGTGCCCATCCAAGTGGGAGGCAGGCGACCAGCGCGGTTCCGGGAACTGGATGAAGCCGGAAACGGTTCTGCGCGCAGCCAAATTGATCCGAACCGGCGAGGTTTTCGATCTCGCACAGGTACTTTCTCCCGACCCGAAGGAATTGTTCTTGAACGCCGGGCGCGTCTACAACATTTATACCAAGCCCTCCCTCCCCGTGCCGAACACGCGCACAGGCAACGAGGAACTGGTCGTCACGGAGCTCGGCCAGGTCGGCACGCAGTTTGACGCTTTCCCGCACCAAATGTGGGGCGACAGCTTTTACAATTGCTTCCAGTTCGGGGATCTCTTTACTCGGAACGGATTCCAGAAGCTCGGGGTCGAGAACGTCGGCCCGCTCATGACGCGGGGCGTGTTGATTGACGTCGCCGCGTTGAAGACCGTGGAGATGCTGCCCGAGGGCACCATCATCACGCCGGAGGATTTACAGCAGGCTCTGGCGCGGGAAAAGATGACGCTCCAGCCCGGCGATGCGATCCTCATCCACACAGGCTAGGGCAAGCTGGTCGGCAAGGAGAATGATCGCTACGGGAGAACTTCGCCCGGCATTGGCGTGGCGGCGGGGGAGTGGTTGGCGCGGCAGGACCCCATGCTCATCGGAGCGGACAATTCTGGCGTCGGGGCCAGGGTTTCTGACCTGCAATTGACCCGGCCGCCGCTTGCGGAGCAGCCCGCTTTCGAGATTCATGCCATGATGCTGATCCAGCACGGCATCCATCTCTTGGAGAATCTGAAGCTGGAGGGGCTGGCGGCGGCGCGCGCCTACGAGTTCGCCTTCGTGGTCCAGCCGCTGAAACTCAGAGGCGGCACCGGTTCCACGG
>Ga0209343_10001629_pt1 | contig 30043 bp, 31 predicted proteins | sample RifCSPlowO2_02_FD_184026 | JGI IMG/M metagenome (GOLD analysis project Ga0209343, IMG submission 184026) | Groundwater microbial communities from Rifle, Colorado - Rifle CSP2_plank lowO2_0.2 (SPAdes) (version 2) | ecosystem: Environmental > Aquatic > Deep subsurface > Groundwater | place... | reverse complement strand
GCAACTCTTCTAAACCAAAGGAGCAATCACGATGCAAGTGATGAAGTGGAGCGTAATCGCCCTCGCAGTAGCAGCGGGCAGTACCCAAATGGCAGTGGCATCCAGCCAGTCCGAGTCCAAGGGCTTTATTGAAGACAGCAGCCTGCAGCTGCTGAACAAGAACTACTTCTTCTACCGCGATTTCCGCAACAACCCTTCCGACCGTCAGAACTATCGCAAAGAGTGGGCTCATGGTATCAGCGCCATGTATGAGTCTGGCTTCACCCAAGGCACCGTTGGCTTCGGCGTAGACGCCCACGCCATGCTGGGTCTGAAACTCGACAGCGGTAACGGCACCAACGGTACGGGCCTGCTTCCTGAAGGTAGCGATGGTCGCTCCCAGGACGACTACTCCTACGCTGGCGGGGCGGTCAAAGCCCAAGTTTCCAACACTGTACTGAAGTACGGCAACTTGTTCCCGACTGCCCCGGTCTTCGCCACCGGTACTGCTCGCCTGTTCCCGGGCTCCGCTGAAGGCTTCCAGCTGATGAGCAGCGAGGTCGAAGGCCTGAACCTCGATGCCGGCCACTTCACCTCCATCCGTGATGGCAGCGTATCCACCAACAGCGACGGTGAAATCACCACCACTTACGCTGGAGTCGCCAGCGACAGCGCCGACTACGTGGGCGGTTCCTATTCGTTCACCGACAACGTCAGCGCCAGCGTATACGGCTCCGAACTGGAAGACGTATGGCGCCAGTACTACGGCAACCTGAACTGGAACATTCCGTTCAATGACTCCCAAGCCCTGAACTTGGACTTCAACGTCTACCGCACCTTGGACGAAGGCAAGTCTCTGGCCGGCGACCTTGACAATACCATCTGGTCCGTTGCTGCCGCTTACTCCATCGGTGCCCACAAGCTCACCCTGGCCCACCAGCGTAACAATGGTGACGAACCCATGGATTACATCTCCATGGACGGCGGCAACTCTGGCGACTCCATCTTCTTGGCCAACTCGGTCCAATACTCCGACTTCAACGGCCCGAACGAGAAGTCCTGGCAGGCTCGCTATGACCTGAACATGGCCGAGTTCGGCGTTCCAGGTCTGAGCTTCATGGCTCGCTACATCACCGGTGACGACGTCGACGGCACCAAGGCTGACCCGAATGGCGCGTTCGCCGGCGCGATTGGCGAGGACGGTAAGGAGTGGGAGCGCGACATCGAAGTCAAGTATGTCGTTCAGGAAGGTGCCGCCAAGGACCTGTCCTTCCGCGTTCGTCACGCTTCTTGGCGTGGCAACAGCGACATGGCCTTCTTCGGCTCCGCTGGCGGCACTGCCAGCGATGAAGTGCGCCTGATCACCGAATACCCGCTAGACATCCTGTAAAGTCCGACTCGGTTATTCGTGACACTAATAAGAAGCCCGGCCTATGCCGGGCTTTTTTCTTTATTGCTGATCAAATAATGATCAACAGTTCCCCTGCAACTATCAAAGTGGCAATGCATAAGTTCCGGTCACATGCGCCACCAACTCTTCTTCATTGCCCAGCGAATAAAGCGACACTTCGCACACCGCCTGGCGCCGACTCAAACGTAATATCCGCGCCTCGGCCAACAAGTCCACCGGCTTGGGCTTGACCAGGAAGTTGATATTCAGGTTCGAGGTCACCGCCATTTCCACGCGCCCCAGCCGCCCCAGCACTACTGCATACATGGCCGCATCCGCCAGCGCCATGGTGGTCGGCCCCGACAGCGTGCCGCCGGGACGCACCAACTTGGCATGAAAGGGCACCCGCGCCAGCACACCCTGCGCATCCAGCCGGTCGATGCACAGCTCGATATCCTCGGCCATGGGCAAACCCGCCCGAATCAGCGCCTGAACCTGTTCCGCCGTCAATGCCGTCACACTCGCCTCCTCCTGAACCGCCTGCCTGCATCCTGTACGCAACAGTACAGGCACCGTACAATGCCGACCTATCAAAAGCCCTTGCAACCGACAGAACGGCCAATTATGCGCACCAGTCAGTTCCTGCTCTCGACACTCAAAGAAACCCCTTCCGATGCCGTGGTGATCAGCCATCAGCTGATGCTGCGCGCCGGGATGATCCGCAAGCTCGCCTCGGGCCTGTATACCTGGCTGCCGATGGGCCTGCGCGTAATGCGCAAGGTGGAAGCCATCGTCCGCGAGGAAATGAATGCCGCAGGCGCCCTCGAGGTGCTGATGCCGGCGATCCAACCCGCCGAGTTGTGGCAGGAGTCGGGCCGCTGGGAGCAATACGGGCCCGAGTTGCTGCGCCTGAAGGATCGTCACGGCCGCGAGTTCTGCGTCGGCCCGACCCACGAAGAAGTGATCACCGACCTGGCGCGCAACGAATTGAGCAGCTACAAGCAACTGCCGCTCAACCTGTACCAGATCCAGACCAAGTTCCGTGACGAGATCCGCCCGCGTTTCGGCCTGATGCGCGGCCGCGAATTCATCATGAAGGACGCCTACTCCTTCCATGTCGATCAGGCGTCGCTGCAGGAAACCTATGACCGCATGCACCAGGCCTACTGCAAGATATTCACCCGCCTGGGCCTGAACTTCCATGTGTTGGCCGAGTCCGGCGAAGACGATATCGCCTTCAGCGACAGCTCCGACTACGCCGCCAATATCGAGAAGGCCGAAGCCATTCCGCGCGAAACCGTGCGCGGCGAAGCGACCGAAGCGCTGCGCCTGGTCGAGACCCCGAACACCAAGACCATCGCCGATCTGGTCAGCCAGTTCGACGTGACCATCGAAAAAACCATCAAGACCCTGGTGGTGCATGGTGCCGAGGCCGGCACTCTGATCGCCCTGATCATTCGCGGCGACCACGACCTCAACGAAATCAAGGCGGCCAACCTGGAACAAGTGGCCAGCCCGCTGGTATTTGCCTCGGAAGCGGAACTGCGCGACGCCATCGGCGCCGGTGCCGGCTCCCTCGGCCCGCTGAATCTGCCACTGCCGTGCATCGTCGATCGCTCGGTCGCCCTGATGAGCGATTTCGTGATTGGCGCCAACATCGACGACAAGCACTACTTTGGCGTGAACTGGGCGCGCGACCTGCCCCTGCCGATGGTCGCCGACCTGCGCAACGTCGTCGCTGGCGACCCCAGCCCGGATGGCCAGGGCACGCTGGAGATCAAGCGCGGCATCGAAGTCGGGCACATCTTCCAGCTGGGCAGCAAATACAGCGAAGCGCTGAACTGCACCGTGATGGGTGAGAATGGCAAGCCGGCGACCCTGACCATGGGTTGCTATGGCATCGGCGTATCGCGCGTGGTTGCCGCGGCCATCGAGCAGAATAACGACGAGCGCGGGATTCTCTGGAACGACACACTGGCGCCGTTCCAGATCGCCCTGGTGCCGTTGCGTTATGAAACCGACGCCGTACGTGAAACCACCGACCAACTCTATGCCGACCTGACGGCTGCCGGCTTTGAAGTACTGCTCGATGACCGTGACAAAAAGACCAGTCCGGGCATCAAATTCGCAGACATGGAATTGATCGGCATCCCCCATCGCATCGTGATCAGCGATCGCGGCCTGGCCGATGGCAACCTGGAATACAAGAGCCGCCAGGAAACCGAGGCCCAGGTGGTTGCCGTCGCCGACATCATGTCCTTCATCCACGCACGTATCCGCCGCTGATTTCAGCCTTTGATAAGAGCCGTCATGTTCAAACGAAGCACCCCAGGCCTCGTCGGCGCCGCACTCTGCGGCGCCCTCTTTTTGAGTGGCTGCGCCAACCAGTTGCCGCAACGCAGCGAACATGAGGAGCGCGTCGAACGCAAACTGCTGGATCACAGCCTGCAAATAGACGTGGGCGAGCCGCGCGTACTGGAACTGCCGCAGCGGCGGGTGCGGGTGCACGAACAGAAGACCTTCGAGGTGACCGCCTTCGAGGTCAGCCGTCGTTACGACCGCTACACGCCTTATCAGCCCTGGCGCGAACTCTACGAAATGCCGCTGGGCGCGGTTGCCGTGGTCGCCGGCATCGGCGCCAACGTACTCAACGTGGTGTTGCTCGGCAGCCTGCCGGACAGCGCCACCAAAGACTGGATCAGCTATGGCTTTGCCGGGCTCAATCCGTTCATCAACGTAGAGTCCAACGGCCGCTCGCAGCAGAACCTTGCCAGCCTCGACGAGCAACGCCAGGACGCCCGCCTGGAATACTCCAGCCTGCCCTGGGCCGAGCGCCCGGTCCTGGTCAAAGCCGACGGACAAACCCATGAGCTGCTGACCGACCGCAATGGCGTGCTGCGCCTCAACCTGCTCGACAGCCCCTTTGCCGAGCAGGATGTCAGCCGTATCGGCACCTTGCAGTTGAGCGTCGCAGACCCGCAAGGCTCGACCCGGGCGGATGCCGCCTTGCTGGTCAGCCGCACCCTGCGCGGCAAGCTGCAAGAAGCGCACAAGCTGATCTACGACGATCTGGAAGACGATGATGTCGAACAGTGGGTACACCGGGTCAAGCGCTTGTCCGAGCTGGGTCTGGAGGAAGAAGCCAGCGAGCTGGAACAGAGCCTGATCGAACTGACCCGCAACGACCCCGAACTGCAGGAAAGCTTCCTGTTGGCACTGATGCAGGATGCCGGGCGTCTGGTTGCCGACCCCGGCAACGACTGAGCGGGAGCCTGGCCTTGCGCCTGTGCCTGACCCTGCTGCTGACCCTGCTGTGCCTGCCCAGCCATGCCAACCTGCGCCAGGCACCCGAGCCGGAACTGCGTGCGCTGCTGCAACGCACGGTGGCCGAAGCCGACAGTTTTCAGGACCGCTTCGATGCGGAAGTCTGGCTGCTGGACATGTCGACCCGCATGACGCGCTATATCCCCGTCGCGGAAGAACGCCTGACCCTGCTCAGGCTGGTGCACCGCGAAGCCAGCAAGGCCGGCTTGCGCCCCGACCTGGTCCTGGCCCTGATCCACACGGAAAGCCATTTCGACCGCTTCGCCATTTCCGCGGCCGGCGCCCAGGGCATGATGCAGGTCATGCCGTTCTGGAAAGCCGAACTCGGCCGCCCGCAGGACAACCTCACCGATAACGCCACCAATCTGCGCTACGGCTGCACCATCCTCAGCTTCTATCTGCGCAAAGAGAGCGGCAATCTGAACCGCGCCCTGGCACGCTACAACGGCAGCCTCGGCAAGCAGACCTACCCCGCCAAGGTCATCGGTTTCTGGCACGACTTCTGGTACGGTCAAGCCGTGATTCGCGGATGGCTGGACGCATCCGGCAGATCCTGAGTTCATATGCGAGGTCGGTGGCATCGTAGGTTGAGCACATAGCTCGCAGGAGCGGCCGCCCCGTCTTCGACCCCGCGCTGTCGCGCAGCAAGCTGGCTCTCATCAAACAAAAAATAACTCATTGTTTTATATATACAAATTAGATCAGGAAATGAGCCCTGTAGGGCCAGGGGGACAGGGGGGTCTCCTACAAGGCTTCGTGCAACTGCACGCCATCAGCGCCGCACGATGAATCCGGCGATCCCTTGCAACGCCTGCTCCTCCAGCTCGACCGCGGTGACCCTGGCCTTAGGCGGCCCCTGTTCCAGCCAGGTGGCCAGCTCGCGCACCGCAGCCTCCGCGCCTTCGAGCAACACCTCGACGCGACCGTCGCCGAGATTGCAGACCCAGCCATCCACATCCAGGCGTTCGGCTTGTTCGGCAGTGGCCTGGCGGAAAAACACCCCCTGCACCCGACCACTGACATAACCATGTAAACAGATTCGCTGCATGCCACTACCCTCCAGTCCGCAAGGCCTGCACCCGCGCCGCCAAGCCGAGCGCCGTCTGTTCGCCGAGCAAACGTTCGCGCATTTGCCCCTTGTCATCGACGATATAGGTGACCGGCAACACGGCACTGGCCGGCAAGCCATAGCGCGCGGCCGGGTCTTGCTCGAGTACGGTGAATTCAATCCCCATCGCCTGGGACGCCTTAGTCAAATCCGCGCCCTGCAGACCGTCGAAGTTCACCCCCATGACGCTCACCGATTGCGCCTCGAGCTGCGCGGCGAGGGCATTCAGTTGGGGAATTTCGCTACGACAGGGCGCACACCACTCGGCCCAGTAATTAATCACCAACCACTGGCCTTCCAGACGCTCAGCCGGTACCTTTCGTCCATGCTGATCGACGCCGACATCTTCAGCGCAACCAGCCAGAATCAAGCCGGCGCAGATTCCCGTTACCGCACGAATCACGACCTGGAATCGCCTTCCCATGCATTCGCTCCTCGTCCACATTGGGTTGATATGACGCTAGATGCCTTGCGCCTTGAAGTGCCGGACATCCTCGAAGAAGACGCGGCGCCTTTGGCCGACCTCAACGAGCGGTTAGCCCAGGCTCGTTCGCTGCAGCACGAAGATGCGCTGCAACAAGTGCTCAGTCTGCTGTTCAGGCTCAACCGCAGTGCCATGACCTTACTCGAAAGGCAACGTGCGCTGCAAAACTGCAGCGATGAATATCGACACTATGCCGCGGCCTACCTTGACGGCAAGCCCCCGTCGCCGCTGTTCGTGCGCCTGTGCAATGAGCTGGCTATCGGCTTCAAACGCCTGCTGCTGCAGATCCTCAAAGGCCGGCAACCCTCGCGACCGCATTTGGCCTGGTGCCTGTATATGGCCCTGCACTTCCTCGCCCAGAGCCTGTTGCGCCACTACCAGCTGTATCAGGAGCCGCCGCCCAGCCTGTGGCGCGACAGCCATCTGCTGTACTGGATCGGCGAACATCAGGAGTGCCTGGATGAGCCGGTCGCAGCCGCCTTCCAGCCAACGCCGGCGAGCACCTTGCGCGGCATTTACCAGCAGATGCTGCTACTCGCCTTGAGCAACCCCTTTCACCTTGCCGAGGGCGAATGTCCCCAGTTGTTTGGCGCCCTCGCGCCCCTGGCAGGCCTGGCTCGCCTGCTGCCCTGGGATGACGAGGGCGACAGCGAAGCCCCAATCGTCGACCTGACAGAGTCGCAGCCTTGCCTCGGCTATCAGCAACAACCCGACGGCATCCGCGACTGCCTGCGGCGTTTCGAGCTGGGCGCCCTGCTGGTCGCCCTGCATGATCCAGCCCCACTGCAGAGCCCCCGCGAGCGCCAACTGCTCGAGCGTGTCCAGCACCACTGGATGGGCCAGCAACAACGTCGTTACCCTCGCGAAGAGTTTGATCTGGCCTGCAACCTGCTGGTGGGCTTGCCAGCCATCCACGCCCAACTGCTGGAGAAGCGGCCTTCCTCCTCGGCAGCCCAGATGCTCGATGCCAGTGCAGGTGGCGCGCGCCTGCTGTGCCACCCCGACCAAACGGCGCACATAGCAGTGGGACAACTGGTGCTCTTGCTGACCAGCAGCCCGGCACCGCTTCTGGCGCTGGTGCGCTGGCGTCATCTCAATATCGAGGGACTGCACCTGGGTCTGCACTACCTGAAAGGCCTGGCGAAACCGGTCTGGCTGCGCCGCACCCCCAGCGCACAAACTCACCAAGGCGTTTTGCAGAGCACACCGGCACCCGGCAATGGCTGGCATCACGGACTGTGGCTGCCCAATGGGCAATTCGGCGAAGGGGAAAACCTCTGGCTGCAGCAGGCCAACGTGCATAACCAGGTGATCATGCCGTTACCCCCGGCCGACCTCAGCACCGTCTCGGTCACGCGCCACCCACTGCAACTGGCCTGAACAACAGAAACTGCGAGACGGGTCACAGCCAACGACGGCCGAGTGCACAGTTTGCGCGGCACAGCCCTGCTTATAATTTGTTGCCCATCGTATCGATACGCACCGCTATAGCCCGGGAACAGCACAATGACCAACGCCCACGACAAGTTGATCGGCCCTGCGCCATCGCGCATCGTCGATGCTGCCCATCTGCTGGTCACGCCCTACGAGGGGCGTGTAGCCGAATACAACATCGCCACCTGGCTACAATTGCCGGGGCTGGCCAATCTGCCGGTATCTTTACTGGTCAGCTACCGTGATGGCGACAAGCGCCGCGAAGTCAGCGTGGATCACGGCAAAGTCAGCCTGCACAACAAGATCCTGCTGTCCGGGGTCGCCAGACTCCCGGTCAAACACAGGATCGAAGATATGCAGATACGCCTGCGCTCTGCGGTGCCGGCGGCAACGCTGGTGGTCGAAGAGCTGTTCATACAAGCGGTCGAAGCGACCCGCCAACACAGCCACCAGGCTTCAGCCTGAGCCTGAGCCTGCAGCGCGTCGACCAACCCCGCGAGAACCGCGGGGTTTTACTGTGCTCAGGCGCCGACTCGCACTGTGCAGCCGCTGTGCTCGGCTAGCGGTTCTGCTGCGGATTCTGCGGGATGAGGCACCAGCGACTCGGGCCAGCATGCAAAATGCAGCCCGGTAATCCGATTCAGCCGCTCCAGCGCTTCTTGCGGATCGCGTTGATGCAAGTGGATCACCTTGCCATGAGTGGCTTCGCTAAAACGTTCAATTGTCATGAAACGCCTTCAATCCCCATCAATGCCGACAACCTGATTGCAATCTGCCATAACGATTGCCAGAAGCGTGCCAGCCTGCGTTGGCCCCACTGAGGGCCAGCCAGTGCCAATAGCTCTGAGCGGAGACCGACGCCACGCCGCAAACTGACGCTTTTTGTCACTCGGTCACCGGATTCAGCCAGTCCGCCAGGCTGCCATCGAACAGCACCGCCTGCTCCTCGTACAGCCGCTCCAGCGCCTGGCGCAGCGCTGGATACCAGGGCTCATCGAGCTGTTCCGGCAACTGGTTGAGCTGTGGCAACGGCCAGGGACTGCGACTCAGCAACTGCTGCAGGCTGTAGTGATCGAGATCACGGCTCAGCACCCAGGCCCCTGCACTGGTCGGCGCCACCAACAGTTGCTGTTCGAGAAACTCGAGCACCTCCTCCCACTCATGCTCCGGCAACTGCCAGCCCTGGCGCTGCACATCGCGATGGCGCACTTTCAGACCCGACTGCTGACGCGCATAAAACACCCGCAAGATCCCCATCACCACCAATAACCTCGGCATGGCGCGCTTGCGCCACTGGTGCGACGAGCTGAGGTTGCAGACCAATTCGGCGCCTAACAACACGATCAACCAGGACAGGTAGATCCACAGGAGGAACAACGGCACCGTGGCAAAGGCACCGTAAATCAACTGATAACCCGGGAAACGCTGCACATAAAGCCCGAACAGCGCTTTAGCCACCTCGAATAGCACAGCGGTGAACAACCCGCCCAGCAGCGCATGCTGCAGGGGCACACGTGCATTGGGTACCGAGGCATAGAGCAGGGTAAAGGCCGCCACGCTGAACAGCAGCGGCGCGAAACCCAACAGGGTCTTTGCGCCAATCAGCGCATCGGGCCCGGAGAGCAGCGACAGCGAAGCGATATAGGTACTGACCGCGAAGCCGGTGCCGAGCAGGATCGGCCCCAGGCTCAGAATGGCCCAGTACAGCAGAAAGCTCGAGACGCCCCGGCGCGGCTGACGCACTCGCCAGATGGTATTGAAGGCTTTTTCGATGGTTACCAGCATCAGGAAGGCGGTAACCGCCAGCACCACCACGCCGATCCAGGTCAACTGGCGGGCCTGGACCGTGAAATTGCGCAGGTATTCCTGGACCATTTCGCCGGTCGATGGCACGAAGTTACGAAAAATAAACGCCTGGATTTGCTCTCCCGTGCCCTGAAATGCCGGCACGGCAGAGAGCATGGCAAAGGTCACGGTCATCATCGGCACCACCGCGAACAGCGTGGTGTAGGTCAGGGCAGCGGCATTGTTGGCGCCGCGATCGGCGAGAAAGCGCTGCAGCAGAAAGCGCCAGAATTCCAACCAAGCATTCACGCGCTGACGCATGCCCTCTCCTTAGCGATTAGCCAACTGGCCCCATTGCAGACCACAAATACGCCGCCCTGTTCAGACTAGGGCGTCGACGCGGTTAGAATAGCCGCCACCTGACGCAAGATGCGACCTGCATATGACCGATCTGACGCTCTATCACAATCCCCGCTGCTCGAAATCCCGTGGCGCCCTGCAACTGCTTGAAGCGCGCGGCCTCGCGCCAACCATCGTGCGTTACCTGGAAACCCCGCCCAGCGCGGCCCAATTGAGCGACTTGCTCGGCAAGCTGGGGATCGGCGCCCGCCAACTGCTGCGCAGCGGCGAAGACGAATACCGCACGCTGAACCTGGCCGACCCTGGCCTGAGCGAAGCGCAATTGATCGAGGCCATGGTTACCCATCCGAAACTGATTGAGCGGCCGATCCTGATCGTCGGCAGCAAAGCGGTGATCGGCCGACCACCGGAGAAAGTCCTGGAGCTCCTGCCGTGAGCGCCCCTTACATTCTGGTGCTGTATTACAGCCGCCACGGCGCCACTGCCGACATGGCCCGCCAGATCGCCCGTGGCGTGGAAATGGCCGGCCTGGAGGCGCGCCTGCGCACGGTACCGGCAATCTCCAGCGAGTGCGAAGCGGTAGCCCCGCAGATTCCCGCCGAAGGCGCGCTGTACGTCAGCCTCGACGACCTGAAGAACTGCGCGGGCCTGGCCCTGGGCAGCCCAACCCGCTTCGGCAATATGGCGGCGCCGCTGAAGTACTTCCTCGACGGCACCAGCAGCCTGTGGCTGAGCGGCGGTCTGGTCGGCAAACCGGCTGGCGTATTCACCTCCACCGCCAGCCTGCACGGCGGCCAGGAAACCACCCTGCTGTCGATGATGCTGCCACTGCTGCACCACGGCATGCTGATCACCGGCCTCCCTTACAGCGAGTCAGCGCTGCTGGAGACCCGCGGCGGCGGTACGCCTTACGGCCCCAGCCACCATGCTGGCGCCGACGGCAAGCGCGCCCTCGACGAACATGAAATCACCCTCTGCCGCGTACTCGGCCAGCGCCTGGCGCACACCGCACTGAAACTGGAGAGCATCCGTGGCTAAAACCCCCAAACCCCTGCCGTCGCTCGACTGGCTGAAGCCGCGCATGGCCGTCAGCCGTGCCGTCAGCCTGGCAAGCTTCCTGGCCCTGACGGTGTTGCTGCTGGTGTGGAACCTGATGTTCGCCGACATACCGGACAAACTGCTCTGGGTGATCCTGGCCTTCCAGTTGGCCCCTTTGCTGCTGCTCGCCCCCGGCCTGATCATCGGCAACGCCCGCGCCCACGCCTGGACCTGCTTCGTGGTCAACCTGTACTTCATCCAGGGGGTACTGGCCGCCTTCGATCCGTCCAAGGCGCTGTTTGGCTGGGTGCAAGCCCTGCTCAGCGTCAGCCTGTTCTGCGCCGCCCTGATGTACACCCGCTGGTGCTTCCAGTACGACCGCAAACTGGCTGGGGAAAATTGAGTTAGCAACGGCTGCAACAGGTGCTGCCCGACTCACCGGGCCACGCTCTTGGAGCGGGGTGGCGCCTGTCACGGATGTACCGGCGATATCAGTCCGATGGGTTAGCGGCAGCGACCAGGCTATCGATTATTACCAACCCAACGTCTCTTTAAGGAAGGGAATGGTCAACTTGCGCTGGGCCTGCAGGGAGGCCTGATCGAGGCGCTCGAGCAACTCGAACAGCGCATTCATGCTGCGCTCGCCGCGGGTCAGGATAAAGCGGCCGACCTCATCGCTGAGGTGCAGGCCACGGCGCGAAGCGCGCAGCTGCAAGGCACGCAACTTGTCTTCATCGGACAGCGACTGCAACTGGAAAACCAGCGCCAGGGTCAAGCGCGACTGCAGGTCGGCCAGTTTGACTGGCAGCTCGCGCGGCGAACTGCTGGCCGCCAGGAGCAAACGTCGACCGCTATCGCGCAAGCGGTTGAATAGGTGGAACAGTGCTTCTTCCCAATCGCTGCGCCCGGCCACGGCATCCAGGTCATCGAGACAGACCAGCTCGCACTGCTCCAGGTTATCCAGCATGGCCGGGCCGTACTCGACCAGCTCGGCCAGCGGCAGATACACCGCCGGCTCGCCGCGCTGCTCGAAACGCAAACAGGCCGCCTGCAGCAGATGGCTACGACCCACCCCCGCGCCGCCCCAGAGGTAGATCAGGCTTTCCGCCCAGCCAGCCTCTGCCTCACACAGGCGCTCGACATAGCCAAGCGCCGCAGCATTGGCGCCGGGGTAGTAGTTGGCAAAGGTGGCGTCATCACGCAGACGCACGCCCAAGGGCAGTTGAATGGGTCTCATGCAGGGCTGATCGGCTCGTCAGAAGCACTGGGGGGCTCCCCATAAAGATCCGAAAGTTTATATAAATCATGCGCATGGCGCACTAGAACCATGATCACTGCCGCCACCGGCAACGCCAGCAGCACACCCGTGAAACCGAATAGCTGGCCGCCGGCCATGATCGCGAAGATCACCGCCACCGGATGCAGGCCGATCCGATCACCGACCAGCCAGGGGGTCAGCAGCATGCCTTCGAGCATCTGGCCGACGGTGAAGACGGCGGCAATGGCCAGCAGCGGGTAGAAATCGCCGCCGAACTGAAACAGGCCTGCAGTCAAGGCCGCGCCGATCCCGACCACCACCCCCAGGTAAGGCACGATGCTGGCCAGGCCGGCCAGCAAACCGATCAACAGCCCCAGCTCCAGGCCGATCAGCATCAGGCCGACGGCGTACATCACTCCCAGCGCCAGCATCACCAACAGCTGCCCGCGCAGGAAGGCGCCGAGCACCTCGTGACATTCGCCGACCAGTTTCACCACCAGCCCTTCTTGGTTGCGGGGCAACAAGCCACGCAACCGGGCGACCATCAGGTCCCAATCGCGCATCAGGTAGAAGCTGACCACCGGGATCAGCAGCAGGTTGACCAGCCAGGCCAGCAGGGCCAGGCCCGAGGCCGTGGCTTTTGACAGGAGCATGCCGAGAATGTCGGTGGTTTCGCCCAGGTGCTTGGAGAATGCCGCCTTGAGCTGATCGAAGCGCCAGAAACCGTCGCTCAGCCCCAGCTTGGCCTGCACCCAAGGCAGCGCTTGATTCTGCGTCCAGTCGAGCATTTGCGGCGCCAGTTCGTAGAGGCGCATCAGCTGCTTGCCGAGCATCGGCACCAGCACCAGCAGCAAAATCGCCAGGATCAGGCTGAACAGGGCGAAGACCACGATCACGCCCCAGGTGCGCGAAAGCTTCCAGCGCTCGAGCCGATCGACCAGCGGATCACCCAGGTAAGCCAGCAGCACGCCGATCAGGAACGGCGAGAGAATCGGTTGCAGCAGGTACAGCAGCCAACCGAGCAGGAGCAGCCCAGCTATCCATAGCCAGCGACGTGAATCAATCATGCTCAACCCTCGATTGGTACAACCAGACAATCTGCCGGCCCATGAATGAAAGCCTGACAGAGCAACGCACAAACTGGAGTGCCGCGCCGTATTGAGCAGCAGTTTTCAAGCGGCCTGTGCGGCGATCCACATTCGGCGACCTGCGGCAGTCTACCAGCGAAAACGCAGCACATCGTCACGCCGTAGCACCTGAGGTGCGGGCTCGCCGGGCGGCGACTGCGGCGACTGGCTGGCATCGACCGGCAGGGCTTCGACCGCCACTTCCTGCAAATGCACCAGCGCCAGCTGCGCGCGCAACTGCTCGGCATTGGCATTGACGCGATAGATCAGGCGGTCACCCTCGACCTTGTGCAACTGCGCCGCCAGCGGCTCGAGAATGCGTTGCAGCTCGGCATAGCGTGCCAGATCGGCACCCTGCACTTCCAGGGTCAGGCTGGTCGCCGCGCCCGGCGCCACCACGTAGCGTTGTGCCAGCCGCTCGCTCACCAGCAACAGCACGGCATCGGCCAGTGCCGCTTGATCGGCGCCCTGGGCCTTGCCTTGCTCGCGCGTATCGCCCAACCACAGACGCCATTGGGCCTGCCACTCACCGTTATCTTCACGCGCCTGCACGGCCAGCAGGGCATCGGCGGCATAGCGCTCGGAGGCGGTCCGCAGCGCCTCCGGTTCGACCGCCCCGAGGTTCTCGGGCGTTGCCAGCAACTGCTCATTCAAGTCGGCAATCGGCAAGCGCAGCGGCAAACCACGGTGCTGCGCCGCCTGATGCAAGGGTACGGCGCTGCTCTGACCATCGCCGACCAGGTTCGAACCATCGCTGGCATCATTCAGCCACCAGGCCAGAATCGCCGGACGATTGGCGCCCCACAGCGACAACCCGGCCTGACGCAGGCTGCGGTCGGTGCTGACAGGATCGAAATCAACCAGCAAGCTGTCTTCTTCGTAACCATACTGGCTGATGATCTGCTGCGGATCCTTGCGCAGTTCGGCCAGCGCCGGGTTGTTTACCGCCTCGCGGTCGCCGGTCAAACGCAGCACCAGGGTCTGCAGGGCGCGGCCCAGGGCCGCATCACGCTCCTCCGGCTGCTGGCTGGCGACCGGCTCGCGGACCTGATACAGATCGCTCACCGTCGCCGCCTCGCTGGACAGGCTGAACAGTGGCAGGCAGCAAATCAACAGACGAGCGATCAGGCGCATGAATAGGTTCTCGACAGACGGAAGGCGGCGTACAAGCCATGGTACACGGCTTATACCTTAAACAGCCGCCCGCGCCCCGGCAACCACCGCACGGCGCGGGTGGCCGCTGCCCGGCAAGCCTGATAAAATCGCGCGCCTTCGCAGACCGACCGCCGCAGCGCCGGTGCACATCCGATATTCCCCTTAAAGGCCTGGATCTATGAGCAAGCAACCCTCCATCAGCTACAAGGACGCAGGTGTAGACATCGACGCAGGCGAAGCCCTGGTCGAGCGCATCAAAAGCGTGGCCAAACGCACTGCGCGTCCGGAAGTCATGGGTGGCCTGGGCGGCTTCGGCGCCCTTTGCGAGATCCCGGCTGGCTACAAGCAACCGGTCCTGGTGTCCGGCACCGACGGCGTCGGCACCAAACTGCGCCTGGCGCTGAACCTGAACCGGCACGACAGCATCGGCCAGGACCTGGTCGCCATGTGCGTCAACGACCTGGTGGTGTGTGGCGCCGAGCCGCTGTTCTTCCTCGACTACTACGCCACCGGCAAGCTCAACGTCGACGTCGCCGCCACCGTGGTCACCGGCATCGGTGCCGGTTGCGAACTGGCCGGCTGCTCCCTGGTCGGTGGCGAAACCGCCGAAATGCCGGGCATGTACGAGGGCGAGGACTATGACCTGGCCGGCTTCTGCGTCGGCGTGGTGGAAAAAGCCGAGATCATCGACGGCTCCAGGGTTGCCAGCGGTGATGCCCTGATCGCCCTGCCGTCCTCCGGCCCGCACTCCAATGGCTACTCGCTGATTCGCAAGATCATCGAAGTCGCGGGCGCCGATATCGAAACCATCCAGCTCGACGGCACGCCGCTGACCGACCTGCTGATGGCCCCGACGCGCATCTACGTCAAACCGCTGCTCAAGCTGATCAAGGATACCGGCGCGGTCAAGGCCATGGCCCACATCACCGGCGGCGGCCTGCTCGACAACATCCCGCGCGTGCTGCCGGATGGCGCCCAGGCCGTGGTCGACGTGGCCAGCTGGACGCGCCCGGCGGTATTCGACTGGTTGCAAGAACAAGGCAACGTCGACGAAACCGAGATGCACCGCGTGCTCAACTGCGGCGTCGGCATGGTCATCTGCGTGGCCCAGGATCAGGTCGAACTCACCCTCAAGACCCTGCGTGATGCCGGCGAGCAGCCGTGGCTGATCGGCCAGATCGCCACCGCCGCCGCAGGCGCCGAGCGCGTCATCCTGAACAACCTGAAGCGCCATTGATGCCGACCGCCTGCAATGTAGTGGTGCTGATCTCCGGCTCCGGCAGCAACCTGCAGGCGCTGATCGACAGCAGCCAGGCGGGCGATAACCCGGTGCGCATCCGCGCGGTGCTCTCCAACCGCGCCGATGCCTATGGCCTGGAGCGCGCCAAGGCTGCCGGCATCGACACCTGCGTGCTCGACCACAAAGCCTTTGCCGGCCGTGAAGCCTTCGATGCGGCGCTGATCGAGGCTATCGACGCCTTCGAACCGCAACTGGTGGTACTGGCCGGCTTCATGCGCATCCTCAGCAGCGACTTCGTCCGCCACTACGCCGGACGCCTGCTCAACATCCACCCCTCGTTGCTGCCCAAATACAAGGGCCTGCATACCCACCAGCGGGCACTCGAGGCGGGCGACGGCGAGCATGGCTGCAGCGTGCACTTCGTCACCGAGGAACTCGACGGCGGCCCCTTGGTCGTACAGGCAGTGATCCCGGTACAGTCGCACGACTCGCTGGACAGCCTGGCGCAACGGGTGCACGAACAGGAACACCTGATCTACCCGTTGGCCGTGCGCTGGTTCGCCGAAGGTCGCTTGCGTCTGGATGCGCAAGGCGCAATGCTGGATGGCCAGCCACTGCCGAGCACCGGCCACCTGATCCGCACCTAGGAGATACCATGCGTCGCGCCTTACTGTTCGCCCTCGCCTTATTCAGCTTGCCGGCCCTGGCCAGCGAGCTGAAGCCGTTCTCCGCCAGCTATACCGCCGACTGGAAGCAACTGCCGGTCAGCGGCACCGCAGAACGCAGCCTGCAGGCCCTGGACAACGACCGCTGGCAGCTCAACTTCGAAGCCTCCATGCTGGTCGCCAGCCTTAGCGAACAGAGCACCTTCCGCCTCGACAGCAACACCTTTCTGCCCCTGACCTATCGCTTCGAACGTAGCGGCCTGGGCAAAGGCAAGAAAATCGAGCACGACTTCGATTGGGCCGGCAAGAAAGTGACCGGCAGCGACCGTGGTGATCCGGTGAGCTTTCCGCTGAATCGCGGTTTGCAGGACAAATCGACCTATCAACTGGTGCTGCAATACGACGTTGCCGCCGGCAAGAAAAGCATGAGTTACCAGGTGATCGACGGCGACGAAATCGAAACCTACGATTTCCGCGTACTCGGCGAAGAAGTCGTGCGCACCAAAGCCGGCCAGATCGACGCGATCAAGGTCGAGCGCGTGCGTGACCCGACGCAAAGCAGCCGCAAAACCGTGCTCTGGTTCGCCAAGGACTGGAGCTACTTGCTGGTTCGCCTGCATCAGGTGGAGAAGGACGGCAAGGAATACCAGATCATGCTCAAGGACGGCACGGTCGACGGCAAGCCGGTCGAAGGCCGCCGCGACTGATTTCCAGACACTGGCAACAGAGAAGCCGGGCGATGCCCGGCTTTTTCATGCGGCTGTAGGAGCGGGCCATGCCCGCGATGCTTTGGGCAGGTATGCCCTACAGCGGCCATGGCGCTGGATCCGGGCGTCCCCGCCGCTCCTACGAAACACCCGAAAACCGTAGCCCGGATGCAATCCGGAGCAATAATAGCGGTTGCACAGGAAGCTCCCGGAGCGCATCCGGGCACCGACTCGACGGCAGGCGCAAGCCGGGTGTGCCGTGCGCACTGCCGGCAGAAGACGGTTGGTGCGCACGACCTAGGCGGCCCGTGCACCCTTCGGCAGCATGGCCCTTACCACATCAGATCATCCGGCACCTGGTAGGCGGCGTACGGATCGTCGGCATCCGGGGCTTCGGTCGGGGTATTGAGCATGATCACGCGCTGCGGGTCGCGCTCCTGAATCTTCAGCGCCGCTTCGCGCGGGATCACTTCATAACCGCCGCCGCTGCGCACGATGGCCAGCGAGCCGCTGCTGAGCTTGTCGCGCATCAGCTTGTTCACCGACAGGCGCTTGACCTTCTTGTCGTCGACGAAATTGTAGTAATCCTCGGTGGTCAGCTTGGGCAACCGGGACACTTCGATCAGTTGCTTGATCTGCGCGGCACGGGCCTTCTGCTCGACCTTTTCCTGCTGCTGCCGGTTCAGCTCCTGATCGCGCGCGGCCTTCTCGGCCATGGCCTGCTGAGCGGCGAGCTTTTGCGACTGGTCCTTCTCGATCTGGCCCTTGTGCTCCAGGCGCTGCTGCTTCTGTTTTTCCTTGCTGACCTGCTTGGCCTGCTTTTCGTTGACCAGCCCGGCTTTGAGCAACTGATCGCGTAGTGAGATCGCCATAACCTACCTTTCCGAACAATAAATAATGGATGGGTGAACCAGTCCAGTGACATCAGCAATCCGGTGTTTGCTGCTTTTCCAGCTTCTTGGCTTCGCCCCAGAGCGCATCCAATTCTTCCAGGTCGCAATCTTCCATGGCCCGCCCTGCTTCGCGCAATGCCTGTTCGATAAAACGAAAGCGCTGCTCGAACTTGCCATTGGCGGCGCGCAGTGCCGACTCCGGGTCGACCTTGAGGTGGCGGGCCAGATTGGTCACCACGAACAGCAGATCGCCGATCTCCTCGGCCATCGCCTGCGGATCGTTCTCGCTCATGGCTTCGAGCACTTCGTCCAGCTCCTCGCGCACCTTGTCCACCACCGGCAAGGCCGCGGGCCAGTCGAAACCGACCTGGGCCGCGCGCTTCTGCAACTTGGCCGCGCGGCTCAGGGCCGGCAGTGCATGGGGCACGTCGTCGAGCAGGGACAACTGCTCCGGCGCGGCGGCCTTCTCCGCCCGCTCCTCGGCCTTGAGTTCTTCCCAGCGCTGCCTGACCGCCGCCTCGTGCAGCCTGGTCGCATCCGGCACGCCATACAGGTCGCCGTCGACGAACACATGGGGATGGCGGCGGATCAGCTTGGCCGTGATGCCGTCGACCACCTGGGCGAACTCGAAACGCCCCTCCTCCCGCGCCAGCTGGCTGTAATACACCACCTGAAACAGCAAATCGCCCAACTCCCCCGGCAGGTGCTCGAAGTCGCCGCGCTCGATGGCGTCGGCCACCTCGTAAGCCTCTTCGATGGTGTAGGGCACGATGCTCGCGTAGGACTGCTTCAAGTCCCACGGGCAGCCATGCTGCGGGTCGCGCAGACGGGCCATCAGGTGCAGCAGGTCGTCGAGATGGTACATGGCAATTTCCGGTTCAGTCGCAGGGGATGACGTTTCGTCCAGCCTGCGCGGCTATAACAATAACAATCGATCCTGAGCGTCGCGAGCGAAGGTCAGACAAGGCGAAGGGGAAGCGAAAAAGCGGAGTTGGCTTTTGCCAATGAGCATTTTTCACTTCCCCTTCAACGCAGTATCACCGAGCGCAGCAGTTCAGGAGGCGCGGTGGCGGCGGGCCTCGATAATATTCGGCAACTGCGAGATGCGCCCGAGCAAACGTCCCAGGGCATCCAGCCCGGGGATCTCGACGGTGATCGACATCGACGCGGTATTGTCTTCCTTGTTCGAGTGGGTATTGACCGCCAGCACGTTGAGTTTTTCGTTGAGCAGCACCTGGGTCACGTCACGCAGCAGGCCGGAACGGTCGTAGGCGCGGATGATGATGTCGACCGGGTAGGTCTGCACCGGCACCGGCCCCCAATTGACCTGGATGATCCGCTCCGGCTCGCGACCGGCCAGTTGCAGCACCGAGGCGCAATCCTGGCGGTGGATACTGACGCCGCGCCCCAGGGTGATGTAGCCGACGATCGGATCACCCGGCAGCGGTTTGCAGCACCCGGCCATCTGCGTCAGCAGGTTGCCGACCCCCTGGATCTGGATATCGCCGCGCTTGCCCGGCTTGAAGCCCGAGGCCTTGCGCGGGATCAGCTCGAGCTGCTCGTTGCCACGCTCCGGCTCGACCAGCTGCTGCGCCAGGTTGACCAGGTGGGCCAGGCGCAGGTCGCCGGCACCGAGGCTGGCGAACAGGTCTTCGGCATTCTTCAGGTTGGCCTTCTCGGCCAGCTTCTCGAAATCCACATGGGGCAGCGCCAGGCGCGCCAACTCGCGCTCGAGCAGCGCCTTGCCGGCGGCGACGTTCTGGTCGCGGTCCTGCAACTTGAACCAGTGGACGATCTTCGCCCGCGCCCGCGAGGTGGTGACATAACCCAGGTTGGAATTCAGCCAGTCACGGCTTGGCGTGCCGTGCTTGCTGGTGATGATTTCCACCTGCTCACCGGTTTGCAGGCTGTAGCTGAGCGGCACGATGCGCCCGTTGATCTTGGCGCCACGGCAGTTGTGACCGATCTCGGTGTGCACCCGGTAGGCAAAATCCAGCGGCGTGGCGCCTTTCGGCAGGTCGATGGCATGACCGTCCGGGGTGAACACATAGACCCGGTCCGGTTCGATATCGACGCGCAACTGCTCGGCCAGCCCACCGATATCGCCCAGCTCCTCGTGCCACTCGAGCACCTGACGCAGCCAGGAAATCTTCTCTTCGTAATGGTTGGAGCCGGACTTGACGTCGGTACCCTTGTAGCGCCAGTGCGCGCAGACACCCAGTTCGGCTTCCTCGTGCATGGTCTGGGTGCGGATCTGCACCTCCAGCACCTTGCCTTCCGGGCCGAGCACCGCGGTGTGCAGCGAGCGGTAGCCGTTTTCCTTGGGGTTGGCGATGTAGTCGTCGAACTCCTTGGGAATGTGCCGCCAGAGGGTGTGCACGATGCCGAGGGCGGTGTAGCAGTCGCGCACCTCCGGCACCAGCACGCGCACCGCACGCACGTCATAGATCTGGCTGAACTGCAGGCCCTTTTTCTGCATCTTGCGCCAGATCGAATAGATGTGCTTGGCCCGCCCGCTGATATCGGCCTTGACCCCGGTGGCTTCCAGCTCCAGGCGCAGGTGGCTCATCACATCATTGATGTACTGCTCGCGATCCAGCCGGCGCTCGTGCAGCAGCTTGGCAATCTGCTTGTACTGCTCGGGCTCCAGGTAGCGGAAGGACAGGTCCTCCAGCTCCCACTTGATATGGCCGATACCCAGACGGTGCGCCAGGGGGGCATAGATGTCGAAGACCTCGCGGGCCACCCGCTGCCGTTTTGCGTCGTCGGCATGCTTGACCGCGCGGATCGCACAGGTGCGCTCGGCCAGCTTGATCAAGGCGACGCGCACGTCATCAACCATGGCCACCAGCATCTTGCGCAGGTTTTCCACCTGAGCCTGGGAACCGAGCACCAGGGAGTCGCGCGGATTGAGGCTGGCGCTGATTGCCGCCATGCGCAGCACGCCATCGACCAGCTTGGTCACCACCGGGCCGAAGCGTTGCTCCACCGCAGCCAGGGTCACCTTGCCCTCGCGTACGCCACGGTAGATGACGGCGGCGACCAGCGAGTCCTGGTCGAGTTTGAGGTCGGCGAGAATCTCCGCGATCTCGAGGCCGGCGCGGAAGCTGGAAGCCCCTTCCGACCACAGATTCTGCGCTGCGTTGGCCTGCTGCTCGGCCTCGCGGGCGAACTCGCAGGCGTCGAGCAAGGCATCGTGCTCCAGCGCCGGGTCGACGCTGAGGACATGGGCCAACCAGGCCTCTAGGTTGATGCTGCCGTCATCGTTGATCGGCTGGTGCGCTCTAACCTGAACCATCTTGCTTACCTTCCCTAGGGTGCGCGCCACGCACACCGGACAGTCGCCGGACTTCTTCGGCCCGGTCGGTTTAACCACTTAAGGCACACTCCTTGTGCACCCCTGCACAGCGTAGATAAGGGCTGCCGGCAACAAAGCCAAGCGGCTTGGTTCACCGTTCGCCTCTAGCTACACGTTTTCAATCTACGCCCTGACAAACAACGCCATGGCCTCGACATGCGCCGTTTGCGGAAACATATCGAGGATGCCGGCCTTTTCCAGCCGATAACCTTGCGCCAGCAACTCGGCAGTGTCACGCGCCAACGTGGTCGGGTTGCACGACACGTAGACCAGCCGCTTGGCGCCGAGACCGCCGACCTGCCTGACCACCTGCAACGCGCCGTCACGCGGCGGGTCGAGCAGCACGGCGGCAAACCCGCCTTGCGCCCAGCCGCTCTCGACCAGCGGATGCGACAGGTCGGCCTGGAAAAAGTGCAGGTTGTCGATGCCATTGCTCGCCGCATTCTGCGCCGCCCGCTCGACCATCGTCTGCACCCCTTCCACCGCCACCACTTCACGGGTCAGACGCGCCAGCGGCAAGGCGAAATTACCCAGACCGCAGAACAGATCCAAGACCCGCTCATCCGCCTGCGGCGCCAGCCAGTCCAGCGCCTGGGCGACCATCGCCTCGTTCACCAGGGCATTGACCTGGACAAAATCGCCGGGCCGATAGGCCAGTTGCAGATCCCAGCGCTGCAGGCGGTAACCCAGGTTCTGCTCGGGCTCGAACGGCTGCGGCGCGCCGATGCCATGCAGCCAGAGTTGCCCGTCATGGGCCAGGCAGAACGCCTGCAAGCGAGCCAGATCGGCCTCGCCCAACGCCGAGGTGTGACGCACCAATACAGCGCTGGCGCTGCCATGAAACAGTTCGACATGACCGATGGCCTGGGGGTTTTCCAGCGCCCGCAAGACCGCCGGCAATTCGCGCAGGATCGGCTGCAAGGGCTGTACCAGAACCGGGCAATCGACGATAGCGACGATGTCCTGGCTGGCCGCGGCGCGAAAGCCGACGTCCAGGCGCTTGTGTTTGACGTCCCAGCGCACGGCGATGCGTGCGCGGCGCCGGTAGCCGAACTCCGGTCCGACCAACGGTGGCGCCCACTCATCCGGTTGCACGTTGGCCAGGCGGCTGAACTGCTCGCCGAGCATGCGCTGCTTGAGGGCCAGTTGATCGGCATGGCTCATGTGCTGGACGCTGCAGCCGCCGCAGGTACGCGCATGGGCGCAGGGCTCCAGCCGGCGCGCGGGGCTGGCAGTGATAATCCGCTCGCTGCGGGCCTCGACCACCTGACTGCGCGCACCGAGCACCCGGGCTTCGACCTGCTCGCCGGGCAAGGCGCCGCTGACGAACCAGGTGCGCCCCAGGGCAAAGGCAATGCCGCGGCCATCGTTGGCCAGGCGTTCGATGCTGAGCTGCTGTTTCTTGCCCAGCGGAATTTGCGTCGCGCGCACGCCGCCACTGGGCTGGAAGCGCAAACCGCTGGCTTTCTTGGCCATCAGAGCTCCGGCGTGTCGTACACGCCCGTCGACAGGTAACGGTCGCCGCGATCGCAGATGATCGCCACCATCACCGCATTTTCCACTTCAGCCGACAGCCGCAGCATCGCCGCCACCGCCCCGCCGGAGGACACCCCGCAGAAGATGCCCTCTTCACGCGCCAGACGCCGCATCACATCCTCGGCTTCGCGCTGGGCCATGTCGATGATCCGGTCGACGCGACTGGCCTGGTAGATCTTCGGCAGATACTCCTCGGGCCAGCGGCGGATACCGGGAATGGTCGCGCCTTCCATCGGCTGCAAGCCGACGATCTGCACCTGCGGGTTCTGTTCCTTGAGGTAGCGCGAGACCCCCATGATAGTCCCGGTAGTGCCCATGGAACTGATGAAGTGGGTGATCTGGCCCTGGGTCTGGCGCCAGATTTCCGGGCCGGTGCCCAGGTAGTGGGCCTCGGGGTTGTCGCCATTGGCGAACTGATCGAGCACCTTGCCGCGGCCACCGCGCTCCAGGCTGTCGGCCAGGTCGCGGGCACCTTCCATGCCCTCCTCGCGCGACACCAGCACCAGCTCGGCACCGTAGGCGGTCATCGCCGCCTTGCGCTCGGCGGTGGAGTTGTCCGGCATGATCAGGATCATCTTGTAACCCTTGATCGCGGCGGCCATCGCCAGGGCAATACCGGTGTTGCCGGAGGTGGCCTCGATCAGGGTATCGCCGGGGCGGATATCGCCGCGCAATTCGGCACGGGTAATCATCGACAGCGCCGGCCGGTCCTTCACCGAGCCGGCCGGATTGTTACCTTCCAGCTTCAACAGCAGGGTATTGGACGTATTGCCGGGCAGGCGCTGCAAACGCACCAGCGGCGTGTTGCCGACGCAATCGGCGATAGTAGGGTAGTGCAAGGTCATGGCGTCGATCGGGTCCAGATGGCCGGAAGGGTCCCTATGATAGCGGCAAACGGGCAGCGGCCATAACCGGCGATGGCGCGCTTTGTTGCAGCATGCTGCCAGGGCGACGCCACTGTTGTTCCATCAAGCCCAGCCGCTACACTGCCAGCTTGAGTTCAGCCAACAGGCAACGAGGAAGGACGTCCGTGTTCAAGGATCTAGGCATAAAAGGCCGCGTGCTCATGCTCACCCTGCTGCCCACCAGCCTGTTGGCGCTGGTGCTGGGTGGCTACTTCATCTGGGCGCAACTGTCCGACCTGCAGGCACAACTGCTGCAACGCGGGCAGATGATCGCCGAACAACTGGCGCCGCTGGCTGCCCCCGCCCTGCAGCGCTCTGACGCAGCCCTGCTGCAACGCATTGCCACGCAGACGCTCGAGCAGCCCGACGTAAGAGCCGTCAGCTTCCTCGGTGCCGAACGCGAGCGCCTGGCCCATGCCGGCCCGGGCATGCTCGATCAGCCACCCAGCGATGACCCGAGCCAGGCGGGACGACGCAGCAGCCAGGATGCCACGCGCTTTCTCCTGCCGGTGCTGGCACAACAGCTGAGCCTCACCGGCGAGCCGCTGACCCAGCCCGACAGCAACCTGCTCGGCTGGGTCGAACTCGAGCTGTCCCACCAGGGCACCCTGCTCAAGGGCTACCGCAGCCTGCTTGCCAGCCTGCTGCTGATCGGCACCGGCCTGATCGTCACCGCCCTGCTCGCCCTGCGCATGAGCCGCAGCATCAACGGGCCCCTGCGGCAGATCAAATACAGCGTCGCCCAGCTCAAGGATGGCCACCTGCATACCCGCCTGCCGCCGCTCGGCAGCCATGAACTGGACGAGCTGGCCTCGGGCATCAACCGCATGGCCGAATCCCTGCTCAACGCCCAGGAGGAGTTGCAACACAGCGTTGACCAGGCCACCGAAGACGTACGGCAGAATCTGGAGACCATCGAGATCCAGAATATCGAACTGGACTTCGCCCGCCGGGAAGCCCTGGAGGCCAGCCGGATCAAATCCGAATTCCTCGCCAACATGAGCCACGAAATCCGCACCCCGCTCAACGGCATTCTCGGCTTCACCAACCTGCTGCAGAAAAGCGAGCTGACCCCGCGCCAGCAGGATTACCTGGGCACCATCGAGAAATCCGCCGACAGCCTGCTGGGGATCATCAACGAGGTGCTCGACTTCTCCAAGATCGAGGCCGGCAAGCTGATCCTGGAAAGCATTCCCTTCAACCTGCGCGACCTGCTGCAAGACACCCTGACCATCCTCGCCCCGGTCGCCCATGAAAAGCGCCTGGAGCTGCTCAGCCTGGTCTACCGCGACACGCCGCTGACCCTGGTGGGCGATCCGCTGCGGCTCAAGCAGATACTGACCAATCTGGTCAGCAACGCGATCAAGTTCACCCGCGAAGGCAGCATCGTCATGCGCGCCATGCTCGAGGATGAGAGCGCCGATCGCGCCCAGCTGCGCATCAGCGTGCGCGACACCGGTATCGGCCTGTCCAGCGAAGACCTGCGCGCACTGTTCCAGGCCTTCAGCCAGGCCGATAACTCGCTGTCGCGCCAGGCCGGCGGCACCGGCCTGGGCCTGGTGATTTCCAAGCGCCTGATCGAGCAAATGGGCGGCGAGATCGGCGTCGACAGCACGCCTGGCGAGGGTTCCGAGTTCTGGATCAGCCTGAGCCTGCCGAAAGCCCGGGATGACGCCGAAGACCTGCCCCGCCCCCCCCTCCTCGGGCGCCGTGCGGCCATCCTGGAAAGTCATGAGCTGTCACGCCAGGCCTTGCAACATCAACTGGAAGACTGCGGCCTGCTGGTCAGCGCCTTCGACAATCTCGACAACCTGCTCGAAGCGGTCGCCAGCGCGCACCACAGCAGCCAACCGCTGGGCATCGCCGTGCTCGGCGTCAGCGCCCAGTACCTGCCGCCGGAACGCCTTGGCCAGCGTATCTGGGATCTCGAGCGCCTCGCCTGCAAGACCGTGGTGCTCTGCCCGACCACCGAACAGGCGCTCTATCACGAAGTCCTGCCCGACGCGCACAACCAACTGCAGGCCAAACCGGCCTGCACACGCAAACTGCAACGCGCGCTGGCCGAACTGGTCAGCCCTCGGCAAGCGCGCACGGAAGCCAGCCCGCCCGCGCCGAGCCGGCCGCCGCGCGTGCTCTGCGTCGATGACAACCCGGCCAATCTGCTGCTGGTGCAAACCCTGCTGGACGACATGGGCGCTCAGGTCAGCACGGCCAGCAGCGGCTACGAAGCCCTGGAAAAAGCCCAGCAGGAATGCTTCGACCTGATCCTCATGGACGTGCAGATGCCCGGCATGGACGGCCGCCAAACCACCGAAGCGATTCGCCAACATGAGAGCGAACACGACCAGCCCCCCACCCCCATAGTCGCGCTGACTGCCCACGCCCTGGCCAACGAGAAACGCGCCCTGCTGCAAAGCGGCCTGGATGATTACCTGACCAAACCCATCAGCGAACGACAACTGGCCCAGGTGGTACTCAAATGGACCGGCCTGGCGCTGCGCAATCAAGGCCCCGAGCAACCCGGCGAAAGCGCCAGCGCAGGCCGCGGCCTGCACGTCCTGGACAGCGAAGAAGGCCTGCGCCTGGCCGCCGGCAAAGCCGATCTGGCCGCCGACATGCTGAGCATGTTGCTGGCCGGCCTACCCGCCGATCGCCAGGCCATCCGCCAGGCCCGCGAGGCGGGCGAGCGCAACGCCCTGATCGAACGCGTGCACCGCCTGCACGGCGCCACCCGCTATTGCGGCGTGCCGCAACTGCGGGCCGCCTGTCAGCGCAGCGAAACCCTGCTGAAACAGAATGATCCCGCCGCGTCAGAGGCACTGGACCTGCTCGACGCGGCGATAGAACGACTGGCCAAAGAGGCGCAGATCAGTGCCTAGCAGCCTATCGGGAAACATGAAACTGAGCTCCGCGAAGCCCAACAGGCCGATTTTGTCAGTCGTCGCTCTTCAGCCTACGCCGCCCGGCCTGCGCGGCCCGGCCCAACCTACAATTTGCAGTCAATCGGTACTCTCGGACAGGCTGCCCAGGAGTCGGAATGCGCATTCTCTTTTTCAGTAGCAAGCCCTACGACAGCGACAGTTTCAATGCCGCTGGCGCGCCCGCCGACTATCGATTGCACTTCCAGCAGGCGCGCCTGAGCATCGACAGCGCCGCCCTGGCGGTGGGCCATGAAGTGGTCTGCGCCTTTATCAATGATGACCTCTCGACGCCCGTGCTGGAGCGCCTGGTCGACGGCGGCACACGCCTGATCGCCCTGCGCTCGGCAGGCTACAACCATGTCGACCTCAAGACCGCACGGCGGCTTGGCCTGTGCGTGGTCAGGGTGCCCGCCTATTCACCGCACGCGGTGGCCGAGCATGCGGTAGCCTTGATCCTGGCACTCGACCGGCGCATTCACCGCGCCTTCAACCGCACCCGCGAAGGCGATTTCTCCCTGCATGGCCTGACCGGCTTCGACCTGCACGGCAAGAACATTGGCATCATCGGCGGCGGCCAGATCGGCATGGTCTTCGCACGGATCATGGCCGGCTTTGGCTGCCGCCTGCAGGTGTTCGACCCGCGCCCCGTGGCGGGCCTGAGGGAACTGGGCGGCAGCCAGGTATCATTGGCGCAACTGTTAGCCGACAGCGACATCATCAGCCTGCACTGCCCATTGACCGAGAGCAGCCACCATTTGATCAACGCCCAGAGCCTGCACCGGATGAAACCCGGGGTCATGCTGATCAACACCGGACGCGGCGCCCTGATCGATACTCCGGCGCTGATCGGCGCACTGAAAGACGGCCAACTCGGCTACCTGGGCCTGGATGTTTATGAAGAGGAGGCCGAACTGTTCTTCGAGGACTGCTCCGACCAGCCCTTGCAAGACGATGTGCTGGCACGCCTGCTGACCTTTCCCAACGTCATAATCACCGCCCACCAGGCCTTTCTCACCCAGGAAGCGCTGGCAGCTATCGCCCGCACCACCCTGGAAAACATCGCCGCCTGGGCCGCCGGCGCACCGAGCAATCAGGTGCAGCCCGGCGCGTGATAGCATTTGCGCTGACTTGGAGGAACCATGGCCGAACACGATTTCCGCTACAACCTGCTCAACCCCGAACACACCCTGATCGAATGCCGCGCCCTGGCACCGGGCCGCTACCAGGTGACTGGCAACGGCGGCTCGATGCGCAGCGGAGACAGCCTGCTGGTCACCCTCAAGGGCAGCCGCGAGCTGAGCATGCGCCTTGAGGTCGAGAAGGTGCGCCACCTGATCAACCCTCCAGGGCAATGGGTTGCAGTCGCCAAAGGCCCGGTCTTTGGCGAATTGGCGATCTTCAATTGGCAGGTCAAATGCGACGGCTGCGCCGCACAACTCGACTTCGAGTTTGCCGTCGATGCCGCGCTGGGCAAGAAAGCCCAGGCGCCTGCCGCCGAAGCCCGGATCAACCAACTGGGCTGGCGCAGCCAGAACGGCCAGCACCTGTGCCCGAAGTGCCGAAAGGAAGCCGCATGAAGCGCACCCTCGGCGCCAGCCTGCTGAGCGCCAGCCTGCTCGGCTGCGCCAGCGCGCCATTGCAACTCGAGACCGAACGCAGCTATCGGGTGGAATGGATTGGCGAACGCCCGCTGATCGACCGCAGCCACCTGACCATCACCCTCGGCGCGGACGGTCGCGCCTACGGCAATGCCGGTTGCAATCACTGGTTCGCCAGTTACACCCTGGCAGGCGAACGACTCAGCTTCGGCGCCGCCGGCAGCACCCGGAAAATGTGCGCGCCGGCGCTGATGGAGCAGGAAGCACGCTTCCTCGACAGCCTGGGCAAGGTACAGCGCTGGGATGTCTCGCCGATCGAGCAACTGCGCCTGTGGCCTGCAGAAGGCAAGCCGCTGCGCGTGTGGCCGGAACGAGGCTGAGCACGTCCGCTCCTATGCATGTGCCGTGGCGCGGATACACATCCGCAGGGCCAGTTACCGTGCAAACAACTCCAACTGCTCATGCCGCCCGCGCAAGTCGTGCAGGCGCGCGCCGACGCCCAATAAACGCACCGGCTTGTTGCCGCGGGTGAAGGCGGCACTGAGCAGCAACTTGTAACTGTCCAGATCACGACCCGCACCGGCCTGCTCCAGGGTGGTCTGGGTGAAGTCGTGGAACTTGATCTTGACGAAGGGCTTGTCCGGTCGATAGCTCGCATCCAGCCGCGCCATGCGCCGCGCCAGCTCGTCGAGCAACTGCGGCAGTTGCGCCAGACAGGCCGGCAGATCCGGCAGATCCTGGTCGTAGGTGGTTTCCACGCTGACCGACTGGCGCCTGCTGTCGGTCTGTACCGGTCGCTCGTCGATACCGCGGGCGAGCCCCCAGAGGCGCTCGCCGAAGCTGCCGAACTCTTTCGCCAGGCTCAGCTTTTGCCATTCGCGCAGGTCAGCGCAGGTGCGGATGCCGCGCCGCGCCAGCTTGTCGGCGGTCACCTTGCCAACCCCGTGCAACTTACTCACCGGCAAGACCGCGACAAACGCCTCGACCTGATCCGGAGTGATCACGAACAAACCGTTGGGCTTCTTCCAGTCGCTGGCGATCTTGGCCAGGAACTTGTTCGGCGCCACACCCGCCGAGACGGTGATATGCAGCTCCTGCGAGACCCGCCGGCGAATGTCCTGGGCGATACGCGTGGCGCTGCCGGCAAAGTGCGGGCTGTCCGACACATCCAGATAGGCCTCATCCAGCGACAACGGCTCGATCAACTCGGTGTACTCACGGAAGATCGCCTGGATCTCGCGCGACACCGCCTTGTAGGCATCCATCCGCGGCTTGACGATCAACAGGTCCGGGCACAGCTTCAGCGCATGCCCGGAGGCCATCGCCGAGCGCACTCCGTAGGCTCGGGCCTCGTAATTGCAGGTAGCGATCACCCCGCGCCGGTCCGCCGCGCCCCCCACTGCCAGCGGCTTGCCGGCCAGGCTCGGATCGTCACGCATCTCGATCGCAGCATAGAAGCAGTCGCAATCGACGTGGATGATTTTTCTGAGGTTCATATTCCGCTGTCGTTAACTACGGCGCCGCCGTCTCGGCCGCTGGCGCAGGCTCGACCGCCTCGGACTCGGAGTCAGGCTTGTTCATATACGCCTGAATCACCAGGATCACGATCAGCATGAAGGCCGCCAGCGGCAGCAGCTTGGTCTTCTTCGGCGCAAGCGGCGGCACTTCGGCGCCGCAGGCCGGGCAACTCGTTGCCTGACTCGATAGCGGCGCACCGCAGGCTTTGCATTCAAGTCCCATCATCATTCTCCAACTGAATAACCGCCGACTCTAGCCCA
>Ga0209343_10001628_pt1 | contig 30044 bp, 34 predicted proteins | sample RifCSPlowO2_02_FD_184026 | JGI IMG/M metagenome (GOLD analysis project Ga0209343, IMG submission 184026) | Groundwater microbial communities from Rifle, Colorado - Rifle CSP2_plank lowO2_0.2 (SPAdes) (version 2) | ecosystem: Environmental > Aquatic > Deep subsurface > Groundwater | place... | reverse complement strand
GCCTATAAATTTAATGGAAAAGATGGCAAAGGCAAATCGCTTATCAAGGCCGTGCAGGGTTATCGCCTCTGCAAGGATGAAACTGCCGATGAATAAAAAGACAATGGGGTCTGCAAAGGGCGCAAATACCTCCTTTGCCGGCGCCACGCCGAGGATGACATTTAATATGGCGCCGAGGATGGCTGTTGCCGGTATGGGGATTGCTTCAGAGAGCCAGAAGATTAAAACAAGGCCTAAAACCGCTGCGAGTGTATGCGCTTCTTTTGAAAGGGACGGTATGGGGATAAAATAAATGAGGAAGAAAAGAGCAGGACCTGTAAATAGACCAATCTCCCTTCTCCATCTCTCAAACTTTTCTTCAGATGGAGATAGAACCTCTCTTAAGATATTATTTTCATTCCTTTCCAATCCTCGCGCCTATAAATTGGCCTGCAAGAAGGGCAATAACGCTTACAGGGATAACGACGTAGCTGAAACCAAAGAGTCTTCTCAATACAATATTCAAAAGTATTGGTATATATATGCACCTCGCCCACGGCCTTGAAAACTTTGCAAACCGTTTCCTGTAAAAGCCTATAGGGATGTTGAAGGTAAGTATTAAGGCAAGAAATGCAATTATTAAGTCATAGTGGTCGGTGTTTAGCAGATAGGTCATTGGTTTTATTATTATCCTTATGTATTGGAAACAGATTGGGCAGATGGTTATCTGTCATTATTAGGGCTAATTATCCCATAACATGCTTTAGTTCTTTAGACTTAACCCTTTTTAAATTCAGCTTGCGTTCTGATAAAAACCTATCGGCTTCTTCCCGAATCCTTTCTATTCTTTGCTCCGGTGTTAAATCCCTTTCGTCATCATAAATCTTCTCCATTATCATATGAACCTCATTCAATCCTTTAAGCCTTTTCATGATTCAACCACCTCCTCTGGCGAACATATCTCTATCTCACGATAGCCCAATAGCCTGTTTATTCCATTAACCATAACTCTTGTCTTCAGTTTCACAATATGCTCAAAGTTCCAGCTAACAATAACTTCTATCCCGTTTATCACAGCCACTGCAATATGAAGCGCATCGCTCCGATACTTAACAGGTATAATCCCCTCTTTGATGTAACGCTCTGCCAATGTCTCTGCTTCAATGTTTACTTCAAGTAACAGAGGATTTGAATCTCTCAGCAATCCTTCTAACTGGGTTCTCCTTGGTTCGCCTGCCCTGCTTATTTCTCTGACCACTTCATCTGAAATATATATACCTTCGGCCATCAAAGGCAGTTCTTTAAAAAACTTTAGGGTTATGTCTTTCTTTTCAATATCACCTTCTGCAAATGCAAAGTTAAATATCGTTGTATCAAGGTAATACTTGATTTTCTTCAAGGCTGCCTCTTGAATATATTTTACTATGTTACCTCATACTTTGCCATGCCCCAACATTTTTACAATTTCATTTCTGTAAAACCAATAAGAAATTTCGTATGAAAGGATTAAGACAAAAACGTTATTCTGACAACCTTGTGAGAATTACTGATATGGGCAGGTGCTCTTTAAGCGCCAGCCCGGACATTGCAGAATCAGTAAGGCTTTTAGACCACTGCACTTGTCCATCCCTTTGTATCTTGAAGGTATCCATATTCACGCCTGCATTTTCTTCTGCCTTCAGAGGCTCCTGCTTGAAATACTTTATTCTCATGCCGCTCTTTGACACATCCTGTGTCTGTGCTGCAAAAAGCTCAAGCATATAACCGTTGTTTATAAGCAGGGAACAATCTACTATACATGGATATCTTGGTTCTTTCCTCCTGTTAATGCCCTCCTTGCCTAAGTGTTCCGCTATTGGTACGGAAATGATAGACTCCACTATTTTCAGGAACTCAAGGGGATTAAAAGGCTTTTTTATTATCCTGCCCGTCAGGGATGGAAATATCTCAGCAGGCTCTATATCGCCCCGTATGCCCCCGGTGATAAAGAGGAACCTGTCTTCCAGATAGGCATATTCTTTTACTATGCAGGCATAAAGACCTATGCCGTCAAGCCTTGGCATGACAATATCTGATATCACAAGGTCATATACAGAGGTCTTTAATTTATCAATGGCATCCAGGCCGTCAATAGATGTCTCTGTTTCATAACCGGCGGACACAAGCATCTCAGTGCAAAATCCCCTTACAAAATCATCGTCATCCACAACCAGTATCTTTCTTGTTATCCGCGTCACAGCAAACTCCTTAAATGTTTTTTCTCAGCGATAGTTTATTAGCTGTTGCCAGAGATGCACAGCTGTTTCTTGCTGTCATTCCAGCATAATCATTTGTCCAGCACAGCCCTTACCTTCCGCAGAAATCCAGTGGGCACAAAAGGCTTTGATATGAAATCCAACCCTTCTTCAAGTATCCCTTTTTTATGGATAATATCCTCATTATAGCCGCTTGTAAATAAAAATCTGGCATCAGGCGCTGAAGAGACAATACTCTCATATACCTCCCTGCCGCTTTTCCTGGGCATTATAACATCAAGGATGAGGAGATGGATTTTTTCCTTATTTTGCTCGAATTTATTGATTGCATCTTCACCGTCCACGGCCTCAATAACAGTATAACCAAATTCCTCAAGTACGGTTTTAACGAACCTTCTTACATTGGCCTCGTCTTCAGCCAGAAGCACTGTTTCTGTGCCCCTCTCCGGCTCAACGGCCTTCTTCGTTAATTCAGCAGCGCCAATGCCTATCTCAATTATCGGCAGATATATCCTGAATGTCGTACCCTTATTTGGCTCGCTGTAGACATTTATATATCCCTCATGCTGTTTGATTATGCCATATACAATTGAGAGGCCAAGGCCTGTGCCCTTACCAAGCTCCTTTGTGGTAAAGAATGGCTCAAAAATCTTTTCCTTTACATCTTCGTCCATGCCCATCCCTGTATCAGAAACAGAGAGTAGCGCATATGCGCCGGGCTTACCATAGCCATGCGCCTTTACAAACTCATTGTCAAGATTAATAACCTCTGTAATTATGGTCAAATCCCCTCCACCCAGCATGGCATCTCTTGCATTTGTGGCAAGGTTCATAATGACCTGCTCAATCTGTCCTGCGTCTGCCCTTACTACAACATCTTTCTCCGCAGATAATACCTTAAGCTCAATATCCTCTCCGATAAGCCGTGAAATGAGTTTTTCAACCCCCTTTATTATGTTGTTCAAAGCCACTGGTTTCACATCCACCACCTGTTTTCTGCTAAAGGCAAGAAGGCCCCTTGTAAGGTTTGCAGCCCTTTCTGATGAAGCAACTATCTCATCTGTATAGCGCCTTAATTGAACATCTTCTGAAATTTTCATTTGCAAGAGGGTTGCATTGCCTATTATGGCTGTCAGCATATTATTGAAATCATGGGCTATACCTCCGGCAAGCTGCCCTACGGCCTCCATCTTCTGCATATGCCGAAGCTGTGTCTCCACTTTCTTCTTTTCTTCCTCCACCTGCTTACGTCTGCTGATATCTTCAATAACAGAGATAAAATACTTGGGGGCGTTATCAGGCTCATGCACAAGGGAGACAGTGAGATTAATCCACACGATTGAACCGTCTTTGTGAAAATACCGTTTTTCCATGGAATAAATATTGATTTTACCTGCAAGCATTTTCTGCACATATTCAAGGTCTGTTGCAAGGTCGTCAGGCTGAGTGATGTCCTGAAAGGTAAGTTTATAGAGTTCTTCCCTTGTATAGCCCACTATATCGCAAAGCCTTTGATTTACCATCAGCCATTTCCCATCAGGCCTTATATGGGCAATACCTACAGCAGCCTGCTCAAAGGTAGCCTTAAATCTCTCCTCGCCTTCACGCAGGTCCTCCTCTATCTTCCTGCGCTTTACAACAGAGCCGAGCTGTGATGCAACGGCTTTAACAAGGCTGACAAGCCTCTCCTCCGCTGCCTTCGGCTCGCTCATATAGAATACCAGGACAGCAAGCACATCATCATCTGCTATTATTGGGACCCCAAGGCCTGCCCTGAGCCCTGCCTCCAGGGCTTCTTTAGGGCGCAGATACTCGTTTCCATTAATGCTTACATCAGTGAGCCACTTAGGCATCTTTGATGACCATACCTGTCCGGGCAGTCCCATGCCTGGCTCAAAGACAAAGCCCTCGCTGATTTTCCTGAATATATTTATCTCCCTGGTATTCTTTACACTGTAAAATGCCTTTCCATATACAAGACTCTTGCCGTCCTGGCTCGGAACCCATGCCTCTCCGCAATCCCATCTTGTTGTCTCGCATATCTTTCTTATTGCAACAGTCATGGCTGAATCCATATCCTCTGCATCAGCTATTGAAAGGGTAATATCCTTGAGAAGGCGGTTTTCATCATCCATCTGTTTATGTTCAGCCCGTATCTGGAATGCAGTTATGCCGTAAGCCATGTCATCTGCAAGCTCCTCAAGGAGTTTTACCTCCTCGTCATGGAAGGCATCCGGCTTGGCTGCATAGATATTGAGTGCGCCAAATGAGCTGCCGTTCTTAAGCATGGGAAGGGCAATGGATGATTTGTAGCCGCGCTTAACAGCCTTGTCCAGCCAGGGCGCAAAATTTGGGGTGGTTAATACATTTTTACAGACTGTTGTCTTGCCTGTGCGGATAGCTGTCCCTGTTGGCCCCCTTCCCCTTTCTGTATCAGCCCATGTGATATTTGCTGTTTCAAGATATCCTTTCTCGTACCCTGCCTGCGCAGCAGGCTGGACAGACTTGTTTGCGTCATTCTCTGCAAAGCCCACCCATACCAGCCTGTATCCTCCGCTCTCTATAATTATATTGCATATCTTATTAAGAAGCTCTTTTTCATCACCTGCCCTAACCAGAACCTGATTGCATTCAGTAAGCATCTTAAACATCCTGTTGAGTGTCTGAAGGCGCCCTTCGCTCTCCAGCAATGTCTTTTGCGCCTGTTGTAATGCATCAAGCTCTTTAGCAAGATGCTCCTCCTGCGCCCTGCGTTCGTCCATGACTAACTCGTCATAATTTTTAAAGAATGCTGCCAGACCCGGGGCAGCATCCAGCAAGGGTTTAAGATGCTCTTTTGCCCGCTTATCTGCCTCGCAGGACAGCTCAGGATGTGCCTCCACCCATATATGGCATGTCTTGATATATCCGAGAAACTCTATCAGATAGGTGTAGTATTTTGGATAAAGGAGACGGCGCAGTTCTTTTCTGCATCTGTCTGAAGAGGCAGGATGGAGGAACACCGGTACAGAGCAATGAAACAGGGCTTTTTCAATTAAAGAATCTGGTTTAGGCCATGCAGTAAGCGGACCCTTTATGGAGGAGAGTTTTTTAAGATGTTTTTCAATATCTCCTTCGCCTGCCGGCCCAGGCTCCTGAATGAGCTTAAGCACCTCTTCTGCCTTCATCCCGAGGGGCCGCAAAGCGCAGCTATGGCATACTATGCAATAGGGGACGCTGCAGTAGCGCGACAGGTATGCAAAAAGCCTTTCTTTGAAAAGATTCGGTATTGGATTATTGACATAGGCGGAAAGAGTCTGCTGCCAGAGATTCTCCAGCACAGCAGGGGTCTTTAGCGCAGGTTCAAAAAATGGCGGGAAAAAACCAAAGCGCTTTTCTATCTCTGCCTTGATTTGTTTGCCTGTCCTTGCAGTACTTTTAGGGGCCATAACCTCTGCCTTCCGTCATATTCTCCGGATGCGGTGTTTTCCATAACCGCCCTGCAAAAAGACTATTATCCGCTTATTTGATACATTTGCAGCAGTTTATAATTTGTACCCTAATTTTCTTAAGTGCTTCTCGACGCTATCAATGAATTCTTTTGTTTGTTCTATAAGTCCATAAGCGTTCTCTTTACTGATGGAGCCCGGGGCACCATAATCTCCCACTGGCATCAGGATGTCATTCTGCTCTTTCATAGAATATAATTCCTTCTCTCTTTGCATTAAGAATTAGCGGAAGTTTTCTTGTTCTATATTGACTTGCATCGATAGGGATTGCAGATATAAGCGTATCGTATTCAAGGTCTATGCTGTGAATTTGCCTGGAATATTTTTCCATTTCAGTAACAGGCTTATCCATATCCTCCAATAAAATAATTAAATCAATATCAGAACCCTCATCTGCATTCCCTCTCGCATATGAACCGTATAAGATAATACTCTTAAGTCTGTTCCCATAAATCTCTCTGAGTTTGTTTTTTACCTCTTCCATGATAGGGTTTATTTTTACAGGAATCTTTTTTTTCATTTTTTTATACCCTTTTTATACCCTTTCTGAATATGCTGCTCAAATATAGCGGTTTCCTACCCAAAAAACACCTGCGCAACCTTATATGTCTCCATATCCACAGTCTTTGTCTGTCTTACGCCCTCTTCAAGCGGGATAGGCACAATCTTATTCCCCTGCAGGGCAACCATCACGCCGAATTTGCCTTCATTTATAAGCTCTGCCGCCCTGACGCCGTATCTTGTGGCAAGCACCCTGTCGTGCGCTGTAGGGCTTCCGCCCCTCTGGAGATGGCCAAGGACAACATGCCTTGTTTCCACGCCTGTTGCCTTTTCAACCTCTTTTGCAAGGAATTCGCCGATGCCGCCAAGCATCACATTTCCAAAGGCATCCTTTTTCACATCCTTTGTAATATATCCCTCAACCCCTTTTGGCACAGCGCCCTCTGCCACTACAATTATGCTGAACCCCCTCCCCCGCTTCGCCCTCTTATTTACAATATCTGCCACATCATTTATCTCAAAGGGCTTTTCAGGGATTAATATCATGTCTGCGCCGCCTGCCATACCACCGTATGTGGCAATCCATCCTGCATGTCTCCCCATCACCTCTACAATCATTGCCCTGTGGTGGGCCTCTGTTGTGGTGTGGAGCCTGTCAAGCGCCTCTGTTACGATGCTCACCGCTGTATCAAAGCCGAATGTGAAATCAGTGCCTGAAAGGTCATTGTCTATGGTCTTGGGTATGCCTATTGTCTTTATCCCCTTCTTAAAAAGCTTTGACGCAACGCCGAGGGTATCATCGCCGCCAATACCTACAAGCACATCAAGCCCCAGTTTCTTTATATTATTTATAACCCTTTCCGCTGTATCCGGAGACTTGAACGGATTGGTCCTTGATGTCCCGAGTATTGTCCCACCCCTTGAAAGTATGCCTGAAACCGCCTGAATGTCAAGCGGCACAGTATCAATCTCCACAAGCCCCCTCCACCCGTCCCTGATGCCTATGACTTCATAACCATATGCGAATGCCTTTTTTGCCACTGCCCTTATGACAGCATTAAGTCCGGGGCAGTCGCCTCCGCCTGTTAGAATGCCTATCTTCATAGCATACCTCCTTTTAACAAATTACGAATTACGACTTGCAAATTACGAATTAAAAACAAAAACCTAAAATCGAAAATCACAATTCGAAAATATCAATATCTTGCCAGTTCATTTAACAACTCGCTGGTCTTGTCTGCAAGAGGCAGATATACCTTAAATATGCTCCCCTTTCCCACCTCGCTTTCAACCTCTATTTTCCCTTCATAGGCCTCAACAATCTCTCTGCAGATGCTGAGGCCAAGCCCTACGCCGCCCACCACCCTTGTCCTTGCCTTGTCCACCCTGTAAAAACGGTCAAAGATATACGGCATATCTTCTTTTGCAATGCCTATCCCTGTGTCGCGCACGGCAATCACAGCCATGGTGTTTTCCTGCCTCAATGAAATCTCTATCTTTCCTCCCCTTGTAGTGTATTTAATGGCATTGTCCAGGAGATTAAACAGGAGCTGGCCTATTCTTAACTTATCGCCTAACACAGCAACCATCTGATTCTCCACTATGCTCATCTCAACCCTCTTATCAACTGCAAGAGGCATTGTCTGGTTAAACCTTTCCTCCACAATCTCATTAAGCCTGATCTTGTCCATTGGCAGGTGGATTTTGGTATCCAGCCTTGCGAGGTTGAGCAGGCTCTTAACTATCGCATTCATTCTATCTATCTCTTCAAGGCTGCTTTTTATAACCTCCCTTAATCCATCTACAGTTTTTTCTGTCCTGAGGGCAATCTCCATCTCGCCTCTTAAAACAGTGAGAGGCGTTTTAAGTTCATGGGATGCATCTGATGTAAATTGTTTTACATGCTTAAATGAAGACTCCAGCCTGGCAATCATATCGTTAAATGTCTCTGCCAGCCTGCCTATCTCATCCCTCTGTCCCGGAACAGCGAGTCTTTCGTCCAGGCTCCCGGCCTCAATCTTCCTTGCCATATTGGTAATCTCGTCCACAGGGCTCAATGCCTTTTTTGCAAGAAACCACCCCACGCCGCTTGCCAGTATCACGGCGAGCGGGATTCCCAGTATCAGTATATAAAACAGGGTCCTTACCGCAACAGTAGATTCCTGCAACGGCACTCCAACCTGCAGTATGCTGACCAGCTGCCCCTTTTCCATAAGCGGAAATATAATAATCCGAGCCTGTTGCTGGCCTACATTGTCTATTGTTTCGTATGTAGCAATGCCGGCGAGCGCATTGTGATAGGCCTTGCTTGACAACGGGATGTGGCTCTTTCCCAAAGTGGAGGACACAAAGACTATCTTGCCGTATTTATCCAATAGCTGGATAAAATTGCCTGATGTCTTTATCCCGAAGAAATGCTCAAGGAATACATCAAAATTTTGCGGTAACTTAACGGTGCCAGGCTTGAATACTGCCTTTGAGAGCATCTCTGCCGGGGATGTTAACCTGCGGTCAATTGAGGCTGTGATGCTTTTAGAAAGGACAACATATACAATGGAGCCAAAGGTAATCAGACTTATGGCAAGCAGTGTGGTATACCAGATTGTCAGTTTTGCACGGATAGGAAGGGGCATAGTAAAGTCATGAGTCAAGAGTCAGGAGTCAAGAGTTTAAAGTCAGGAGTTAACAAAATTTATTGCTTTTGACTTATGAGTCCTGACTTTTGACTTCTTCTGATTTAGAACTTTATCAAAGAAAATACAGGGTGATTCTTAATCTTGTCCCTGCCATTAAGCGCCTCAATCTCTGACAGAAAAGCGCATTCTACAATATGCCCACCCATCTTCTCTATCAGGTTTATAACCGCAGAAACCGTTCCGCCTGTTGCAAGGACATCATCTGCTATCAATACCTTCTGCCCCGGGATTACTGCATCCTGATGTATCTCAAGGGTATCCTCTCCGTATTCCAGCTTATACGACGCCCTGTGGGTTTTATGCGGAAGCTTGCCTGGTTTCCTGACAAGTATTACCCCTGCCCCGAGTTTGTATGCCAGCGCAGCCCCTACGATAAACCCGCGCGCCTCAATACCAACAACCACCTCTATGCCCTTTCCAACATAGCGGTGGCTCAAGAGGTCCACTGCCCTCTGGAATGAGACAGGGTCCTTTAAAAGTGTTGTTATATCCTTAAAGAGTATCCCCTTTTTGGGAAAATCAGGGATATCCCTTATAATCTTCTTAAGTATTTCTACCATAAGACCTCCTCAGCGCAGATTGTATGAAATTTGGAATTTACGATCTCATCCTCCCCTCTCCCCTTTACAAAGTGGGAGAGGATAAAGGTGAGGGGTTATAAGCGGGTTTACCCCGTTAGAAGTCTCCATCTTTGGTCGTTAGAGAATATAGTTCTCTAACGGGGTTTACATATCTATTATTGCGGTTTTTTGCCTTTTAAGGGCATTTCTTATCTTGTTCATTGCCCTTGCCTCTATCTGTCTTACCCTTTCACGTGTCACACCAAAACTCTTGCCTATGGATTCCAGCGTCCGCGGCTCTTTACCGTTAAAGCCGAACCTCATTAATAGAATCGCCTGTTCTTTTTTTTCCAGCATCCCCAGGAGTTTTAATACCTGAGTGGAACGGCTTTCTTCTTCCAGCATCTCCATCGGAAGCTGGAATTTATCATCCTCCATAATATCCATCAGAGACCTTTCAGAGCCCTCTCCAAGATTTGCATCAAGAGATATATTCTTTCTTGCTATCATGGAAAGCCTCTTCACATACCTCCCTGATGTCCCCATATTGTGTGATATCTCTGCCATGGACGGCTCTCTCTGCAGTTTGCTGGTCAATTCCCTTGTTACACGCATCATCTTGTAGATATCGGATGCCACATGCACAGGAAGCCTTACTACCTTTGACTGGTTTATGATGCCCCTTTCAATTGTCTGTTTAATCCAGTAGGTGGCATATGTTGAAAATTTGCATCCCTTGTTATGCTTGAATTTTTCTACTGCCTTTATCAGGCCTATATTTCCCTCTTCTATAAGGTCCTGAAACGGCATACCCCTGTTTGCATATTTTTTTGCGATATTTATCACAAGCCTTAAATTTCCCTCTATCATCCTCCTCATGGCAGTCTTATCGCCTTTCGCAACCCTTTTTGCCAGATGCAGTTCTTCAGCAGGCGCAAGGAGCGGGTATTTCCTGACGCTGTTAAAATATATCCTTACTGCATCCACATACGGGATATTCCTCTGCTCCCTTTCGTTATTCAGGAATCCTGCTTCTCTATCTTCTTCACCATACAACTCGTCTCTCTTTGCCATGGGGCCGCCGACCTCCTATGCAGGTCTTCATAAGAAACAAAGTGAAAAGAAGTCTTATAATGCAGACTTATACTATAACCACTATTTTAAGGCAAGAAGAAAAGAGGGTTTCTCGGCCTCCTGTCCTTTCTTACCTCAAAGTGCAGGTGCGGGCCTGAAGAGTGTCCTGTATTCCCAAGCCGCGCTATAACATCCCCCCTTTTTACCACATCGCCGGTCTTGACGAGATTTTCCTCATTGTGTGCATATATCGTGATAAAACCCTCTTTGTGCTTCAATATCACCATATTGCCATACCCCCTCACACTGTCATCGCTGTGTATAATCTCGCCTTCAGCAGCAGCGAGCACTGCACTGCCTTCAGGGGCGGCTATGTCTATCCCGTCATGTTTTTTTCCGCTCCTCATGCCAAAGGGAGAAATCACACTCCCTTTTACAGGCCACGCAAACCTCCACCTCTCAAGGACTATCTTCCCTGCTGGTTCCTCTGTATGCCGCATGGCCTGCCAACCATTTGCCTTTTTTTCTTTTTCTGCGCCTCCTGTAATCTCTTCCGGAGCTTTATAAGGTTCAACCTTTAAAAGCCGCCATGCGCCTGGTATAAATATTTTCTCTCCTGTATTTATCTCTGTCGGGTCGGCAATGTCATTCCACTCAGCCACCTCCTGAATGTCCACATTGTATGTCTTTGCTATTCTCCAGAGGGTCTGCCCCTTTTCCACCTTATGGTAAACCCCATGGGATATGGCGCAAGAAACAGTAAACAGTAAGCAGTATGCAGTAAGCAGCGGGCAGAAGGCAGAAAAGAAACGGAGATACGGGGATACGGGGAAACGGAGATTTTTATTCACCGATTCACCGGTTCGCCGATTCTCCCATTCGTTGTTTTTACTGCCTTCTGCCTTCTGCATACTGCCTACCGCTTACCGTCTACTGCCTACTATCTTCTTCGCAACATGCTTGTAAAAAAATATGGCAAATGCAATGCTTAAAAGCAGGAAAACAACAATGCTTACCGGTCTCATATAATGGTGCAAAATCTCCCAGTTTTCCCGCAGAAGATAACCAAGGTAGGCAAGAATTGCATTCCAGATGGTTGCGCCAACAAGGGTATATAGACAAAATCTCTTAATATCCATGCCGGCTATGCCTGCCGGGATAGAAATCAGGTGCCGCACAACAGGAACAAATCTACAAATAAATATTGTCCTCTCGCCGTATCTTGCAAACCACCTCTGGCTGCTTTCTAAGTCTTCTTCGTCCAGCAGGACATATTTACCCAGCTTTCTGACAAGTGGGATGCCGCCAAACTTACCTATGTAGTAAGATACGAGCGAGCCTGCAAGGCTTCCCATGCCGCTGAAAAATATTACAAGCCATATATTAAGCCTGCCTTCTGCGGCTAAAAAACCGGCAAAAGGCATAACAAGTTCGCTCGGTAGAGGAACCATGGTGCTCTCTAAAGCCATCAAAAAGGCAATGCCGGCATAACCTGTCGCGCCGACAACCGCCGCAACTGTTTTACTCATGTGCAGAACTAATTGAAAAATTAGCTCCATCTATTTTAGCCTCCTGGATTAACCCGAAAAATGCATTTGTCAAAAAATGCACCTGGGTTAAGGGTTAAGAATATATCGCCAAGCCCGCCTTCATTTCCTCAATAACCGTTTTCTTTAATTTCTCAGGTTTCAACACCTTCGCCTCTGCGCCGAAGGACAAAACCCATTTCTTCACATCCCAAAAACCAGAGGTTTTCATTTCAAGGATTATTGAGCCGTCCTTTTGCTCTTTAATCTTCTGCTCCTTTGCCCACTGTCTTTCTTTTATATATCTTGCCTGAGCAGCGGAAAACCAGATTTTTGCTTCAATAGGGTCATCGTAAATAATATCAAATGCAGAACTCAGCGCCGCCTCAGGGTCAAAATCATCAGGATAAACAAAAGAATCATTGGTTAATTCTATAGCCTGTATTCTCTCAACAGCCAGCATCCTTATAGATATAAAGCCCGCCTTTACGCTCAAAAAAATTTAAAGGGTCAATCTTGAATTCCTTAATTTTATTGTCACTAAAAGAATGGTATTTGACATGACAGGTTTTTTTCTGAAGCATTGCCTCTGTCAGAGATTCTATAATCTTTTCCTTTCCCGAATAGTCTTTGGCAAATTTTGAAAATGGGATAAAAAGCGTTTTGATTTTGTCTATCTTGTCAGCAAGCCCATTTGGAGCAAACACGCCTATCTTGTTAAAGGCTGAGTTGATATGTTTCCCAATCTCAGTCCCTTTATAAAGCCGTTCCTCTCCCTTAAGAAAATACAATGATATGATTTCCGGTAAACTCAGATTTATATCCGGAAGTTTCATATTGGGAAGTTTCTTAAGATATGTAGCCTCAAGTTTCCAGCGCTTTTTCTTTTCCAGACGGATTTTATCTTCATAGATTGGAAATCCGAACTCCTGTATAAACTCAAGCAGACGGTATACCGACCTCCTGTTAATTTTCAATTCTTCCGACAGTTCATCAATAGTAACCCCTTCTGCTTTAGCCAGCAGGTCAACAGCCCTCAAAAACTTGCCAAGATTTTTGCCCCTCATATCACCTCAGATATATTTTTTCAGAATGTCTTTTGAACCATTGAGCTATCTCTTGAACTTGAATATTTTCTGACGCAACCTTCATGGTGAATCTTTCAAGCTCTTTATTTGACGCCTTGATGTTGTAATTATTGCGGAGGAGAAAAAGAGAGGCGGCTGTTATTGCGGTTCTTTTATTTCCGTCCACGAAAGGGTGGTTTTTGATGATAGATTGCATAAGAGAGGCAGCCTTGATAAAGGGGTCTTTATAGAGGTCGCTATTACCGAATGCGGCCATAGGTCTTGCCAATGCTGATTCAAGCAATGTAAGGTCACGTATGCCGTGGGCGCCGCCTGTTTCTTCCATCAAGCGGTAGTGAATAAAAAGAACCTGCTCCGGAGTCAGATACTTCATTATTTGGCAAGGGCTTTAAGGGCAGGTTTATAACGTTCTATGAAGTCATTAACCTGCGACACAAAATCACTATCTATCGCCTTATAATGAACCTTTTCAACTACCGGCGCAATGACTATGTTGTTGGTTTTTTTATCCACACTTACCTCAACATTATTGCCTGCGGTTAAATGAAGTTTTTCCAGTATCTCTTTTGGGATTGAAACCCCGTAACTATTTCCTATGTGGCATATTTTTCGCTGCATTGGCCGCCTCCCATGTTATTACAAGGTTATAACAGGCGCACATAAATGTCAATTCCAAAATCCAACTGTGGCCAAAATTGTCATAGTTGTCTTGTAAGATGCTAACAAAAGCAGGTAACAATGGAATATATCCGCTATGGCTTAAAAATATGGGGAGTCCCAATATTTTGATAAAAGGATTTAAAACAAAGGACTGGTGAGGATATGGAAATAATAATAAATGCAATAGTGGAAATGCTGTGCTCAAGAAGAATGTGGATTTTGAAGAAAAAGGATATTTATAATTTCAGAAACCTCCAGATTGTTCTGACAGTCTTGGATGACCGAAATAAGCCTGTTTTTTCTTATGAGGAGAAAAGATTTATACACGAGGTAAATGAGTCTTTGGAAAAAAGAGATTTTAATCGCGCAGAAAGGTTGCATCCCCCGTATTCTCTGAAGTCCTTCCATGAAGCATTATTAAAAGTATTGCCTTTTTTAAAAGAATTGGATATGAGAATGTATAATTAAAGGAGAAAAATCCGTTGCAAGCAAGATAATTGTAGAGGTTGAAGGGAGAAACTGATATTCCAAGACTTGCCTCTTTTATCTTTTTGTGGTTCAAGATCAACGGGGTCTTGCTATTATAATCCTTATGGGAAGCATGAAAAATAAGGAAAAATCATAGTCGGAGGAACAAATGGGTATAAAAAGCATTCATGACTGGAAAGAACTTTTAGGGCTTGAGCTTAAGCGTATGCCCTTAAAGGTGATTCTTAAAACAATTCATAAGCAATCCTCGCGTGCCCGAGGAAGAAAAACCAAGGAAGAATACTTAACAAGGTATCTTAGTCAAACAAGAAGATATTTACACACCAAAGAAGAACCCATAATCTTTGATCAATATCCATCATGGAAGGGAGACGCTCCGAAGAAGGTAGATATCATTTATGCTTATATGGACAATGGTACGTGGTCATTAGGCATTGCAGAGGCAAAGGTAATGGGAGGCGAGAATATTGTAAAAGCCATTAAACAGATAAAGTGCTATGCAACCTTTTTGAGAGAAAATTTTTATAAGCGGCGAAAATATTTTCAGGCTATAGCAAAGCTAAAACATGGAATAGAGCTTCCTGATAACTGCGAAATCACACGTCTTGATATCCTTGCACCATGCAATTGGTGGGAGGAGCAAGATGCCAAACTGCTTGGGAACAAACTCGAAAACGATGGAATCAACATACGTCCACTTTGCGTTCCATCTGACTTTATTCCAGCAGATGAAATGCCAAAGGATATTCCAGTATCCTGCTTACCCAAAGGTTTCGTAAACTGTAAAAATATATGAACCTCACCATCCACCGCGGCACACATGAAATCGGCGGTTCATGTGTTGAAATATCAAACAAAGACAGCAGAATCATCATTGACATAGGGATGCCGATATCAAAGAAGGACGGGAAGAAGTTTGAAATCAGGGAATACAGGCGCTTAGACGGCCCAGCCCTTGTAAAAGAAAAGATTCTCCCTGATATAAAAGGTATCTATAAATGGGATAAGGGAAATAAGCCGGTTGACGGCCTTCTCATATCTCACGCCCACATTGACCATTACGGCTTTTTCAGCTATCTCCGCAATGACATCCATTGTTACCTCGGCGAAGGGACAAGGCGGCTTATTGAGTTAAGCTCTATATTTTCCGACGCAAAGGCAAATATCAAAAGTTACACGCCCATTAAAAGTGGTCAGCCCTTTCAGGTCGGCTCGTTTACAATAACGCCGTATCTTATGGACCATTCGGCATTTGATGCCTATGCCTTTCTGGTAGAATCCGACGGCAAGAGTATCCTCTATTCAGGCGATTTCAGAGAGCATGGCAGAAAAACTTATGCCTTACCCAAGTTTTTAGAACTCGTTCCAGAAGGCGTTGATGCGCTTCTCCTTGAAGGCACCTTGCTGGGGCGGGATAACGAAAAACATCAGACCGAAGAAGATATTGAGTCTGAACTTGTCAAGATAATAAAAGGCTCAAAGAGCATTGTATTTGTAAGTCTCTCCTCTCAGAACATTGACAGGCTGGTTTCCTTTTACAAGGCAGCGCTGCGAACTGATAGATTGTTTGTTATAGATGCATACACAGCCTTGATTCTTGATGAATTGAAAGACCTTGCAAAAATTCCGTCCCCAACCAGTCATCCAAATATCAGAGTTTTCTTTCCCAAGAATCTATACGACAAACTGAAAAAAACAGACAAGTGGGATATGGTGAGAACCAAGTTAAGCAAGTTTAAGATATCAAGAGAAGAAATATCACGGAAACTTGACAAAATCGTTATGATAGCCCGCTCGTCTATGGTTAAGAAATTTATATCAGAGATAGACGGCATAGATGAATTAGCAACTGCCCTCTATTCCATGTGGAGCGGATATTTTAAAGAGGATTCTATGAAAGAACTTTTGAGCTTCTTCAGTCAAAACGGGATAAAGCCGCAGGAACTGCACACCAGCGGGCACGCGCCAGTTGTCACACTGAAAAAAGTGGTGAATAAGACAAAACCAAAGATGATTATTCCGATACACACATCATCCCCAAAGCGATACAAAGATTTCTTCCCAAATGTTGTAGAGGCCAAAGACGGAGTAAGTCTGGAAATCTAAGACAGCCTGTGCAGCACCCCTGTTTTTATCCATATATCCTCTAATCTCTTTCACAACTAACCTTAATATTTTCTCAACTGTGTCCAAAAATGTCACAGTCGCGTGATAATAGTTAAGAGAAACAAAATGGAAAGGAGATTCAAGATGGGAAAGGAAAAGAATGGTATAGACAAAGAAGAGAAAGGCCTGGATGATTACGGGATTATCTACATATCCGGGATGATAGACGAAGGTGTTTCCGAAGATGTATGCAAAAAGATTATTACGTATAACATCACTGGCAAGGCTGACCATCTGCAAATGATTATAAACTCCCCAGGCGGTTCATGCCCTGCTGGTTTTGCCATCATTGATATTATGGAATGGTCAAGGCTTCCCATCTACACAACAGGGATAGGGATAATAGCCTCAATAGGGCTGTTGATATTTATGGCAGGAGCAAAAGGGCGCAGGGTTGTCACTCCACGAACATCTATACTTTCCCACAGATACTCTGCAATGGTTCTTGGAAACCACAGCCAGCTTCTTGCGGGACGGAAGGAGCAAGACCTTGCGCATGAGAGGATAATAGAACATTATCTCAGATATTCCAGCATCGGCTCGAGGGACGAACTTGAAAAATACCTCCTGAGAGATGTGGATACATGGCTCTCTCCTGATGAGGCTGTAAGATTTGGCATAACAGACATCATAGAATCGTTAAGCAAAAGATAAGTGGAGGATACTATGGCTACAGAACTTCTTGAGATATTGCCGGGCAGCAATGAGGAAATATTTTTTGATAATCTTGAACATCTTGAGGCGCTTGAGCATGAGGCAAAAATAATCCTTGTCCTTGGTTATATGAGAAGCAGTATGCTTCGCAAAGCTAAAAGGTTTAAGGTTCGTGATATGAGAGGAAAATTGCGCAGGCTGGCAGAAATGCCATCCCGTGAAGAGCCGGATTTAACTTTTCTTGGCCTGCCTCCTGAAAAAATGACCGTGGAAGATGTGGAGTCTCTTCTTGAAAAGGTTAAAACAGAAAATAGAACACGGGAGAGAAATTCCATACAAAAAGGAGTTGAACTCAATTTTGTAAAACTTTGCATGGCTTATGAGCTTGATGATATAGAACGCTCTATCATTATGCTGCTTTTTGCAAACAGCACAGGGATATCATTCCGGGCATTCTACGAAAAATGCGCAATAGACAAGCATCAGGATAGCGATGGGAGGATGGGTGTCGAGTCCATCCTTTCCATTATCGGAAGAGATTATAGGGAGCAAATGAGCTACAGAAAGTATTTCAGCATGGAAAGCCCGCTTGTGAAAAATGAATTTCTGATAAAACGCGGATATAACATGGACAACATTCTTGACAACTATGCATACCTTCATGAACGGATAGTCCGCTGCATTCTCGGCGACAATAGTGTTTATAACACGGCATTACCATGCATTGAGCGCGAAACCAGCAGCATAAATTTTGAAAAGGTAGTCCTTCCCGAAGTGGTAAAGAGGGACATATTAAAGCTAACAGAAAATTATTTGAATTATAAGACATACAAGAAACACATAGACGAATTTTATGATTATGGCACAGGACTTGTATTCTTATTTTATGGGCCTTCAGGCACAGGGAAAACCATGCTCGCAAAGGGCCTTGCAAACAAACTGAACAGGTCTCTTTTAAGCCTTAACATCAGGAGCCTAATGGACTCGGAGTATACTATAAGTTTTAGGGATGTAATCAAGGATACCTTTAAAGAGGCAAGGTTGTCAGGCGGCGTTGTCTTTTTTGACGAGTGTGACGATATTTTCAAAGACAATACCAAGGAAAGCATGGCGCTTCTTCTTGAGATAGAAAAGTCAGAATGCGTTACGATACTTGCAACGAATAAGGCCACCACATTAGACTCTTCCCTTGACAGGCGCATTACTATGAAGGTGCCGTTTGCAATTCCGGATATTGCGCAGAGAGAAGAAATATGGAAGGCATTGATTCCGGATAATGTGGCTTTAGGCAGCGATGTAGATTTCAAGCAGCTGGCCAGAAAATACATCTTTACAGGCGGACTCATTAAAAACGCCCTTCTTATGGCAATAAATAACGCCATTGAAAATAACAGCCCACAGGTTGTCCTTACCTTAAAAGAGATAGAACTGGCAGCAGATTATCAGGCAATGAATGCAATAGGTAGCAGCCGTTTTGATGAAATTTACGAACCTGATGTCCATATAGAACAACTGCCTATAAGACCCGACAGCAAAAATGAACTGCTTGGACTTGCGGCGCTCTGTAAAAAATTTGAGGCTGATGGATTTGGCTTTAGCACAGTTATAGGGTCATCGGACATCCACACAGGCATAAAAGCGGTTGATGCAATAGCAAAAGAATGCAACATAAAGGTAAGGAAGGTAAGGATTCCCTTTGCCATGCTCCTTGAAGACAGGATGTCCACATTAAAAGACCCTGTCACAAAGGAAGATATCAGTTTTCTTGATTATGCCTTCAGCAGGCACACTGGACACCACACAGCCACTCTTCTTGTAGACACCGATTCTGCCTTTGAAAGATTTGTTAAAAAATCCCATGAGGAAATTTGTGTATTGCTAACCCAGTTTCTGGAAAAGTTGAGGGATTTTAATGGAATCTTATTTCTGGTAACGCAGCCTTTGAAAGACAGATACCTGCCGTTTGAAATAAATCATTATATGGAGATAAACTATCCGGCAGAAGAACTTCAGATGAGATATTGGAAGGAACATCTCAGGAGTTGCGATTTTACAGAAAGCAATCTTGAAGCACTCATCAAAAGTTACCCAATGCACTTTAACGAAATTGACTATATAATAAGGCAGGCAACAATAAACTCGCATCTTAAAGGAGGCAATGGGACAATCGGTTTCAATCTAACCATGGAGACAATCAGAGCGTGCCGGAGACAGAAGACAACGGCTATTTTGTTCGGAGCGTCTGCGCCTCTCACCCCTTCTTCCAGTAAGCCAATTCCACCTCCAGCCCCGGCCTCAAGCCTTTGCCGCTAAAATTTACCTTACGGTGGGGCAGACGTGTGGATTTTATCCAATCCAATTCAACTTTTATCCCTGCCTCTTCAAACAAATTATCGCAGAGGCTCTGCAAAGAGTCTTTGATTTCTTTCTGCCATTTTACAGAATCTTTTATTTTTAAGGATATCCGCGGGTCAGCAAAGAAAGTGAACCTTATTTCCACATTTGCGGGGTCATTGCCAAGCGTCATCATTAACAGATGCATTGCACTAAAAGCCTCCAGTAGAGCTTTATCGTTATAAGCCATGTAGAGTTTAAAGCTGTCGTAGTCATCATCAATCTCTATCCTCCAACCGGCGTATTTAAGCTGCGCTGAAAGCGTTTTGGCGATTGTCTGGATTGTTATCGGTTTTTTCATATCATCTCCCAATGTAAAGTTTTATTGCCATGTTACACCCTAACTGTGACATTTTTGGTCATAGATAAAGAGTATATCGTTTTTCAAGTGTGACCATTTTTGTCATGGTTTTATCTTGTTCCCAAACTCCTGCTTGGGAACGTGTTGACAAAAGCCTAAACTCTGTATAAATTGGATGCAGAAAATATGGATAACGCATTAAACCAACACTCTAAAAATTTGGCTGAATGGGCGGATAGAGGCCGAAGATTTAATCAGCCAATAAAAATTCCTGATTGGCAGAGCATTGAGCAGTTTATAAAATCTTGCCAGACATTCTTAAAGCATTTGAAAAAAGAGACCGAGACTTTATTGGAAGATTCCAACAGCCGCTTATCCCCATTTCAAGACCCCTTTTGTATAGATTTATCATCCAATCGGTGGTTTGCCGGACACAGGGAGGAAGGGTATTCGGATTGGCTTGCTTGGATTATTGAACAAATAGATGATCCTGAACTTGTATTTAAATTACTTGGCATTAATAATGATAAACTGGCAGGGGAGTGTAAGAGTATAACACCAGAGATACTGCGTGAACTTTTTGTAGAAAAAGGGCATAAAGGACAAGAGGGGCGGCTTGATATAATAATAAGATACCCATCAAAGTTGCTTATTCACGTAGAGGTTAAACGCGGTAGCGCAGAAGAATCTGACATTGACAAAAATAAAGGCTACATAGCGTCAGTGGAAGATAAATATAGAGGGGAAAAGGAAAAGCATCACCGGTTACTTATTACAGAATCTCAAAAAACCTCTTATGACTATGAGTTTGAGGGCAAGAAAATTGTGGTGTTGGCGTTGAAGTGGGCTGATATATGTATCAAATTAAGAAACATGGTATCCAAGGAGAAACAGATTAAAGAACAACCGCTGGCTGCTTCGCTAATTCTATCGTTTGCAGGGGCTGTTGAGCAAAACCTGCTTGGATTGCTGAATATTCATGCGAAAAATTTTGATTCACGGACTTTTGATTATATAAAAAAATTCTTGGAAGGAGGATATAACTATGGGAAAAAGTGAAACAGAGGCGATGCGGAATAAACTTGTTGACGACGGGCTTGGTTCTTATTTGGATGCCCTAACAGCAGTCCGAGAATTCCAAAAAGCAATTATTGAAAGAAGCCGTAAGGCGCTCGAAGAAAAACTAAAGGACTTATCAAAGGCTATGGGAATTTCTGTTAAAAGAGAAGATATAAAAGATTATACATATCCATCTGAGTTAACTAACAAAGAACTTGGTGTATATGAGTATGTGGGCATTAAATTTTCAAGAGAGTTGATGTCTTATTGCATTTTTGGATTGTATTTTGAGCGTAAGGATTCAAAATGTGTTACGGAAGTATTTGTGATAATGTGTCCTGACAAAGCACCCCCGCGAGATTTTCTTCTGAAACATTGCAAAAAGGTATCTCCCAATTTCTATAATGACTATTGGAACGAGATTGGTTTAGATATTACTATAGGTAAAGATGAGATGAATAACTTTGAGGCAAAACTCCAAGAATTGATTGACAAGTGGATTGAGGTATGGGAGAGCATCGGAGGGATAAAAAAACTGCCAAAGTAAATATATACGAAAAGCAAAAAGGCTACAGAGCTATTTTAAAACTGAAGAATTGCCCCTCATGGCTTACTGCCTTGCTATTGCCTTTATCTCTTCTTCACAAATCTTTCCAAAGAATACATTACATCCCCTGTATCAAGGTTTCCTTTCACCCCTTTTTCAAGAAGAAGTTCCAGTGTTTCTATCTGAGTAAGGCCAATAAGCCTTGACGTCTCAGCGAGAGAAAGCTTCCCGAACCTGTACATATTTGCCACATAGGTTTCATACCCTATCATTAACAACTTCCTGATAGCGGTGGCCTCCTCAACCTTCTCTTCTTTCTCCACCATCTCAATTGCGCTCATAAGTTCATCAGGCATCCTGATAGATTTTGTCTTCATTTTCCGCCCCTTCACTGCTCTATAAAGAGCTTAACAGCGAAATACTCGCTGTCGCTTATAAATTCCGCTAAGGCCAGAAGTCGTTCTTCAGCATATGCGGCTTTTATATCACCCTACTTCAGCATGATTGCTATGAACACTGCCGGTGTAACATAGGGGATATTAAAGAGCCTCAACCGTTTGACAAACCTCTTGTCATCGCTTCCAATTGCATCATAGCCGCCATTCTGAAAGAGAGCCACCGCCTCTTTTTCGCCGGCATCAATGCTTTGTTCTCTTTTTTTGTCAAAATAAGTAACCTGCATTGTGGTTTTTCAATAACCTGCCAAGCTACTCGTTATCAAAATCTGCCTTCCATCCATACCTTCCGATTAGTTTTACAAACCTGCAGCCGCCCATATCCTGTTTTATGATTCCATCCTTTGTTTTTATAACCTTCACAAGAACCTGTGAATACACATCTCCAACAGGGATAATGAGCCTCCCTCCAATTTTAAGCTGGTCAATATAGCACTTTGGTATCTCAGGCGCTGCTGCTGTTGTCAATATGGCGTCAAACGGCGCTTCTTCAGGCCAGCCAAGGGTCCCGTCCCCTATCTTTATAACAACATTGGAGCAGTTTATGGAATCCAGAACCTTTCTTGCCCTTGCTGCAAGCGTTGATATCCTTTCTATAGAGTAAACCTTCTCGGCAAGCATGGAAAGGATTGCAGTCTGGTAACCGGAACCTGTCCCTATCTCAAGGACCCTCTCACTGCCCTTTAATTCAAGGGCCTCAGTCATCAAGGCAACAATATACGGCTGAGATATAGTCTGCTTCTCGCCGATTGGAAGCGGAAAATCGCTGTATGCCTGGCTCCACAGCGCCTCTTCAGGGACAAACAAATGCCGGGGGATAGTTAGCATTGCATTTATGACCCTTTTATCCTTTATGCCCCTCGGGATGAGCTGGGTCTCAACCATACGCTGGCGGGACCTTACAAAATTATCTTTTTCTTTCATATTTAATTGCAACATAATTCAATAAAGGTTAAGGCTGAGGCCAAGGTTGAGGAATTTCTCAACCTCAACCTAAATCTTAGCCTGTTTTTCATATTTTCCACTTATGAAGTTCCTTAAACGAGGCATAATTGGTCATATCAAGATGAACCGGCGTAATGGATATGAAATTGCTTGTGATAGCCTTGAAGTCCGTATCTTCTCCGCCTTCCCACTTCAGTATATCTCCGCCTATCCAGTAATATTTCTTTCCCCGTGGGTCAACCTTCTCCACAATAGCATCACCGTAGAGCCTTTTCCCCTGTTTTGTTATCCTGTAACCCTTAATCTCATCCACATCAGGCACATTGATATTGAGAAGCGTATCCTTTGGGAGGCGGTTTTTTAAGATAAATCTCGCCAGTCTTGCTGCAAACCTTGCGGCATTTTTAAAATCAAAATTCTCTCTGGATATGGACACAAGTGAGATGGCAAAGGATGGTATGCCGAGGAGTGTCCCTTCCATGGCAGCGGATACAGTGCCTGAGTATGTAACATCATCTCCGAGGTTGCCTCCCTTGTTTATTCCTGAGACAACAAGGTCAGGCCTTTTCTTGAGTATGCCATTCACTGCAAGGTTTATACAGTCTGTGGGTGTTCCGTTAATGGCATACGCATTCGGGCCAATTTTTTCAACCCTTAAAGGCTTGTGCAGGGTAAGGGAATGGCTTGCCGCACTCCTCTCCCTGTCAGGCGCAACAATAAAGACCTCCCCCACCCTTTTCAAAGCCTTTGCAAGGGTCTTTATCCCCTCAGAATGTATGCCGTCGTCATTGGAAATAAGGATTGTCTTTTTCAATAGAGCTCCAGATGAAAATGTAATTATAAAAAAGCTGTCTCATCTTAAAAATTCTTAAAACCAAGATAGCTTAAAATTTAAGGTATTGTCAACTTCTGCAGGAATGAATCCCCGTGCTCCAGCCTGCCTATGCCAAAGGCCTCTGCGATGGTCTGTCCGATATCAGCAAATGTCTTCCGTGTTCCGAGATTAATGCCGGGTCTTAATCTCCTTCCGTAAACCAGCAGCGGCACATATTCCCTTGAATGGTCAGTGGACGGTGTTGTGGGGTCGCACCCGTGGTCGGCTGTTATAATAAACATGTCATTTTCCTTCAGCAGTCCGATGATTTCAGGAAGCCTTTTATCCGCATCCTCAAGGGCCCTTGCATAACCCCTTGCATCGTTTCTGTGGCCGTAGAGCATGTCAAAGTCAACGAGGTTGGTAAATATCAGACCTTTATCCACGGCCTTCAGCGCATCTATGGTTTTATCAACGCCGTCCATGTTGTCTTTTGTATGTACCTCGTGTGTGAGTCCGCGGTGGCCGTATATGTCGCCTATCTTGCCGATGCCTGTGACAGGAAGGCCATTTGCCTTCAGTTTATCAAGGACAGTATCGCCTGCAGGGGCAAGAGAAAAATCCTTTCTCCTTTCTGTCCTCGTGAATGAGCCTTTAGCGCCTGTAAACGGCCTTGCTATAACCCTGCCTATGTTGTGCCTGTCGGCAATCCCTCTGGCAATCCGGCATATTTCATAAAGCCTTTCAACAGGCATTATCTCCTCATGCGCTGCAATCTGGAAGACGCTGTCTGCCGATGTATATACAATTGGCCTCCCTGTCTTTATGTGCTCCTCACCCAATTCCTTTATAATCTCTGTGCCTGAGGCTGCCTTATTCCCAAGAAAGCCGAGGCCTGCCTCTTTTTCAAAACTTTCCATTATCTCTTTTGGAAAGCCATCCGGATATGTGGAAAATGGCTTATTGATAATCAGGCCGGCAATCTCCCAGTGGCCTGTGAATGTGTCCTTGCCAATAGACGCCTCAGCCAACCTGCCGTAGGAGGCAATAGGATTTTTTACCCTTTCAAGACCTTCAACCCCCTGAATAAGGCCAATGCCCATGGCCTCCAGATTAGGAAGATGTATGCTACCCCTGTCCCTGATTATATTGTTCAGGGTATTGCTTCCTTCATCATTATATTCTTTGGCATCCGGCAGTTCGCCAATGCCCAGACTGTCAAGGATGAGGAGTATTATCCTTTGTATGCTGCTGTGTCCCATCTTCTTCTATGATTTCAGGCAATCCCCTTCCTGAGTAAAAATTCCTCCATTATCTTAATGCCTGAGCTTGTCCCAATCCTGGATGCGCCTGCATTCAGCATTGCAAGGGCGGTGTTCAGGTCCTTGATGCCGCCTGATGCCTTTACCTTTATCCTCCCCTTTGCATTTCCGGCAAGGAGCGCCACATCATCTATTGTTGCGCCTCCGGGTCCAAAACCTGTGGATGTCTTTACAAAATGGGCGCCGCTTTTTATCGCAAGCTCGCAGGCCAATATCTTTTCTTTGTCTGTAAGATAGCAGGTCTCTATTATAAGCTTTGTGGTTGTGTCTTTTTTTAGCCGGGCAATACTTGCAATCTCATCCAGAACAGGCTCATACTCCCCGGATTTAAAAAGGGAAAGGTTCATCACGACATCCAGCTCATCAGCGCCTGATTTTACTGCGTCCATTGCCTCATAGAGCTTCACAGGCCTGGACTGATAGCCAAATGGGAAACCAACCACTGTTCCAATCCGTCTTCTACCCTTCAGGGTATCTGCTGCAAGCCGGACATAAGATGGCGGTATGCATAATGAGGCAAATGGGTATTTAAGGCTGTCGCGGATGCTCTTTTTTATATCCGCACAGGAGGCAGCCGGATTAAGCAGTGTTAAATCAATGCAGGATGCCAGTTCGTCTGGAGTCATATAGCGGAAAATATCAACAAATATTACTAATGGCAAGATAAAATTGGAAAAGGGAAGAGATGCCTGGAGAAAAATCTGCATTGAATAGAGACAGCCTTTATTATACAATCAAACCCATGCCGAGGATTATAAGCTCTTACATATTTAAGGAGATGGCAGTCCCCTTTTTGATGGTTATAGCCGTGCTCGCCATTACATCGCTTTTAAGCAAGACACTCAAGCTTGTGGAACTCGTAATTAACCACGGTGTCGGACTGGCAATTGTCATAAAGTTTATAATGTTCATCATGCCGTCATTTCTAATATACATCATCCCAATGTCATTCCTCATAGCAGTCCTTATTACATTCAACAGGCTTTCCAGCGATAATGAAATAACAGCAATGAAGGCATCTGGCCTGAACATATTGAAAATGAGTATGCCTGTTGTCTTTATGGCGCTGCTCGCATATATAATGTCAGCCTTTTTTGCAATCTATGCATTCCCGTGGGGGAATATATCTTCCAAAAGGCTCATATATGATGTGGTAAGGAGCAAGGCGGGGGTTGGCCTGAAAGAAAGGACATTCAACGATGCCTTTGACGGCTTGATACTCTATGCAGACCGTATAATGCCTGAAAGCGGGGAATTGCAAGGCATCTTCCTTTCAGACCGCAGGGATACAAAAGACAGCACCATAATAGCAGCAAAAGACGGCATTATCATGTCTGACCAGAAGACCATGAAGATAACACTAAGGCTTTTTAACGGCACAACCCACAGGTCAGGAGATAAAGGGCTTTACACTATTGTTACATTCAATAAATACGATTTGAATTTAAGCCTGAAAGAGGACAGGGTAAAAAATCCCGACACCTCAAAGAGCAACAGGGATTTGACAATCAGACAACTGAAGGAGAGGATAGCTGATGTGAAAACAGCAGGAGAAGACCCTGCCCCTCACATAATAGACCTCCATAAAAGGTTTGCCCTGCCTGCCTCTGTGTTTATCTTCGGCATCCTCGGCATACCCCTGGGCATCCAGAGGGTAAGGACAACAAAGTTTACCAGCTTCACAGTCGGGCTCGGCATCGTGCTTTTTTACTATATACTCTCCACTGCCCTGGAATCACTCGGCGAAAAAGGGATGCTCAATCCCGTCCTTGCAGTATGGGGCTCGGATATCTTCATGTTCCTCATCGGCATACATATATTTTACAAAACAACAAAGGATTCCCCCATAAAATCCCTTGCATGGCTGGAAGAGAAGAAAGAGATAATTACTCTTGCCTTGAAAAACATATCCCTCAAGAGGAAAAAATGAAGATACTGACAGGATATATACTGAAAGAGTTTGTTAAAATATTTATGCTTACACTCTCTGCCTTTGTCTCCCTTTATCTCATAATAGATGTGTTTGAGCATCTTGATACCATGATAGAGCACAATGTGCGGTTTGCGGACAGTCTCAGATTCTTTTTATACAAGGCGCCGTTTATCTTCTACCAGGTAAGCCCTGTGGCTGTCCTGATGGCAACACTATTGTCCCTCGGCATCTTTGCAAAATACAATGAGATAGTCGCTGCGCTTTCCGGCGGAATAAGCCTGTTAAGGCTGTGCATACCCTTTTTTGCATGTGCATTGGTTATAAGCGGACTTAATTTTGCGCTTAACGAATCCATTATACCGTTGGCCAATAAAAAGGTAATGGCTATAATGCAGGCAATGGAGGGGAAGGACACAAGGGCTACATTTGCCCAGAACAGCATCTGGTTCAGGGATAATGCGGGTATCTACAGCATAGACTACATAGAGCCGCAAAACGGTATCATGCACGGCCTTACCATCTATAAGATGAGCGATGATTTCAATATTGTAAAACGGGTTGATGCCAGAGAGGCAAAGTGGATTGACGGAAAATGGCTTGCAACCGGGGTTAGGTCATTAGATTTTCAAGGGAATAAACTCCTCGGCACATCAATGGCAGAAACCGATATAATACCCATTGCAGAAAAACCAGAGGGACTTAGTAATGTTGGGAGGCTCGCTGAAGAGATGAATTTCATGGAGCTAACGGACTACATAGATAAACTTGAAAAAGGGGGGTATGCAGCCGCAAGATATGTCGTGGACCTGCATTCCAAGCTCTCTTTCCCTCTGGTGAGTGTCATAATGGTGATGATGGGGATACCGTTTGCATTAAGAAACAGAAGGCGCGGAGGAATGGCCTTTGGCGCCGGCATGAGCATAATCATAGGCTTCAGCTACTGGGTTGTCTCTGCAATCAATATATCCCTCGGATATAACGGCATCATCCCGCCCTTTCTTGCTGCATGGCTGACAAACCTCGTCTTCGCTACCTTCGGAGCCCTGATGCTGACTTATGTGAGGCAGTAGAAGGGCTTTACCACTGCGCCAAAACCTTTGGTGTTGGGGTTTACTCTTCCTTAAGGATATACCCTATCCCCCTCACCGTGTGTATCAATTTCTTGGAAGAGTCTTTGTCTATCTTATTTCTCAGATGGTTCACATACACATCAATTACATTTGTATCGGTGTCAAATGTATAATCCCACACATGCTCTGCAATCATCGTCCTGGTCAGGACCTTATTGGGATTTCTCAGGAAATATTCCAGAAGCCCGTATTCCTTGGACGTCAGGTCTATCTCCATGCTGCCCCTCTTGGCCTTTCTTGTAGCCTGGTCCAGGGCAAGGTCGGCAAACTTTAGTTCAACAATGCTGTACTCCTTCCTCCGCATAAGCGCCCTCACCCTTGCCAGAAGCTCTTCAAAGGCAAAGGGTTTGCTTAAATAATCGTCTGCCCCGCTGTCAAGCCCCTTTACCTTATCTTCAACAGCATCCCTTGCCGTAAGGAGGAGCACAGGGGTTTTTATGCCCCTGGTCCTTAAATCCTTCACCACATCCATGCCGTTCTTTTTGGGGAGCATTATATCCAGGACAATAACATCGTAGTCATTCGTTGTGGCAAGATATTCGCCTTCAACTCCGTCATAGGCAATATCAACCGCATAGCTCTCTTCTTCAAACCCCTTTTTTACAAATCCCGCAACTTTTTTTTCATCTTCAACAACAAGTATGCGCATGTAACCTCCATGGCAGTTAAAAAACTCGTTTTCCTAATTCTTAATTCCTAATTTGTATTTCTTAATTGCCTTCCTGTCTATTTTGCCGAGTGCAACAAGGGTTATTTTCTGAGGATTGAATATATCCCTGGCCAGCCGCATAATGTCCCTTGAAGTTACCCTGTCTATACCCTCCACAATCTCTTCAACAGCGACTGTCCTCTTGAAATATATCTCATCCCTCGCCAGTTTTGTCATCCTGCTTTCGCTTGTCTCAAGGCCCAGCAGCATGCCCCCTTTTAGCTGTTCCTTTGCAGACCTCAGTTCTTCCCTGCCCACTTTCTTTTTTGCGAGGATATTCAGTTCCCTGAGAACCAATTCCACAACCTTGCCGAGCGCGTCAGGGGCAGTGCCAGCATACACTACGAGCGAACCTGCGTCAAGACATAGATTAAGGTAGGAATAGACAGAATAGGCAAGCCCCCTTTTTTCCCTTATCTCCTGAAAGAGCCTTGAACTCATGCCTCCCCCAAGGATTGTATTTAGGAGATAAACCTTATAACGGTCATTGTGCGCCTGACCAGGCGAAGGGGTGCCGAGGCAGATGTGCACCTGTTCCAGATTTCGTTGTTCAAGGGTAACGCCGGGGTATGGTATTGGAGAACGGAGGGTTTTTATCTGAGCTCCGGACTCTGGGTTCTGAACGCTCGTCAGCATCCTTTCAAAAGGTTTTAGAAACCTGAGAAGTTTCCTGTGTTTCAGATTACCGGCAGCGGTTATGATTACAGCATGCGGCAGGTATGCCTGTTTATAGTATGAAACCACATCGCTTCTCTTTATTGAGCCTACTGTCTGAGAATTGCCAAGCACGGGCATGCCGAGGGGTTGGTCTTTCCAGAATCTCTTTGCAAAAAGGTCGTGGATTAAATCATCAGGGGTGTCCTCAACCATCTTAATCTCCTGCATCACCACCATCCTCTCCTTTTCCATCTCCCCTTTGTCAAACCTTGGATTGAGGAATATGTCAGACAGGAGGTCAACCGCAAGCTCTATATCCTTACTCAGCACCTTTGCATAAAAACAGGTATTTTCTCTGCCGGTAAATGCATTAAGCGCCCCTCCCACTGATTCTATCTCCCGTGCAATATCAAGGGCTGTCCGCCTTTCCGTGCCCTTGAACAGCAGGTGCTCTATGAAATGGGATATCCCGCTTCTGCTGCCATCTTCGTCCCTTGAACCCATGTTGACCCAGATACCAATGGAAGCGGATTGGATATCCGGCATCTCTTCGGTAATAATCTTTAAGCCATTCCTTAACGTTGTTTTCTGGATTTTGGACATAGGTTAATTTATTGAGCGGACAGATTTTAATACAGGATA
>Ga0209343_10001627_pt1 | contig 30051 bp, 35 predicted proteins | sample RifCSPlowO2_02_FD_184026 | JGI IMG/M metagenome (GOLD analysis project Ga0209343, IMG submission 184026) | Groundwater microbial communities from Rifle, Colorado - Rifle CSP2_plank lowO2_0.2 (SPAdes) (version 2) | ecosystem: Environmental > Aquatic > Deep subsurface > Groundwater | place... | reverse complement strand
TTCTTCTTGCTCGTGTATTCCGCGTCCCCGAAACTCATCTGGTCCATCGTTCACCCCGTCTTGTTCTGGCTCTTCACTAAGACCACAATGCGATGAACTTGTTCAGACTTTCCCTAACGGTCGATCAACGGATTTAAAGTGAAATCTTACGCTGTAAGTTATTGAGGAACCGGCCCGCCCTCACCCGCCAACGGCCGTCAATGACCGCCTGAACCCTACGTTTTCCCTAAGTTCGCGGTAGAAGCAACCGTACTCGTCCACCGGCAACAATCGCCATCAGAGTAGAAACCGACTGTCGTCGTTGAGTCGAAGGGAAGCCTTGCAAGACGTCTGATACCACACAGTCGCGCCAATACCAGAACCAGAACTTCTACTTCTCTCTCTTCTTCCGACCGGGCAAGCGCCGGGGCTTTGTTTCTTTTTCCTCGAGTTGCGACAGCGCTCGATTCGTGTCTTCCCTTCGTTGCCTCGACGGCGCTGTATCTTCGAAATTCATGCCAGGTAGCGTCAATGGCCCCTCTGCAAATCGCGACGTGAGTGACAAGACAATCTCACGAATCACCCCGTAAAGAATTGACGCGCCGTTTACGGTGACTAGATCTTCGCGCTTCTCAATCGGCAAAGAAGGCAGCACATTGAAAACACCAATTACCCCAACCTCAATGTCGTAGGGCGCCTTCTTTCCGGTCTTATTGTCAATACCAAAGTTCAGTGTAATAAGGAAATCGCGCGGATCATCCTGTTGATCTTGCTTCAACGCAGCATCCACAGAAGCCCGAACCTTGACCCCATCGAAATCAAATTCCCTACCGTTTGATTCACTTACTACTCCTGCTCGATGAGGGCAGACGAATACCTTCTCGTAAATGATGTGCTTTAGCTGGATAGGACTCGGCCGCATTCGCCTGCGTTCTTAGGCCGCAATACGATCCACCGGACTAGCGTCAACGCCCGGCCTATAAATCTTGTCATTGCTCGCAGACGCGATCTCCCTAAATCCACGTAGAGAGCGCTTCGACGTTTTGAACTGTAAGTGCAGTCGTGAAAACTCCTCCGCACTTACAGTTGTTCGCGTGCGATGAACCGTCACGGATGCATGCTCAATTGCTACATTTAGATGTTCGGCAAGGCAATCAACAAGCCATGGAAATTCCCCGGCTATCCACAGTAGACGATCCATGGCCTCGCTCTGTACGATTTCTTCATTCTCATACTTCGAAAAAGCTACCGGACCACCGCCAAACAAGCGCGCCGCCTCGTCCTGACTCAGTCCGAGCTGCTTGCGAAGCGCGCGAACCTGTGTCCCCGTGAGCATCCCGCGGTGCACCTTGGTCACTTGGCGCACATAACGCGCGTTGGCGCGCATGTCCTCGCTTAGCCCCAAGTTGCTCCCGCAGGCTTCACATTCATGCGACTGAGAGGGCACATTTACACGAGCGCCATCAATTTCTACTTCCGTAACGCCCTCGTGCAAGCGCAGTCGCTTCTCACCGCACACAGGGCAGTCAATGTAAGTAGTCATTTAACGATCCCAAAGTCTCAAAAAGTCACACGTGAACCGAAAACAGGAAAATCCGATCCTTACCAGGGTTGAGACAGAACTTGAAGTAGTACTCGACCATACCTTCCCAGCCCGTATCCAGTCGCTCGCGGCGCCTCAGTGCATACGCATCACAAGGAAACCACAATTGCTCCCAACGCATCGTCATCCCTTGCAGATGACTTCGCGTGCACCACATTGAATTGCGATAGTTCACGTCCTCGAGCTCCAGAATCCGCTCTCCAAGCGCTTCCGCCGTGAAGGCAAGCTTTTGAATGTCGTTCGTGCACTTTTCATTTAGCGAGATAACGTGATTACCGCCCCCTTGGCACTGCTTCTCGGCAATCGCCTTTACCTCATTAAGCGTCCAAACGCGGTTTCGAATAACTCGAGACGCTTCGTTTTCCGAATCCGGCGGCGGCCAGGGAAGATTCCTCCACAGCCTTACGTATGGGTTCGGATGACCTAACGGCACTTTTACCATATTGGTAAGTTTTTAGAAACGTGATTTTACTCGACTAGCCCCACTTAGTCTAAGAGATGGTTAGCTATTCATTTCTAGTTAAGGCTTATAGATCAATGCTGTAGAGACACCGCTCCATGCCCGGCGAGCCGAGGCCGTAGTCCAATCGCCTCACCGGGAGGTAGCGCAGTCTTACAACGGATGACTCAGCCGAACTCTTGGTGGTGGTCGTCCAAGCACAACGAACTGTTTCGGCTTAATAGCGACTACCGTTCTGTGGGTCAATGCGAGAACGATCGCCGATTGCAGCACCGGCAACACAGCTAAAGCGGCTTTCTTGGACAACCTTTATCCTGCTTAATAAGGAGTTGACCTACTAGCTCACAATGCCTAATATATTAGGCATTATCATACTTAGCGCCTAAAATTATGGGCATTAGGAGCACCCTCCCTATCCAGGCCGCCGAGCGTACCAAGGAGCTTGGCCACCGGGTGCGTCTGGCCAGGACCCGCCGCGGGATGTCGATCGCGGAAGTCGCAGACAAGGCCGGCATCAATCGCAACACGCTCAACGCGCTCGAGCTGGGCAAGTCCGGCATCGCGCTCGGGGCCTACGTGACCGTCCTGTGGGCACTCGGCCTCGACAAGACGCTGGACGGCGTCGCCCACCCCGACGCCGATACCCACGGCAAGACGCTGGAAGCTTCCCGCCGGCCGGCGCGCATCCGCAAATCGCAGAAGTCGAAGAGCGAATATGACTTCTGAGCGCCAGGCCTACGTCTACGTCCAGCTCCCCGGCACGCTCGACACCGTGCCGGCGGCGCTGCTGAAAGTCGAGAAGCTGCGCGATGGAACCTTCGTCGGCCGTTTCCGCTACGGCGATCGATATCTGGAGCGCAAGGACGCAATCGCACTCGATCCCTTCAAGCTTCCGCTCGGGAGCATCGTTCACGAACTCACCAAGCTGAAAGGAATTCCCGGCGCCGTGCGCGACGCTGGCCCCGATGCGTGGGGTCGGCGCGTGATCGAACACAAGCTCGAACGCAGCCCCGCCGATCTCGAAGAAATCGATTACCTCCTGAACGGCCCTCAGGACGGCGCCGGCTATTTGAGCTTCGGCCTGAAGCTGGAACCCCCGGCGCCGAAACGCCGCTACAACCGCACGCACCAGTTGGCCGATCTGGTCGCCGCCGCTGAGGCGATCGAGGAAGGAAAGCGGGTGCCCGTGCACATTCTCGAGCAGCTCGAGCCGGGCACATCCATGGGCGGCGCGAGGCCCAAGGCGACCCTTGAGGACGACAAACGCCTGTGGATCGGCAAGTTCCCGGAAAAGGCGGACCGCTGCAATCTGCAACGGATCGAGTACGCGACCATCGAGCTTGCCCGCCGCTGCGGCATCTCCTCCTGCGACGCGAGGCTTGAGTCCATCGGCGGACGCGACGTGCTCATGGTGGAGCGTTTCGACCGCCAGCACACGGAGGACGGCTATCTTCGCTTCGGGTTCGTCAGCGGGCTCACTCTGCTCGACTGTGACGAGAACTACCTCGACCGGGAACGCTGGTCCTATCCCCTGCTCGCCGACGAGCTGCGCCGCTGGTCCGAAAAGCCCGACGAAGATCGCGTCGAGCTATTCCGCCGCATCGTCTTCAACGCCGCGGTCACCAACAATGACGATCACCCCCGCAACCACGCGGTGCGCCGCACGGCGCGCGGCTGGCGCCTGACGCCGGCCTACGACCTCGTGCCCCAGCCCCTGGTGAGCCTCGAGCGCCGTGACCTGGCGATGACTGCAGGCACCTACGGCCGCACGGCAAGCGTCTACAACCTGCTTTCCCAATGCGATCGGTTTGGCCTCACCGCCGAGGCGGCCCGGAAGGAAATCGAGAAGATGGTCGTCCCCCTCAAAAGCTGGCGCGAGCATTTCCGCGCCTGCGGCGTATCCACGAAGGATATCGATCACATCGCCCCGGCGTTCCTGCCCGAATGCTTTTTATTCGAGAAGCCGCCGGAAGGTTAATCACCCAGGCTATAGCGCCTTGAGCGTTGGACGTCGCCGGACACTTTCCATAGGGAAAATCCCGCTTTCACGGAATTTTCCGGACTTCGTCGGACGGCCCTGGATGAAGAAATGGTGGGTGGAAGGCTACCAAACAGCGCGTCTAAGCTGTTGATAGCTCAAAGTTCTGAACTGGGAATTCTCGGAAATGCCCCCAATGATGCCCCCACGCACCTGACGCTGCCTGTCGTGCATCGCTCACTGGCTCCGCGACGAAGAGTAGTTCTGGCGGCAGCGGGTTCACTTTCCGCAAGCCTGTACTTCATTGCTCATCCTTCATCCTGCCGACCATCGGGAATCTGATCCAGCAGCATCCAGCCCATCCAGAGGCCATCCAGCCTGCCCCGGCGCCAGAGCGTGAGACTTTTCAGATCGCTGCCGAAGGCCCCAAAAGCAAATGCCAATTACGGGGTAAGTCTATTTAGCCCCCAATTCATGTGAATTCTTGCTGTGCAGTTAACTGCAACGGGGACGCGGCACTGGTATCAAGTTGGATTGCTTGGCTCGTTCTTCGATGAAGTCTTCCTGATTTTCGCTCTTACGCTGTCGGACGCCTTCCCCGCCGTTTCCTTGACCGTGTCGTAGGTTTCCGAAGCGAGGTCGGCAGCCTTCCCCGCCGTTTCCTTCGCCGAGTCGTAAGCCTCCGATGCGAAGTCGGCGGCTTTCCCGGCAGTTTCCTTCGCTGAGTCATAAGCGTCCGATGCGATGTCAGCAGCCTTGTCTGCCACCTTCCCGGACTTCTTCCGCACCACGTTGAGGGCGTCCCCCGCTTTGTCGGCTACCTTCTTGGTAATGTTCCCCAGCGTCCTGCCGAAGGTTGCGGCGGCGGAAGCGACAAATACCTTTATCTCCTTCAGGTTCTCCGAACTGAGCAACTCCTTGGTCTTGTCCATCACAAACCGGACAATGGACTTGACCAACTCGACGCCGATCTCCAGTCCCTTGCTCAGTTTCTCAAGGATTTCGTTCCGCTCGACATCGGAGAGCGCACCCCAGCCGTAATAGATGGCCCCCACAGCGGCGCAGGTCATTGCGATGGGGTTGGTCAAGGTCGCTGCCGTGGCGACGGTTGAAATGGCGGCAAACGTGTTGCCGAGCAGGAGTTGCCCCGTTGCAATGATCGCAACAGGCGTGATGTAGCCGATCCCGAACCCAGCCTTTGCAGCGTCAATGACCCGGCCTGTTCTCGCAATCGTCGGTTTGTCCGAGCCTTTCATCTCCTCGATGTGCTTATCGAGATAGGCATTCAGATCAGTCGCAACGCCGTAAAGCGCCTTGATCGCCTTGGCGATTGCGCTCATCCCGAGGCTGGCAGTGCCGGGCAGTACTGTGGCGGTCATAGTTACCTCACTGAAATGAATTCAAGGCTGCGGCACCAGCTTACACCCGCAATGCTTGCAGACCTTTGCCGCCTTCCGCACGAATTCGGCGCAGTCGGGGCACTTCACATGCGTATCCGGTGTCGGATCACCGGGTGACTTGGCGCGGGACGGAAGCAGCAGCAGCAGGATCACCGCCAGCAAGGGGGTAATGACAAGAGCGAGCAGAAACCAGCCAATCCCAAAACGGCCACGCGATGAAGCCCCGATCCCAACGATGATCGAGAATACGATCCAAGAGAGAAGCCACGTCATGTCGCACTCGTGACAGTCATCCGGCCTACCCGGCGCCAGAGCGTGACAATTTTCAGATGGCCCCGAAAGGCCCCCAAAATACCATCTAGATTACGGGGAAGTACCATATTTCGTGTGAATTCTTGTTGTGCAGTTAACTGCACCGGGGACACGGCCCTAAGGGATCAGTCTCATCTCAGTTGACGCGCAGCCTCGGCGTTGTATCCGCTCAGGCAGGCTGCCTTGCAGACGCTTTCATAGCTCCCAAGCATTGCAACTCCTCTGCAATAGTCCTCTGCCATTTCGGAAGCAACTCTCCGCACCGCGCTCAATCCAATCTTTTCCACTTCCATCCGAAGATTTACCCATGCGCTCGTTTCACCCACGCTGTAACATTTGGCAACCGAATACTTACCGGACGGAACAAATACGAATGCAATAACAATCGCTAACAGCACGATTACCCCCACCCCGGCCACGGCGAAAGGATGCTCTCTCGCAAACTTGTCGCGTGCATCCCTGTACACCGGATCACGTTCTCCGCAATGTGGACACGCCTTCGCCGTGACGGCACTCAATCCGCCGCATGTTCGGCACGACCCAAGCCCGCTCCTGCGTGATCCTTCTTCAGCGAGCTTCCTTTCGTCCTCCAACTTGCGTTGTTGTTCCTCAGCGAGTTTCTTTTCGTATTCCCTCTTGCTTTTGTCTTCTTCAGCGAGTTCCCTGTCGTAATCGTCCCGTCTGTCCGAAAGAATGGCGTAGGCATCATCAAGAACTGCAAGCTGGCTAGTACCGTCGGGGTTTCCTTTTCCGATCATCAGGAGATACTTGTTACGCAATTTCGCATAGCTCTGGTCAATATCGTCCTGCGGTGCTTCCCGATCAACGTTCAATATCTCGTAGAGGGACTTCTTCTGGCCGTCCGCTGGCCGTGCCCGTCCAGATGGCGTCCCGCTGCCAAGATCAGGTTTTGCCTGTGATCCCGCACCGTCTCCCGGTTCAGCCTTTGCTGGCGCAGGCTCCATCGGCGGAAGGCTCTTGTCGTACTCGACCTTCTTTGTTTCGTCAGTCAGTACGGCTTGGGCCTTGTCAATCTCGGCAAGCCAAGCTTTCTTGAAGGCTTCATTTTCCCCAGTGTCGCCGCCGCCTTCGTACCGCTTCCTGCGTAACAGGCAGGCAGCCTCGATTTCTTCCTTCGTTGCCGTTCGGGATACGCCGATGAGGTCGTAGTAGTTCTTTGCCATGTTTCCCCCGCCGCACTGTCTCCGTTACCGTCTGCTGGGCGTGATCTTGATGACGCGATAGGCTTCGATGCCGTCTTGCAGCCGCCGACCCATCAGATAGGTAACGTCGGGATACTCCCATTCGACCAGCAAGCCATTTCCGTCACGACCTACCTGCCTGATGGAAACGCTTTTGCCTCGCACCTTCAACACAGTGTCTGCAAGCGTCCCGACTCGGATCGCGGGAGTGTTCGTCTCAGAGGGCGCGGGCTGAACTTGGCCGAAACTACTCGTCGAGATGGCAACGGCGAGCAAGACTGCAACAACTGACAGAACTCTCATCGGAGAGCGACTACCGTCTGCCTGCAATCCATCGTTCAGCATCTACTCGCTTACATCCCTGCACTGGCCTCGCCTTTTCGCACTGTTAACAATTTCTATTCGCTCGAAAAAGCCATGTCCCAGAGCCTTGGCGTACAGCGAAAGACTTGTGCAACTGACAGTCGAGTCATCCGTCGCTCTTGATGGTTCCGGCGCTCGACTCGGTGTCGGCACTTCCGGGACTTTGCTCTGACTTGTCTGTGGCCGCGTCGCCTCTTCGTAGCGTTTCGTGGCGGATATTCGCTGGTCAATGCAGCGTGGCAGTTCCTTTCCCGCTTGGCCGTCCTCAACGCATGACAACTCCGTAATGCAAGTCAAGTATTCGTCCGAGTCCATCTTCATGGTCGCGCACTTGGTCACAAGCCTGCGAATCTGCTCATCGGTTCCCCGTGAAGCTTTCGGGGCGACGCGGGGGCCAGCCTTCTGCCGAGACGCTTCAGCCGTCTGTTTGGAATCCGGTGGCTGGCGATTGCAGGGCACTTGCTGGTAGGTGATCGTCCCGTCACTCCTCGGGCACTTGTACTGCTGCGCCTCTGCGGTAAAGGTCGCCACAAATAGGGTTGCCAAAGCGAGGACACGTGAAAACACATCGGCGCTACGGGCCGCAGCAGACTTCACCGTCGCCTCGGAATTGCTCGGACGGGTCGCTGGAATGAGCTTGTTCCCTAACTTCAGAGTGACAGCCCCGAAGTCATTCCCCGACGCACTACCGTCAACTCCGGGCACATCGAACAGCGTTCTCGCCATGCCGTTCTCCTGCTGCTAGCGCCCCCGTCGCCGTCTTCGCGGCGTTGCTCTCGTTTACTGGCTGCCCAATATATTGTGAAGACAGTATAAGCCCGTCTCCGTAGCTTGAACCCCGAAAGGGGTTCGAATGCGGCTGGGGGAGTCCTTGGGCGAGGCACTACGCGCAGCCCGGATGGAGCGGAGGCTGTCGCAGGAGAAACTCGCTCTCGAAGCCGGGGTCGAACGGAACTACGTCTCGCTTATCGAACTGGGACGCAGCAGCCCCAGCGTCGGTATGCTGTTCAAGCTATGCAAGGTACTTGACGTGCCGCCATCGGCCTTGCTGGCGCAGGTTGAGCAACGAATGACGGCTGGACAGAAGAGGCGTCCGGGCAGGCGGTAACGTCTTGCCGAGCTTGCCGACACGGAGCGCAGTCACATCAGCGCCCTCGAACGGGCAGAGAAAGGCCCGTCCCTTGGAACGATTCTCAGCCTCGGCCCCGCCCTCGGCATAACGGCGGGAGAACTCGTCTAGCTGGTGGAGAGAAGGACAATCCCCACAACTTGCATGACCTTATTACGCCAGCTCTACAGAACCCACCACATTGATTTTGGCCTTGGAGAATTGAACAGCGCACTCGCGCTGCGCGGACCATGACACGATTTCCGCTTCGTTGCCCGGAGAGGTCTTTGCCCCGAATATGATGCCGACAAGTTGTGCTGGCGAGAAATGGAGAAACTGGTCACGGAGGCGAAGCGTGTCCGGTTCCCAGACCTCGGGGGCAACACTGCGGTACTCCTGCTCATATGCCCAAATGTCCCGTTTAGTCAGAATCGTGGCGTGGAGAACCTCTGTGAGGTCATTGTTCGTGATGTCCAAGGGTACGCGTTCCGGGGTATAGGAAACCCTGTAGGCGAGGGCGAATTCACCGTACGAGGCGTCAAAGACCAGAACAACACCCTTGTGACTGTCGGCGTAGTGCGCCCACATGAGATCGCTCGTCCCGATGGCGGATAGACTTAGGATGCGCCATTTGTCTTCGATTTCACGTTGATTTGCTTCATTGATTGAGGCTACTTGCCGCTCATGAAATGCGGCTGACTGAGCGAGTACCCAAGCTCGAAATGCATATTGTGGCGGTGGCGACTTAATGTGCTTCTGAGTCTGCCACGCCCAGTCCGCGAACCGCTGCCTATACGGCTCAGAGGACCAGTCGCCGAGGGCGTAAACGGGCTTACCTTCTAGCGGATCGTTCAACTCGCTCGGGCGAGCAAAGCGAATTCTGTGACCCAAAATGATGTCCCTGAGTCGCTGCTTCTGTACCTCGTCAGCTACGCTGCGAAACTTGTATAGAAGCTTCTCCCCGAGGACATCTCGGGCCGTCGGCGCGTGTACCTCAAGCATTGCGTACTTCTGCTCCTTGTCTGGACCCACCACGGTGGCCGTGCCTTATCGGCACATCTACCGTGTCCTTTCCCCTGCTGTCGGCGACCGTCAGCCATTGCATGTTGCTTGGGCGATCCGGCCCTCCCGCGCTTAACGGCTTGATGTGATCCACGACGTAGCCCGGGCACGTGCCTCGAAACTTGCCAGTCGAGGGGCATGGGTTGTTCTTCATAAACACCGTACGTTGGTGAGTGTCGCGCTGGGACTTGGCCCACGCTTGTGCCGGAACCAGCACCAGTAGAGTAGCAAGAACCACTACAGCGTGAGCAGCCATCCAATGAACGTAAGTGCGGCGGCTATCCCGACCATTGCGATGGGCAATGTGTAGCGCAGTACCCGCGTCTCTATTGGGTCCACGTTCGGGTCGTTGCTGGCTTTCACCAATGCGACTCCGTGACTCTAGCGTTTGAAAATCACGAACAAGAAGAAGACGACGATAGCGACAACCACCCAGATTAAGCAGCCGGAGTTTTGGCCCCCACCTGCTGTCGGCGTAGCGCCATGCCGCGACGCAGACGAACCACCGGAGGAAGCAGCCCCTCCGCTGGAAGCGGAGGACTGACTACCCTTCATGCCTTGGAGAATTGCCTGATTCTGGGTGGCTGGTGCGCTACGATTTGAGGAACCCTTTCGCGATGGCTTAGTTGCGGTTCCTCGGATGTCATCTAGCAATTCCCTATTTGTACTGTGCGGTGACGAGCCGCTCGGGCGTGACATGGTTCCAGACAGTCGGAATATCGCCTCCGACTCAGTGATGAAGTGGATTTGGTTGGCGTGTGTGACCGTGATCGAAAGATGCGAATACTTGTACTTCCTGCTCCGATACGGCGGCTCCATGAGCCCTACAACGCTAATCCATTTTCCCACCCAACTTTGGTCGGGACGCTGCGTTACTACCGCCAGTCCTTCTGACCAAACACTGATCTTGACAATTTCGCCCTGCCAAGGCCCAAAGTTAATGAAGACATAAGGTTTTCCATGGCGGGTCGTGTCCTGTTTGACTTCGACAATTTTCCCAACCAACTCGACGCGATCACCCACGTGGCGAAAGCCCAGTGCGTAACTTGTCGCGTCGAGAACTGGATAGGCAGACAAGTACCTCGCGGGAGCGGCGGGTGCAATTGGAGATACGGTGATTGCAACTTGCGGGATATTCCGCCGGGCTTTAAAGTCCTCAAGCGTTGGGATGCTGGTAAACGGGGCTTTGCAGATCGCGGCAAAGTTCTTTGCATCCTGAGCAAATTGCGAACGCGCAAACAGATCGCCGAAGATTGCCGAACGGCCCGGCTCGGCGAAGTCATTTGCCCTGAACAGAACGGCCTCTCCGTCAGACTGGGTTTTCGTCCATAACTCCGGACTGGCTTCCAACGCACGTAGCGCCAAATCCAACCCAATGAAGGAGAAGCGATCAAGCTTTGAGTCCCAAGAACGTGCATTGCGTCCCGGGTGCTGGAAATTGCGGTGGCCTAGCTCGGCGCTACCGATGTTCTTCAAATCTTCGACGTACATACCGTCATAGTCGATGAGCTGGATAGAGTGCGCTCCTGTCGCGACCATCAGATTACCGGGCTGTACATCGCCATGCGCAATATGCTGTCCTTCGAGGAATGAGGCGAGGACGCTTAGTGATCCACCTAATTGCTGAAGATCTGCCTTGCTTCGATACCGACCCTCCAAGAACTCTCCCAAGGTAGTCCCGGATGCCCACGCCATCTTGACTATTGGAAACGACTTTCCATTGACGCGGACGCCTTCAGGCTGGAACTCGAAATCCACGAAGTACGGGGACCGCAAGCCCTTTAGTCGATTCGAGATTGCGCTATAGCGTTGCTCTAACGCGTTCGACTGCCTATGGAAGCAACGGACTGCATACCTTTTGCTTCCCGTCGAGACGGTGTATGTGAGAGCGAAGCCGCCGCAAAGAGCAAGCGGCAACCCAAGCCCTGTTGTGGCGACAGTGCCCTTTTTGAGTTCGGGATCAACGAGGGCGAGCCGAAGGTGCTGTAGCGCCTCGTTATACAGCTCAAGGCTCGGGTAACTCATCGCTGCGAAGTTTCGCGAACGACACCCTCACGAGGGTCGCGTCGTCTATACGCATAGTTTTTGCTTGACGTTCTCTAAGTACTAGCTCGTCAAAGTCTGGCAGCTTCTCGATATCGGCAAGCAGCTCCCACACTGGACGCCCTTCTTCAGTATTACGGAGCGCCCACTCTGCGAGGGCATCTGTCATGCACAGGACGAGCGGCGCTCTAATTCCCTCGATTGACCACGTCCTATGGTGTTTCAAGAAAAAATCGGGGGCCGTAACAAATTCGTTTTGCGTTGGTTTGGTGCTTAGCAGTTCCGGTCGCTGTTGAAACTCTTGCGAGTGAACGTACGGGAACGAGGCGACGAAAACACCACCGTCCAAAAGTACAGCCAGACTGTCCCCGATGCCAAGCACATCAATTGATCTATGCTCTAGGCGCTCCTCTATACCTAGCAACGTCGCAAAGCTGCCTCGCTCGTAGGCCGCCTCTTTTGACCATGAGAGGTTGGGTACATCATAGTGACCCGCGTAGCCCTCGATGACCGTCGCCAGCCAACTCGCGCCTAACCCCGGTTGCTCAACAAACCGCGCCGTAAGCAGGTTCGCCCAAGTCTTGGAATCAAACGACTCAGACGCACCATCGCTTACAGCAATTCTGCCCGGTGCCAGTTCGAAGGCGTCTTCGATTGAATCCGGGAAAGCGTGATCCTTAGGGACTTGCCCCGAGAATAGCACCTGCATGTTGGCGCTACCGCACTACCGCAACTGCGAGGCCCGCGTTCCGATATCGAAGAAGTCTACGATCTGAACCGCGTCAGCATTAAACATGAATCCCCGCGATTCCATGCTGACCTTGAACCCCTTCTCTTGGGCAAACTTGATTAGATGCTCGGGGAGTGGGCTGGACATGCGAAACAAAAGCTTTGCGTATGCGTCCGGGAGGATTGACTCTGACGCGGCAAATTCGATAGGGCTTGCGCCAGAAGTACTCACGTGAAGATTGAACATGAGCGCCGTTCCGTCACCTGTCTGAATCTGACGGAGTTGTGTCGCAAGTTCTTCTGGGTCGCCATCGGTCGATTCCCCATCCGTGATATGAAGTACGGTAGGTGGATAGCTATTCGGATGCGCATCACACCAAGCGACAAGCTCCTCTGCGGCTTTCGTAATCGCTTGGCGCATTGGTGTGCCGCCGCTGGCATGAGGTTCAAACCAGACAGGAAATCTGACCGACTGCTCTACGACGCCACCCGCGCCATCGTCCATTTTTTTCTTCCGTTCCTCAATATTCAAGGGCGACGCCTCGATTGCTGAGATCGGGTGAAGGATCGACGAAGTAAGCGCCCCTCCGAATCCGTTATAGGCACCGTTTCCGCCATAGCTGACAACGCCAATCTCGAAATAATTGCGCACACCATCGGCCCTAGTACATCTAGTTACAAGCGTCGCAAGGGTGCGATTCAACACGTCTGCCACCTGTTGCGCCTTCGAGCGCCCAGAGGACATTTTGTCGTCCATTGATCCGGACTGATCGACGAGAAACAAGAAAGCGGTGGGACTACTGCGGTCGATTGCTGCGGTATACGGCATGATGATCTCCTTCCCTATTAAATTTCCTGCTGGTGCGAATGTTCGAGAAGTGTCGCAACCCGCCTCAGATTGACACTAGAATAACCGATGATGGGGAGTCAAGACTGAACATTACGCGAGGCGTCGGTATCGGCCAGTGAAAGAGCCAACCCAACTACCGAATGACTTTGGCGTCAGTTGGGGTGTCCGAGGTTTTCGGATCGGACGCAGCCAGTATGGCCGATGGTGGATTTCCATTGGCCTACCTTTTGGTCTTCGGATCACAAAACGGCTGGGTTGGGATCGCTCAGTTCCTTCGAACACTCAGCAAGAACAGCCTCACCTACCGTCTGAAACAAAGCAGATTGCCTTGCCCCACGAACCAAATGCCCCCAACGTGGGACCGCCGCCTCCCCTTACCAACAATCAAAAAATCTTGCAGCGAATTCTGGAAAAGAAGAACTAATGGAGTAGCCGCGAGGTTGCGACGTGTTCCTTTGAACACGTCCTTTCTAGAGAAGTCCTCTCTCGGCAAAGCTCAACGTGCTTTGCCCCGCCACAATGAAGTGGTCGAGTACCTTCACCTCCACCAGCGCCAGCGCCTCCTTCAGTTGCCGGGTCAGCAGTTCGTCGGCATGGCTCGGCTGGGCTACCCCGGACGGGTGGTTGTGGGCGAAGATGACAGCCGCCGCGTTATGCCCCAGCGCGGCCTTGACCACCTCCCTCGGGTACACGCTGGTCTGGGTCAGCGTTCCCCGGAACATTTCCTCGGCAGCCATAAGGCGATGCTGGGCATCGAGGAACAGCACCACGAAAACTTCATGCTCCCGGCTGGCAAGGGTGAGCCGCAGGTAGTCCCGGACAGCCCCCGGCGAGGTGAGCGCGTTCCCGGATTTCAGTTCCTCTCCCAGCAGCCTCCTGACCAGTTCAACTGCAACGCCGCATTTTTCTTCCGCAGTCCCCACCTCAGGCTCCGAAACGAAAAGCGGTTTCAGGCTTCCCCGGTAGAGTCGCTGGGAGTCCCGAGCGCCGACAAGTTTGCTCAGAAGTTCGATATCGGAAAGCTGCGAAACGATTGTCCTCGGCCTCGCCGTGCGCCGTATACCGTCGAGTGCAGTTAACTGCAAAGCACCACCAACTGTCATCGTGTTTGTGTCACCTCCCTGACCTCAAATGAAGCGTTTTGGGAGCCTGAACCCCGTGGCATGGGTTCGGGGGCAGACAATGCCGCACAGCCGCGCAGATCGCCTCTATTCGCTTTTGGCGGGGCTTCGGTCAGCACGTTCACGCTTGGCTTCCTCCAACATGACCCGAACCTCCTGAAGCTCGCTCTCGGTTGGCTCCCTTCCGGTAAGCGCCCTGTAGAGCGTCACCAGTGCGTCCAAGTCGAAGATTTTCTTCCCCGAGAGCAGATGCAGCGTCGGTTTCTGGCCTGTCATGCCCGTCTCGGCTGTGGAGCCTCCCCGATTAGCTCAACTTGATCCCGGCCTGCTTTGCTTCCTCGACCTCGCGCTGGGCGTCGGCACGTTCCGCCAGCCGCTTGAGGTGCTGGCCGAACCAGCCCACTATTTCTCCTGCGACGAACATTGAACCGCAGCCATTCACGATCCGGGCCAGCGACCACGCCAAGCAATCAGCGAAGATGTGTGCCCGGTGCTGCGCGATAGCCTCGTCAAGAAGGCCGTTGAGAGCTTTCACGAACTGCTGTTCGGCTTCCTCGTCCGACAAAGGCTCCGGCACAACCTCGGGCTTGGGCTGTGGGACTACGGGACTCAGAATTTGGACAGGCATGACTACCTCCTTGCGCCCCGCACGATGGAACGTGGGCGCTCCGGGGCGGAAATGGAGGCGTCCAACGCTTTAGCAGAATTTGATTAGTCGCCCCGCAAGCTGATGGCTCAAATCGGCGACACGCACCAACAAAAAACCCGCTGGGCCGGAGCCAAAGCGGGTTTCGTATTTCCGCTTTAGCTGATTCGGGAACTGTCCCCGCGCCCAGCAATTTGGAATCAAATCGGCGCAATGGAATTATAGCAAATTGGCTCTAATTTTTCACCTTTTCCCGTCAACAACTCACGCTCTTCCCCGGCTCGTTTCCCGAGTACCACGCGCTCTCGTCAAGGATGGCGACCAGTTCCTCGGTATGATCCATCACCCGAGTCCACTCCTCCTCGGGGTACATGCCGATTCGTCTGGCGGCTACGAGCGATGCTGCGATTGAAAGTTCCCGGTTGTCGAAAGCTCCTTCCTCTCCCTCGATGTACTCGTCCCGCGATCCCGTCAATGTCCGTAGCAGGCACCACATTGTGATTCCCGAAGGCCAAGCCCATTCATGCAGGATCACGTCCCGCGCTTCGGCGAGGGGATCATCTACCGGAGTTAACGTCTCCCGGTGGGCGCGTCGCTCCAGTGCCACGATGAATTCCTCGGGGCTTTGCATGCACTCACGGTTATCAATCACGCAAGTCTCAACCCAGATCGCGCTTCGACCCGTCCTCCTTCCCGGCGCTGCCCGAGCTAAACAATGTATTTCTCCTTGAACTCCTCAAAGTGACGCCGAGCGTGGGGTGGAAGAGCGACGCTGGGGTCGAGGAAGCGATCAACAACGTCTTCTAGGTAGTGGATAGCGATTCTGCTTGATAGTCCTCGGTCCATGAATTCTCGAACCGCGATTTCATCCTTTCTGAGGCTGCTGTTCGCTTTCGGGTAAATGAGGAACAGGTGGCTTGCTGGATACCGTCCCAGATACGACACGTTTCTAAGTAACTGGTAGTTCGCAATAAACGTCTCAAACTCCGTCCATTTTGCATCCACAAGCCTGCCCAATGTTTCCCGATGGTACCTATGCAACTTGCCCTCGTATTTTGCCCTGAACTCTTCCGGCGTCTGATCCTTTCCTTTCGTTGCTGGCCCCAGCCCTGCCTCCGACAACTTCAGTTCAAGGAATGCTAACGGGTCACCATTGATCGAGAGCATGAAGTCGAAGTTGGTATCTTCTCCCAGTAGCAATACCCTCTCGAACCCCGCCTCAACTTTCATCGCTGACAAGGCCAATACCTCCAGCATCAGGGGCATCAGCGCGTACTCTTCAGCCATGAACGGAAAGAGAAGGTTAAAGCACATCGCCTGCGAGGAATTCAGGTGATGGAAATCCCGGTGGAGTGGAATGTCACCTTGGGTGTCGAAGTATTTCCAGAAAGCGTCCCTATACGGCTCCAATATATTCAGGCGTTCGCTGGCTCTCGGAAGAATATGGGCGTACTGTTTTCCGCTCTGCGCCCGGATTCCATCCTCAAGACTGGGCCAGCACCTCCGCTTGTACTCAGAGAGATGTAACTTCAGCTTGTCGGAGTAGCTATCTGTCATGTCCTTCCCTTTGTCTCGCAATGCAAGGCGTACTTCCCCGCATTCCCAAATTTCGCCGTACTCCACTACTCGGGGCGACCAGCTACGTGCGATTGAGCGCAAGGATTCCCTGATCCGAACCGCATCACTTTGACGGTACGCCAGCAGAAACAGGACGTTCGCAGACCTTAGTGGCACCACAACCGATCCCCGCAGGCGCTGCCTCATCTCGTTCTTAATCGCCGAGATGTACTCGTCGCGCTTCGTACGTGGGAAGTGCTGAAAGACAACTAGCGAGGACACCTGCCCCCACGCTTGTTCTAACTCGTCCCAGTAGACGTACTTGGAGGAATCCTTGCGCCCCCTCGGTTTCGACTTCACCTCGATTCCATTGTCGGGGTCGAAGAACAGAAGGTCTGTATTCTTTAACGCAGCCAGCCCGTTCTTGTACCAGCGGATTCGGCTGTCGAGATCATCGGGGACCTCGTGGTCAAAGTAAACAGCGTTCGGTATAAGGCCGCTACGTTCAATGTGCCTAAGCTGCCGCCCATCCGGGGCTTCACGTGAACGCGACAGCAGTCTGAAGAGCTTCGGATCATGGCCTTTCCACTCTTGGCGTCCCAAGTACGCGATCTTCCCGCCATCGGAACGGTCATCGTCCGGGGTAAGCATCCAGCACAAGCCAACGCGAATCCCTGTCTCCGCGAAGCAACGCAGCAGGCCGTACTTCACGTAGTCGTTTATGTCGCCGAAGTATTGCAGCTTCATCGGCTATGCACTATGCCGATACTGCGCGTGAAGAGGTCGTTTGCAGTTAGCTGCAAATTCTCGCCCCTGATCCAAGTGCAGCCTCGACGCATTGCCGTTCGTCGTGCGAGTAGGGAGTTAGGCTCCGAGCGGTTCGATGGCAAAGTTCATCTTGTAGCGAGCAAGCGAGACACCGGGCACTCTCGCCGCCGCTACCTCAAGCTCATCCGATATGTCGCTTGCGATGATGATGCCCCGACAGGGGCCGTTGCCAAGATGCTTGTCCACCCAGCCCATGTAGTAGAGCAGTTGGCCCAGCGTTTTGTTTCTTCCTCTGGAGAGTTTTAGCTCAATTGCGACGTACTTGCCGTTCCTATCTACCGCGAGCAGATCAATTCGTCCCCCATCAACTGGAAATTCAACGCCGGAGTTGCCCCCAGCCGAATAAAGCCGAAGCCCTTTCTCCACCCGCTCGATGTTCTTGGCGAGAGTGTCGCGCAGGTGCGCCTCCAGAACAAACTCCAGTGACGCTTCCTCGACTGAATCGGACGCCTCATCCTCGGGATCACTCCCCGACGCCTCAAAGGCGTTGAAGTCATTCTTGATCTTCACGCAATGGCGCAGTTCGCTCTCCCCGCGTTTCGTTTGTCCATAGGTCCAGTGCGCGGCTATGAACGCATCGAGCAAGTTATGCTCACGGAAGAGTTCGATCATTCGGCCCCGGCGAACAGTAGGCCCGTATGGACGATCCCATTCGATTTCCATCGTCCGAATATCCTCTACCTCTGAGGTAAGACCCTTTTGCCCCGCGAAGGCATACGCTTCACGAAGCGGGAACCGCTTTTTCCCAACCGTGTCCATAGTTCTACCGCCTCTTCTCGACAGTGGAAGCTGAACGTTCGCTAGTGTTCCTGAGCGGCATCCAGCGCCGATATGATGCTCGTCGTCACTTGCTCATCCCTACCCTCGCCGTCCATGCCGGGGCAGCGGCAATGAGCAACAACACAGCCGATACGGAACGCACGTTTCCCTCCAATTGAGTATCACCAAGTTACGCCCCGCCGAGAGGATAGGCAATCTGCTCCCCGCTGCCCTTCACACGGATGGTTGATGCAGGTCTACCAGACTTGCCGAAATCGGCTGAATCGGAAGCAATGGGGCACCGGAAGACGACGCCTTCATTGGCCCTGTCAGTTGCCTTATGAAGCAAAGTTTCCTCGCAATGACCGCACAACCAATCTGTGTCGCCAGTGTTCGTGATGGTCGGTGCGAACTTCAGGCTGAGAATCGCCATCTTAGACGGGTCAATGTCCTCGATGTCCATACTCTCCATGCGAATGCGGCGCATGGTGGAAGTGAATCATCGGCCCCCGCCAAGATCAATTTGACCAAGGTATGGTTAAGCGCCGACCAACGTCGGAGCGGGAGCAATACCAACGTCGCCACCGTCACGCCATTTAGTCGCACCCCGCTTCGCGTTCCCAGCGGCCACACGGAAATACGGGCACGATACGGGCTGCGTTGCAGAATAGGTGGTGGTCATCCCAGCCGATTGAATGCGTACACGTCCTGCAACTCCGGTTATCAGCCTCCGGCCTAAATGGGCTGAAGCACTGGTGGTGCTGGTGGCGCTGTGGCTCGGTGCTGCTCATGCTGAAACCCTTTCCGGGAAAGTAATCAACGTTGCGGATGGAGACACGATCACGATTCTGTCTGGGCAAGTAGCTCACCGGGTGCGCCTGTCGGGGATGGATGCTCCCGAAAAGGGCCAGCCATACGGGAATCGTTCCCGCCAAAACCTCGCCCGGATAGCCCACGGCAGGGACGCCACCGCCGAGTGCCACAAGACTGACCGCTATAAGCGCAAAGTTTGCAGGGTCTGGGTACAACCCCTCGACTGCCCAACGTGCGGTCATACGCTGGATGTTGGCCTAGCTCAAATCGCCGCTGGTCTGGCGTGGTGGTATCGGGAGTACTCTCGGGAACAGTCGCCAGATGATCGGGGACGCTACGAGTTCGAGGAACTTGAGGCAAGGCAGCGTAAGCGCGGCCTCTGGGCAATGCCTGATCCTGCTCCGCCTTGGGAGTGGCGGAAGAAGCGAACCGATTTAATCCCGACTGCAAACAGCCAAAATGGAGGTGGGAAATGAAATCAACAAATCAGACAGGTCGGATATAGAGGCGACAATTTACTCCCACCACAATCTAATCACAGTGCGCTGACTTGCTTCCCATGCCGCGAAGACTTAGCGATCTAATAGACTCCTTGTTCATAGCCGTTGGACGCTTCAGGAGCAGCCCAAAGCGCAGACAAGCTGCGCGGATCGTGGGACGTGTTTTCGAGAATCCCGCGAATCAATACCAAGAGGTTGTTACCAATGGTTCGCAATGGGGCACTTTTTGGCTTGGCCCCATTTATTTTGCCGCCAAGGGCCTGTGGACTCATGCAGCGGCACTCGTACTATTGACACTGGCAACCGTTTCCATCGGAGCATTTGCTTGGCTGCTGCTGTTCCTTATCTGGATCGGATACACAATCGTTACGCCCGACCTACTGGCAAGTAACTACCTGAAACGCGGATGGCGCGAAGTCTCTGCAACCGATACCGACGCCGATAGGAACGAAGACAACGAGGCCCAGCGACCACAACAAACTGATGACAAAAGACTATGCCCTTTCTGCGCGGAGACGATAAAGCAGAAGGCGCTTGTTTGCCGCTTCTGCGGCAGAGACTTGCAGGATGAATCCGTAAGCAAAAGGACAACTGCTTGATCCGCCCCACGGTCATCGTCCGTCCGACAAGGAGTACCACACGATGAAGTCGTTCAAGAAAGTAGACGTATCAGAACAGCAGCTTGAGGACTTGGTACGCCTTCACGCAGGGCAGATCGAGGAAGGGCTGGTTTACGTTGACCACCAGAAACAGGCAGCGGGTGGGCGACTGGACGTTCTGATGGTTGACAGCGGAAAGGCCCTTGTCGTCGCGGAACTGAAGGTCGTTCAGGACGACGGGATGCTGATGCAAGGCGTGGACTACTACGACGACGTGAGCAGTCATATCGAGGCATACGCTCGCCTGTACAGCAAGCACGGGGTTGATCCGACGAAGGATGTTCGGCTCTTGCTCATCGCCCCTTCGTTCTCCCAAACGCTTGTCACTCGGTGCAAGTGGCTCGATCTTCCAATCTCTCTTTACACGGTCACTTGCATTCGGATTGAGGGTGAGACAGACAATATTCCGATCTTTACGGAACATAGTATCCCAACCCCCCGGCAGATCGTGGAGGTCACGCCAATCAGTGACCATCTCGCGTACATGACTGACGACGCGGTACGTGCCGAAGCGAAGGCGCTCTTGGATGAATTCACACAGTGGAAGGCTGGACACGTAGTGCTAGATTCCATAAAAGACGGCATCTCGATGAAGCTCAACAACCGCGTTTTTGCCTACTTCCTTCCTCGCCGGAAGTTCTACTGGATTTCCACCTATGACGAGCAGGACGAGTGGAAGCAATACCCTGTCAAGGATGCCGATGCTCTCAAGAAGGTGAAGACGCTGATGCAGGCCGCGATGGAGCGACGGGCGAAGTAGCTAAGCACAACAAGGGGCGATCCTCCCTCCACTCTCGAATCAATAACTGATGGCCGCAGGCGTCCTGAGCTTTCAGACCGCCAAAGACCTGCTGGAGAAATTCCGGCGGGAAATGGCTCGGCTGGACTCCGACCCCTACGACGGTGACGCTGCCCTCAATGCCTGCCGCGATGGCTATCACCTTGCTGACTGGATATGGCATGGCAAGCTCGAACATGACCAAGCAGCACAGATTGCAATTGGCGGTTGTCCTATGAAGGACAGGCGCGAATTCAAGCAGTGGGTCGCATCGCAATTCCCGCAGTTCGATCTAATCTGGGAGCTATGCAACGGCTCCAAACATTTTACGCCGACCCGCAAGGACACTGTTGAGCATAGTTATCAGAGCGGATGGGATCGGCAGAAATGGGGCGAGGGTATCTGGGATGCGCCACCCGGATTCATGGTAGTGGTGAATGGACAGCATCTCGGCGTTAACGACATGCTCAAGAACTTGCTCACATTCTGGGACAACCTCTTTGCGAAGCAGGGCTGGCCGTAAGAGTGCGTTGTTCCACACATTGCCGAATCTCTCGCATCCGGCACCGTTAAATTACTTGCAACAGTCGAGATGCTTGCTCTCGATCACGTTGCAATCAACTGCACGGCGCTGGGTCGAAATGCAGTCGAGAGTCTGCGGCATCCAGTGTTGCAATTGGCTGCACGGCCTGATCTAGCCGAGACGAATTCCTCTCCAGAATTCCCCGAACTCACCCAGCGGAGTGGAGCGATGAAGAAGACGCCCAAGAAACGAAGTCCCGCCAAGAAGAAGATCACGAAGTTGGGAGGTTTGACTTACGATCTGCGACCCGAGGTTGAGGGCAGGCATAAATTTTTTGAGAACCGCAATCGCGTTGGAGCCGAGGGACTCAAAATCAAGTTTGATAAGCTATTGGGCGTAAAACTGTTCTTTCCCGCTGAAGCAATTGAGGCGCTGTACTACATCTCGCTGGATGCCGTGGATGTGAAGTGGCTTGAAAACCTCCAGTCTGAAACGAGTTTTCTTGAGGACGCTTCGTGCGTCACGAAAGAAAAGGTCGGTTGGGCGCTAACTCCTCACGGAGAGGATGCCATCGTCGAGTTGAGAAAACTGGGGGCAGTTCCCGAGGATTAGAGTGTGTAGCCGTATGGCGGGGAGGCCGTCGGTGCCTCGTCGGAAGTCCCTGTTGATTGCACGGCGCTGGCGAGTGCAGTTAACTGCACAGCACAGTCAGCGGGAGAGCCGACCTCTCATATGGCATAAATCGCATCGTGTATGGCATAAATCTGTGATGCCATTTAGTGCAGTTAGCTGCACAACACAGTCGCCGGGACAGCCGATCCCTGTCAGGTTGGGACACGCAGCGTCCTCGGCGCTTTCAGCAATCTTGTCAGCCCATCCCATCCATCAACTACGGGTGGCCGATCCTTCGGGTTGGTGAACCCCACCTCCTCCAGCGTCCACTGGTTCCTGCCGAATTGGCATGTCCCACATGCGGTAACGAAATTGTCCGGTTCGTTGTCCCCGCCCCGGCTGATCGGACGGATGTGGTCAAGGGACACGCCCTGCGACAGCAAGGCGGAGTGTCCACCGTACTTGTAGGAGGACACCCAATGCGTCTCCACCGGGAAGTTGAGGATGAAGACCTTCCTCGCCGCCCTTGAGATGACCCGAGTCCCGCAGTACCTGCATCGCCACCCGTCGCGCTGAAAGATTTCTGTCTGCTTCTTTGGCGAAGGCATCCGGGTAGTTGACCGTTCGCTCTTCGGCACAGGATTCTTCGGCTGGGAGGATTGCCAGTGAATCTTGGGATCGGTCTTGCCCACGATGCGTCTGTAGAACTTCGCAATCTCTGGGTCATCTGCCCTAGCAATCAGCTTCCCCGCAAGACCGTTGTAGCCGCTCAGGAATGCATCCGCCGCCTGACCCAGCAGGGTCACGGCTTCCTCTATCTCGGGGATTGGAGTGATGAAGTAATTGCGCGTTCGTGTCATCTTGGTTCGCCTCCGGGTCGCGGCAGCAGATCACAATTGCCCGTCGTGGGGCAATGAGAGGGGCAGAGACTTCATACTCGAAAGAGAGAAGGAATATCCGTATTGCACAGGTTCCCCAGCTTCCTCCTTGTCCCGGCCATGTTTCCCGGTCTGCATACTGTCCCCGATTGCAGTTAACTGCACAGGAATTTCGTTCCCAAGTTCCCAATTGCCGGGACAATGCATGGCAGGGAGAACTTCCGGGACTTGCGGGAGAGATTGCATCTGACGGGATGTTCCGGTCTCGTCTTCCTTCCCGCAATTCCGCAACCCGCCCCCCTAAAGGGGGGGCTGGGGGTTGCACTGGGGAACTGCAATCTTCTTCCGCAACCATTGCACCTGATACTTCTCTTTTCGAGTCAGGGACGTAGGGAACTTCGCGCAACCGTTCCGCAACCATTTCCGCAACCCATGTGGGAAGCGGACTTTGCAACCCTATGAATCCAGTTCATCGCCTTGAACATCGAACTTCGCCTTGTAGAGATCGTGTCCCTTTTTTGTCAGCGCCAGAGGCTTCTTCGTCGCCAATCCTTCCTTCATGAGCTTCTCGACGTGCTTTGTAGCGGCTGGGCGCGAAATGTCGAGACTCTTGCCCAGCGCACCTAGCGTTTTCGGCATGTCTTGCGCGATTGCCTTCAGCGCGAGGAGATACGCTGGGACTTGAGGCTTCCCTGTTACCCAGACCAGATCATCGTTTGCGCCCTTCTTTAAGGTCACGGTCAGCGAGATCGGGTTCGGCTTTTCCCCGCGAAGCTTTACGAAAGACATATTGAATCGGGTGTCTGGGCCGGATTCCGGTTCGAGGTGAATGATCGTGTCGAGAACGTCCTCCTTGCGACTTGCGCCACGCTGGGACTTGCCATTCTTTGTCGAATGGTGAACCACGAGAACCGTGTATCCCCGACTACGCAGCGAGATCAGCCATCGGATTACAGCGTCCTGCTCCGAGTTTGAGTTTTCGTCCACCCCCCACACGAGGGAACTGAGATTATCTAGAACGATGAGGTCGGGTCGCCAGCCTTCTCCCACCATGCCTGAAAGCAAGTCGTCAACTCGGCGCTGAGTCTCTGGATTGGCGATGTTGAGCGAATCGCCCTTGGCCCACAGGCTGTCGCAGGGAAGCAGCCGGATGTTCTCCTTCACCTCGGGGCACTGGTTCCACAGGCCAAGGAATCGCTGCTGCAACCGAGCCATTGGCATTTCACTGTCAATGATTAGAACCCGTCGTGGCTTCGGAACGTTCCAGACGCCGAACAACGGACGCCCTTCTGCCACGGAGAACGCGATCTCCATCACGAAAAAGGTCTTGCCGACGCCGCGATAGGCGAACGCCATTGCCAATGCGCGGCTGGGAAGCCAAGGCTCAATGATGTATTCGGGTAGTGGAAATTTCTGTTGCAAGAATTCGCCGAGCGAGAAGACGTGGGGGCGCAGTGGCAACTTGGCGGGACTTTCATCGAGCTTGTCAGGCGTTCCAAGCCAATTGCAGATCAGCTTTGTTGTCGCCTCGCCGAAGAGTCCGGCAAATGTTGGCACCCCTGAATAAGGTTTACCGTCCTCCGCTTGCTTGTACGTCGTCTCGATTGCCTTCACCCGATCCTTCGGTTCTTCATCGTGGGCGGCTTTAGCAGTCCGCCACATCGCATCCGACGCTCGATCCAGCGACCAGCCGCATCGCTGCAAGACGCCTGCCGTAGCAAGGGCGGCATCGTGGCGACTATGGTTAGGCCAAGAACTCGCTATCAAGGACAGGGCGGCGACCTCTGCGGTCAACCGTCTGATCGCCTCTGAATCCGCTTTCGCGTAGTTAGGCGACCCAAACCATTCCAGCGGTTCGCCGGATGGATGCACGGAGGGCGGGACAACTACGGCTCTATTGCCTGCGCGGAACTCGATCAGCATCGTGCCGTCCGGAGCCTTGTAGGACTTGGCCTCGATGTCCCCAGAAATCCGGTATAGAAGATGGCTCGTCCCTTTGGACTTCCGTGTGATCGCTCTGGTCTTGGGAAACCAATCTGCAAATGCCTGCACTTCGGGCGCGTCAAGATCAATGTCGAGAAGGCCGGACGAGGCAAGGATCAGCCCGATTGGTTCGCCCTCTGTGAAGTGCTTCGCTACGTCCTTTGGCAAGCAAGCAAACGACGGCCAGCCGTCAAACGTCGGCCCCCAGACCTGAGGGTTGATGGGCACCGGGAAAAGACCTTCGGTAATGAAGTGTTTCGCCGCTTCAAGCACAGATGGCGTCGGAGTCTTTCCGACGGGTGCAAATTGGAAGACCGGGAACATCGGCGCGACCTTGGTTGGCGTAGCCATTACAGCCCCAACGCATCGCGTACAACACTGGTGGGCCAGAAGTTCAGGGCACCATCCTTCTGAGGTGCGGGAAACTTTCCGTCCTTGATTCGCGCATAGAGGGTCGAGTGACTCCAACCCGTGACCGCCAAGATGTGCCCGGTACGGTAACGGCCCGGGGTGGTCAAAGGGATTGTTGGTGCCCTGACCTTGGTGTGACCACTTCTACGACCTGCTGAATCTGAGTGGAGCTTTGCGAAACGTTTGACTGCTTTCATGGCGCATCCTCGAACTGAGCGAAAAGTAAAAGGCCGTTTGGGCAAACGCTGACAGGCCACAAAGGCCACCAGCGCCGCACACCAAACAGCCTCAGTTCCGAGGATGCCCCGCTGCTCGTTCTAGCAGCGGTCTTCCGGCCATCGACGACTACGTTCTAACGAGAGAAGAACGCACCAAAATCCTACTGCACCTGATTTCCAGAGTCAACCGACTTCATCCAGTGGTGTCCACCGAACCGCATGCCTATCAGCGTGCAATTAATTTCACGCCGCATTCCCGTGTAGTTGCAAGACCTTCGCTCCTACCTTCAATTGCTGCAAGTAGTCTGCCCATGTCTGCATCATTTCACGTCGCTGCTTTATGAATTTCGTTCTGTTATATGCCGTACCAAGCGAATCGGGAACGCAGTGAGCAAGCTGATGCTCTATGAGTTCGGGCGCGATACCAAGCTCCTGATGCAGGATCGTCCTAGCCATCGCCCTGAACCCATGTCCTGTAATTTCCGTCTTCGTGTCGTACCCCATTCGTTGCAGAGCCGCATTCACGGCAGCATCGCTCATTGGCTTCTTAGGATTGCGGCCCGGAAATACATGATCCCTATGCCCAGTCAACTTACGAAGTTCGGTCAGAATTTCCACCGCCTGCGATGCGAGCGGAACAATGTGTTCAGTCTTTGTCTTTGTTACCAGATAGCGCCACTCCGCCTTACCTAGGTCAATGTCGGCCCATTTGGCTTTGCGAAGCTCGCCGGGTCGGACAAAAACCAGCGGGGCTAAACGCAAGGCAGACTGCACAATGAACGTGCCGCTAAACGCGTCCAACGCCCTTAGCAACTCGGCAACTTGTTTGGGTTCAGTGATGGCCGCGAAGTGTTCATGTTTCGCTGGTGGCAGCGCCCCGCGCAAGTCGGCGCTCGGGTCGCGTTCCGCCCTCCCTGTCGCAACCGCGTAACGGAAAACTTGGCCGCAGTTCTGGTGTACCCGGTGAGCAGTGTCCAAGGCGTTCCGTCCTTCCACACGCCGCAGTACCTTTAGGACTTCATGGGCCGTAATTTGCGCGATGGGCCGCGCCCCAAGCCACGGAAGAACATCGTTTTCCAGCCGCTTGATGATCTTGTTAGCGTGAGATTCCGCCCATGTCGGCGAGTGTTTCGCAAACCATTCCCTCGCTACCACCTCAAAGCTGTTCGCCGCCTGCTCCGCCTTTGTTGCCCTTTGGATTTTGCGATGCAAACCGGGATCAATATCCTGAGCCATTAGCTCTTTGGCGGCGTCACGGCGCTTCCGGGCCTTTGCGAGCGACACAGCGGGATAAATACCGAACGCCATCCGCTTTTCCTTACCTTGGAATCGGTACTTGAGACGCCAGAGCTTCCCGCCTGCGGGGGAAATCTCAACGTACAACCCGCCGCCATCGAAAAACCGCTGGGGTTTGCCGGATGGCTTTGCGTTACGAAGTTGCGTATCGGTCAGGGGCATTTGGGGGCATCATCCGCTCAAGACATGCCGATGCCCCCAATTATACCCCCACCAGACTTCGGCTACGGAACCTTCTCCCTCGGATAGAACTGGATATTTCCTAGAGGGAAAACCCGCCTTGCGGCGGGGTTCCCCAAACAGCTTTGGATACCTTCGGATAGGGTATTGGTGGAGTGGAAGGGGATCGAACCCTCGACCTCCGCATTGCGAACGCGGCGCTCTCCCAGCTGAGCTACCACCCCGTTGGAGGGCGAGGATTCTACCGGAGATGGGGCCTTGCGGACAACGCTTCCGCTATCATGCCGGACATGCAGATCACACCTCCGTTTGGATACAAGAGCATCGCGCCGCTGCGGCGCGACCAGAAAGTGCGCCTGCCCGCGCCGGACGAGGTGCCGCAGTTCGCGCGCAAGTTGAACGCGATCCCGATCAGCTTCACCGAGTTCGCTCCCGTGGCGCACGATTACCCGATCGTCTTCACGAGCGGCGATGGCGGCAAGACCTTCGCCATCGTGGCGGTGCTCGGCCTGGCGGAAGGCGAAAACCTGTTCCTCGAGGGCGACACGTGGGCGAAGAAGGTCTACTGCCCGGCCTACGTGCGACGCTACCCGTTTTGCATGGCCAAGGTTACGCTCGACAAGGTCGAGCAGCAGAACCGGCTCATCTGCGTCGAGACGGAGTATGCAGATGAGGGCGCGGTCGAAACCCTGTTCGACGCGCAGGGCCAGCCGGTGGAGAAATGGAAGGCGTTCGAGCGCCTGATCACCGAGTACGAGGCCGACCTCGAGCGCGCGTACGAGATGTGCGCGATCCTCGCCGACTACGCTTTGCTCGAGCCGTTCTCGATGCAGGCGACGCTCAACCAGGGCGGCGCGATGCAGCTCACCGGAATGCACCGCGTCGCCGAGCCCAGGCTCGAAGCGCTCAATGCGGCGCAGCTGAAGAACCTGCTGAAGAAGGGCATTCTCTCGCGCCTGTACGTGCACCTGCTCTCGCTCGACCGGTTCGCGTGGCTGCTCGACCGGCGCACTGCGCGCGCGGCGTAGGCGGCCGGTCGTTCACGGGTCAAACCAGGAAGTTCAGTCGTGAAATAGCTCGTTGACCGTGCGTCGCAGCCAGACGTTCACGGGGTCCTTGTGCGCGCGCTCGTGCCAGTATTGCTTGACGTCAAAGGCGACTTTGACCGGCGGCTCCAGAAGGCGCAGCCTCGCGACGCTTGCAAAAGCGACGCCGATGTCCCGCGGCACCGTGGCAACCAAATCGGAAGCGGCGATGATCGTCGGAAGACTCAGGTAATGGGGAATTTCGAGTTTGACCCGCCGCACGTGGCCGAGCTTCTGCAGTTCGCGCTCGAACAGATCGTGCGTGCGGCCTTCCGGGCAGACCACGGCGTGCGAGGCCTCGAGAAACTTCTTCAACGGCAACGGGTCCGTGAGCCGCGAATGATCCGCCGAAACTGCGCAGATGAACGAATTGCGGAAGAGCCGCTTCTGATAGAAGCCCGCCTTGGTCAGGTCCGGGAAGAGGCCCACCGCGAGGTCCGCGACGCCCGTCTCCAGGGCGCGCTCGATCGCCGGCGGCGGCATCGCGAGGGTCTTCACGCCGGCGCCGGGCGCCTCCGCGCCGAGTCGAGCGAGAAGCTTCGGCAGAAAGGCGATCTCGCCGATGTCGGGCATGACGATCGTGAACGTGCGCGTCGTCGTGCGCGGGTCGAAGCGAGACTTCTGGAGGATCTCGGAGCGCACCGATTCGAGCACCCGGCGAACCGGGTCCGCGAGTGCTTCCGCCCGCGCGGTCGGTTTCATCCCGCCGCCGCCGCGCACGAACAGGCGGTCATCGAACAGCGTGCGCACCTTGGCGAGCGCGGCGCTCATCGCCGGCTGGCTCAGCCCGATCGCGATTCCGGCGCGCGTCACGCTTTGATGCTCGTAGAGCGCCGCAAAGACGACGAGCAGGTTCAGATCGATTCTGCTGATATCCATTCTTTGGATTCAGAACATCCATCAAATCCCATTTTCGGATTATCAGACCCCACCTAACATCCCGCAACCGAGTCCAAGGAGGACACCACGATGTTGAAGATCGTACTGACCAGCCTGCTCCTCGCCCTCGCGGCGAGTCCCGCCGCTGCCCAATCCTGGCCCACCAAGCCCGTGCGCCTGGTGTTGTCGCAGCCCCCCGGATCGAGCCCCGACATCGTCGCGCGACTCATCGCCGACCGGCTCTCGCAGCAATGGGGCAAGAGCGTCGTGGTCGAGAATCGTCCCGGCGGGCAGAACGTCGTCGGCGCGCTCGCGGCCGCCAAGGCGCCGGCCGATGGCTACACCTTTTACTACGCGACGACAGCGGCTCTGGTCATCAACGCCTACACCTTCAAGGCACTGCCGTACGATCCGCGCAAGGATTTCGAACCGATCGGCATGATCGGCCACAGCCCCTTCGTGGTCGCGGCCAATCCGGCGTTCCCGGTCAAGAGCATCGGCGAGTTGATCGACTACGCCAAGGCCAATCCGGACAAGATTTCGCTGGCCACCGAGGGACCGAAGTCCTTCTCCGGAATGATGGCCGAGATGCTCGCCTCCAGTGCCGGGGTGAAGATGGTGAGCGTTCCCTACAGCGGCGTGCAACCCGGAATTCTCGACACGATTGCCGGGCGCACGCAGGTTACGGTCCAGGCCGTCGCGGCGACCATGGCGCACCTGCAGCGTGGCGCCTTGCGCCCGCTCGCGGTCACCTCGGCGAAGCGGGTCCCCGGCTTGGATCAGGTTCCCACGCTTGGGGAGACATTTCCAGGATTCCAGTATTCGGGCTGGCACGCGGTCGTCGCGCCACATGGCACGCCGGCCGACGCCGTCCAGCGCTTCAACGCCGGCCTGGATGCGGTCATGAAGGATCCGGACATGGTCAAACGGCTGTTCGATCTGGGCATCATCGCCGACGGCGGCGCCGGGACCCCGGCGCAACTGGGTGAATTCCTGAAAGCGGAACACCTGCGCTGGGCAAAACTCGCCAAGGATGTCGGCGTCGTCCCCGAGTGAATCGAACGTCGCTGAGACTGAGGAGCTGAGTTCAACATGAAACTTGTCACCGTATCTGCCGGCAAGGACACCTTCGTCGGCGCCATCGAGGGAAAAGACGTCGTCGTGCTTGACGTCCCCGGCATGCGCGAGCTGTTCGCGCTCGGTCACCCGGTTCAGGTCGTCGCAGAGCAGCGCAAG
>Ga0209343_10001622_pt1 | contig 30084 bp, 19 predicted proteins | sample RifCSPlowO2_02_FD_184026 | JGI IMG/M metagenome (GOLD analysis project Ga0209343, IMG submission 184026) | Groundwater microbial communities from Rifle, Colorado - Rifle CSP2_plank lowO2_0.2 (SPAdes) (version 2) | ecosystem: Environmental > Aquatic > Deep subsurface > Groundwater | place... | reverse complement strand
CAGGCGGGCGGTGAGTTGCTTGAGCGAAAACGACATGGTGAAGACTCCTGGGGATCGGGGGGCAGACGCCGCTCAACCGATGAACCCGATTCTTCGCAAGGGCCCGGGAAGCTACAACGCGGGCGCCGGGCGAGAGGCTTCAGGCGGGCGGCGCATTTGCTTCGCCCACGGAAGATTCCTTCCGCGCCGCGCGCCTGGGGCCATTTCATAATGGCGCACCATGTCCAGCCCCACCCCGACCCTTTGCGTGGCCCTGATCGAGGACGATCAGCCCACCAGCCGACAGCTGGCCACCTGGATCCGGTCGGCGCGGCCCGACATCCGGATCGACCAGTGGTTCAACCGCGACGACGCGGAAAACGCCATCAACCGCGTGCCCTACGACCTGGTGGTGCTCGACATCGAACTCGGCCACGAGCGCCATGCCGGCGTGGCCCTGATCAACGCGATCAACAAGAACCGCCAGGGCACGCCGGTGCTGGTGGTCTCGGCCATGCCCGCGGCCATCTACCGCAGCATCATGAAGGCGCTGGACGCCTGGGACTACCTGCAGAAGACCACCTTCGAAGAGCGCGATTTCATCGAGACCTTTCTGGACATCCTGCGTGTCTCGCGCAAGCAGGCCGCGGTGGCCGCACCGGCGGCGCCCGCCGACGAACTGAGCCTGGACCCGCTGTGGCAGCGCACGCCGATCTGGCGCGGCCAGCGCATCAACCTGCCGCTGACCGCGCAGCGCATCCTGGCCACGCTGCACCAGCGCGCGGGCGAGGTGGTGTCGTACGAAGAGCTGTTCGACGTGGTCAAGAGCGGGCGCAACCGCGACAACGTGCGCAAGCACGTGAGCACCATCCGCGACGCGTTCCGCGAGGTGGACCCGCAGTTCGAGGGCATCGAGAACGTGCCGATGCGGGGCTTTCGCTGGGTCCGCGCGGCCCTGGCTTCCGCGCCCGGCCGGAAGCCCGCATGAAGGTGCCGGGCCTCGATCTGCCCCGCTTTCGCATGGGCAAGCTCGGCGTGCCGCGCCTGGGCCTGGCCGGCTTTCGGCGGCGCATCTTCTTTCGCGCCGTCTTTGCGCTGCTGGTGCTGGCCACGCTGGGCCTGGCGCTGACCGTGCTGCGGCACGAAAAAGAGCGCAGCTACCTCAACTACCAGAACAGCTTTCGCAAGACCCAGTCGGAAATCCTCGCGCGCCTGCGCCACCCGGCCGGTCAGCTCGCCCTGCTCAACCCGCAGCACGCGCCGGCCGCGCCCGGCCAGGGCGCCGAGCTCTCGCCGCTGCTGCTGCCTTTTGGCGCGCTCGACTTCGACGACCCGTTCAAGGCCCAGCAGGCGCTGGAGAGCTCGGGTTGCGCCGTGTTGTTCCAGGACGGCTCCAGCGCCTGTGCGGCGATCGGCAGCAACCCCTACGCGGGCGGCTTCGTCTACCTCGCGGGCAGCTTCGTCAGCCCGCCGCTGGTGGGCCGCCAGCGCGGCCAGTTGGAGCTGCAGGAGGTGCACCGCGCCCGCGTGCACCTGACGCTGCGCGGCCAGACCACGCGCTGGATCGCACCACTGGAGCTGGTGGCCCGCGCCCGCGGCCAGACGCAGGCGCCGCTGGTCGGGCGCTGGGCGGGTTTCCGGGCACCCACGGCCGGCGCCGAGCCCGACACGCTGCAACGCAAGACCCGCCCGGTGCGGGACTTCCGCGGCTGGGTCTGGCAAAGCCAGGACTGCGCCGACGCGGAACAGACCCAGCCCGACTGCCCGCGCCGCGCCTTCTACTCCATCCGCCTGCCCTCGGACGCCCTGCGCGTGGCCAACCTGCCGCCGGCCCGCGTGGTCTGGCCGCCCGCCGATCTCGCCGGCATCCGCGTCGGGCTGCAGATCGTGGGGCCCGCGTCCACGCAACTGCTCGACACCGCCGCGCCGCGCCAGGCCGAGCCGTCCGCGCTGGCCGAGCTGGCGCAGTCCCTGCTGCCGGGCGAGCGCCTGCAAATTCAGCGCGTGGCCAGCTCCCTCGCGCCCGGCCTCACGCGCGACGCCGCCACGCAGACCCTGCACGGCAGCGCCGACCCGGGCGAGCGCGAATCGCCCTGGGTGCGCCACATCGTTGGCCTGCTGCCGGTGGACACCCGGGTGCCCCCACTCCAGGCGGTGGACACCGTGGCCACGCCGGTGGGCCGGTTCGAGATCACGCTGACGGGCGACGTGCGCACGGTGGAGCGCCGCATCAGCATCGTCGCCACGCGCCTGCTCTGGCTGGTCGGCGCCATGCTGGGCGCGATCGTGCTGGCCTGGCTGCTGATCGAAATTGGGCTCATCCGCCGCGTGACCCAGCTCACCCGGCGCGCGGCGGCGGTGTCGTACAACGTGCACGCGCCCCTGCCGGAAAACCGGCTCGCCGATCTGGACGTGAGCGATCTGCGCGGCAGCGACGAGCTCGGCATCCTGGCCGGGGGCCTGTCCGACCTGCTGCAGCGGGTGAAGAACGACATCTCGCGCGAGCACCAGCGCGCCCAGCAGGAACTGGACATGTGGCACGCCGTGGGCCACGAAATCATGTCGCCGCTGCAGTCGCTGATGGTGCTGCACGGCCGGCCCGAGGACCCGAGCCACCGCTATGTGCAGCGCATGCAGCAGGCCGTCAAGGTGCTGTACGGCCACGCCTCACCGAGCGAGGCCATCGTCGCCGCCGACATGGCCAGCGAACGGCTGGACATCCACGCCTTCCTGCGGCAGATCGCCGACAACGCGCACTTCTCCGGCATCGACGGCGTGCGCTACCTGGACGCGGACAACACCGGGCTGGCGGGCCTGCAGGTGCGGGCCGATGGCTTCGCGCTGGAAGACGTGGTCACGCACCTGCTGCGCAACGCCCAGCGCTGCCGCACACCGGGCACGGCCATCACGCTGTCGCTGACGGCCGACCCGCAGCACGCCTGGATCGCGGTGCACAACCAGGGGCCGGCGATCGACGCGGCGCTGCTGCCGCGCATTTTTGACTACGGTGTGTCCGACCTGCCGTCCACCGAAGGCCACCGCGGCCAGGGCCTGTTCGTGGTCAAGACCTACATGGGCAAGATGGGCGGCACGGTGCAGGCGCGCAACGTGGCCGATGGCGTGCTGTTCACGCTGGGGCTGGCCCGGATGGTCTGAGCGCGTTGCCGGTAGACCGGGACGCGCAAAAAAAAGACCCGGAGCACCTTGGCGCCCCGGGCCACAACCCCTCACAAAGACCAAAACCGCTTTTTCTTAGAAGCGCCAGCCCAGGCCCATGCCGACCAGCAGCGGGTCCACCTTGAAGGTGCCGGCCTTGACGCCGCCCGCGAGCACATCGGTCTTGATGAAGACCTTCTTCACGTCAAAGTTCAGGTACATGTTGCCCGTCAGCGGCACGTCCACACCGACCTGCAGGGCCGGGCCGAAGCTGTTGCGCTTGACGTCGGCGGCGCCGCCCAGCAATTTCACCGAGCTGAAACGGGTGTAGTTCAGGCCGGCGCCCACATAGGGTTTCACCCCGCCCAGGTCAAAGTGGTACTGCACCGTCAGCGTGGGCGGCAGGTGGCGCAGCGAGCCGATGTTGGCCCCGCCAGCGGTCATGGTGTGTTTCTGGGGCACGGTCAGGATCAGCTCGGCCGCGAGGTTCGGGCTGAGGAAATAGGTGAAGTCCACCTCGGGCAGCCACTTGTTGTTGATTTCCAGGCCCAGACCGGTGGTGTCCTTGTTGGCGCTGTCCAGGTGCACGGCGCGGGCACGCACCAGCAGCGAGCCCTCCTTGAAGTCCTGCGCCATGGCGGCGCCCGATGCCAACAACGTTACAGCGGCAATCGCGATGATGTGTTTTTTCATGCTCATCTCTCAGTCCTCGACACGGGAACATTCCCGATTGGGATTACAGAAGAGCGGGGCATGCGGGCGTTTGAGGATCGTCAAACCACGCCCCTGCACCCCCCTTGTGCGGCGTGGAATTGCCTGCGGATTGATCTGGATCAAACCGAGACGCGCCCGGCTTCAAGGTCTGAGCAACACCACCTGGGCCGTGCCGGACTGGACCAGCCCGATGGCCGCTGCGGCGGCGCGGCTGAGGTCGATGACACGGCCCTTGGCGAAGGGACCGCGGTCGTTGATGCGCACCACCACCTCCTGGCCGCTGCCCAGGTGGCGCACCCGCACCCGTGTGCCGAACGGCAGGGTCTTGTGGGCGGCCGTCAGCGCATGCATGTCGAACGGCTCGCCGCTGGCGGTGCGCCGGCCCTGGAACTTCTGGCCATACCAGGAGGCCATGCCGCGCTCGATTTCGCTGTCGCCCGGCCCGTCCCATGTCCCGGGAAGCCCCAGATCGGACGGCGACGGCTCGCGCGTGGTGGAACAACCGCCCAGCCACAGCGCCGTGGCCAGGGCCAGCAGCAGCGCGGCCCGCGAGCTCATGACAGCCGCAGACGCTGCACGATCTCCACCGTCGCGGCGCTCTGGTTCATGGTGTAGAAGTGCAGCCCGGGTACGCCGGCGCGGTGCAGACGGTCACACAGGTCGCTCACCACGTCCAGCCCGAAGGCCTTGATGGACGCGGTGTCGTCGCCATAGGCCTGCAGGCGCATGCGGATCCAGCGCGGAATCTCGGCGCCGCAGGCGTCGGAGAAGCGCATCAGCTGGGTGGAGCTGGTGATGGGCATGATGCCCGGCACCACCGGCACGTCCACGCCCTGCTGGCGCAGGTCGTCCATGTAGCGGAAGTAGGCGTCGCTGTTGAAGAAGTACTGGGTGATGCCCGAATTCGCGCCGGCCCGGACCTTGGCCACGAACGCGTCCAGGTCGGCCTGCGGCGACTTGGCCTGCGGGTGGGTTTCCGGGTAGGCCGCCACCTCGATGTGGAACTGGTCACCGGTTTCGGCGCGCACGAAGGCCACCAGATCGCTGGCGTAGCGGAACTCGCCGCCCAGGCCGTAGCCGCTGGGCAGATCGCCGCGCAGGGCCACCAGGCGGTGGATGCCCGCGCCCGCATAGGCCGCGAGCCGCTCGCGGATGGACTCGCGCGACTGGCCGATGCAGCTCAGGTGCGGCGCCGCCGAGCAGCCCTCGGCCATGATCTCGGTCACGGCCTGCAGCGTGCCGTCCTGCGTGGAGCCGCCGGCGCCAAAGGTGACCGAGCAGAACTCGGGCTTGAGCGCGTAGAGCCGCTGGCGCACGGCGCGCAGCTTCTCGGCGCCGTCGGGTGTCTTGGGCGGAAAAAACTCGAAACTCAGTGGCAGAGCCATGGTGTTGCCTCAGTGGGGTGGCACGGGGCGCCGGCCTCAGACCGTGCGCCGCGCCCAGACAAAAAATTCGCGGTTGCCGTCACCGCCGGTGATGGCGCTTTCAAAATAGTCCTGCATCGCCAGCCCGTTGTCCAGGCAGGCCAGTTCGATTCGCTCGCGCACCCGTGCGTAGCTCGTGGTGCTCTTCACCAGGCCGCCCTTGCCGATGTGTTCGGGCTGCAGCTCGAACTGCGGCTTGACCAGCATCAGCAAGTCGCCACCGCCTTTCAACAGCGGCACGATGGCCGGCCACACCAGGGTCTGCGAGATGAACGACAGGTCGCCCACGATCAGGTCGAACGGCGCCGCGGCGGCCTCGCCCCCGGCTTGCACCAGTTGCTCCGCCGTGAGTTCGCGGGCGTTGCATTTTTCGATGCAGACCACGCGCGCATCGCCGCGCAACTTGGGGTGCAGCTGACCCTGCCCGACGTCGACGCCCACCACCTGCGCGGCGCCGCGCTGCAGCAGGCAGTCGGTGAAGCCACCGCTGCTCTGGCCCACGTCCAGACAACGCAGCCCTGTCACATCGATGCCGCCGTGCAGAAGCGCGCCTTCCAGCTTCAGGCCGCCACGCGACACGAAGCGGGACTCCGCCGTATCCAACAGCTCCAGCTCCACCGTCTCCCGCAACTCGTCGCCGTTTTTGGTGACGGCCCTCCAGTCGCCACCGGCCAGGCGCCAGCGCACGCCAGCGGCGATCAGCCGCTGGGCCTGCGAGCGCGAAGCGGCGAGGCCTCGCTCAACAATCAACTGATCAGCACGCATGGGTGGCACAGAGCAACGAATAGAGCAAGCTCGCCGGAGCGAAACGAGCGGTCCGAAGGCCGCGAGAGCCCCAGGGCGCCGCGGAACCGGCTTTGCCGGGCCGCCAGCGCCGCCCCCTGGGGGTGACGCCGAAGGCGGCGCGGGGGGGTCAATACCGATAGGTGTCCGGCTTGTACGGACCTTGTTTCGGCACGCCGATATAAGCCGCCTGCTCGTCCGACAGCTCGCTCAGCATCGCGCCCACCTTCTTCAGGTGCAGGCGGGCGACCTTTTCGTCCAGGTGCTTGGGCAGCACGTAGACCTTGCCCACGTCGTAGCCTTCGGGGTGGGTGAACAGCTCGATCTGGGCGATGGTCTGGTTGGCGAAGCTCGACGACATCACGAAGCTGGGGTGGCCGGTGCCGCAGCCCAGGTTCACCAACCGGCCCTTGGCCAGCAGGATGATCTTCTTGCCGTCCGGGAAGATCACGTGGTCCACCTGGGGCTTGATCTCTTCCCACTGGCAGTGGGCTTCCAGCTTGGCGACCTGGATCTCGTTGTCGAAGTGGCCGATGTTGCAGACGATGGCCTGGTCCTTCATGGCGGCCATGTGCTCGAAGGTGATCACGTCGCGGTTGCCGGTGGTGGTCACGAAGATGTCCGCCTTGTCGGCGGCATATTCCATGGTCACGACCTTGTAGCCTTCCATCGCGGCCTGCAGGGCGTTGATGGGGTCGATCTCGGTCACCCAGACCTGGGCGCTCAGGGCGCGCAGGGCCTGGGCCGAGCCCTTGCCCACGTCGCCGTAACCGGCCACGCAGGCGACCTTGCCGGCGATCATCACGTCGGTGGCGCGCTTGATGCCGTCCACCAGCGACTCGCGGCAGCCGTAGAGGTTGTCGAACTTGCTCTTGGTCACCGAGTCGTTGACGTTGATCGCGCGGAACAGCAGCGTGCCCTTGGCGCTCATTTCCTTCAGGCGGTGCACGCCCGTGGTGGTCTCTTCGGTCACGCCAATGATCTGGGCGCTCTTGCGGCTGTACCAGGTGCTGTCCTCGGCCAGCTTGGCCTTGATGGCGGCGAACAGGATGCGCTCTTCTTCGCTGCCCGGGTGGGCCAGCACGCTCTGGTCGCGCTCGGCCTGCTTGCCCAGGTGCATCAGCAGCGTGGCGTCGCCGCCGTCGTCCAGGATCATGTTCGGGCCTTCGCCTTCGCTGCCCTTGGGGCCGAAGTCGAAGATGCGGTGGGTGTAGTCCCAGTAGTCGGTCAGGGTCTCGCCCTTGACGGCGAACACCGGCGTGCCGGCGGCGGCGATGGCGGCGGCGGCGTGGTCCTGCGTGGAGAAGATGTTGCACGACGCCCAGCGCACTTGCGCACCCAGGGCCTGCAGGGTCTCGATCAGCACGGCCGTCTGGATGGTCATGTGCAGCGAGCCGGTGATGCGCGCGCCCTTGAGCGATTGCTTGGGTGCGAATTCTTCGCGGATGGCCATCAGACCGGGCATTTCGGTCTCGGCGATGCGGATTTCCTTGCGACCCCAGTCGGCCAGGCCGATGTCGGTGATGGCGCAGTCGGTCAGATTGGCCGATGCAGCGGCGGCGGGAATGCGTGCGTTCATGGTTCGCTCCTGAGAAGGTTGAATGAACCACCCCACGCGCGAAACGGGAATAAAAAAGCCCATCGCACGGAAGTGGATGAGCGTCGTTGCATGGATTTCCGAGCCTCACGCCCCGCGCTGACCGGTGGTCAGGGGTGCGCTGCAACGCTCCTCGGATGGCCGCGATTCTAACGCAGGCAACCGTTTTGGCTATCTGCGAAACTGGCGGGCCTTTATGACCCATCCCCCGCTATCCGACTGGCCGCTGGCCGAGCGCGCGCGCATCCACGGCGTGCTCACCGACATCGACGACACGCTCACCACCGAGGGCGTGATCACGCCCGACGCCCTGGCCGCCCTGCACGCGCTGCGCGCCGCCGGCCTGCCGGTGTTCGCCATCACCGGGCGCCCGGCGGGCTGGAGCGAGGCCTTTGCCCTGGCCTGGCCGGTGAACGCCATCGTGGCGGAGAACGGTGCCGTGGCGCTGTGGCGCGGCGCCGATGGCGCGCTGTGCAAGGCCTGGCTGCAGGACGAGGCCACCCGCCGCGCGAACTTCGCGCAGCTGCAGGCGGTGGCGCAAAACATCCTGACCACACTGCCGCACACCCGCTTGTCGCAAGACAGCCCCGGGCGCGAGACCGACATCGCCATCGACCACAGCGAGTTCGCCCAGCTGGACGAGGCGTCGATCCAGGAAGTGGTGCGCCTGATGCGGGCCGGTGGTCTGAACGCCACGGTCAGCTCCATCCACATCAACGGCTGGATCGGCGGACACGACAAGCTCGCCGGCGCGCGATGGATCGTGCGCAGCCATCTGGCGCGCGAGCTCGACGCCGAGCTCGACCGCTGGGTCTACGTGGGCGACTCCACGAACGACGCGCGCATGTTCGGCCACTTTGCGCACAGCGTGGGCGTGGCCAACGTGGCGCGCTTCTGGGACCAGCTGACGCACCGCCCGCGCTACGTGACGCCGGGTGAACGCGGCGCGGGCTTCGCCGAGCTGGCGCACGCGGTGCTCACGGCGAAGGCGATCGCATGATCGAACACCCGCTGCCGCCCGGCCACGGCGGCTCGCCCCTGCCCGCCGCACCCCCGGCCCATGCCCGGCTCGGCCTGGTGGCCATCTTCGGCGCCACCTTCTTCGAGCTGGTGGGCTATTTCATGCTGCTGCCGCTGCTGCTGTTGCGGCTCAAGGGCGACGGGGTGTCCACCACGCTGGCCGGGCTGTTCGCGGCCAGCGGCTGGGTGGGCGTGTTTCTCATCACGCCGTTCGCCTCGGCCATCACGCAGCGGCTCGGGCGCCGGCCCACGCTGTGGCTGTCGGCGCTGATTCCGGTGATCTCCACCACCGGCTTTCTGCTCACCGACTGGCTGCCCGCGTGGTTCGTGCTGGACTTCATCGCCGGCGCGGCCTCGGGCCTGCGCTGGGTGCTGGCCGAGGCGGTGGTGGCCGAGTTCGCACCGCCCCTGAAGCGCGGCCGCATGGTGGGCCTGTTCGAGACCATGGTGGGCACCACCTTCGTGATCGGCCCCGCCCTGCTCGCCGTGCTGGGGCCGCAGAACCCGGCGGCGCTGTGGCTGGTGCTGGCCAGCCTGTTCATCGGCCTGCTGTGGAGCCTGGCGATCCCGCCGCTGCCGCGCGCGGCCGACGCCCACAGCGCGCGCGTGGGCCTGCACGGCGTGTGGCATGCGCTGCGCGCGCACCCGCTGATCATGACGGTGGGCTTCGTCGGTGGCTTCTTCGAAAGCGGGCTCACCTCCATCCTGCCGCTGTACGGCCTGAGCCTGGGTCTGGGCGTCGCGGCGGCGGCCTTGCTGGTGTCGGCCAGCGGCCTGGGCAGCGCGCTCATGATGCTGCCCGCCGGCCTGCTGGCCGACCGGCTGGGCAGCCTCCCGCGCTGGGGCGGTGCCCACCGCGCGCGGTTGGCGATCATGCACGCCTGCGCGCTGGTCACGCTGGCGGCCACGGCGCTCATTCCCTTCGTGGCCGGCACGCCCTGGCTGGCGGCGGCGGTGGCCTTCTTCTGGGGCGGCGCGGGTGGCAGCCTCTACACGCTGGCGATGATCGACATCGGCTCACGCGAAGAGGGCATCACCCTGGTCAACAGCACCGCGGTGCTGGTGCTGTCGTACACCCTGGGCGGCGTGCTCGCCCCGGCCCTGGGCGCGGCCATGCTGGACTGGGCGCCGGTGCTCGGCTTCCCCGCGCTGCTGCTGGCCGTGGCCGGGCCGGGCTGGTGGCTGTTGCGCAGGGAAAGCCGCCAGCAGACACCAGAGCGCACAGCATGAGCTACCGGCAAGCCCTGCAGCGCGGAACGGCTTTGCCAAGCCCCCTCTTCAAAGCCCCAGAGCACCGCCCGAAGCAACGCCAAACCCAGGCCAGCGCGGAACTGGCTTCGCCAGGCCGCAGCTGGCGCCCCCCCGGGGGGGTGACGCCGAAGGCGGCGCGGGGGGGACCTCCTCAAGGCGCAGCCGTCGGAGCGTTCGCCGCCCGCGGGGTCGGATCGGCCGACGGCGCTGGTGCGGGCGCGGGTTTGTGCGCGCCGTCGAACACACGGTCGGCCACACCACCACCGATCCACATGCCCGCCAGCGTGACCCAGGCCGTGAGCGCGAAGATCGCGCCGCCCGTCATGCCCGCGCCCACGGCGCAGCCCCCCGCCAGCATGGAGCCAAAGCCCATCAGGATGGCGCCGACGATGTAGCGCGGCATGGTGTAGCCGCCGCCGAAGCCTTCGAGCTTCCAGTCGCCGCCCACCAGGGCGCCGACCAGCGAGCCGAGAAACACCCCCGGCATCAGGCCCAGGCCGAAAGTCCAGGGTTCGCCGGGCGCGCTGAGCACCCGCATCAGCCACTCGGCCGAGGGGCCGCTGAAGGTCAGGCCCTGGATCTGCACCGGCTCGAAGGAATGCGCCATCACCTGGTAGGTGCCGGCCCAGGCCAGCGCCACCATCAGCCCGGTGCCGATGCCGCCGGCCCACTTCCAGAAGCCCCAGCCACTGCGGTAGGCAAAAAACAGCGCGGTCACCAGCCAGACCATGCCGAACGCCAGCCCGTCCCAGGGCCCGGCCCCGACCAGCGCGAGCAGGCTGCGCGAGGGGCCTCCGTCCACCACCCACCAGGTCGACACGGTTTCGCGCCAGGGCGCGAGCACGCCGTTGAGCGAGGCCTGTGCCGTGACCGCGAAGATCAGTCCCGAGAGCAGCGCGCGCAGGTTGCCGTTGGCCGACAACACCAGCAGCCGGCTCGCGCAGCCGCGCGTCATGACCATGCCCACACCAAAGATCAAACCGCCCAGCAGCGCGCCCGAGAGGCTGCCGCGCGCCGAGAGCTGGCGCGCCGTGCTCACGTCCAGCAGGCCGGACAGCACCAGCAGCTGCGCAGCCACCACGGCCGTTGCGAACGCCAACAGCCACACGGTGAGCTTGTCGCCGAAGCGGCCGTGCCAGAACTCGATCACCGCCGCGCGCAGGCAGAAACGCGAGCGCTGGGCAAAAAAGCCGAAGCCCAGCCCGGCCAACAGACCGCACAGGGCGAGCACGCCCGGTTCGCCCACCCGCTCGATCCAGCTTGTCCAGTCCATGACGTCTCCGTTTATGAAGATATGCGCAAACGTTCATGTTACGCCGACCAATCACCCCAAAGCTTGATGCGGCGCAACTTCTGGCGAACCCGGCGGGCGGGGTAAGCTCCAACGCCCCAACCGTACCCGCACCGAAAGGACTCCCCCATGGCCATTCCCTGGCTGGTTGCGCTCAAAGTCATTCCCTGGGGCGACGTGATCGAACACGCGCCCAAAGTGCTCAGCGCCGCGCGCAAGCTGCTGGAGCGCCAGCGCGCGCAGACCCCGGCGACGCCCGCCGTCGACATCATCGAAATACCCGCGGGTGAAGCACCGAGCCTGGGCGAGCTGACCAACCGCCTGATCGCGGCGCAGCAGCAGATCCACCAACAGGCCCAGGCGCAGGAGCAGCTGACCCAGACCGTGGCCGAACTGGCCGAACAGAACGCGCGGCTGGTCACCGCCGTGGAGGCGCTGCGCGTGCGCTCGCGCTTGCTGCTCTGGGGTTTTGTGGCGCTGGCACTGGCGCTGGCCTGGATGGCCTGGGCCTGAACCGGCCGGCTCGGTTGTTTCGGGCGGGCGGCCTCAGCGCCGGCGAAACGGCGCCTGGTAGAGCCACACCGGCTTGCCGTCCACGTTCTGCAGCACGCCCTGCGGCGCCCAGCCGCCGGCCTCGAACTCCAGGCTCACCAGCCAGCTCCCGGGCCGCAGTTCGCTCGCGGCCTTGTCCATCGCACGCGGCATGCTCTCGGGCCGCTGAAACAGATAGACCAGGTCGTAGCCCGACCAGTTGGCGGCCCAGATGTCGGCCCGGCGCACCTGGGCAAAACGGCAGCGCAAGGCGCACAGAGCGGTGAGCGGCCAGCTCCATTCGAGGCCGTGGATGCGCGCCTGGGGGTATTCACCGTGCAGCGCCTTCAGGCCCGCGCCGAGCCCACACCCGGCGTCCACCACCCGCGCGCCGTCCGGCAAGGGCGCCTTGTCCGCCAGGCCCCGCAGCGCCGCAGCCGGGGTGGGAAACAGCGGTGCATCGCGCCAGGTGTTGAGCGGGTAGAGCGCGAGCAGCAGCGCCAGCGGCAGCAGCCAGGCCCAGGCCGGCAGACCGGCCGCCGCGCCGCTGGCCAGCAGCGAGAGCGGGAACCCGGCCAGCATGAACACCCGGCGCCAGGGCGTGCGCCCGGTCCAGGCCGGCAGGCCCGAGACCAGCAACGCCAACACGAAGGCCGCCACCGCGCCCAGCCCGGCCACGCGCAGTCCCAGGAAAACACCCCAGGCGAGCGCCCAGGTCAGCAGTGCGGGGAGCGGCCAGATCAGCATGGTGAGCGGCATTGTCGCCGCTGCGGTGCGGTGGGCGCAGGGCGTCACACGCGCCCACGCCTTGGCGCGGAATCACCCGGCCCAGCGGGCCAGGCTCGGGCAGGCAACACACGCGGCAGCCGTTGCAGGGCGGGTCTGGGCGGGACCCGGTGACCGCCCGAGGAGTCGGCCCCCGGCCGACCGTCTGCCTCATCCCGCCGCGGCCGGCTGCCCGGGCGGCCCTCCCCGCCCCTTGAGATAACGGTCCCAGGCGCCGTAGTGGCTGACGATGGCGCCGCGCGGCAGGGAGAGAGCGATCAGCAACAGGCCGGCGAGCCCGGCAAAGACGCTGCCGGCCGGGCCGTAGCCATCGAGCAGCCAGGGGGCCAGCACCAGCCAGGCGCCAAAGGCGGCATTGGCCAGGCGCAGCGGCCGGGCGACTTCGGCCAGCGCCATGACGGCAAAGGTGACGACCAGGGCGCCGATCAGGTGGTCGTTGTCGGCCGCCGCGCCGGCGGTGTCGAACAGCAGCCGGGTCAGCATCAGGGCGCAGCCGATGGCGGCGCTCGCCGCCACCGTCCACGGCACGCTGACGCCGCCGCGCAGCATTTCGCGCAGCACCGCGCCGGGCGGCGCCTCGAAATCGTCGGAGCAATCGGCGCTGCCACCGTCGATGGTGTCGCCGTGCAGCAGCACGTGCCACAGCGATTTCCCCTGCCGTCGGCGCTCGCGCAGAAACTGCGCGGTGGCCAGGATTTCGTCGAAGGAATACGGGATCTGCACCAGCATGGCGACGGCCGCCAGCAGGCACAGCGTGCACCAGGTGCCGATGACGATCGGCTGGATGATGATGAAGACGATGCTGACCCCGCCGAGCGGCACGATCATCACGCCGAACAGCAGCACCAGCCAGGGCATCGTGCGCCAGCGCCGCTTGTCGCCGATGACGCCGGTGATGATCTCGAGCACATAGGTGGCGGCGCCCAGTCCGGCGTCGGAAACCGGCCAGGCTTCGGAGACGGCCGAGGTGACGATGCGCTCGGTGCCGTCGCCGAAAAACGGGTCCCAGGCGGCGTCGATATGGCCGAGCTGGAAGGCGGCGAGATAACGCGACACGAACAGCCCGACCAGGGCCAGGGCGACGATCGGGATGCGCTGGTTCCACGAGGACGGGCTGTAGTCCCAGCCGGGCGGCGTATCCGGCCCGGCCAGGCGGGCGACCGGACTGGCCCCGGGCGGCGCCGGCACACCGACCGCGAACAGGATGGCCAGGGCGCCGACCAGCGTGTCGTTGGCATAGGCGGCAGCGCTCGGTGTCCAGAAAACCAGCGGCGCGAACAGCAGCCAGCCGCCCAGCGTGGCCGTGGCCCAGCGCGCCCAGGCCGCGCTGCGCGACAGCGAAAACAGGGCGAACGTCGCCATCAGCAACCCACTCAGGATGTCGCTGGCGGTCATCCAGGTATCCGAGAGGGCCAGGCCGCGCTGGTTGGGCGCCACCAATTCGCCGGGAATGCCCCAGCGCTCGGCCAGCCCGAAGATGAAGGGGCTGGACGCCAGCCACAGGCCGAGCGCCACATTGACGAAATGGCACCACACGGTCTGGCCGTGCTGATGGCGGTCGACGGCCTCGAATTCGGCGATCAGTTGTGTTTCCGGTGCCGGCTGCTCGGCCAGATCGGCCAGCCAGAGCGGAACCGGGATGTGGTTGCGGCGGTACCAGGCGGCCGGGCCCTGCTTCAAGCGGCCCATCATCCTGGGCAGCGTGCCACGCAGGCTGTGGCGCGGCCGCCAGCCGAGCAGCGCGGCGGCGCGGGAAATGTCCAGCTCGTAATGGTCGTCGGCCAGCCAGACCATGAAGGGCTTGATGAAGGGCTCGATGCCGCGGTCGATGGCGTCGGGAATGACGTCCTCGATGACGTCCTGGGCCCAGGCGCCGGTCGCCGCCACCGGCTTCGGGATGCGCCGCGTCGTCCAGGTTTCACCGTGCAGCAGGCGGCCGATCAGGTTCTGCAGCGATTCGTAGCTTTCTGTGGCCGGTTCGCCGATCAGCAGGGTCGTTTCCTCGCCCAGCCGGTGCCGCGACTCCACGCTCAGGCGGAAGGCCTCGGCAACGTCCTCCAGATGCACAAAGGTCTGGCCATGGGTCGGGTCGCCGGGAAAGACACGGCTCTGCATCTGCCGCTCGAAGATGCGCTGAACCTGGTAGGCCAGCGACGGCACTTCGCAGTCTTCGGTGTAAACGCCCGCCAGGCGCAGGATGACGGCGGGAATCCGGCCGCGCTCCTGACGCACCACTGCTTCGGCCGCTACCTTCGATTGCGGATACGGCCATTTCGGCGCCAGTTCGGCGGTTTCGTCGAGCGCCACACCGGGCCGGGTCGGGGCGTGGACCAGCATGGTGCTGGCGTACACGAACTGTTCGACGTCGAAGCCCTGCAAGGCTTGCAGCAGGTGGCGCGTGCCCTGCACGTTGACCGCCTCGTAGCGGTCATCGGGCTGGCCGGAGAAGTCGTAGAAGGCGGCCAGGTGAATGACCGAGGCCAGACGCCCGCCGTAGCGCTGGCGCAGGCTGGCGCAGGCGGCGGCGAGCGCCGCCTCATCCGTGATGTTGGCGTCGATGCAGTCCGCCGCCTGCCGGCAGTCGAGCTCGAAACCGACCACGGTGTAGCGCTCGCCCAGCGCCGCACCGATCGCCTTGCCGAGCCGCCCGGCCGCGCCGGTGATCAGCACCACAGGTTTTTCCGAAGCCATGCCAGCCTCCTTCAGCAGCGTGTTGCCCCGCCCTGACCGGAGCAAATGGCGCGCCCGTGCCCCCGCCCCACGGCCGCCGCCTCCGCCGTTTGTGGTCCGGCCCCGGCGCCCGCAGTTTTTACCGGGAATCGGTAGGATTTGCCGGTATTCGGCGGTACACCGTGTGGACAGGCTGCCGTGGAACCCCGGACCACGGCTCGCGGTTTGGTCTTTCCGCTCAGCTCCGCGCCAGCACCGGCCCGAGCACACGCCCGGTGTGCGTGTCCAGCCGCACCACTTCGTCGGGCGGGGCCTCGGCCACCACGCGGCCGCCGCCCCCACCGCCTTCGGGGCCGAGGTCAATGATCCAGTCGGCCTCGGCCATCACGTCCAGGTCGTGCTCGATCACGATCACGCTGTGGCCGCCGTCCACCAGGCGGTGCAGCACGCGGATGAGTTTTTCCACGTCGGCCATGTGCAGGCCGACCGTCGGTTCGTCGAGCACGTAGAGCGTGTGCGGTGCCTTCTGGCCGCGGCGTGTGTCGTCGTCGCGCACCTTGCTGAGTTCGGTCACGAGCTTGATGCGCTGCGCCTCGCCGCCGCTCAACGTCGGGCTGGGCTGGCCCAGTGTGAGATAGCCCAGGCCCACGTCTTTGAGCAGTTGCAGCGGGTGGGCGATGTTGGGCATGCTGGCGAAGAACCCGACCGCCTCGTCCACCTCCATCTGCAGCACGTCGCCGATGCTCTTGCCCTTCCAGCTGACGGCCAGGGTTTCGGGGTTGAAGCGCGCGCCGTGGCAGACCTCGCAGGGCACTTTCACGTCGGGCAGGAAGCTCATCTCGATGGTGCGCATGCCCTGCCCCTCGCACCCCGGGCAGCGGCCTTCGCCGGTGTTGAAGCTGAAGCGGCCCGGGCCGTAGCCGCGCGCCTTGGCTTCGAGCGTGTCGGCGAAGAGTTTGCGCACCGTGTCCCAGAAGCCGATGTAGGTGGCCGGGCAGGAGCGGGGCGTTTTTCCGATGGGGGTCTGGTCCACTTCGAGCACGCGGTCCACCACCTCGGAGCCCAGCAGCTTGTCGCAGCCGGTCCAAGTGGGGCGCTCGCCCGCGTCCCAGGCCGTGCGGCCAGCGAAGGTGCTGCGCTGGGACACGGCGGCGGCGGCGTTGGTGAGCAGCACGTCGCGTGCGAAGGTGGACTTGCCCGAACCGCTGACGCCGGTGACGACGACCAGGCGCTGCAGCGGGACGGCGACGTTGAGGTTCTGCAGGTTGTGCAGGCGGGCGCCGCGGACTTCGAGCCAGGGGAGACCCTCACCCCCACCCTCTCCCGCCAGCGGGAGAGGGGGTTTGCTGCTCCCTCGCCCCTCTGGGGAGAGGGTTGGGGTGAGGGGTAACACGCCGCGCCGCGGCTGCAGCGGGTGTTTCATCGCGTGCAGCAGGTAGCGCCCGGTGACGGATTCTTCGTTCGCCGAGAGGTCGGCCACCGTGCCCTGCGCCACCACGCGGCCACCGCGTTTGCCGGCGCTGGGGCCGATGTCGATGATGTGGTCGGCGCGGCGGATGGTGTCTTCGTCGTGCTCCACCACCACCAGGGTGTTGCCCTGGTCGCCGAGCTTGTGCAGGGCGTTGAGCAGGATGGCGTTGTCGCGCGCGTGCAGGCCGATGGTGGGCTCGTCCAGCACGTAACACACGCCCTGCAGGTTGCTGCCGAGCTGCGCGGCCAGGCGGATGCGCTGCGCTTCGCCACCGGACAGCGTGGGCGCTCCGCGGTCGAGCGTGAGGTAATTGAGACCCACCTCTTCCAGGAAGGCCAGGCGGCTTTCGATTTCGGGCAGCAGGTCGCGTGCGATGTCGGCTTCGCGTGCCGAGAGCGTGAAAATCCGTTCGCCCTGAGTCTGTCGAAGGGCTTCGACCGAGCCTGTCCTGAGCTTGTCGAAGGGCTCAGCCCGAACGGAGGTGTTGGGTGTCATCCCCATCAGGGTCCGGACCCATTTCCGGACCTCGTTCACCGACAAGCGCGCCACGTCGGTGATGCCCACACCGCCGAACTTCACCGCGCGGGCCTGGGCGTTCAGGCGGGTGCCTTCGCAGCTCGGGCATGGCCGGTCCGCCAGGTCTTCCACGTCGGGTTCGGCAAAGCTCTGCTCGCGTCCGCGCTCCCCGTCGTCGCGCACCGAGTCGTCGAGCACCTTGCGCTGTTCGCGCGAGAGCGCGAGGCCCGTGCCCACGCAGTCGGGGCACCAGCCGTGTTTGCTGTTGTACGAGAACAGGCGCGGGTCCAGCTCGGGGTAGCTGGTGGCGCAGACCGGGCAGGCGCGGGTGGTGGAAAACACCTCCAGCCGGCCCAGGCCCACGGTGGACGTGCCCTCGGCCAGCGCCTGGCTCAGGCCATGAAGCGGGTGCAGCACGTGCACCTGGCCCTTGCCGATCTCCAGCGCCTTCGCGAGCTGGCGGCGCCACCAGGTCTCTTCATCGGCGCTGACCACGCCATCGGCCACCGGCAGTTCGATGGTGTGTTCCTTGAAGCGGTCGATGCGCGGGAAGCCGGTGGTGGGCAGGAACTCGCCGTCCACGCGCAGGTGCGTGTATCCGCGCGGGCGCGCCCAGTCGGCCAGCTCGGTGTAGACACCCTTGCGGTTGACCACCAGCGGCGCGAGCAGACCGATGTGTTGTCCCGCGTAACGCGTGAGGATGGCGGCGGCGATGCTCTCGGGGCTTTGCGGCATCACGGCCGCGCCGTCGTGCACGCAGTGCTGCGTGCCCAGCTTCACGTACAGCAGGCGCAGGAAGTGCCAGACCTCGGTGGTCGTGCCCACCGTCGATTTGCGTCCACCACGCGAGAGCCGCTGCTCGATGGCGACGGTGGGCGGGATGCCGTAGACCGCGTCCACCTCGGGCCGGCCCGCGGGCTGCACGATGCTGCGCGCGTAGGCGTTGAGGCTTTCCAGGTAGCGCCGCTGGCCCTCGTTGAACAGGATGTCGAAGGCCAGCGTGGACTTGCCCGAGCCGCTCACGCCCGAGATCACGTTGAACCGGCCGCGCGGGATGTCCACACTCAGGTTCTTGAGGTTGTGTTCCTTGGCGTTGACGATGCGGATGGTGTTGGGTTGCGGCGCGGCCACGTGCGCGGTCTTCGCCGCACCCGGTCCGCGGGCGGGCGCCCGGTAATCCGCCACCCGGCCCTCGTGCGCTTCGTGCACCTCGCCCATGGACAGCGCGTACTCGCGCAGCGACAGCGCGGTGTGGCTCGTGGGGTGCTTGCGCACCTCCTCGGGTGTGCCTTCGGCCACCACCAGGCCACCGCCCTCCCCACCCTCGGGGCCGAGGTCGATCAGCCAGTCGGCGGCACGGATCACGTCCAGGTTGTGCTCGATGACCACCAGCGAGTGCCCGGCGTCGAGCAGCTTGCGCAAGGAGCGCATGAGCTTGGCGATGTCGTCGAAATGCAGACCGGTGGTGGGTTCGTCGAACAGGAACAGCGTGCCCTTGCGCGAGATCGGCTGGCGGCTGGCGCTCGCCGTCTTGGCGGCTTCGGCCAGGAAGCCCGCGAGCTTGAGCCGCTGCGCTTCGCCGCCCGAGAGCGTGGGCACGGGCTGGCCGAGCTTCACGTACTCCAGCCCCACGTCCACAATAGGCTGCAGGGCGCGGATGACTTCGCGGTCGCCCGCGAACAGCGCCGCGGCCTCGCTCACGGTGAGGTCCAGCACGTCAGCCACGTTGAACGTGCGGCCGCCCCGTTCGATGCGCACCTCCAGAATCTCGGGCCGGTAGCGCTTGCCGTCGCAGTCCGGGCAGCGCAGATACACGTCGCTCAGGAACTGCATTTCGACGTGCTCGAAACCCGAGCCGCCGCAGGTGGGGCAGCGGCCGTCGCCGCCGTTGAAGCTGAACTTGCTCGCGGTGTAGCTGCGCTGGCGCGACAGCGGCGCGTCGGCGAACAGGGCGCGGATGGCGTCCCAGGCCCCGACGTAGCTCACCGGGTTGGAGCGCGCGGTCTTGCCGATGGGCGACTGGTCGACGAACACCACCTCGGACAGGAAGTCCGCGCCGAGCAGGCGGTCGTGCGCGCCGGGGGTGTCGGTGGACTTGCCGAAATGGCGCAGCAGCGCGGGCGCGAGCACGTCCTGAATCAAGCTGGACTTGCCCGAACCCGAAACGCCGGTGACCACCACCAGGCGCTGCAGCGGAAAGTCCACGGTGACGTTTTTCAGGTTGTGTTCGCGCGCGCCTTCCAGGATGAGGCGCGGCGTGTTGTCGGTCACCATGCGCTTGAAGCCCATGCCGACCTGCTTGCGCGCGCCCAGGTAGGCGCCGGTGAGCGTGTCGGCGTCGCGGATGGCTTCGGGCGTGCCGTCGAACACGATCTGCCCGCCGCGCTCGCCCGGGCCCGGGCCCATGTCGATCAGCCGGTCGGCCGCGAGCATCACCGCCGGGTCGTGTTCCACCACCACCAGGGTGTTGCCCGCGTCGCGCAGGCGCAGCATGGCCTTGTTGATGCGCGCCATGTCGCGCGGGTGCAGGCCGATGCTGGGTTCGTCGAGCACGAACAGCGTGTTGACCAGCGAGGTGCCGAGCGCCGTGGTGAGGTTGATGCGCTGCACCTCGCCGCCGCTGAGGGTGCGGCTCTGGCGGTCCAGCGTGAGGTAGCCGATGCCGACCTCGCAAAGGTAGCGCAGGCGGGTGTTGATTTCGTCGAGCAGGAGCTTGAGGGCCTGGCGTTGGCCCTCACCCCGGCCCTCTCCCGCGAGCGGGAGAGGGAGGAACTCCCCCTCATTGCTGGAGCCGCGTGCCTTGCTCCCTCTCCCGCTGGCGGGAGAGGGTTGGGGTGAGGGTTCCAGGCTCGCAAAAAACACCCGCAGTTTGTCCAGCGGCAGCAGCATCAAATCGTGCAGGCACAGGCCGGGCAAGGCTTCGAGCTGCGCGCGCGACCACTTCACGCCCTGCGGCAGATAGCGCTTCTCGGGCGGCAGCACCGCGTCGGCCTGCTGTTTCGTGCCGATGCGCCAGAGCAGGCTGTCGGTCTTCAGGCGGGCGCCGCCGCAGCTCGGGCACTCGGTGTAGCTGCGGTACTTGGACAGCAGCACCCGGATGTGCATCTTGTAGGCCTTGCTCTCCAGGTACTCGAAGAAGCGCGCCACGCCGTACCACTGCTTGCTCCACTGGCCCTCCTTGTAGGTGGGCGTGCCGCCGATCACCCACTGCCGCTGCTCGGGCGTGAGCTTGCTCCAGGGCGTGTCGCGCGGGATGCCGGCGGTCTCGGCGTGGCGCATCAGGTCGTCCTGGCACTCCTTCCAGGCCGGCGTCTGGAACACCTTGATCGCGCCGTTGCGCAGCGTGAGCTTGTCGTTGGGAATGACCAGGCCGTAGTCCACCCCGATCACCCGGCCAAAGCCCCGACAGGCCTCGCAGGCGCCCACGGCCGAGTTGAACGAGAACATGGACGGCGTGGGGTCGGTGTAGCGGATGTCGCTCTCGGGGCAGTGCAAACCCGTCGAGAACCGCCAGATCTGTTCAGCACCGTCTTCGGGCAACACATAAACCATCAGCTTGCCGCTGCCACGCTTGAGGCCGGCTTCGATGGCTTCCATCACGCGGGCCTGCTCGGTGGTGCCGATGCGGAAGCGGTCGGCCACCACGTCGAGCACCTTCACCGACGCGCTGGCCGGGGCGGTCCTGGACACTTTGGCCTTCGTGGTCTTGGCGGCCTTGGCATCGGGCACGGGCGCGGCGCGCTGCACCACGCGCTCGGCCTGCACGCGCGTGTAGCCACTGGCCGAGAGCCATTGTTCGATTTCTTCGGGCGTTGTGCTGGCGGGCAGCTCCACGGGAAAGGTCACCACCAGACGGGGATCAAAACCGTGTGCCCCCACGCTCCCCAAGGGGGCTGATTCACCTTGGGGCGGCCCGGCGGTGAATCCCGCCGCTCGCTTCTGCAGCTCGGCGTAGATCGACTCCGGCGAGTCGTGCCGCACCGGCAGCGCGGTCTCGCGGTCGAACAGCTCGGCGCCGCGTGCGAACAGGAGCTTCAGGTGGTCGTTCAGCTCGGTCATCGTGCCCACGGTCGAGCGCGAGGACCGCACCGGGTTGGTCTGGTCGATCGCGATCGCGGGTGGCACACCTTCCACCCGGTCCACCGCCGGCTTGTCCATGCGGTCGAGGAACTGGCGCGCGTAGGCGCTGAAGGTCTCGACGTAGCGGCGCTGGCCCTCGGCGAACAGGGTGTCGAACACCAGGCTGGACTTGCCCGAGCCGCTGGGCCCGGTGACCACCGTGAGTTCGCCGGTGCGGATGTCGAGGTCGATGTTCTTCAGGTTGTGCTGGCGCGCGCCGCGGATGCGGATCAGCCCGGGGCCGCCCTCGGCCGTGCGGCCCGCCTCCCCGGCGACGGCTGGAGAAACGGGCGTATCGGCCGACAAGAGTTCGGCGGGCAGGAAGGCGTCGGACATGCGGGGGGGCTCCAGTGGGGGAGGCAAACATTCTACGGAGGGGTGACATGGGTCACGGTCGCGTAGGTAATATCCACAATGCAACCCCCGAGCGAACCCACCAGACTCGGCCCTCGGGCAGATACAACCGGAGACAAACCCATGCAAACGACCACCTCGGGCACGCGCCGCGCGCTGACCCTCTGGGGCCTCGCCGCCCTGCTCGCCCTGAGCACGCCCGCCTGGGCCCAGTTGCGCATCGGCCAGCCTTCGGGCTTCACCGGCTCGGTGGCCGCTGGTGTGAAAGAGAACACCGAGGGCGCCAAGCTGTACCTGGACGCGGTGAACGCGCGCGGTGGTGTCAACGGACAGAAGATCGAGCTGATTTCGGTGGACGACAAGTTCGACCCGAAAGTCACGGTGGAGGCCGCGCGCGAGCTGGTCACCCGGCAAAACGTGCTGGCCCTGTTCCTGAACCGTGGCACACCACACGCGCAGGCCCTGCTGCCGCTGCTGAGCGAGCTCAAGGTGCCGCTGGTGGGCCCGAGCACCGGCGCCATGGCGCTGCACGATCCGGTCCACCCCTGGTTGTTCAACGTGCGCGCCACCTACCAGCGCGAGGCGGCCAAGGCCATCGAGCACCTGGCCAGCATCGGCATCGCACGCATCGCCGTGCTGGAAACCGACGACTCCTTCGGCGCCGATTCGGCCAAGGGCGCACTCGCCGGTTTCGCCAAAGCGGGCATCCAACCGGTGCTGCAGGACAAGTTTCCCCGCGACAAACCCGACTTCGCCGAACTGGCCCCCAAGGTGCACCAGAGCAACGCCCAGGCGGTCATGATCATCGGTTCGGCCGGCAACACGGCCAACGCGGTGAAAGCGATCCGCGCCGCGGGTTCGCGCGCGCAGATCGTCACGCTCTCCAACAACGCCTCGGAAGGTTTCATCAAGCTGCTGGGCGAACACGCGCGCGGCGTGATCGTGACCCAGGTGTTTCCCAACGAGCGCTCGGTGGCGTATCCCTTGATCAAGGAAGCCCTGGATCTGGCCAAGGCCAAGGGGCTGGACGGGGTGTCGCCCGCCATGATGGAAGGCTTTGCCGCGGCCAAGGTGCTGGTGGAAGGCCTGCGGCGCGCGGGCCCCAACCCGACGCCGGTGGCACTGCGCGACGCGCTCGAAGGCATCCGCAACTTCAACCTGGGGGGTCTGTCGGTCAGCTACAGCCCCACCAACCACACCGGGCTGGACTTCGCCGACCTGTCCATCGTGGACGCCACCGGCAAGTTCAGACGGTGACGCCCTCGGGTCGCCAGGACGTTCTCAGGACTTGGCGATCAGCACCGGCACCTTGGCGTGCGTGAGCACCTTCTGCGCCACGCTGCCCAGGATCAGCGCCTTGATGCCCTGGCGGCCGTGCGAGCCCATCACCACGAGGTCGCAGCCTTCCGCCTCGGCGGTTTCCAGGATGCCCTCGTACACCACATTACGCTCGATGGTGTCGCCCACGAAAGGCACGCCTTCGTCGGCGCAGACCTTGCTCAGCGCGTCCAGCGCCTGGCCGGCGGCCGACTTGGCCTCGGTCAGGTAGGCCTGCAGGCCGACCGCGGAGGCGTCGCCAATGCCGATGTAGGGAAACGGGTCGAGCACATACACACCGACCACCTGGGCGCCCTGGCTCTTGGCGAGCCGCGCGGCGATGGTCGAGGCGTGGGCCGCCTGCTGGGAGCCGTCGGTGGGAACGAGGATTTTCTTGAACATGGCATGCCTCCTGATGGGGGAAGTTGTTGCAGAAAGAACGCCACGGGTTTGCCGCAACGTCCGCGAAACCCATCTTAGCGGTCTGGCACGGCGCTGCGCTTGAGACGCGTCAAGATGGACGCCGCGTTCATGCCGTATCAGTTTGTCTTCATCGGCTGTACGTCCACCGCGCAGTACTTGAGTTCGGCGATCTTGCCCACCGGATCGAGCGCGGGGTTGGTCAGCAGGTTGGCCGCGGCTTCGGCGTAGGCGAACGGGATGAAAGCGGTGTCGCGCGGCATGCCGGCATCGAACCGCACCGCCAGCGCCACACCGCCGCGCCGCGAGCGCACCTGCGCCGCCTCGCCCGCCACCAGGCCGAGCCGCGCCGCGGTCTCGGGGTGCAGGCTGACCACCGGGCCGGGCTCCACCGCGTCCAGCACCTGGCTGCGCCGCGTCATGCTGCCGGTGTGCCAGTGTTCGAGCTGGCGCCCGGTGATGAGCACCAGCGAGTAGTCGGCGTCGGGCGTCTCGGCCGGTGGCGTGAGCGCGGCGGGCACCAGGGTGGCGCGGCCGGTGGGTGTGGGAAAACGGTCGGTGAACACCACCGGGTGACCGGGGTCGCTCTCGTTGTCCACCGGGTAGGTGACGGCGCCTTCGCGCTGCAGCCGCGTCCACGACAGACCGGCGATGCTGGGCATGAGCGCGCGCATTTCCTCGAACACGGCGCCGATGCCGTGGCCCGCATCCACGCCGGCCGTGCCATCGGGCGCCACGTCGTAGGCCCAGCCCAGGCCGAGGCGGCGCGCGAGCTGCTCGGTGATCCAGGCGTCGGCCCGCGCCTCGCCCGGCGCCGGCACGGCCTTGCGGCCGAGCTGCACGCAGCGGTCGGTGTTGGTCACGCTGCCGGTCTTCTCGGGCCAGGCGGTGGCGGGCAACACCACGTCGGCCAGGCTGGCGGTCTCGGTCAGGAAGATGTCCTGCACCACCAGGTGGTCCAGCCGCGCCAGGGCCTCGCGGGCGTGGTGGGCGTCGGGGTCGCTCATGGCGGGGTTTTCGCCCTGGATCAGCATGGCGCGGATCTGGCCGTCATAAGCCGCGTTGACGATCTCCACCACGGTCAGGCCGGGCTCGCTGCCCAGCGTGCCGGCGGGCACGCCCCAGAGTCGCTCGGCTTTCTCGCGCGCGGCGGGTTCGGAGACGCGGTGGTAGTCGGGCAGTACCATGGGGATCAGGCCGGCGTCGCTCGCGCCCTGCACGTTGTTCTGCCCGCGCAGGGGGTGCAGGCCGGTGCCGGGGCGGCCGATCTGGCCGGTGATGAGCGAGAGCGCGATCAGGCAGCGCGCGTTGTCGGTGCCGTGGGTGTGCTGGCTGATGCCCATGCCCCAGAGGATCATGGCGTTCTGGGCCGTGGCGTAGGCGCGCGCCACCTCGCGCAGCGTGGCCGCATCGATGCCGCAGACCGGGGCCATGGCTTCGGGGCTGAAGTCGGCCACATGGGCCTTGAGCAGCGCGAAGTCCAGCGTGTGCTGTTCGACGTAGGCGGTGTTGGCCAGGCCCTCGAAGATGATGGTGTGCAGCAGCGCGTTGAGCAGGGCCACGTCGGTGCCCGCCTTGAATCCCAGGTGTTTCCAGGCCTGGCGCGCCAGCTCGGTGCGGCGCGGGTCGATCAGCACGAGCTTCATGCCGCGTTGCCTGATCGCGTTCTTGATCCAGGTCGCACCCACCGGGTGGTTCTGCGCCGGATTGGCGCCGATGATGAGCACCAGGTCGGCGTGCACCACGTCGCGCAGCGGGTTGGTGACCACCGCCGAGCCCAGGCCTTCCATCAGCGCGGCCACGCTGGAGGCGTGGCACAGGCGGGTGCAGTGGTCCACGTTGTGCGTGCCAAACGCGCTGCGGATCAGCTTCTGGAACAGGTAGGCCTCTTCGTTCGTACCCTTGGCCGAACCGAAACCCGCCACCGGCCCCAGGCGGCCACGCGCGGAGGTGCTGGCCATGGCCCGGCGCAGGCCGGTGGCGGCGGCGTCCAGCGCTTCGTCCCAGGTCGCTTCGCGAAACAGTTCGCGCCAGTCGCGCTGCATCACGCTGGCGGGGTCCTTGGGCGCGTCGGCGCGGCGGATCAGCGGGCGCGTGAGGCGCTCGGGGCTGTGCGCGTAGTCAAAACCGAAGCGCCCTTTCACGCAGAGCCGCCCTTCGTTGGCCGGACCCGCCTTGCCCTCCACATGTTCGATCTTGCCCTCGCTCACGTGGTAGGTCATCTGGCAACCGACGCCACAGAACGGGCAGACCGAATCCACCCGCTGCTGCGAGGCTTTGGCGTAGGCGCCGTTGGCGGGGGCGATGGCGCCCGTGGGGCAGGCCTGCACACATTCACCGCAGGCCACGCAGGTGCTCGCACCCATGGGGTCGTTCTGGTCGAACACGATCTGCGCGTGGCCGCCCCGGAAAGCCAACCCCAGCACGTCATTGCCCTGCGTCTCGCGGCAGGCGCGGATGCAGCGCGTGCACTGGATGCAGGCGTCGAGGTTCACCGTCATGGCCGGGTGAGAGGTGTCCCTGCCCCCACGCTCCACCGCTGGAAGCGGGTCGCTGCCCCCCGAGGGGGCTGCCCCGCCTTGGGGCGGTCCGGCGGCGGGGCCGTTGTGCCCGACAAAGGGCTGGGACCGGGCCGGGAAGCGCCCAGGCCGCGCGCCGGCCACGCCGCCCCAGTGCGCCAGCTCGCTGTCGTGCTTGAGCGCCGTGGTGTCGGGCGCGTCGGCCAGCAGCAGTTCCAGCACCGTTTTCTGCGCCGCGGCGGCGCGCGGGCTGTCGGTGTTGACCGCCATGCCGGGCTGCGGCGCGCGGCAGCACGAGGGCGCGAGCACGCGTTCGCCCGCCACCTCGACCACGCAGGCGCGGCAGTTGCCGGGGCTGCGCAGGCCGTCCTTGTGGCACAGGTGCGGGATCGCGATGCCCACGCGTTGCGCCACTTTCAGAATGCTCTCGCCCGGCGCGGCCTCCACCGGCCGGCCGTTGAGCGTGAAGGCGACGGGCGCCATGCCCTGGGTCAGATCGCGGGCGTTCATGCGTTCACCCCATCGCGCTGGGCGCCATTCACCTCGTGCGCGAAAAACCGCAGCACCGAGTCCATCGGGTTGGGCGCCGCCTGCCCGAGGCCGCAGATGGATGCGTCGCGCATCACCTGCGAGAGCTCGCCGAGCAGCGGCGCGTCCCACACCGGTGCTTGCATCAGCGCCACCGCCTGGGTGGTGCCGGCGCGGCAGGGCGTGCACTGGCCGCAGGACTCGTGTTCGAAGAATTGCATGAGGTTGAGCGCGGCGTCGCGCGCGCTGTCGTGCTGGCCCAGCACCACCACCGCCATGGAGCCGATGAAGGCGCCGTGGTCGGCCAGGGTGTCGAAGTCCAGCGGCACGTCGGCCAGCGCCGCGGGCAGGATGCCGCCCGACGCGCCACCGGGCAGGTAGGCGTAGAGCGTGTGGCCTTCGGCCATGCCGCCGGCGTGTTCGTCGATCAGTTCGCGCAGCGTGATGCCGGCGGGTGCGAGGTAGACGCCGGGCTGGCGCACGCGGCCCGACACCGAGAAGCGGCGCAAGCCGCTGCGCCTGCGCCGGCCCTGCGCGGCCAGCCAGGCCCCGCCCCGGGCCAGGATCTCGGGCAGCCACCACAGCGTCTCCAGGTTGTGCGCGAGCGTGGGACGGCCGAACACGCCGTGCGTGGCCACGATGGGCGGGCGCAGGCGCGGCATGCCGCGTTTGCCCTCCAGCGATTCGATCAGCGCCGACTCTTCGCCGCAGATGTAGGCACCCGCGCCGCGCCGCAGCTCGATCTGCGGCGGCGTGTAGCCGGGGTATTGCCCGGCCAGGCCCTGCAGCCGGGTGTGCAGGGTGCCAAGCTCGCGCGCCAGCAGGCCGCGCGCGTCGTGGTATTCGTCGCGCAGGTAGAGCCAGATGCGCTCGGCGCCCACCACCTGCGCGGCGATCAGCATGCCTTCGAGCACCTGGGGCGCGCCGCCGTGCGGGCTGGTGAGCAGGTGGCCGTCCTTGAAGGTGCCGACCTCGCCCTCGTCGATGTTCACCACCATGTGGCGCGGCCCGGGCTGCGCGCGCACGGTTTCCCATTTGCGCCAGGCCGGAAAACCCGCGCCGCCCAGGCCGCGCAGGTTCGAGGTCTTGAGCTCGGCCAGCACCTGCTCGGGCGTGAGCGCGCCCGACAGCAGGCGCTGCAGCTGCGGCAGGGCCGACGCGGTGGGCACCGGCAGCTCGCGCGGCCCGGTCTCGCCCCGCGCCAGCAGGGTCTGCACCGCGTCCACGCTGGCGCGCGGCAACTGGCGCTGGCCCACGCAGGCGGCGGGCGCCTGGTGGCACTGGCCGATGCACGGCGCCGCCTGCACCCGCACGGAGGCGTCACCGGCCAGCCGCGTCTGCAGATCGCTCAGCAGCGAGGCACTGCCCACCAGCGAGCACGACAGGCTGGTGCAGACCCGCACCACGGTGGCCGGCACGGGCGCGTCGTCGGCCACGATCTCGAAGTGGTGGTAGAAGCTCGCGACCTCGAACACCTCCACCTGGCTCAGGCGCAGCCGCTCGGCCAGCGCCGCCAGGTGGCCGTGGCGCAGCGCGCCCTCGGCGTCCTGCAGGCGGTGCAGGTGCTCGATCAGCAGATCGGCGCGCGGCGCCAGCCCCTCGCACAGCGCGGCCACACGCGCGCTGGCCGCTGGTTGGACCTGCCGGCCCTTCGGCGTGAAGCGCGGCCGGGCACGGCCGGGCGCCCCGACGGGGCGGATGGGGATCACCGGCGTGGCCAGCGTGGCGCGCGATTCGTGGGGGCTGTTCGTCATGGATTCAGCGTAGCACCGGAGGGGGGATTTAATATGTTTGAAATTTCATAAAGTCGGTCATTCCCCCACCCCACGCCCCCCTGCCCGCATGCTGCGCATCACCCTCCAGCCCCAGTGGCGCATCGGCCACGAAGACGCCGCGGCGCTCGACGCCAACACCCTGCTGCGCCTGCTCGCCGCCGTGCAGGACTCGGGCAGCATCTCGCAGGCCGGGCGCGACCTGGGGCTGTCGTACCGGCACGCCTGGGGCCTGGTGCGGCAGGCCGAGCAGCTGTTCGGCCAGGCGCTGCTCACCCGCGGGCGGGGCCGCGGCTCGCTGCTCACCGCGCTGGGCCAGCAGCTCATCTGGGCCGACGCCCGCATCGGCGCGCGGCTGCAACCGCTGCTGGAATCGCTGGCCTCGGAACTCGAAGGCGAACTCGGGCGCGTGCAGCGCCGCGAGCGCGCGGTCCCGCGCCTGCACGCGAGCCACGGTTTTGCGGTGGCGGCGCTGCGCGAGCAACTGGCGGCGCGCCAGGTGGCGGTGGAGCTGCGCTACCGCAACAGCCTGGAGGCCGTGGCCGCGCTGGCCCAGGGTGACTGCGATCTGGCCGGTTTCCACGTGCCACTGGGCACATTCCAGGCCGCAGCCGCGCAGCGCTACCTGCACTGGCTCCGGCCCGAGACCCACCGCTTGGTGCAACTGGCCGTGCGCACCCAGGGCCTGTTCGTGGCGCCCGGCAACCCGTTGGGCCTGCGCGGTCTGGACGACCTCACCCGCCCGGGCCTGCGTTTCGTGAACCGGCCCGAAGGCTCGGGCACGCGGGTGCTGACCGAGCTGCTGCTGCAGCGCCAGGGAATCGCGCCGCGACAGATCGCCGGCTACGACAACACCGAACTCACGCACGCCGCCGTCGCCGCCTTCGTGGCCAGCGGCATGGCCGACGTGGGCATCGGCGTGCAGACCGCCGCGCACCGCTTCGGCCTGCATTTCATCCCGCTGCTGAAGGAACGCTATTTTTTCGCGCTCACGGCCGGCGCGCTGGAGCGCGACGAACTCCGGCCGGTGCTGGCGGTGCTGCAGTCGCCCGCGTTCCGCGCGCGGGTCGCGGCACTCAAGGGCTACGAAGCCGCCGACACCGGCCGGGTGCTGACGCTGGAAGACGCCTTCCCTGCCTGAGACTGGCGGAGGGCTTGGGCCGGCGGCCCCGTCAGGTGGGGTTTCGCTGCACACCCGCCGGCAGGCGGGCCGCCGCCTCCCAGGCGCCGGAGCGGAACCAGGCGTCGCCGTCGAGGTAGGCCCGCAGCATGGGCAGGGCGTCGTGGCCCCAGAACACGCGGCCGTCCACCACCAGCGCGGGCACGCCGAACAGGCCGAGCGCGAGCGCCGCGTCGGTGTTGTCGCGCAGGCGCTGTTTCACCGGCGCGCTGTCCGGCGCGGCCCAGGGCTTCTGGCGCTGGGCCATGTGGTCCTGCAGCAGGGTCTGCAGCGCGGCCAGGCGCACCGGGTCGGTGGCGTTCTGCCCGCCGCGCCAGACGTGGTGGAACAGCAACCCGGTCACATAGCGGTTGGTCTCGCCCGGGGCGTCGTCGGTGGCGGTGCACAGGCCCAGGCGCAGCAGCGCCAGCGGGTTGAACGGGTGCGCGGCCGGCAGCTCCAGCGGCACGCCGTGCCGCTGCGCGAGCCAGCCCACCTGGCGGTAGGTCCAGTCGCGCTTGGCCGGAATTTCGGCTGGCCCGAGCTGGCCATGGGCCTGCAGCAGCGCGGCAAACAGCACCGGCCTGTAGCGCACCCGAACGCTCAAGCCCATGAGCGCTTCGGGCAGGCGCTCGAAAGCGAGGTAAGCGTAGGGCGAGATCGGGTCGTACCAGAAGCCGATGTCGTGCAGGGTGTCGGTGCTCATG
>Ga0209343_10001621_pt1 | contig 30108 bp, 22 predicted proteins | sample RifCSPlowO2_02_FD_184026 | JGI IMG/M metagenome (GOLD analysis project Ga0209343, IMG submission 184026) | Groundwater microbial communities from Rifle, Colorado - Rifle CSP2_plank lowO2_0.2 (SPAdes) (version 2) | ecosystem: Environmental > Aquatic > Deep subsurface > Groundwater | place... | reverse complement strand
CCGCACCCATTTGCAAGACGCCACGCCGCTCACCCTGGGCCAGGAGTTTTCCGGCTATGCGGCGCAACTGGCCCATGGCGAACGGCATGTGCAGGCCGCCCTGCCCCACCTGTGTGAACTGGCGCTGGGCGGCACGGCGGTGGGCACCGGGCTCAACGCTCCCGCGGGTTTTGCCGAACGGGCGGCGGCCGAACTGGCACGGCTCACGGGTTTGCCACTGGTGACGGCCCCCAACAAGTTCGAGGCCCTGGCCAGTTGCGACGCCCTGGTGCACGCCCACGGCGCGCTCAAAACCCTGGCCGCCAGCCTGATGAAAATCGCCAACGACGTGCGCTGGCTCGCCAGCGGCCCGCGCAGCGGCATTGGCGAGCTGTCCCTCCCCGAAAACGAACCCGGCTCCAGCATCATGCCCGGCAAGGTCAACCCCACCCAATGCGAGGCCCTGACCATGCTGTGCTGCCAGGTGCTGGGCAACGATGTGGCCATCAACCTGGGCGGCGCCTCGGGCAATTTCGAGCTCAATGTGTTTCGCCCGCTGATCGCCCACAACTTCCTGCAAAGCGTGCGCCTGCTGAGTGATGGCATGCGCAGCTTCAACGACCACTGCGCCGTGGGCATTAGCCCCAACCGGGCGCGCATTGCCGAGCTGGTGGAGCGCTCCCTGATGCTGGTCACCGCCCTGAACCCGCACATCGGCTACGACAAGGCCGCAGCCATTGCCAAACAAGCCCACCACGAGGGCAGCAGCCTGCGCGAGGCGGCCATTGCCTCGGGCTACGTGACGGCCGAGCAGTTTGACGCCTGGGTCCGGCCGCAGGACATGGTGGGGCGGTAAACGGGCCGCGGCGGTTTTCAGCCGATTTTGTATGCCAAATCGACCTCTAGCCCGCGTGGGATATGCGCAAGCAGCTACTATTTTTGTAGCAACTGCATAACAACCACCTGCCCCGCATAATCCCAGCCAAGGAATCCACCACCAGCGCACAGGGAAACAGCCACGGCATGCTCGACGACATCAAAAAAACACTCTGGGCCACCGCCGACAAACTCCGCGCCAACATGGACGCTGCCGAATACAAGCACCTGGTGCTCGGCCTCATCTTCGTCAAATACATCTCCGACACCTTCGCCGCCCGCCGCGCGGAGCTGACCCTGCGCCTGACCAACCCGGCAGACGACTACCACTTTGCCAACGCCACAGCTGCGGATCTGGAGCAGGAGCTGGAAGACCGCGACTACTACACCGAGGTCAACGCCTTCTGGGTGCCCGAGTCCGCCCGCTGGGAGGCGCTGCGCGCCGCCGCCAAGCAAAGCGACATTGGCAAGCGCATTGACGACGCGCTGACCGTCATCGAGGCGGAAAACCCCAAACTCAAAGGCATTCTGGACAAACGCTACGCCCGCGCCCAGTTGCCCGACGGCAAGCTGGGGGAGCTGGTGGACTTGGTGTCCACCATCGGCTTTGGCGACAACCCTGCATCAGCCCGCGACGTGCTGGGCCAGGTCTACGAATACTTTTTGGGCATGTTCGCCAGCGCCGAGGGCAAACGTGGCGGGCAGTTTTACACGCCGGCGAGCATCGTCAAAACCCTGGTCGCCATACTGAGCCCGCACAGCGGCCAGGTGTACGACCCCTGCTGCGGCTCGGGCGGCATGTTTGTGCAGAGTGAGAAGTTCATCGAAGCCCACGGCGGCAAGATTGGCGATGTCTCCATCTACGGCCAAGAGGCCAACCCCACCACCTGGCGCCTAGCCGCCATGAACCTGGCCATTCGCGGCATCGACTTCAACCTGGGCCGCGAACCCGGCGACACCTTCACCCGCAACCAGCACCCGGACCTGCGCGCCGACTTCATCCTGGCGAATCCACCTTTCAACATCAGCGACTGGTGGCACGGCAGCCTGACCGGCGACGCCCGCTGGGTCTATGGCGACCCACCGCAAGGCAACGCCAACTACGCCTGGCTGCAGCACATGCTGCACCACCTCAAGCCCACGGGCCGTGCTGGCATTGTGCTGGCCAACGGCTCTATGAGCAGCAGCCAGAACAGCGAAGGCCAAATCCGCGCCGCCATGGTCGAGACCGACGTGGTGGAGGTGATGGTCGCCCTGCCCGGCCAGTTGTTCTTCAACACCCAGATACCGGCCTGCCTGTGGTTTCTGGTCAAGCAAAAGACGCAGCGCAAGGGCGAAGTGCTGTTCATCGACGCCCGCAAACAAGCCAGCATGATCTCCAGAGTGCAGAGCGAGTTCACAGATGAGGTGATCGAGCGCATTGCCGCCACGGTGGCCGCGTGGCGTGGGGAACCGGATGCGGGCCACGCTAACAGTCGCTCTGAAAATGATAGCTTCTCACGCACTGTTTACGAGGACATCCCGGGGTTTTGTCGATCAGTCCCGCTGGCCGAGATCGCCCAGCACGGCCACGTCCTCACCCCCGGCCGCTACGTCGGCGCCGAAGCAGTGGAAGACAAGGACGAAGACTTCGCCACCAAGATGCAGCAGCTCACCGAGAAGCTGGGCGAGCAGATGGCCAAGGGCGCGGAGCTGGACCAGTTGATACGGCAAAAGCTGGGAGGGCTAGGGTATGAGTTCTGAAGCCTTGTGCGAGAGCGAAACCGTGGAGCTGAAGAAAAGCCTGGCCGAACTGAAAGAAGGCCTGGTATCCATCGCCGCCATTCTGAACAAACACGGTGCGGGCGAATTGTGGTTTGGTGTGGCCCCCAGCGGAAAGCCCGCAGGCTTGGAAATAACCGACAAAACATTGCGCGACCTGTCACAAGCCATCGCCGCCCACATCGAGCCCAAAATTTATCCGCAGGTCACAGCACAAATCGTCTCGGGCAAGACCTGCATTCACATACGCTTTGACGGTCAAAATGCGCCCTACTTCGCCCACGGCCGCGCCTACATGCGCGTGGCCGACGAAGACCGCCAACTCAGCGCGGCGGAGCTTGAAACCATCATCGTGGACAAAAACCAAAACGCCCTGCGCTGGGACACCCGAGCGCTGGACAAACCCTGGCCCGATCTGGAGATCAAGAAAGTACAAAGCTTTGCCAAGCGCGCCAGCCTGCTGTGGGACACGCTGGGCGATGACGATGAAATAAGGCTGCAGCGGGCCCTGACCAAGCTGGAGTTGCTACAAAAAGGCGAACTGTGCAACGCCGCGAGGCTGTTTTTTGCCAAAGAGCCGATCCAGTTGCGCTGCGCCGTGTTTGGCACCACCGACACCGTCACCATCATCGACCGGCACGACTTTGACGGCGACATTCTGGAACTGATCGAAGAGGCACAAAAATACATCCTCAAAAACATCCACATCGGCATGCGGCTGGAGGGCTTGTACCGCGTGGACGTGCCCGAAGTTTCGATGGACGCGCTGCGCGAAGCCATCATCAACGCCTTTTGCCACCGCGATTGGCGCGACCCGGACTATGTGCAAGTGGCCATCTTCAAAAACCGGGTCGAAGTGCGCAATCCCGGCAAGCTGTATGGAGGCCTGACCATTGCCGACCTGCACCGAGGCAATGTCTCGCAGCGGCGCAACCCGCTCATCGCCGACCTGTTTCGCCGCATCGAGATGGTGGAGTCCTGGGGCCGCGGCATGACGCTGATCCACCAAAACGCCCCTGCGGTGGAGTTTCGGCAGGTGGCGGGGTTGTTTATCGCCAGCTTTGCACGGCCTTCGTTTAGCCTTAACGACCAAGAAACTGTCGAAAAGACTGTCTATAAAACTGTCGATAACAGCCATAAGCCAACGCTCACCACAAGGGAGGACGCGCTGCTGCGCCTGCTAGCAACCAACCCGCGAATGACCCAAAAGCAGTTGGCCGACCAACTGGACTTGACCGAGCGCGGTGTTCGCTACCTGACCGATAAACTGCAACAACTGGGCGTACTCCAAAGGCAAGGCGGCAAGAAAGCCGGGCAATGGGTGGTGGTGCAAGCACCCAAAGACGGAATCGCACCATGACCGACCAACCAAAACTCCAATCGCTGATTGGAGAAATCAACACAAGGGTGCGCCATGACTTCTGAAATCACACCCAGCACAGCAAACTACCGCCAATGGCTAGGCGAGCTGAAAACCCGCTTTCGCCAAGTTCAGCTCAAAGCTGCCGTCGCAGTCAACACCGCCATGCTCCAGTTTTATTGGGAGCTGGGGGCGGACATCGTCGTCAAGCAAACGCAGTTTGCGTGGGGCGGTGGTTTTATCAAACAGCTCAGCGCCGATCTGAGGTGCGAATTTCCCGATGTGCAGGGGTTTTCCGTTAGTAATTTGAAAAGTATTCGGCAATGGCACTTGTTCTATGCTGGGTCGTCGCTAATTGGCCAACAGCCTGTAGGCCAATTGGCGCAACAGCCTGTTTCGCAAATCCTCTCCATACCCTGGGGCCACAACCTGGCCATTCTGGCCAAGTGCAAACAGTATGACGAGGCCCTGTACTACGCCCAGGCCACGCAAACCTTTGGGTGGAGCCGCAGCGTGCTGGTACACCAGATTGAGAGTGGCCTGTGGCAACGCGAAGGCAAAGCCATCACCAACTTTGAGCAAACGCTGCCCGCCGCACAGTCTGACCTTGCCACCCAGATGCTCAAAGACCCGTACAAGTTTGACTTTTTATCGCTCACAAAAGAACACACCGAGCGCGAACTAGAAACGGACCTGATCGCCCACATAACCCAGTTCTTGCTGGAACTGGGCGCGGGCTTTGCCTACATTGGCCGCCAGGTGCCGCTGCAAGTGGGTGAGCGCGATTTCTTTCTGGACCTACTTTTCTATCACACGCGCCTGCATTGCCATGTGGTGGTGGAACTCAAAACAGTGGACTTTGAGCCCGAGTTTGCAGGCAAACTCAACTTCTATATCAAGGCCGTGGACGAGCAACTACGCGGCGACGGCGACCAACCCACCATCGGCCTGCTGCTGTGCAAAAGCAAAGACCGTCTGGTGGCCGAATACGCCTTGAGCGACATTCAGAAACCGATGGGCCTGTCCACCTACACCCTGTCACACACCCTGCCCGAGTCCCTGCGCGACAAGCTGCCCAGCATTGAGGCGATTGAGCGGGAGTTGGGGCTGGATGGAGGTGGTGAAGTATGAGTGCAAGCAAAAAAAATGCGGTTAAAAAAGCGCCGACAACGTCCGCACCATTGACAACGATGCAGTCAAGCGCGGCCAAGCCATCCGGCTACGCCGACTTTTTGCTGGAAGTCAAAACCCAGATTCGCCAGCGCCAGCTACAAGCATTGCGGGCAGTCAATAGCGAAATGCTGGCGCTTTACTGGTGGCTCGGTGAAAACATCAGCCAGCGGCAAGCCGCATTGGGCTGGGGCAAAGCCGTGGTGGAGAATTTGGCGCGGGATTTGCAGACAGAATTTCCAGGGCGCAACGGGTTTTCTGCGCGCAACCTGTGGAATATGCTAGATATTTACCGTGACTATGCAGACAAGCCAAAACTGCAACCACTGGTTGCAGAAATCAGCTGGTCTAAAAACTTGCTCATCATGGCGCGCTGCAAAGACGACCTTGAGCGCGAGTTTTACCTGCGCGCCACGGCCCGTTTTGGCTGGACGAAGAACGTGCTGCAACACCAGCTCGACAACCACAGCTACCGCCAATACCTGCTGGGGCAGACCAACTTTGACGCAGCCGTGCCCGAGAGCATCAAGGCGCAAGCGCTGCTGGCCGTTAAAGACCACTACTCCTTTGACTTTTTGGGGCTGACTGAGCAGCATTCCGAACGCGAACTGGAGCAGTCCCTGGTCGCCAACTTGCGCGGTTTTCTGGCGGAAATGGGCGGCGCATTCACCTTTGTGGGCAACCAGTTCAAGCTGGAAAGCGATGGCCGCGAGTACTTTATCGACCTGCTGCTGTTTCATCGGCGGCTGCGCTGTCTGGTGGCAATTGAACTGAAGATTGGCGAGTTCAAACCCGAGCACAAGGGGCAAATCGAGTTCTATCTGGATCAGCTGGACCAGCACCACCGCATGGAAGGCGAAAACCCACCCATTGGCATCGTCATTTGTCGCAGCAAGACGCGCACGATAGTGGAATACGCACTGCGCACCATGACGCGCCCGCTGGGCATTGCCACCTACACCGTCACCCCGCAACTGCCCGCCAACTTTCAGGGCGAGTTGCCCAGCCCGGAACAAATCGCCGAACGCCTGGCGGGCTGGGCGCGCGATTCGACAGAGTTTGATGGGGAGGGGGTATGAGTGCGGAGTGGTCCAGTAGCACCCTCGGTGAGTTTGTGCGCCTTCAACGGGGTCACGATCTAACCGCATCCGAGCAACAGCCTGGCGATATTCCCATTATGGGTTCTGCTGGTCCTAATGGAACACACAGTACCGCACTGGCAAATGGTCCCGGAGTAGTAGTCGGACGTAGCGGAGCCTCGGCCGGCCGCGTCCATTTCATCGACGTTGATTACTGGCCACACAACACATGCTTGTACGTCACCGATTTCTTGGGCAACAGTCCGAGATTCGCTTACTACCTACTGCAAACCCTTGATCTGGCTTCATTCAACTCTGGCAGTGCTCAACCATCCTTGAATCGGAACTTCCTGTATTCGATTCCTCTCAAAATTCCGACACGTTTGGAGCAAGATGGCATCGTTGCGCTACTTTCAGTCCTCGACGACCGCATCGCCCTGTTGCAGGAAACCAATGCCACGCTGGAAGCCATCGCCCAGGCGCTGTTCAAGTCGTGGTTTGTCGATTTCGACCCGGTGCGCGCCAAGATGGAAGGCCGCGTCCCCGAAGGCATGGACGAGGCCACCGCCCGGCTGTTTCCCGACAGCTTCGAGGAATCGGAGCTGGGCTTGGTGCCGAGGGGGTGGGCCATCGGCATATTGAGTGACTTGTTGGTCTTGCAGCGTGGTTTCGACCTTCCTTCTCAAGACCGCGTACCAGGTGATTTCCCGATCATTGCGGCCAGTGGTCCGAGTGGGACGCACCACGAATTCATGGCCAAGGGGCCAGGTGTAATGACCGGCCGCTCTGGCGTGCTTGGCAAGGTTTTTCTCGAACTTGAAGATTATTGGCCGTTGAACACGACACTTTGGGTGAAAGAATTTCGAGCTGCCACGCCCTGCTTTGCCTACGAAGTCTTAAGAATGCTAGATTTCCAATCGTTCAATGCCGGGTCCGCTGTCCCTTCTTTGAATCGAAATCACATTCACGGCTTGCGCTACCTTATTCCGCAGCGAAGTTGCATAGATGCATACGAAGCAATTGCAATGGACCTGCATATGCGGGTTAAGTTGAACAGCCAGCAAGCCCAAACCCTAGCCACCCTGCGCGACACCCTGCTCCCGCGCCTGATCTCCGGCCAGTTGTGGCTACCAGAGGCGCAAGCCACCGCTGAGGAGGCGCTGGCGTGAACCCAGCGCCCGCAGTCACTATGCTTTTGATAGCTGCTTGCGCACGTTCCACGCGGGCTAGAGGCCAATTTTATGCTCAAGTACCGAGCCAAACCGCCGCCAAAGCAAGTCTGATGAAGAGGACCGTATGACCACCCCCACCGGCAAATCCACACTGACCCTGCCCGAAGGCTACGCTGACTGGCTGGCGCAGCTCAAGAGTCAGATCGTCCAGGCCCGGCAACGCGCCTCGCTGTCCGTCAATGCCGAACTGGTGCAACTCTACGGCCGCGTGGGGCGCGACATTTTGGAGCGGCAACAAACCCAGGGCTGGGGGGCCAAGGTCATTGACCGGCTGGCACGCGACCTGAAAGATGCCTTTGCCGATATGCGCGGCTGGTCGCCCCGCAACCTCAAATACATGCGGTTTTTTGCCCAGCATTGCCCGGACGGCCTATTTGGGCAGCAGCCTGCTGCCCAATTGCCGTGGTTCCATATCGTGACCGTGTTGACGCAGCTAACCGATGCTGCTGACCGTGAGTGGTATGCGGTGCAGACGGTTGAGCATGGCTGGTCGCGCACCACGCTGTCCCTCAACATCAAAAACCGCTTGCACCTGCGCCAGGGTGCTGCGGTGACCAACTTCAAGGCCCGCCTGCCCGCCCCGGATTCGGCGTTGGCACACGACACGCTCAAAGACCCGTACTTATTCGACTTTCTCGGCTTGGGCAATGATGCCCATGAACGCGAGATTGAAAGCGGCCTGATTCGCCACATCACCCGCTTTCTGCTGGAGCTGGGGGCTGGCTTTGCCTTTGTCGGGCGGCAGTTCCGCTTGGAGGTGGCGGGCGATGAGTTTTTTATCGACCTGCTTTTTTATCACACACGCCTGAAATGTTATGTGGTGGTCGAGCTAAAGGCCACTGCCTTCAAGCCTGAACACGCAGGCCAGCTCAACTTTTATCTGGCTGCGGTGGACGCGCAGGTGAAAGCGCCGGACGACAAACCGACCATCGGCCTGCTGCTGTGCAAGCAGCAAAACCGGCTGGTGGCTGAATACGCGCTGTCTGGCATCGACAAGCCCATCGGCGTGGCTGAATACCAGTTGCTGCGCGACTTGCCGCCCCTGCTGGAGCAAAGCCTGCCCAGCATTGCGGACATTGAGGCGGAGCTGGCGGGAGAGGAAATACCTTGATTTCACTATGCTTTTGATAGCTTCTTGCGCACATCCCACGCGGTCTACAGGACGATTTGATGCTCAAATACATGTTCAAACATGGTTGGAGGCGTGTTGATGTTTGATCTGAATACCCTGGAAGACTTGTCCCTCCTGCGCGAGTCCGCCGATCTGGAGTGCAAGCTGGCCCTAGGCCAAAACGGCCAAGGCGAAATCCCCAAAGACTTTTGGTCCAGCTATTCCGCCATGGCGAATGCCCATGGGGGCGTGGTGCTGCTGGGCGTGCGTGAGAAAGACGGCGAGTTCAGCATCGCGGGCCTGAGCAATGCAGCCAAGTTGCGGACCGACCTGTTCAACAACCTGAACAATCCGGCCAAGGTCAGCGCCAATCTGCTGACCGATGCCGAGGTGGAAGAGGTGGTAGTAGGCGGCAAGACCATTCTGGCCATTCGCATCCCGCAGGCCCCACGCAAGCAAAAGCCGGTGTACTTGCACGGCCAGCCCCTGGGCAATACCTACCGCCGTCTGCACGACGGCGACCGCAAGTGCGACGACGAAACCGTCAAGCGCATGCTGGCGGAGCAGCTGGAGGATAGCCGTGACACGCGCATTCTGAATAAATTTGGTATGCGCGACCTGGATGCCGACAGCTTGCGCGCCTACCGCAACGCCTTTGCCGTGCACCGGCCAGGCCACCCGTGGCTGAACACGGACGACGACGAATTTTTGCGCCTGATCGGCGGCTGGCGCGAAGACCGTGCGAGCGGTGAAGCAGGCCTGACCGCTGCCGGGCTGTTGATGTTTGGGCAATGGTCTTCGATTGCCGAGGCGTTTCCGCTCTACTTCCTGGACTACCAGGAGCGCCCGGCGGACGCCCAATCACAAACCCGCTGGCTGGACCGCATCGTGCCGGACGGTGCGTGGTCGGGCAATCTGTATGACTTTTTCCGCCGCGTGATTCGCAAGCTGACCGAAGACCTGAAGGTGCCCTTTGTGTTGCAAGGTGGCGAGCGGGTGGACGACACGCCCGCGCACCAGGCCCTGCGTGAGGCCTTGGTGAACACGCTCATCCATGCGGACTACACGGGTCGGGCCTCGGTGCTGGTGGTCAAGCAGCCTTCGGGTTTTGTGTTTCGCAACCCCGGCATGATGCGGGTGCCGGTGGCGCAAGCCTTGGCGGGCGGTGCCAGCGACTGCCGCAACCGCACCTTGCACCAGATGTTTTTGTTCATCAATCTGGGAGAGCGTGCGGGTTCTGGTTTGCCCAAGATACGTTCAGGTTGGGAGGACATGGGGCATGCGCTGAGCCTGTCAGACAGCTTTGATCCGTATGAGCAAACGCGGTTGGAAATGACTTGGGGGCATGGTTTCACCGGCGTTTTGACCGAAACGCCAGAGAAAACGCCAGAGAAAACGCCAGAGAAAACGCCGTGGCGCATTCTCGATGCGATGAAAGGCAATGCAGAAATCACCGTGCAAGAGCTGGCCGAACTACTTGGAAAGTCCGAAAGCGCCATCAATCGCGCCATCCGAAAACTGCGAGACGCTGGCCAAATTCGCCGTATTGGAGGTGACAAGGGTGGGCGCTGGGATGTGTTGCCATAGACCAAATGCACTGAATTCACTATGCTTTTGATAGCTGCTCGCGCACATTGCACGGGGGCTACAGGCCAATTTGATTCACAACTCTGCTCCCGCGCATGGTCACCGTCCAGTGGAGTTGGCTATTCAGAGATTCCCTGACAACGGCGCTTAATATCAATCAAAGAGCGCTTTAATATCGCTGGCATGCATTAAAGAGTTCTTGCATACCGTGTACAGCACAGCGAGTACAAAGGACAAAAGCCTGGGAGGGCACCGTGACCGAAGACCAACTCGAACAAGAAACCCTGGCCTGGCTGCGGGACGTGGGCTACACCCACCTCTACGGCCCCGACATTGCGCACGACGGGCCCACCCCGGCGCGGGCCAACTACCGCCAGGTGCTGCTGACCTTCCGCCTGCGCGAGGCGATCCACAAGCTCAACCCGACCATTCCCACCGCCGCCCGCGAGGACGCGCTCAAACAGGTGCTGGACCTGGGCGTGCCCGCGCTGCTGTCCGCCAACCGGCATTTCCACCGCCTGCTGGTGGGTGGTGTGCCGGTGCAGTACCAGTTGAATGGCGAAACCCGGGGTGACTTGGTGCGCCTGGTGGACTGGGCCAAGCCGGAGCGCAACGAGTGGCTGGCGGTGAACCAGTTCAGCATCAAAGGCCCGCAGCACACGCGCCGCCCGGACATTATTCTGTTCGTCAACGGCCTGCCGCTGGTGCTGATCGAGCTGAAGAACCCGGCCGACCCCAACGCGGATGTGTGGAAGGCCTACGCGCAGATCCAGACCTACAAGGCGCAGATTCCCGACCTGTTCCAGACCAACGAGATGCTGGTGATCTCCGACGGCACCGAGGCACTGTTGGGCAGTCTGTCGGCTGACGCTGAACGCTTCATGGCCTGGCGCACCATCGACGGCGTCACGCTGGACCCGCTGGGCGAGTTCAACGGGCTGCAAACGCTGGTGCGCGGCGTGCTTAACCCGCAGTATTTGCTGGACTACCTGCGCTACTTTGTGCTGTTTGAGGATGACGGCGGCATTGCCAAGAAGATCGCGGGCTACCACCAGTTCCATGCGGTGCGGCTGGCCATTGGGCAGGTGGTGGCCGCCTCGCGCCCCGGTGGTAGCCAAAAAGGCGGCGTGGTGTGGCACACGCAGGGCAGCGGCAAAAGCATCACCATGACCTGTTTTGCCGCGCGGGTGATGCAAGAGCCCGCCATGGAGAACCCCACCATCGTGGTGATAACCGACCGCAATGACCTGGACGGCCAGCTCTTTGGCGTGTTCAGTCTGGCGCAAGACCTGCTGCGCGAGCAGCCGGTGCAAGTGACGACGCGGCAAGACCTGCGCGCCAAGTTGGCGAATCGACCCTCGGGCGGCATTGTGTTTGCCACCATCCAGAAGTTCATGCCGGGGGAAGACGAGGACATGTTCCCCGTGCTCAGTGACCGGCACAACATTGTGGTGATTGCCGACGAGGCGCACCGCACGCAATATGGCTTTGAGGCCAAGCTCAAGACGCGCAAGGAGATTTACAGGCCAAATAAGGCTCCAGCCCCCGTGGATATTGCGCAAGCAGCTACCAAATATGTAGCAACTGGTGACGGCGTAGCGACACCGCACCGGGTGGAGTTTGCCCCGCCAAGTTACACCGTGCAGGCCCAGGGCGAACGGATGAGCGAGCATTACCAGGTCGCGTACCAAGTGGGTTATGCCCAGCACCTGCGCGACGCCCTGCCGCACGCCACGTTTGTGGCCTTCACCGGCACACCGGTGAGCAGCACCGACCGCGACACCCGCGCTGTGTTTGGCGACTACATCCATGTCTATGACATGCAGCAGGCCAAGGAAGACGGCGCCACCGTGGCCATTTACTACGAGTCACGCCTGGCCAAGCTCCGCCTGAAAGAGGCCGACATCGCCGCGCTGGATGACGAAGTGGACGAGCTGGCCGAAGACGAAGAGATGAGCGACCAGTCCCGCTTGAAAAGCCGCTGGGCGGCGTTGGAAAAGGTGGTGGGCGCCGAACCCCGCGTGGCCAGCGTGGCGCAAGACCTGGTGGCGCATTTTGAGGAGCGCGGCAAGGCGCAGAGTGGCAAAGCCATGGTGGTGGCCATGGGCCGCGACATCTGCGTGCACCTGTACAACGCAATCATCCAACTGCGCCCCGACTGGCACAGCGCTGACCCCGAGCTGGGGGCCATCAAAATCGTGATGACCGGCTCCGCCTCGGACCGTGCCTTGTTGCGGCCCCACATCTACAGCAGCCAGACCAAGAAGCGGCTGGAAAAGCGCTTCAAAGACCCCGCCGACCCGCTGCAACTGGTGATCGTGCGCGACATGTGGCTGACCGGCTTTGACGCGCCCTGCGTGCACACCCTGTACGTGGACAAGCCCATGAAGGGCCACAACCTGATGCAGGCCATTGCCCGCGTCAACCGCGTGTTCAAGGACAAACAAGGCGGCTTGGTGGTGGACTACATAGGCATCGGCAACGAGCTGAAAGCCGCCATGAAGGAGTACACCAACGCCAGAGGGCGGGGCCGTCCCACGGTGGACGCGGCGGAAGCCTACAGCGTGCTGATGGAGAAGGTGGATGTGCTGCGCGCCATGCTGCACGGCTTTGACTACAGCGGTTTTCTGACCGGTGGCCACAAAACCCTGGCCGGTGCCGCCAATCATGTGCTGGGCCTCCAGACGGGTCCGGCGGGTGCGGGTAGCCGCGATGGCAAAAAGCGCTTTGCCGACACCGCCCTGGCCATGAGCAAGGCGTTCACCCTGTGCTGCACCTTGGACCAAGCCAAAGCCGTGCGCGAAGAAGTGGCCTTTTTGCAAGGGGTGAAGGTCATCCTGACCAAGAAGGACATCAGCACCCAGAAGAAAACCGATGAGCAGCGCGAGCTGGCCATCCGGCAAATCATCAACTCGGCGGTGGTGTCCGAGCGCGTGGTGGATATTTTTGATGCGGTGGGCCTGGACAAGCCCAACATTGGCCTGCTGTCGGACGAGTTTCTGGCGCAGGTGAAGAATTTGCCGGAGAAAAACCTGGCCGTGGAACTGCTGGAGCGCTTGCTGGAAGGTGAAATCAAAAGCCGCTTTGCCAGCAATGTGGTGCAGGACAAGAAGTTCTCAGAGTTGCTGGCCAGCGTCATCCAGCGTTACCAGAACCGCTCCATCGAGACCGCCCAGGTGATGGAGGAACTGGTGGAGATGGCCAAGAAGTTCCGCGAGGCTGCGTCGCGCGGTGAAAAGCTGGGCCTGACCGAGGACGAGGTGCGTTTCTACGACGCCCTGGCCAACAATGAGTCGGCCGTGCGCGAGTTGACGGACGAAACCCTCAAGAAAATCGCCCACGAACTGACCGAGAACCTGCGCCAGAGCCTGAGCGTGGACTGGTCAGAGCGAGAGAGTGTGCGCGCCAAGCTGCGCCTGATGGTCAAACGCATCTTGCGCAAATACAAATATCCACCCGATTTGATGGACGGCGCCGTGGAGCTGGTGCTGCAGCAAGCGCAGGCATTGGGCGAGAGTTGGTCCGTACTGGAATAAATTGCAGCGGGCGTGATCGAAGCCACGTTAGCAGTCAAATCAGCCTCTAGCCCCCTACAGGGACTTCCCCCAAAGGCAAGCGACGGTTCTGTTTTTTCATTGATGACGGTATTTCTGGCATTCGCGTGAATTGAAGCTGCGATAAAACGAGGAACAGACTGCACATCTACAGACGGCCTTGTTGCACTGATTTCTCAGTGCGGACCCAGATACGAACCGCTCAGCAGGACTCCATTCGTAGATCGTGGTGTTGCAAACGCAGCGCCACAGGGGGCTAGTCGAGTTTGCCTGTTGCCGGTCTGACCTGTTCAAAAGCATCTTCTCCTTTACGTCTGCGCAAGAAACAAAACCATCACTTTTTCTGGATGTCTTCAGGTCGCAGGCATCGCAGCCTGCGGGACTCCTGGCTTCACGCTCTCATGGCGTGCATCAAAGGGTTTGCCCCGCGCAAACACCGCCCACAGAATGCGCGCGTTCTTGTTGGCCAGGGCCACAGCCGCCTTTTGCCAACCCGACTTTTCTCGCAACTGATGTGCCCACTGGGAGATTGGGTCGTCATGCCTTTGCGCCGTGCGCAGCGCCGCCTTGGCTCCCTGAATCAACAACATGCGCAGGTACATATCGCCGCGCTTGGTGATAGAGCCCAAATTATTCTTGCCCCCGCTGGAGTTCTGCTTTGGGGTCAATCCCAGCCAAGCCCCAAACTGCGCCCCGTTCTTGAACTGCTTGAAGTCGCCTACCGTGGCGATGACTGCCGACGCTGTCACGGGACCCACCCCCAGAAGTTGCGTGGCCGCTTTAGCATGCTCGTCTTGCTTGATATGGGCCGCAATGCGTTGGTCACACCACGCGATATGGGCGTCAATCTCGTCCCACTGCGATTGCGCCCGCTCAATCACCAGGCGAGCGATGCCAGGGAGCTCATTGCTGGCGTCTTCGATGGCGGCGCTCAAGTTCCCACGCAGCGCGTCAGGGCTTTGGGCAAACACCAGGCCAAACTCGGCCAATAAGCCACGAATGCGGTTGATGCAGGCGGTGCGCTCAGATTTCAAACCTTCACGCAAGCGGTGCACACACAGCATGCCCTGCTGAGAGAGCGTCTTGATGGCCACAAATCGCATCGTGGGGCGCGAGGCGGCCTCGCATATCGCTGCGGCGTCGTTGGCGTCGTTCTTGCCGCCTTTGCCCTGTAGACGGTAAGGGCTCACCAGATGGGCGGCAATGATGCGTGCATCAAACCTCAACGCAACCAGTTTGCGTGCCCAGTGGTGGGCGCTGGCGCAAGCTTCCATGGCAATCAGGCAGTGTGCTGGCAACAGCGCACACCACTGCATGAACTTGTCTCGCTGCAAGGCTTTGTTGGTGACCAGTTTTCCACCCGCATCGACGGCGTGAACCTGGATGACGTTCTTTGCCAAATCAACGCCAACTCGTGTAATCTCGCTCATGGGACTTCTCCTTCAAAAAAGGTTTCAGATTGACTTCCAAACCCAATCTTGGCACTTGATGCCGCTACCTGGAAGTGGGAAGTCCCTTCGTATTCGCAGATACTGCGCAAGCAGCTATCAAAGAGATAGCAATTTCTGGAGTGCGGCATGGAGTGTTGCGTCCTGTTTTGCAAAACAAAACCGCACCACATGCTGGTCGAAGCGGTTGCCATAAAAAGCGGACAGGGGAATGGCCGCCACGCCCACCTCGGCGGTCAGCCATTGGCAAAACTCGGACTCACCCAGGTCACTCACCTCCGAAATATCCACGCATTGAAAATAGCTGCCTTCGCTGGGCAACAGTTTGAACCTGGTTTGCTTGAGCCCTTCGCGGAACAGGTCGCGCTTGCGCTGGTAAAACGTTGGCAAATCCAGGTAGGGCCTGGGGTCGGCCATGTAATTCGCCAAACCGTATTGCACCGGGGTGTTGACGCTGAACACATTGAACTGGTGGACCTTGCGAAATTCAGCGGTCATCGCAGCCGGTGCCGCCACGTAGCCCACCTTCCAGCCGGTCACATGGTAGGTTTTTCCAAAACTGGAGATGATGAAGGCCCGCGCCGCCAAACCAGGAAAACGGGCTGCGCTTTCGTGCTGGGCGCCATCAAATACCATGTGTTCATACACTTCGTCACTGATGAGCAGGATGTCGGTTGGGGTCAGCAGGTCTTGCAGTGCCAGCATGTCCGCGCGTGACCAGATGGTGGCGCTGGGGTTGTGTGGCGAGTTGATCAGAATGGCGCGGGTTCTGGGGGTGATGGCCGCGGCGATTTTGCCAAAGTCCGGGCGGAAGGTGCCGGGTGTAAGGGGCACACGCACCACTACGCCGCCCGCCAGCTCGATATTGGGCACATAGCTGTCGTAGCAGGGCTCCAGCACGATCACTTCATCACCGGGGTGCACCACCGCCAAAATGGCCGTGATGATGGCCTGGGTTGCCCCGGCTGTGATGGTGATTTCGTCGGTAGCCCTGTAGTGGCGGGCGTGAAGCGCTTCTATTTTTGTAGCGATAGCTTCGCGCAGCGCAGGAATGCCGGGCATGGGCGGGTACTGGTTGTGCCCGGCCTGCATGGCCTGCGTCACATGGTTGACCAGGGCGGGGTCGCAGGCAAAGTCCGGAAATCCCTGGCCCAGATTGACGGCCTGGTGTTGTGTGGCCAAGGCCGACATGACGGAAAAGACCGTGGTGCCGACAGCGGGTAGGCGGCTTGTCAGAGGGGGAGTGGGGTTCATGGCTTAATCAGTTGGCGACAGAGCTTGTCTGCTGCGCAGTCTGCGGTCTGTCCCGCAAGGTTTCACAACTCATAGTCATTGACATGGCCCTCCATGGCCCGGGTAATGAGGTTACGGGTCAGGCGGTCGCTGAGCAATTCGGCAAAGGTGTAAACAAAATTGCGCAGGTAGGCACTGCGTTTAAAGGCGACACGGGCCACGTTGTGGCCAAACAATTGGCCGCCAGGGCGCACCACCAAACCGCCTTTGCCGCCGTTCTTCTCGCAGTCTTCCTGCACGTCGCGCACGGCCATTTCTGCGGCAATGCCTACGCCCAGGCCCAAGCGCACATAGGTCTTGATCACGTCTGAATCAATGGCTTCCAATGCAATGCGGGGTTCGAGCTTGCGGGTGGCGAAGGCGGCGTCAATCTTGGTGCGGCCGGTAAATGATGGGTGGTAGGTAATCAAGGGTTCCAGCGCCACGTCTTCCAGCGTGATACGTTCCTTGTGCGCCAGGGGATGGTCGGCTGGCAACACCAGCATGTGCTGCCATTCGTAACAGGGGAGGGTGACCAGTTCGGAGTAAGCGGCCAGCGACTCGGTGGCAATGCCAATTTCCGCCACTTCGTCGATCAGCATGCGCGCCACCTGGTCTGGCGCACCCTGGTGCAGGCTGATGTTGACCTTGGGGTAGGCCGTGCGCAAGGCGGCAACTTTTTCAGGCAGCACGTAACGGGCTTGGGTGTGGGTCGTGGCGATGGACAAGGTGCCGCTGTCTTGTGCACTGTATTGCTCGCCAATGCGTTTGAGGTTGCCGACCTCGCGCATGATGATTTCAATGCTTTTCAGGACCTGCTGCCCTGGTTCGGTAATGCGTTTGAGGCGTTTGCCATGGCGGGCAAAAATATCCACCCCCAACTCTTCTTCCAGCTCAATGATGGCTTTGGACACCCCGGGCTGGGAGGTGTGCAGGGCCTTGGCCGCCTCGGTGAGGTTGAGGTTGCGTCGGGCGGCCTCCTGGACAAAGCGAAACTGGTGTAAGTTCATATCAAATTTAAGCTAAAGATGATATTTATTATCTCGCAACAATCTATAGCTACGACCCGTCCAGGGCTATTTGGGCCAACAATTGAACAAGGCGGGGATCTTCACCCACTGCGGGTTGGAGTGTGAACTCGACGTTAGGATGCTGTGCGCGCAATGCGTCGACCAGCGTTGGGAGGTCTTCGCGGGCATGTCTTCCCACTCCGAGAAATAGGGGCACGATGGTGATGGCCCGCACACCGTGCCCAAGCAAGATTTGGGTCGCAGCGGCCAAATCTGGCGCGCATAGCTCCAGATAAGCACATACCACGGGGACCTCACAGGAGAGGGCCGCCATCTGAGCGGCAACGGCTTCCACCGGTTTGTTCCAAAGCGGATCGCGCGATCCATGGGCGAACAGAACAACGCCTTTTGTTTGGGAAGAATGGGTCATCGTCGTAGGACCAGCCAGGCAAAGGCGGTGAGCGATACAAAAGAATAAATCAAGCCGGGTAGGGCAGCCGTGAGCCAAGGCTGCCAACCCTGCAGATTGCCCAGGTCACCTAGCACATTGTTGAGCAGCACAAAGCTGATGCCTGCCATGACGCCGCCAAACACATAGGTGGCGATGCTGCCAGACCGGAAGTGGAAGTAGGCGAAGGGCAGTGCCAGCACCACCATCACCAGGCAGCTCATAGGGTAAAACACTTTTTTCCAAAATTGGATTTCGTATTTTTGTGCGGCTTGGCCGTTCGCCTGCAAATGGCGCGTGTACTGGAACAGGTCGATCGTTCCCATGCGCTCGGGCCGCAACACCGCCGCCGCCACCATTTCGGCACTGATCTGCGTTGGCCAGCGAACGCTGTCGATTTGCGCGCGATCAACACGGGAGGCTGGGGCATCGGCGCCAGAGAATTCGGTGCGGTCCACCTTATTGAGACGCCAGGAATCGTCGGTGCTGAATTCCGCAGCCTGCGCACGGGTCATGGACACCATATACCCCTGGTTGTCAAACTCAAAAATACGAACATCTTTCATGCCGTCGCCAGGAGTTAGCGCGCCTACATTCACCGCGTAGTGGCCATACGCTTGCTTCTCTTTGAGCCATGCACCGGTTTTTCCTACCGTGATATTTCCCCGGAACCGCGCTTTCAGCATTTGGCCTGTTTTGTCTGCCAAGGGCGCCACATAGTCCCCCACGGCAAAGGTGAAAATGGCAAAAACCATGCCCAGCGCGGAAAGTGTCTGCAAGGCCCGCCAAGGTCCGAGTCCGCTGGTGCGCAGGATCGTGAACTCGGAGCTTTGCGCCAAACGCGCCATCACAAAGATGGTGCCAATCAATACCGTGATGGGAAGCAGCTCGTACAGGTGGCTGGGGACCATCAGGGCCACATAGATCAGTGCCTGTGGAATTTGGTAACCCACCGCGCTGTGCCTCCCCACCGATTGCAACTCTTCTACAAAATCAAAAAAATAAAACAAGGCGATAAACCCCAGGGTGACCAGCGTCACCGACAGCAGCACTTCTCCATAAAAAAGGCGTCGTACAGTTTTCATGGGCGTGGGCCTCGAAGCGTCCAGTTGTAATGGCGTTTGACCAACCAGAGCAGGCCTAAGGCCAAAGCACCCCCGTGTAGGGATAGCAAAAATATGCCCCAATTCACCTGCCCGGCTTCAATCCAGCTTTTGCCCAGTACCAGCAAATTGAAGTAAACAATGAAGGCCAAGAAAGCAACCCCCAGATTGCCGGTGCGCCCTACGCGGGGATTGACGCCCGCAGCGGCCAGCCCAATGACCACAAAATTAAATGCAGCCAAAATGAGTCCGGCACGCCAGGAGAGTTCTGCCAAATGCCGAGGAATGGGTGTTTTCAATAAGGCCAAGGTGCTCATGGAGGCCGAAGGTTCGTAGCTGCGTTGGGACTGGTCATCGGCCCCCACCCTGGCGCCGTAGCGTTCAAATACGCTGACCGTCAGGTCAGATTTTTCTGTTGTTTTTTCCAGCCGCTGTCCGTTTTCCAGCACCAAAAACTTATCTGCACCAATGACCTCAATTTTGCCGCTGCGCGCAGAGGTGACGGTTTCTTTGCCTTGTTCGTTGGTGGCGATGAATACATTTTTTCCAACCATCTTGCCGCCCGCATCTTTTTCTATGAAAAAAACGCGATCACCATTGGCGGACTCCTGAAATTGGCCGGGTTCAATACGCGCGATATCGCCTCTTTTTTCGTATTTGTCGCGCAAATCTTCAATTCGTCCAAATGCCCACGGAAGAATAAAGAAAGCCAGCGCCAGAACGACCAAGAGGATGGGCCAGGCAAACCGAAACAGCGGTTTGAGCAAAGAAGCCAGCCCATGGCCGCTGCCAAACCAAATCACCATTTCGCTGTCGCGGAACATGCGCGTCAATACACTGAGCACCGCAATGAACAAACTCATGGACAAAATAGTGGGAAGGTCGGAGAGCACGGTGTAGCCCATGATCAGCAGCACATCGGACGGGTCAAACGTCCCGCGTGATGCCTCACCCAGTGTGCGGATCAGGGTCATTGTCATCACCACAGTCACCAGCACCACCAGTGTGGCACCAAAACTGCGTGCGAGTTCCTTGCGGATGGAGGAATGGAATAACATTGGATGGATATTTCCAGGGCAACTCGCCGCCTACGCCGAGGTGAGCAAACACTGCCTTGAACTAATTAGAGAACCCGAATTATGAACTTTGAACTCAAACCGATGGGCCTTGTGGGGGCCGCCAACGAAAAATGCGATGCATTGCTGGTGTTGGTGTCCCAAACTTTCAAGGCTGGCAAAGATGATTTGTCCATTTTGGTCGCGCAGGCCCTCAAGTCTGCGGATTTTGAAGCCAAGCCCGGCAAATTGCTGTTTTTGTACCGCCCCTTGCAAGCCAATGCCACGCGGGTGGTGCTGGTGGGGATAGGGGAGGGCACAGCCAAGCAAGTGCGTACTGCGGTGTCGGCTGCGGTTGGGGGGGCTAAATCCAGCCATCTCAAGAAGTTGCTGCTGTGTTTTGCTAGCCCTGCGGATGAAGGCGCAGTCCGGGCGGCCGTGCTGGCGGTGGCGGATGCAACCTACACCTACACATCGACCAAATCCAAGCCCGAGGGGCGATCTGTGCAAAAAGTGGTGATCGCCACCACCAATGCGTCTGAGGTGCAAACCTCTTTTGACCGTGCCGCAGCGATTGTGTTAGGCATGGAGTTGGCAAAAGAGTGGGCCAATCGGCCAGCCAACCATGCAACCCCCACCTTGTTGGCCCAGGCCGCCGAAAAATTGGCGGAATTTCCCAAGATAAGTTGTGAAGTTCTGGGTCCCAAAGAGGTCGCCAAGCTGGGGATGGGGGCATTTATGGCGGTGGCACAAGGTTCGGACCAGCCTCTGCAGTTTGTGGTGCTGCGCTACAACGGTGCCTTGAAGGCCAAGCCGCCAACGGTGTTGGTCGGTAAGGGCATTACCTTTGACAGTGGCGGCATTTCGATCAAACCGGCTGCTGAAATGGACGAAATGAAGTTTGATATGTCCGGCGCCGCCAGTGTTTTGGGCGTTTTTCGCAGTTTGGCAGAACTCAAACCCGCCATCAATGTGGTGGGCCTGATTCCCGCCTGCGAAAACCTGATCAATGGCCGGGCGGTCAAACCAGGTGATGTGGTGACCAGCATGGGGGGGCAGACCATTGAAATCCTCAATACTGACGCCGAAGGCCGCCTGGTACTGTGTGACGCATTGACCTATGCGGAACGGTTCAAACCCGCAGCCGTGGTGGATATTGCAACGCTTACTGGGGCCTGTGTAGTGGCTTTGGGCGGTGTACGCAGCGGTCTGTTTGCGTCGCAAGATGCGTTGGGCGATGCATTGATGGCAGCAGGCAATACGTCGCAAGACCTGTGCTGGCGCATGCCATTGGACGATGAGTACGCCGAAGGACTCAAGACGGGTTTTGCCGATGTGGCCAATGTCGCGGGCCGGGCGGGGGGCGCCATTTCCGCCGCCAAATTCTTGCAGCGGTTTACCGAGAAATTTTCTTGGGCCCATCTGGACATTGCGGGAACCGCCTGGAAGAGTGGCGCCGCCAAGGGGGCAACCGGCCGCCCTGTGGGGCTGCTGGTGGAGTACCTGTTGGCGCAGGCTAGCACCAAGTGACGGACGTTGCATTCCACTTTGGCGCACCCAATAAACTGAACTACGCCTGCCGGTTACTGCGCAAGGCGGTGGGCAGCGGCGCCAAGGTCTTGGTGGTGGCTGACGCTGCGGTGCTGCACCGACTGGACTCCGATTTGTGGGCCACATCCCCCACGGATTTTGTGGCGCATTGTTGGAATACAGCGGACATATTGATGCAACAACGAAGCCCTGTGGTGCTGGCCAACCAAGTCGTCCAAGTGCCTGTACAACCCAATGTGTTGGTGAACTTGGCAGATGAGATGCCCGACGGATTTGAAAAATTTGAACGTGTGATCGAAGTGGTAGGAACCGACGGTGCAGACCGTGAATTGGCGCGTGTTCGCTGGCGTCAGTACGCCGAACGGGGATACAAGATTCTTCGGCACGATTTGACGTTGAGGGGAGCTGGCTAATGTCCCTGCCCAAGAAAACCAAACGCTCCGTTCCTACCTTGACCGAAGTGGTTCATCCGAGTGCACCCCAGCTCGCATTGGCAATAGACCGCGAACTGCTGATCGAAAATTTGCTGCAACGGGTCGCGCCAACGGTGGAGCACCAGCTTCGCGATGTATTGCAACGACAGCTCCAGGAGCAAATGCGTTTGTTGCTCCCGCAACTGCAATTAGAAATGGAATCGTTTGTGCGGCAAACGGTTGCACAGGCCCTGGCAGAAAAGAACCCATTCGACACCTGATCCGTGTTCTCCTGTGGGGGCAAATAAATCGAATGCCTTGGTAGCTTCCCTATGTGGGCGCGCGCCAAACTGCGGTATCGTGAGAGCTGTGGAGTAAATTAATTCACGCTCATTTTCTGTTTGTTTAAATTTTGGAGTTTCTATGCAATTTACGGTGAAAAGTACTTTGACAGTATTGGCCGCAGCAACTTTGCTGGTGGCGTGCGGAAAAAAAGAAGAAGCCGCTCCCGCAGCTGCACCTGCAGCCGCTCCTGCCGCAACGGCAGCAGTTGTGAAAATCGGCCATGTGGGCCCAACCAGTGGAGCGATCGCCCATTTGGGCAAAGACAATGAAAACGGCGCGCGTTTGGCCATTGAAGAACTCAATGCGGCTGGCGTCATGATCGACGGCAAGAAGGTGACATTGGAGTTGATGGCCGAAGATGATGCGGCCGATCCAAAACAAGGCACTGCAGTGGCACAAAAGCTGGTGGATGCCAAAGTCGCCGGTGTGATTGGTCACCTGAATTCAGGCACGACCATCCCGGCTTCCAAGTTGTACAGCGATGCCGGTATTCCCCAGGTTTCTCCTTCCGCTACCAACCCCAAATACACACGTCAGGGCTTTAAAACGGCCTTCCGTTTGGTGGCTGATGACACCCAACTGGGCGGCACCTTGGGCAAGTACGCGGTGGGCACCTTGAAGGGTAAATCCATTGCGGTGATTGATGACCGTACTGCCTACGGCCAAGGTGTTGCGGAAGAGTTTGCCAAGGCGGTGGAAGCTGCTGGCGGCAAAGTGGTGGCCAAAGAGTTCACCACCGACAAAGCGACCGACTTCAATTCCATTCTGACCACGATCAAGGGCAAGAAGCCTGATGTTGTGTTCTTCGGTGGTATGGATGCCGTGGCCGGTCCTATGCTCAAGCAAATGAAATCCTTGGGCATCAAGGCCAAGTTCATGGGCGGCGACGGCATTTGCTCCACGGAGCTGGTCAAGCTTGGCGGCGACTCCATTGCCGACGACCAGGTTTTCTGTGCAGAAGCAGGTGGCGTGGAAGGTGAAGCCAAAGCCGGTATGGAAGAGTTCAAGACCAAATTCAAAGCCAAGTTCAACGCGGATGTGCAAGTGTATGCACCGTATGTGTACGACGGCGTGAAGGTCATGGTGGCTGCCATGGTGAAGGCCAACTCGTCTGATCCAGCCAAGTACCTGCCTGTGCTGGCTGCCACCACCGATTACAAGGGTGTGACAGGCCCCATTTCGTTTGACGAAAAGGGTGACATCAAGAATGGTGCGTTGACACTGAAGACCGTTCGTGCTGGCAAGCTCGAAACATTGGCTGTGATTCGCTAATTGAAGCGCATTGCCCGCCATTCAATGAATGGCGGCATCAAAAGCACCCGCTAGGGTGCTTTTTTTTGTTATGTGTGGTGGTAAGAGTAAAAAAATGAACCAATCGCAGGGTAGAATCGTAGGCTCTGGAGCGGTGGATGAGCGGTTTAAGTCACACGCCTGGAAAGCGTGCGTGGGGTAAAACCCACCGCGGGTTCGAATCCCGCCTGCTCCGCCAGAAAGTAAAAACCCCGCAATGCCACAAGCATTGCGGGGTTTTTTATTGCTGAGATTTATTTCGTGGTCTGCGCCATTTTCATGGCCGAGGCGATGAACGCAGAAACCTCGCCCATATTGCTTGGAATGATCAGAGTCGTGGTTGCGTCCGCAGCCAGCCGGCCATAGGCTTCCACCGCTTTCTCTGCCACTTTGAGTTGCACGGCCTGTTCACCGCCGGGCTGCCGAATCGCCGCAGCGACGAGTTCAATGGCGTGTGCATTGGCCTGCGCCACGGCGGTAATGGAGGCAGCTTCACCCTGCGCCCTGTTGATGGCAGCCTGCTTTTCGCCTTCCGAGCGGGCGATAAATGCCTCGCGTTCACCGGTGGCGATATTGATCTGCTCTTGACGGCGGCCTTCCGACGCGGCAATCAAGGCCCGTTTTTCACGTTCAGCGGTAATCTGGGCCTGCATGGCATGCAAGATTTCCTTCGGCGGAGTCAGATCCTTGATTTCGTAGCGCAAGACTTTCACGCCCCAGTTCAGCGCTGCTTCATCAATGGCGGCAACGACTTGGGCGTTGATGATGTCCCGCTCTTCAAAGGTTTTGTCCAGTTCGAGTTTGCCAATAACGGAGCGCAACGAGGTTTGGGCCAACTGCGAGATTGCGACGATGTAGTTGGACGAACCGTAACTCGCACGCATGGCGTCGGTCACCTGAAAATACAGAATGCCATCCACCTGCAGTTGTGTGTTGTCCCGGGTGATGCACACCTGGCTGGCGATGTCCAAGGGGATTTCCTTGAGCACATGTTTGTAGGCCACCTTGTCGACAAAAGGCACCAGGATGTTCAAGCCCGGAGTCAGCGTGCCATGGTATTTGCCCAGCCTTTCAATCACCCAGGCGTGTTGCTGTGGGACGACTTTGATGGATCGGGTCACAAATATGACGGCAATGACCAGAAGAATAAATGCTATTTCCATAGGTTTTCCTTTTAAGCTTTATCGACTAAAAGACGGGTTCCCACCATTTCTGCTACTCGGTGGGTCCCTGCGGTGGGAGAAATTCCGGGACGGTGAATCGCGGTCCAATGGGCCCCGCGGTATTGCACGCTGGCGGTTCCATCCGGGTTCCATGCACTAATTTGCACGGATTCGCCAATGTCCATGTTGACATTTGGGTTGGATTGGGCTGGTGGTTCGGGGCGACTGGCTTGGCGTTTCAGATGCCACGCCACCACTGCACCACCACCGACAGCGGCGGCGACCACCAATTGGACGATTTGACTGGCACCCATATGCGCCGCTACTGCCGCCGCCGCCATGCCAATGGCCAGCATCAGTAGGTAGAAAGTACCGGTCAAAAGCTCTACCGCAACGGTGCCACCCGCCAGCAGCCACCAGATGGTTGGTTCGGCCATAGATCCCTCAGTGTGTTGACAACGCCACATTGTGGGTCAAAAGCTGTGCAGCACCACATGTTGGACACAATTAGTCCTTACACTTCGCGCCTGTTTTCCCGTTTTTTTGCCTCTTGCTGGAGTTATTCGATGAAGTTTCGTTTTCCCATCATCATCATTGACGAAGATTTTCGTTCTGAAAATACCTCAGGATTGGGGATTCGTGCGCTGGCGCAGGCCATTGAGTCAGAGGGGTTTGAGGTTCTGGGTGTGACCAGCTACGGCGATTTGAGCCAGTTTGCACAGCAACAAAGCCGGGCCAGCGCCTTCATTTTGTCGATTGACGACGAAGAATTCACCCCCGGGCCCGATTTGGACCCCGCTGTGCTGAACCTGCGCCATTTCATTGAAGAGGTGCGGCGCAAGAACTTGGATGTGCCCATCTATGTGTACGGCGAAACCAAAACCTCGCGCCATATCCCCAACGACATCCTGCGCGAATTGCATGGCTTCATCCATATGTTCGAGGACACGCCGGAGTTCGTCGCGCGTCACATCATCCGCGAGGCCAAGAGCTACCTGGAAGGCGTGCAACCCCCATTCTTCAAGGCCTTGCTGGACTACGCGGAAGATGGTTCCTACTCCTGGCATTGCCCGGGCCATTCGGGTGGCGTGGCGTTTTTGAAGAGCCCGGTGGGGCAAATGTTCCACCAGTTTTTTGGTGAAAACATGCTGCGCGCCGACGTGTGCAATGCGGTCGAGGAATTGGGCCAGCTGTTGGACCACACGGGTCCGGTGGCAGCCAGCGAGCGCAATGCCGCCCGTATCTTCAATGCCGACCATTGCTTTTTCGTGACCAACGGCACCAGCACCAGCAACAAAATGGTGTGGCACCACACCGTGGCGCCCAACGACGTGGTCGTGGTGGACCGCAATTGCCATGTGTCCAATTTGCACGCCATCATCATGACCGGGGCGATCCCTGTGTTCTTGAAGCCCACGCGCAACCACTTTGGCATCATCGGCCCCATCCCTAAGAGCGAGTTTGAGCAGGCCTCCATCAAGGCCAAAATCCAGGCCAATCCCCTGATTCAGCAGCACCTGAAAGGGGTGGATGTCAATAGCATCAAGCCCCGAGTATTGACACTGACGCAGTCCACCTACGACGGTGTGTTGTACAACACCGAAACCGTCAAAGGCATGCTGGACGGCTATGTGGAGAACATCCACTTTGACGAAGCCTGGTTGCCCCATGCGGCATTTCACCCGTTTTATGGCACCTACCATGCCATGGGCAAAAACCGGGCGCGTCCCAAACACGCCATGGTGTACGCCACGCAGTCCATCCACAAGCTGTTGGCGGGTATCAGCCAGGCCAGCCACGTGCTGGTACAGGATTCACAAACCGTCAAGCTGGACAAACACTTGTTCAATGAAGCGTATTTGATGCACACCAGTACCTCCCCGCAGTACAGCATCATTGCCAGTTGCGACGTGGCGGCTGCCATGATGGAGCCCCCCGGTGGTACCGCTTTGGTCGAAGAAAGCATTGCCGAAGCGCTGGACTTCCGCCGCGCCATGCGCAAGGTCGATGAGGAATACGGCGCCGACTGGTGGTTCAAGGTTTGGGGACCGGACAAACTGGTGGACGAGGGCATTGGCCGCGCCGATGACTGGATCATCAAGGGCGAATCGGCCAAAGCCAAGGCTGGTGTCAACTGGCACGGCTTTGGCAAGATGGCGACCGGTTTCAACATGCTGGACCCGATCAAATCAACCATCGTGACACCGGGCATGGACCTGAACGGCAAGTTCGCCAAGACCGGTATTCCCGCCAGCATCGTCACCAAATTCCTGGCCGAACACGGGGTGGTGGTGGAGAAAACCGGCTTGTACAGCTTCTTCATCATGTTCACCATCGGCATCACCAAGGGCCGCTGGAACAGCATGCTGACGGCCTTGCAGCAGTTCAAGGACGACTATGCCAAGAACCAGCCCATGTGGCGCATCCTGCCCGAGTTCTGCCAAAAACATCCCAAGTACGAAAAAATGGGATTGGCGGATCTGTGCCAGCACGTGCACCAGCTCTACGCCAAGTACGACATCGCCCGGCTGACCACCGATATGTACCTGAGCGACCTGGTGCCGGCCATGAAGCCCAGCGATGCATATGCCCATATTGCGCTGCGCAAAACCGAACGGGTCGAGATTGACCACCTGGAAGGCCGCGTGACGGTGGGCTTGGTCACACCGTACCCACCCGGTATTCCCTTGCTGATTCCGGGCGAGGTCTTCAACCGCAAAATTGTGGATTACCTCAAGTTCTCACGCGAATTCAATACCCAGTGCCCGGGTTTTGAGACGGACATTCACGGCTTGGTGGAAGAGGTGGGGCCGGACGGCCAGATGCACTACTACGCAGATTGCGTCAAGACCTGATACACCGTATCAAGACCTGAGCAATTGCTATTGATTTAATAGCTGCTTGCGCCCGTTCTACGGGGGCTAGCAGCTATTTTTACTTACAACTTCAGGCGTTGGGCGCTTCGACGACGGCCACGGCTGTCTGGCTGACGCCACAGTCCACATAAGAAATCTGCCCGGTCATGCCCGAGGCCAGATCGCTCAACAGGAAGGCCGCGACATTGCCCACCTCGTCAATGGTCACATTGCGCCGCAGGGGGGACGCATTGGCAGAAATGGCCAGCAAGCGGCCAAAATCCTTGATGCCACTGGCGGCCAGTGTTTTGATCGCACCTGCGCTCAGTCCGTTGACGCGCATGCCGCGCGGGCCGATGGCGTCCGCCAGGTAGCGCACGGAGGACTCCAGCGAGGCCTTGGCCAAGCCCATGGTGTTGTAGCTGGGCACCACGCGCACGCCACCCAGGTAGGTCAGCGTCAGCAAGGACGCGTTCTCATTGAGGTAGGGCAGGGCGGCCTTGGCCATTGCGGGAAAGCTGTAGGCGCTGATGTCGTGGGCGATGCGGAAATTTTCGCGGGTCAGGCCGTCCAGAAAATTACCCGCAATGGCTTCGCGGGGCGCGTAGCCGATGCTGTGCACAAAGCCGTCAAACTTGGGCCAGTGCACGGCCAGATCGGTGAACAGTTTCTCGATTTGCGCGTCATCACCCACATCACAATCAAAAATCAGCTTGGAATCAAAATCAGCGGCGAATTCGGTGATACGGTCCTTAAAGCGTTCCCCCACATAGCTGAATGCCAGTTCGGCGCCCTGCGCATGGCAGGATTTGGCGATGCCATATGCAATGGAGCGGTTCGACAACACACCCGTGATCAACAACTTCTTGCCAGTTAAAAAGCCCATATCGTCCTCTCAAAAATGCTTCGACTAAGGCAGAATTGTCGCATGCACTACCTCTTTGTCTTCTTGCTGTCCTTGTTCGCTGGATCGGGCTGGGCTGCGCATGGGTACGCGCTGTGGGGCGACATGAAGTATTCCCCGGGTTTTACGCAGTTCAGCTACGTGAACGCCAACGCGCCCAAGGGGGGCGAGTTGCGGCTGGTCAGCAATACCAGGGTGTCCACCTTTGACAAATACAACCCCTTCACCATTAAAGGTTCGGCTCCGGCTTATCTGAGTAATTTGATGTTCGACACCCTTTTGGTCGGGGCCTTGGACGAAACCGCTGCAGGCTACGGGTTGCTGGCCGAGGACGTTGCGGTGGCTGGTGATGGGCTGAGTGCGACCTTCAGGATGCGACCCCAGGCCCGTTTCCACAATGGCGATCCGGTGCTGGCCCGGGATGTGAAGCACAGCTTTGACACCTTGACAGGGCCATTTGCCTCGCCGGGTTACCGCAGTGCATTCGAGGAAGTGGCCGCTGCGGAGGTGGTGGATGCATTGACGGTACGCTTCCGTTTCAAGCGCCCGAACCGTGAATTGCCCTTGACCGTAGGAGGCCTGCCGGTGTTCAGCCACCGTTGGGGCGTGGACAAGGGGGTGACCAAGCCGTTTGACCAGATCGTGATGGACATTCCCATTGGCAGCGGGCCGTACAAAATTGGCCCGGTCAATTTTGGCAAGGACATCACCTATGTGCGCGATGCTGCCTACTGGGCCCAAAACCTCAATGTGCGGCGCGGGACTGCCAACTTTGACCGCATCACCGTCAAGATCTACAAAGACAACACCGCCCGGCTTGAAGCGCTCAAGGCGGGGGAGTTTGATTTGATGCGTGTCTTCGTGGCAAGGGACTGGGCGCGTCAGATGGTCGGTAAGAAATTTGACTCCGGTGAACTAGTTAAAGGCGAGTTCCAACATCGCTTGCCCACCGGCTTCCAGAGTTATGTGCTCAATACCCGGCGCCCCAAGCTCCAGGACGTGCGGGTGCGCCAGGCGCTGGGCTTGGCACTGGACTTTGAATGGATGAACCGGCAAATGTTTTACGACGCCTACCAGCGGGTGCAGGGCCTGTTTGGCAATACCGATTGCCAAGCCAGTGGCCTACCCAGTGCGCAGGAGCTGGCCTTGCTGGAGCCTTGGTCAAAACAAGTTCCTGCGGCGGTGTTTGGCCCGGTGGCGGTGTCACCGCGCACCGATGGCGACAGCAGTTTGCGCGAGAACCTGCGCCAGGCGCAGGCATTGTTGAAAGAAGCGGGTTGGACCTACCGTGACGGCGCTTCGCGCAATGCGGCGAACGAGGTGCTGGAACTGGAGTATTTGGACAGCAACGAAGCCGGCGCCCGGGTCGTCACGCCCTGGGCGCGCAATCTGGAGAAAATCGGGGTCAAGCTGGTTTTCAGGCCGGTGGACTTTGCGCTATACCAACAGCGCCTGCAAAAATTTGAATTTGACATCACCTCCCTGGCCTACCAGGGCACGCACAACCCGGGGCAGGAGTTTGCAGACCTGTTTGGCAGCAAG
>Ga0209343_10001619_pt1 | contig 30121 bp, 26 predicted proteins | sample RifCSPlowO2_02_FD_184026 | JGI IMG/M metagenome (GOLD analysis project Ga0209343, IMG submission 184026) | Groundwater microbial communities from Rifle, Colorado - Rifle CSP2_plank lowO2_0.2 (SPAdes) (version 2) | ecosystem: Environmental > Aquatic > Deep subsurface > Groundwater | place... | reverse complement strand
AAGCCCGTGCGCGTCATCGTGCAGGACAACCAGGCCGAGCCGTCCAAGGCGGCCGCCGACGCGAAGAAACTCCTTTCGCAGGACAAGATCCTGATGCTGATCAACACCAGCCTGTCCTCCACCTACGCGCCCATGGTCGGCGAGGCCAGGCGCGCCAACGTGCCGCTCTACTACGCCGGCGCCGTATGCCCGAAGGATACCTATCCTCCGGCCGATCCGGTGCAGTTCTGCTCCACGGCATTCGGCGCGAATCTCGACAGCCAGGCCGCGCTCGCCTTCGTCAAGGGATCCGCGAAGGAGCCGGTTCGGATCGGCTTTGCCGCCATGGCGATCCCGATCGCGCGCGCCGAAATCGAGTACGCGGAAGGCCTGTCGAAAACGCTCGGCATGGCCCCGGTGGGAAAACAGATCACCCCGCCGCCCACCCCCGACTACACGCCCTTCGCGACCAAGCTGAAGGAAGCGAACCCCAACTGGGTCTGGTCGTGGTCGCCCTGGGTATCGCAGGTGCGCACCTTCGAGGCGCTGCGGCGCCTGGGCTGGAACGGACGCTACATCACCTGGGCACACCTGAACGCCGAGGAGGATCTGGCGCGCGTCAAGGACGGCGATTTTTACGTCATCGGCACGAACGCGCTGTTTCAGGACGATTTGCCCATGCACGCGGAGATCCGCGCTGTCACGCATCGCGCGAACCTCAAGTACCCTGCCACTTATCTCACCGAGGGCTTCATCGCCGGCCTGGTAGTCGAAAGCGTGCTCAAGAATGCGGGCTGGCCGGCGACACCCGCCAAGGTGCTCGCCGCGATGAACACGCTCAAGGTGGATCTCAAAGGCCTGCGCGGCGGTCCGCTGGAATGGACCAAGGACAATCATTTCCGCACCAGACAGTACTACCGCGTCTGGCGCTGGGACACGGCAAGACAGGCGATCGCGCGGGTGCAGGACTGGCAGGCAATCGAGGTGAAACGGCAGTAGGCTTATTACTCAGGTATCGACACTGTTGGCGCGATTCTTGGTTTGTATACGTCTCCCGATCTTGCGAAGTTGCAACTTCGCAAAATCGCGAGATCATAAAAGGCAAAACGAGCCAAACCGTTTGATCCCCGCTTAGCATGAAGCCGCCCTTTCACGTCGAGCACATCGGCAGCTTCCTGCGGCCGCCGCGCCTGCTGGAGGCGGCGCGCGCCTACAAGGCAGGGACCCTGGATGATGCAGGACTGCACGCCGTGCAGGACGAATGCATCCGCGAGATCGTCGCGTTCCAGGAATCGCTCGGGCTGCCGACCATAACCGACGGCGAGTTCCGCCGGCGCAGCTGGTCGGCGGGATTCATCGACGCGATCGAAGGCTTCGGCCTTCGCGACGGCACGCTCGGATTTCGCAATGCGTCGCAGGTCATGGGCGTCGCGGCATCGCCTTATGCGAACGGGCGGCTTCGGCGCAAGCACCGCATCGTCGCCGACGATTTCCGCTTCCTGAAGTCGCTCGTGCGGCAAGGGATTCCCAAGGTGACGATCGCATCGCCCCCGGTGATGCATTTCTTTCTCGGACCCAGGGCGTTCGAGGCCAGCGTCTATCGCGACCGCGACGCTTTCCTGGACGCCCTGGCGGGCATCTATCGCGACGAAATCAGGGACCTTGCCGCGGAAGGCTGCACCTATCTGCAACTCGATGAGACCGCGTTGCCCTGCAATTGCGACGCCCACGTCCGCGGCGACGTCGCAGCCCGCGGCGAGAGCGCCGACGAACTGACCGAGCGCTACGCGAGGCTGATCAATGAGGCCATCGCGCGCAAACCCGCCGGCATGACCGTGGCGATTCACCTGTGCCGCGGGAACCTCAAAGGCGCCTGGATGGCCGAAGGTGGCTATGAGCCCATTGCCGATGCGCTTTTCAACCGCGTCAACGTCAGCACTTATTGCCTCGAGTACGACACCCCGCGCGCCGGCGATTTCTCCCCGCTGCGCTTCGTGCCCAAGGAAAAAACCGTAGTCCTGGGACTGGTAAGCACCAAGACCCCGTTGCTCGAGTCCAAGGACACGCTGAAGCGGCGCATCGACGAGGCCGCGAAATACGTTCCCCTGGACCGGCTCGGCCTCAGCCCGCAGTGCGGTTTCTCGAGCGGTGGCGGCGCTGGACAGGTGATCACCCCGGACGATACCCGACGCAAACTCGAACTCGTGCTCGAAGTCGCCCGCGAAGTCTGGGGCAGCGCGTGATCCGCGCCGCCCGCGCAGGCAGGCAGCACGCCGCCAGGGATTGCGACGCATGACGGACTACGCGACCGAGCGCGATGCGCTGCGACGCAAGACCGCGCCGGGCCTGCTCGTCGAGCGCGCGCGCGCGACGCCGGATGTAATTGCCTACCGCTGCAAGCATCTGGGGCTCTACCGCGAGCGGACCTGGCGCGATTACGCCATGCTGGTCGCGCGCTTCGCCCTCGGACTTCAGTCGCTGGGCCTCGGGCGCGGCGAGCGCGTCGCGATCATGGGCGATGCCTGCGAGGAATGGATGATCTGCGACCTGGCGGCGCAGGCGTCCGGTGCGATCACTTACGGCATCTACCCCACTGCATCGGTCTCGGAACTCGAATTCCAGATGCTGGACGGCGGCGCGACGATTTTCATCGCCGAGGACCAGGAATACGTCGACAAGATCCTGTCGCTTGCCGACCGGCTGCCGGACCTCAGATGGATCATCGTCATCGACGACTCGGCGATGTTCGGCTACGACGATCCGAGGCTGAAGCCTTTTGCGGACGTGCTGGACTCTGTCGGGCCCGCGGGTGAGGACCGGATTGCCGCGCTGGAGGGCATGGCGCGTGCACTGGATCCGCGCAGCCCCGCGTTCATCATCTATACCTCGGGCACGACCGGCAATCCCAAGGGCGCTTTGATTGCGCACGGCAAGCATCTCGCGGCGACCCACACGGTGGTGGATCAGTACCCGACGCTCGCGCAGACCCTTCACCGGACGGTCATCTTCCTCCCGCTGTGCCATATTTTCGGTCGCGACGTCGCGATCACGCTGCCGTTGATCTCCCGCCTGGTGCCGCATTTCGGCGAGGAAATAGACGACCTGCCGCAGACGCTGTTCGAAGTGGCGCCGAGCGCGCTTTTCACGGTTCCGCGGTATCTGCAGAAATTCGCCTCGCAGGTGCTGGTGGGCATCGCCAACACTTCGGGGATCAAGCGCGTTGCGTACAACACCGCGATGCCCATCGGGCGCGCCTGCGCCCGCGCCCGTTGGGAAGGCGCCGCGGGACCGGCCACCGCCGCGATGCAGGCGCTGGCACGGTTGCTCGCGTTCCGTCCCCTTCTCAACAAGCTGGGCCTCGACCGGCTCGAACTGCTGCTGTCGGGCGGCGCTTCGGTGCCGCCCGAAACCATGGCGCTATGGCAGGTGTGGGGCGTCAATCTGGTCGAGGCCTACGGCCAGACAGAAACCGCGGGCGCGTTCATCAGCGGCCAGCCGGGCCCCTTTCCCAGACCCGGCAATGTCGGCCCCGCCGTGCGGGGCTGGCAGGTCAAGCTCGGCGACGGCGGTGAAATTCTCGTGCGCAGTGAGGACCTGTTCGAAGGCTACTGGCGCAACCCCGAGGCAACACGTGAAGTGCTCGACGTCGACGGCTGGCTGCACACGGGCGACGTGGGCGAATGGACCGAAGGAAACACGAGCGGCAACCTTAGGATCGTCGATCGCGCACGCGATTTCATCGTCACGGCGGGCGGCAAGACCATCTCGCCGTCCTTCATCGAGAACATCCTTCGCGGGAGCGTCTACGTCGGCGAGGTGGTGGTGTATGGGCACGCGCGCAATTACCTTACGGCGCTGGTCGAGATCGACTACGATACGGTGTCGGACTGGGCGCGGGGCCGCTCGATCGCCTACACGGGATTCACCAGTCTCGCACAGCACCCGGAGGTGGAGCGACTGCTCCAGGGGGAAATCGAACGCGCCAACGGGCAACTCGCGCGGGTCGAGCAGATCAAGCGCTTTCGCATCCTGCCCAAGGCGCTCGACCCCGAGGAGGAAGGCGAGCCGGTGACGCCGACCCGAAAAGTGAAGCGAACGCTCATGTACCAGCGCTTCCAGGCGCTGGTGGATTCGATGTACGACCAGCGCGAGGAGCAGGCAGTTGCAGCCGAGATCGGAGACCTGCTCGCGAACTGATTAATAGAACTGAGGGGGAAACATGATTCGAACGACGAAGATGATGCTGGTTGCGGCGGCCATGGCATTGCCGGCGGCGCCGGCCGCTGCGCAGGATGCCTACGTAGTGGGGCTGTCCGGCGCGCTCACGGGGCCGAACGCGAATGTCTACGCGCCGGTGATCGACGGGCTGAAGCTCTACGCCGACCAGGTGAACGGCAGGGGCGGCGTGAATGGCAAACCCATCCGGCTCTTGATCCAGGACAATCAGGGCGAGCCCTCGAAGGCCGCCGCCGACGTGAAGAGGTTTCTGTCGCAGGACAACGTGCTGGCGGTGATCAACGTAAGTCTGTCGTCGACCTACGCACCGATGGTGGTCGAGACCAGGCGCGCCCGGGTGCCGCTGTTCTATGCGGGTGCGGTATGCCCAAAGGAAGTCTACCCACCTGCCGACGAGTTGCAGTTCTGCTCGACCGCGTTCGCACCCGGCTTCGATTCACAGATGGCGTTTCGGATCATCCGGGAATTGGCGAAGGAGCCGGTGCGCATCGGCTTTGCGGCCATGGCGATCCCGATCGCCCGGGCGGAGATGGACTACGCTGAAGGCTTGGCGAAGTCGCTCGGCATGACACCGGTGGAAAAACAGATCACCCCGCCGCCCACTCCCGACTACACGCCCTTCGCGACGAAACTGAAGGACGCCAATCCCAATTGGGTCTTCTCCTGGTCGCCCTGGCTGTCGCAGGTGAAGACATTCGAAGCATTGCGCCGCATCGGCTGGGCCGGCCGCTATCTCACGATAGCGCACCTTCAGGCCGAGGACGAGCTGGCACGGCTCAAGGACGGCGAGCTTTACGTATTCGGCGCGAATTCGCTGTTCCAGGACGCGCTGCCGGTACACAGGGAGATACGCGATGCCGCGCAGAAGGCGGGGCTCAACACGCCGGTGCCGCAACTGGCCGAGGGGTGGATCGCCGGCATGGTGCTCGAACAGGCGCTCAGGAATGCCGGATGGCCGGCGACGCCGGAGAAGCTCGTCGCTTCGATGAACAATCTCAAGGTCGACCTGAAGGGCCTGCGCGGCGGCCCGATCGAATGGACCAAGACCAATCATTTCCGCGGCACCCAATCCTACCGCGTCTACCGCTGGGATCCTGCCAAGCAGGCAATCGTACGGGTCAAGGACTGGACGTCGTTCGAGGTGAAGTGATCATCCGCACTTCGCTCCCCGCAGACGAGCCCCGCAGCAGTTTTCCGTGCAACTCGCAGTCAACATCGTCGTCCTCGCCTCCATCTACGCGCTGATCAGCTGCGGCTACGTTCTGATCTACCGCGTCTCGCGCGTGCTCTCGCTCGCGCACGGGGAATTGATGATGCTCGGCGCCTACGGCCTGTATGCGACGGCGTCGCTGTTCTCAGGACATCCGTTGCTCGCGATCGGTGTCTCGGCCGCGCTGGCGCTCGCAGTCGGTGGTCTGGTCTACGCGCTGTTGATGCGCCGCATGACCGGCGAAGCAGTGCTCGCCGCAGTGCTGGCGACCATTGCGCTGGGGATATTCCTGCGCGGCGCGATGGCGCTGGTGTGGTCGGCACAGGAGCAGCATCCGCTCGAATTGCTCGGCCTGTCCAATCCGGCGGTGGCAGTGGGTCCCACGGCGAGGATCTCGCTGGTGGCGCTCACGCTGGTTGTGGTGACCGCCGCCGTCTATGTCGGGCTGTTCGCATTCCTGCGCTACACGGTCTGGGGCATCCGCATGCGCGCCGCCGGCCAGAATCCGCTGCTGGCGGCGCAGCGAGGCATCGGCCTGCATGGCATCTACGCGCTCGCCTGGGGACTGGCGACCTTCACGGGCGGGCTGGCGGGCATGCTGATCGCCTGCGACTCGGCGCTGGACCAGACCATGCTCATCATTGGCCTCAAGGCGTTCCCTGCGGCACTCGTGGGCGGGCTGGACAGTCTCGCCGGCGCGATACTCGGGGCGCTGATCGTTGCTGCGGCGGAAGTACTGCTCATCAATTACGTCGATCCGCTGCTCTCCGACGTGGTGCCGTTCTTCGTGCTGCTGGCGATGCTGGTGGTGCGGCCCTGGGGCCTGTTCGGCACCAAAGAGGAGCTGGATCGAGTATGAGCCAGCCACGTTCGAGCGGCTATTTCCGCACCAGCTACGCAGGCGACATCGTCCTCGTCGACACGCGCGCGCAGTGGGCCGGCCTTGCCGTGCTGGTCGCAGGCCTTGCGGTGATGCCTTTCGCGGCAAGCCCGTTCCTGCTCGATCTCGCAAACCAGGTGCTGCTCGCCTCGATCGGCGCCGTGGCGCTCATGCTTCTCACGGGCTATGCCGGGCAAATTTCGCTCGGCCACGCGGGACTGCTCGCCGCGGGCGCTTTTGTCACCGGCATCCTGTTCAAGGAAACGAACGCGCCGTTCTGGGTGACGCTGCCGGCGTCCGCGGCGGTGGGCGCGATGCTCGGCATGGCCTTCGGACTTCCGTCGCTGCGCCTGCGGGGCCTGTACCTCGCGGTATCGACCCTTGCGCTGCATTTCATCGTTATCTACGCCGGCGGCGAATACGAGACCAGGCGCGGCTATTCGACCGGTGTCGTGATCGATCCGCCGCGCATCGGCGACTGGGTCCTTGCCGATGCCAGGACGTGGTACTTCGTGCTTCTCGCGGCGGCAGCAGCGACCGTGCTTTTCAGCCTGAATCTGCTTCGCTCCCGTACGGGCCGCGCCTGGCGGGCGATCCACGGCCGCGAGGCGGTCGCCGAGGCCATGGGCATCAGCGTGCACCGCGCCAAGTTGTCCGCGTTCGTGGTCTCCTCCACGATCACGTCGATCGCGGGATGCCTGTTCGCCTACTACCGCGGCTTCGTGTCGGCGGAGGCGTTCTCGCTCTTCCTCACCATCCAGTACGTGGCGATGGTGATCATCGGCGGCATGGGCTCGATACTCGGCGCGGTCCTGGGCACGGTGTTCGTGGTGCTGTTCCCCTACGCGATCGAGGGCACGATGCGCAGCGTGGGGCTCGCCGAGCGGCTCTCCTCCATCGTGTTTGCCGTCAACTACACGGCCTTCGGCCTGGTCATGATCCTGTTCCTCGTTTTCGAGCCGCAGGGGCTGGTGGGAATCTGGCGCCGGGTGCAGAACTGGTTCCTGCTCTGGCCGTTCAAGCAGAAACCGCTGCGTGGCGCCAAGTGAGGTGCGTACTATGAGGGGTGCGGAATGAGGGTTGCGCCGTGAGCGAACCGCTGCTCAGGCTGGAAAAGCTGGAAGTCGTCTACCACCGGGTGATCACCGCAGTGCAGGGCGTGTCGATCGAGGTGCCCAAGGGGTCGATCATCGCGTTGCTCGGTACCAACGGCGCCGGAAAGACGACGACGCTGCGCGCAATCTCAGGGTTCATCGGCATGGACGACGCGCGCGTCACCGAGGGCGCAATCGTCCACCGTGGCGAGCGCATCGAGAACCTCTCGCCGCACCGGATCACCTCCCGCGGCATCGTGCTCGTGCCCGAGCGCAGCAAGGTATTCGAGAATCTTTCGGTCGAGGAGAATCTCGAAGCCGTTGTGTCCCGCGCCGGCAGCGACCGAAAGGCGCTCGAGGCATCGGTCTACGAGTTTTTCCCTGCGCTCGGGCCGCTGCGCTCGCGCGAAGCGGGGCTGCTCTCCGGCGGCGAGCGCCAGATGCTCGCCCTGGGCTCCGCGCTTATGTGCGCCCCGGAACTGCTGCTAGTGGACGAGTTGTCGCTCGGCCTCGCGCCGCGGGTGGTCGGGGAGCTCGTCGCACGGTTGCTCGCGATCCGCAAGGACCTCGGCACCACCATTCTGCTGGTGGAGCAGAACGCGCAGGTCGCGCTTGACATCGCCGACTACGGCTACATCCTCGAAAACGGCCGCGTCGTGCTCGATGGCACGCCGGAACGCCTGACGGCCCACCAGGACATCCGCGAGTTCTACCTCGGCGCAGGCGGCGGCGAGCGGCGCCGAAGCTACCGCGACGTAAAACAGTACCGGCGCTCGCGTCGCTGGTACGGCTGATGCGGCAACCCTCAGGATGCCTTTCACGATGAGTTCGGATTGCACGGTCGCCGCATGCTAGGCACGCTCACGCTCCAGGACGTATCCCTCGCCTTCGGCGGCCTGCAGGTGCTCGAGCGCGTCAGCTTCCAGACGAAGCCGGGCGAACTGCTCGCGCTGATCGGCCCCAACGGCGCCGGAAAGACCTCAGTTCTCAACTGCATCTGCGGCATTTACAGCCCGAACGCTGGAAGGATCGAGTTCGGCGGCGTTGAGATTACCGGTGAAAAACCGCACCGGATCGCCCGGCTCGGCATGGCGCGCACTTTCCAGCACGGTGAGCTGCTCCCCCACATGACCGTGGTCGAAAACCTGCTGGTCGCGCGCCATGCCCATATCCGCACGCGGCTGCTCGCCGAGGGTCTGTTCCTGCCCCGGGTGCGCACCGCCGAAGTCGAGCACCGGCACGCGGTCGAGGAAGTGATCGATTTCGTCGAGTTGGAGCGCTACCGCCACGAGCTCGTGGGCGCGCTGCCCTTCGGCGTGCAGAAAATCGTGGGCTTTGCGCGGGCGCTGGCAATGCAGCCCAAGATCCTGCTGCTCGACGAACCTTCGGCGGGCCTGAATCGGGACGAGCGCGAAGACCTCGCCCGGCACATCCTGCGCATCAAGCACGAACTGGGGATCGGCATCCTCTGGGTCGAGCACGACATGCAGATGGTCGCCGACCTCGCGGACCGCCTGTACGTGCTCGATCACGGTGAGCACCTGGCCGACGGCGATCCCGCCTCGGTGCTGTCGGATCCCAAGGTGGTTGCGGCGTACCTCGGGCAGAAGCGATCGGAACGGACATGGGAGACGCGCCCATCATGACGAATTCAAACGCGCTGTTTGCAGAGCGCCTCAACCGGCTCATGGACGCCGTGGCGCTTCGGCCAACCGACCGGGTGCCGACGGTCTTCTACACCATGTTCTGGCATGCGCGCTACGGCGGGTTCAGTTGCCGGGACGCCATGTACGACTACGCCAAGGTGAGCGATGTCACGCGTCGAATACTGCTCGAGTTCCAGCCTGATACGTACGCGCCTCCCCACCCCATCACCGCGGTCGGGCCGGCCATGGAGCGGATCGGATACAGGCAGATGCAGTGGCCCGGCCACGGCACCGGCGAGAACGTCTCATACCAGTACCTCGACCGCGAGTACATGAAGGCCGAGGAATACGAGGACTATCTTTTCGACCCGACCGGGTTCTATCTGTCCAAGTACCTGCCGCGCGTCGCCGACGGGTTTGCCGGCCTGGAGCGGCTGGTCGACCTTCCGGGGATGTATTACCTCCCGCTGGTTCTCGGGATGCGGAATTACGCCGCGCCGAAGGTGGTCAGCGCTTTCACCGCAATGCGCGAGACCGGCGAAGAGGCAAGACGGATGCTCGCTCATGCGGCGGCGTTTGCAGCCGACATGGCGGAGCTGGGTTTTCCGCAATCGCAGGGCGCGATGGCCAACGCGCCATTCGATTATTTCGGGGACAACTTCCGCGGTTCGAAGGGCATCCTGCTCGACCTGTACCGGCGCAAGGATCAGCTGCTCGCGGCAATGGACAAGGCCGGTGTGTTCATCCTCAGGCACGCGGTGGCGACGGGCTCGCGCAGCCCGAGCAAGTTCGTATTCATCCCCACCCACTGGGCCTTTGACGGATTCATGTCGCTGCCGCAGTTCAAGGGCTTTTACTGGCCTTCGTTCCGAAAATTGCTCATCGGCTTGATCGACCATGGCCTGATTCCCCTGGTCCTGTGGGAGGGCGACTGCACCTCGCGCCTGGAGGTGATCGCCGATATCCCGCCCGGCAAGGCCGTCTACTGGTTCGAGCGCACGGATCTCGTCCGGGCGAAAGCCGTGCTGGGCCGGATCGCGTGCCTGCGCGGCAACGTGCCCTCGTCCATGATGACCACCGGATCAGCCGAGGACGTGGACGCCTGCTGCCGCAACCTGATCGAAAAGGTCGGCAAGGACGGCGGCTTCATCCTCGACGGTGCGATCGGCATACCGGACGAGGCAAGAACGGAAAACGTGAGAGCCCTGTTCGAGGCGGCGCGTCGGTACACGCCTTAGCGTATGCTTCTGCGCCCGCTGCATCGGGCCGTTCGTCAAATGGAACCCGCCGCACGACGGAAAATTCAATTGGAGACATCGAATGTCGACGACAACAGATGCAAGCAGCATGAACGATGAAATCCTCATTTCCGCCGACTCGCATGTCATGGAGCCGGCGTATATTCTGAAGGAACGCGTGCCGCCGGCGCATCGAGACGGTGCCCCGGTGTTTCCGCAGCTCAAGGTCGGAGACAGTTTTCAGACCCATCCCGGCGGCAGCGACCCCAACGAGCGCATCAAGGAAATGGAGGTGGACGGGGTCAGCGCCGAGGTGCTTTACCCGACCTATCTCCTGCCGCACTTCGGCATGGACGATGCGGGGCTTCAGCAAGCCTGCTTTCGCGCGTACAACGACTGGCTGATCGAGTATTTCCGGGTCGCGCCCGCGCGCCTGGTCGGCATTGCGGCGATTTCCGTTTATGACATCGACGCGGCGGTGCGGGAACTGAAACGCTGCGCAAGAGCCGGCATGAAAGGATCGATTATCTGGCAGGCGCCCCATCCGGACCTTCCGTTTCGTTCGGCTCACTACGAAAAGTTCTGGGCCGCATCGCAGGACCTGAACATGCCGGTGAATCTGCATATTCTCACAGGGCATGGCTACCACAAGGACAAGAGCTACTTCGACAACAAGGGAGTGGAACACTATCGGGCCAGCGTGAATCTGAAGCTCAGGGAAATCAGCGATGCATTGTTCGACCTGATCTTCTACGGCGTCCTGGATCGCCACCCGCGGCTGAAGTTCGTCAGCGTCGAAAACGAAATCGGGTGGCTGCCCTTCATGCTGCAGCAGTGGGATTATTACTACAGAAGATTTCGCGGCGTGAATCCGCCTCCCATCAGCAAGGATCCGAGCGAGTATTCCAGGGGCCAGATTTTCGGAACTTTCTTCAGGGATGCGGTGGCCGGCCATGGCTTCGAGTGGTGGGGCCAGGACAACTGCATGTGGTCCAACGACTACCCACACCAGAACTCGACCTGGCCGGAGTCGAGGAAGCACATCGAACGGACCCTTGGGCACCTCCCGCCCGCGATCAAGCGCAAGCTGCTCTGCACCAATGCCGCGAACCTGTTTGGAATAGATGTCTCACGGATTGCGAGGGCAGCATAGTTCCGCGCCGACCGGGGGTTGAAAAAATCGGCTAAGAATTCTCGCTTGACCACCCACCCTGAACGGCGCGGTACGTTTGACTCTTGCTTGCGGCAATTACGATCGCACGCGCCCTTATCGAATGCACTTTAGGGCCCAAAGGCGTCGACCGCACCTCGCGCGTGGAAGCTTGTGCCATCCGCGCGATGCTTGGACAGCAAATCCAAAGCTTCCTCGACGCCCGACGGATCGTAGTAATCGAGATCAGCGGGTTTCATAGACTTGCTGCCGTACAAAAAATGCCCTTAATACGAGCGCCGCGACCTATGCGGCATGCAGCCTGTAGATCACCGTGACCCGCTCCGCAGTGTAGAAATGGGGTAGAAAATCCTCTTAGCTCGAATAGGGTCGGTTGGGTACCAGTCTTCCGGGAAATGAGACAACGAGAGGGTTCACGTCAAAAGGGTATGGTTTGACGATGGCGTTACTCTCATCCTGCACATCAACGTTCAAAATCGCATCTTTGCTCCCCACTGTAACGGGTACAGGCGTGTTGCTTAACCGGTTAGTAGGGCCGTTCTTTCGCTCGTTACTGTTAAACGGGTAGCGGTTGCAGACGTATTGGGCGAGCTGGTCGAAAACTTCCATGAACTTGAAGTTCATCCACAGTTGCTCTTCCGAGATGACCGATTTGTACGCCGAAAAACCACGTATCTCGTCCAATAGTTTAACGCGGTAGACCTTCTATTCACGGATGAACTCCTGGACATCCGGAAAGACCGAATAATCCGGCATGGAGGGCAAAATTCCCATTCCTCGGGTAACCAGACCCTCGCCGTGCATGGAAACGTAGTAACCGGCATACGGATCTTGCTCCGCCACGCGCTGGATGCCATGGCGGTAGAAATTGAGCCAGGTTCCCTCGCCAAGCTTGCGAATGCTCCCAATGTAGTCGGGCGGGTACCCCTGCGTATCCACGGTCGGCTTGACTTCCCAATCCCACCAGCCGCTGTCATGCTCCTGGGCTGCCAGCACCATCGAGGCATAGGGCTGCAGCCTGGCGAACTCCTGGTTTCCCCAATGGGCGGCGAACAGGCCCGCGATCTTCGAGTGGTCCACTTGCAAAACCAGCAAGAGACGTGATTCATCGTACCGGCAAACCATCATAGCGGACTCCCCCCTCACATAGATATGTTAGGCCTTCCTCATCCATGATCACCCGCGCGAATAGCAATTGAGACAGGACTCTGTCAAGCCAAATTCACTGCTTGGATCTCCTCCGTCAAAAATCAAAACCACTCGCCGCTCACCACCAGCTACCACATGACCTGGCCGCCATTGGGGTGCAGTAGCTGGCCGGTGATATAAGCTGCACGGTCGCTGAGCAGAAAATCCACTACCGCGGCGACTTCCTCCGGCTTTCCAAGACGTTTCATGGGCAATCGGGACTCGTACTCGCGTCGGAATTCTTCCCATTCGGCCGGAGACCGGCCACCGCGCAGAAGCGGAGTATCGATCGGGCCCGGCCCTATCGCGTTTACCCGAATCCCACGAGGGGCGAACTCCAGGGCGAGCGCCTTGGTAAGCGAATACAATCCCGTCTTCGCGGCCGCATAGTTTGCCCCATAACGCATCCCCACGATGGCAAAGTCGGACGAGGAGATTACGATAGCGCCCGCTTTTCGTTCCACCATGTCGCGAAGCACGGTCTGGCAAACATGGAATGTACCCGTAAGGTGCGTGTCGAGCAGCAGCGTCCAATCCGCGAGACGCATCTCGGCAGCCTGGCCCCGGGCGTTTACTCCTGCGTTGCAGAAAACGTAGTCGATTTTGCCATACTTTTGGATCACCTCGGCGCACCAGTTCTCGACGCCAGGGCGATTCCGGACATCGACAACGGCGATTTCGGCGGACCCGCTAAAGCCTTCAATCTGCCGTGCGGTTTCCCTGAGCCCCTTCTCATCGAGATCGCAAAGCGCAAGCCGGTCGCCCCGTCTCGCCAACCGGAGCGCGGCAGCTCTGCCGATCCCGCTTCCCGCGCCGGTAATTATCGTTACCGTCGCTCCATCCCCGCTCACCACAAGTTCGCCCCCCCGTTCACCCGAATGTCCTGGCCCGTGAAATAGGAGCTCTCATCGGCCAACAGGAACAAGCACGCTTGGACCATGTCTTCCACATTGCCGATTCGGCCCAAGGGATTTCCAGCCGCGCGTGCCTGAAGCTCCTCCTGCGAGAGAAATGCTCTCGGTTGGGGCGTATCCGTCACGCCGGGGGATATTGTGTTCACGCGGATATTTTCATGGGCAACCTCAAGCGCGAAGCTCCGCGCCAGTCCGAGGATGCCGCCCTTAGAGGCCGAATAATGGGCACAATTGATACCTCCTGTTCGCGCCAGCATCGAGGAGAAGAGGACGATGCGCCCAAAACCTCGCGCTCGCATGTGCCGAAGAGCCGCCCGGCAGCAAAGAAAACAGCCCGTTAAGTTGATTTCCAATGTCTTCTGCCAATCCTCCTGGCTCAGCTCCAGAAAGGGACGCGCCGAAAAAACTGCCGCGCAACAAACCAAGTAATCGATGCCGCCCTCACGCCTGGCTATGGCGTCAAATATCTTGTCGACATCGCTTTCTCTACTGACATCCACTTGATGGCTGATGATAGGAGGCGCTTGGAGTGAAACCGATGAGGGTCCATCCTTCGTTCGAGGTTTCAGATCAAGGACGCTCACTTTAGCCCCTTCCGATTGCAGGCGATCGGCTATCGCGCCGCCGATACCGCTGTTTCCTCCGGTTATGACGGTTACGCGCCCTGTATGCTCATTGGATGGCATAATCAATTAACGAGTAATTTACCTCACAGAATCTTCCGGACAACCGAGCTCATATCCAATCCAATCGGTGCGAACGCCGAGCTGGTCAAGTTCCGCGCGTTCGCTTCTAAACAACCTGGGATAGCGAATGTCCTATTGGCTGGTACAGATACTCAATGGTGTGTCGTTTGGGGTCCTGCTTTTCCTGCTGTCGGCAGGGCTATCGCTGATTTTCGGCCTGATGCGCATCATCAACCTTGCGCATGGCTCGTTTTACTTGCTTGGCGCTTATGTGGGAATCGCGATCATGGGTATGACAGGCAGTTTTTGGCTTGCGCTCGCTTTCGCTCCGGTCGCGGTCGCCCTTATAAGCATCGTGCTTCATCGGTTCCTACTCAATCACGTGGTCGGCAATGAGCTCGGCCAGGTGCTGATGACCTTCGGAATCCTGCTGATCATATCCGATGTCTCCCTTTGGCTCTGGGGCGGCGCACCGTTGATGCTGGAGAAACCACTGGTTTTTGAGGGCTCGGTGAACCTGGCCGGAGCGACCTATCCGCTCTACCGACTGGTAATCACCGGCGCGGGTTTAATGGCCGCGTTGGGTCTTTGGTTACTGATCGAGCGCACGCGCGTCGGGGCCATCGTCCGCGCCAGCGTGGATGACCACGAGATGGTGCAGGGGATCGGCATCAATCTGCCGCTTATGACGTCGCTGGTTTTTGCACTGGGCGCGTTGCTCGCGGGCCTCTCCGGTGTGCTTGCCGGCCCCATCCTCGGCGTATACCCGGGTGCCGATTTTGTCGTCGTACTGCTTGCCTTTGCGGTAGTGATTATCGGTGGGCTCGGTAGTTTGAAGGGCGCTTTTTGGGGCAGTCTGTTCGTCGGTCTGGTCGACAATTTTGGCAAGACGATGATTCCAGAATTCGCCATGTTCACCATCTTCGTGCCCATGGCAGTCGTCCTGGCAGTCCGACCGACCGGTATCTTTGGGAAGGCATAGGCGAATGTACACCCGAACCGCGGTTAACCTCGCTCAACTTACGTTGTTAGTCGCCGCGTTGTACATCGCGGGTAAACTCCTTTCGTCCTACTGGGTGGGGCTAATGACGGAGGCCTTGATCTGGGCGTTGTTTGCCCTCAGCCTCGACATCCTGCTCGGTCACACCGGCCTCCCATCATTAGGCCATGCTGCGTTCTTCGGAATTGGTGCCTACGCTGCGGCGATCTGGTTCCTGAACGTGGGGCAAAACTTTTGGGTCTGCCTAGCAGTCGGACTGGGCGCAGCGGCATTGCTTGCGCTGCTCTATGGCCTGCTCGTGCTGCGAACCGTGGGCGTGTATTTCCTGATGATCACGCTTGCGCTGGCCCAGGTCCTTTGGGCCATTGTCTTCAGTTGGAGGAGCGTCACAAATGGCGATGACGGTATCCGCAATATTGGGCGCGATCACATTGAATTTGTCGGCCTGCGCTTTGGGGAAACCGGAGATTATTTCCTGTTCGTTCTGGGGGTATTCGCCATAGCCACGATTGGAATTCTGGTGGTTCTGCGCTCGCCCTTCGGTTATTCGCTACGTGGCATTCGAGAGTCCTCCGCGCGTATGGAAGCGCTTGGATACAACGTATGGCTGTACAAGCTGCTGGCATTCCTGGTTTCCGGCACCATTGGAGGTCTCGCCGGCGTGTTGTTTGTATTCGATAAGAACTACGTGAACCCAGAGGCCGCAGGCGTGGTCGTATCCGCCGAGGTAATGTTGATGATCATCCTGGGAGGAGCGGGCACGCTGTTCGGCCCCATTATCGGCGCATTTACAATCGTTTTCCTGTCTCACGGGATCAGCAGCATCACCGAACGCTGGAATCTAATAATGGGCGTGATCTATGTGTTGGTGGTGGTGTTCGCCCCTAACGGTGTGACCGGGCTGTTTGCGCGCGTGCGGCAGCCCGCCGATTGAGACCAAGCGTGAGTGCCGTGTCCGTACGCGCAGTGTGCGTAACTTTCGGGGGCGTATGCGCGGTAGAGGACGTTTCATTTGATATCCCGACTGGGGAGCGTCGTGGCTTCCTCGGCCCGAACGGTGCCGGGAAGACTACGCTATTCAACCTGATAGGCGGGCAGGTGCCGCTAAACGCCGGGTCCGTGCGCCTGTTCGACCAGGACGTCACGCGGATGCCTGTACGCGAGCGCGCCCATTGCGGGCTGTCCAGGACATTCCAAATCACAAAGCTTTTTCCAAACCTCACGCTGCGCGAGAACGCCATGCTGGCAGTACAAGCATTCCATCCCAGCCGATATAGCATGCACCGAACAGTATTTACATACCGGGACATACAGCGAGCCGTGGACGAACTGCTGGATACCTGGGGGCTTTCGGACAAAGCCGGCACTACCGTCCGCCACCTATCCTACGGCGACCAACGCCAGCTTGAGATCGTGATGGCGCTGGCGAATAAGCCGCGTGTGCTGCTTCTCGATGAACCGACTGCGGGCCTATCTCCGGCCGAAACCGTGCTCGTGACCGGGCTTGTATCCGCCCTGCCTCGCGATATCACGGTTTTGTTCATCGAGCACGACATGGACGTAGCGTTCCAGATCGCCGACCGGATTACCGTCCTCAATAAGGGTCGTATCATTGGCGAGGGCGAACCGGCAGAGATCCGCGCGAACGTGCAAATCCGCGATATCTATTTCGGTAAAATGAACTGAACGACCCGTGCTCGAGATTCGCAATATTGACGCTTACTACGGCGACAGCCACGTCCTGCACGACATGTCGCTCGCGATTGGGCAGGCCGAAGTAGTCGCAGTGCTAGGGCGCAACGGCGTGGGCAAGACTACCCTGGTGCGTTCGATCGTCGGCCTCACGCCCCCGCGCAACGGCCAAATTCTGTTGAACGGACGCGATATCACATCCCTACACCCTTATGAAATCATTCGACGTGGTGTCGCGCTGGTTCCTCAGGGCCGGCGAATGTTCCCATCGTTGACGGTCCGTGAAACGCTGGAAATCGGCGCGCTCGTTTCCCGCTTCGACGGCGAGCGTCGCGGCTGGACTGTCGAGCGTGTACTCGAAGCGTTTCCGCGGCTCAAGGAGCGACTCGACACGCTTACCGGACGGCTTTCTGGAGGCGAACAGGAGATGGTTGCAATCTCGCGTGCATTGGTCGGCTATCCGAGGCTGCTTCTGCTCGACGAACCCTCCGAGGGACTGTCACCGCAGATGCTGACCCAAATAGAGGAACTGTTCAGGGAATTGAAAGCAACGGGGGTGTCGATGCTACTCGTGGAGCAGCAGGTAGCATTCGCTCTCAGATTTGCCGATCGGGTGCTAGTGATGAGCAAGGGCCAATTGGTCTACGAGGGCACACCGGCGGACATGGTCGGCAACCCCGAGGTGGGCAAGCGCTATCTCGGGCTCTAGCGCCGGCAGACCCGGGAAGTTAGATCTTGGAAGTTAAATTGACCGACAGTCTCAAGTAAGATAGCCTGCAAGAAAAGAAAAAACGGTTCGGGTACAAGACTTCACGGTAGAAGATTCGCGTGCGGTAATTCCTGCACGTCCAATTCTTCACGTCGATTTGAAGCGAGGGAGACAACGATGAAAACTTCAAGAGACTGTCTTAAGGTTGGATTTCCTGCGTTGATATTGTTTGCATTTGCTTCGATCATGATGGTGGCGGGCTTATCGCCCGCACTGGGGGCACCGGGAGCACCGATCAAAATCGGTGTGTTAGCCCCGTCCACGGGACCTTTTGCTTCTTATGCGAAAGATATCGTGGACGGCGCGCAGCATTACGTGGACGAGATCCGTCGGGACATGGCCGGCCACGAGGTGACGCTCATGGTGGAGGATTCTGTAGAGACCCGGCCGGATGTGACCTTGACCAAGGCGAGAAAGCTAGTTGAGCTTGATCACGTGGATGCCCTGGTGGGGTTGGTGCTCAGTTCGGCCGCACTGGCTGTCAGAGATTACGTCACCGCGCAGAAAGTTCCTCTTATTATCACCGGCTTTGCCGTGGCTGAAGACTTGACCATGGAAAAAGCCAGCCCGTATGTTTTTCGGGCCACGTGGAGCTCTGCCCAGATCCCGGCGGCGATGGCCAAGTGGGTACGCCAGAATTTGAAGGTCCGCACCGCTACGCTCATCGCCACCAACAGCGTGGGTCCCCAGGAGATCTTGATGGCTTTCGCTCGGGCGTTCGAGGAGGCCGGGGGGAAAGTCGTGCAGGAGATCTACCCGCCCATCGGGACGGCGGATATGGCGCCGTTCATCGCCGCAATCCGCCGCGATGTGGACGTTGTCGCCACTCAGGTGGTAGGCGCCGATGGCGTTCGGTTCGTTAAGCAGTATGATGAATACGGACTCAAGGGGAAAATCCCTCTCGTGGATGCCGCGGTTGCTTTCACGGACGTGACGTTGCTCCCGGCCGAGGGTGAATCCGTGGTGGGAACGTACAATGCACAGGCGTACATTTCCACCATCAACAACCCCCAAAACCGGGCCTTCGTACAGGCATTTCGCACAAAGTACAAGCGGGATCCCGGCGCTCCCGCGGAGGCCACCTATGTGGCGCTTGCGGCGATTCACCAGGCGCTCAAGGAGTCCAGGGGTATCAAGGAAGACGGGCCGAAGTTCCTGGCGGCGCTGCGTAAAGTGAAGCTGGATGCCCCTCGAGGAACTTTCCGTTTCGACCGGTTCCAGAATGTGATTTCGGATGTTCACATCGGCAAGATCGAACATGTGGGCAATCAGGTCTTGCCGAGGGTCGTTGCGACCATTCGCGATGTCGATCAGTTCTTGGGCATGAACTCCGAAGAGTATATGAAGAAGCCGCGATTGCCGACTCTCAAAGGGACATTCGGTAAATAGAGCCGTTCCGGCGCGGCGGTCGCGCACCTAAGGACGAGAGAGGGAAGTCACGATGTTTGATCTCCGCATTGTCAACGGCGATGTGGTCACCGAGGCCGGTGTCGCTCGAGCCGATATCGCCGTCCAGGAAGGACGGATCGCTGCCTTGCTGGATCCACGGTTTCCCCAAGAAGCAAAGGAAACCGTGGACGCCCGGGGGCAGATTGTCATCCCCGGCGTGGTGGATGCCCATGTTCACGTGCGCACGGTGCAAAGCCTGGCGGCGGAAACGGTGGAGACCGCGTCAGTCGCGGGCGCATACGGCGGGGTTACCAGTTTTCTCATTTTTATCACGGCAGCGCAACCTGCCGGGACGAGCACGGAAAGCGCGATCTATCCCGACCTTAAGACCAGCGGCGTGAATGTGGAGGAGTTCTTTGGCCGCGTCATCGACGAGGGGTGCCGAAGCTCGGTAACCGATTTCGGCATCCACTGCATGCTCCTTCCCGATCCGGACTTTGAAGCTCGTGTCGACGCGCTCCTCGCGATGGGGATTCCCTCGTTCAAGCTCATGATGGCCTACGGACGTCGGGGATGGGTCTCCGACGATCAGGTTCTGGCGCGAGCCATGGATGTTATCGCGGACCGTGGAGGCCTGGCCATGGTGCACGCGGAAAACGACGGGCTCATCCGGCATCTGGAAGAAAAGTACAGGAGCCGCGACAACTACAAGGCTGGCACTTTTCTGGCGACCCGACCCAACCGGTCCGAAGGGGAAGCGGTCTACAGGGCGATCCAGATTGCCGGCGCCGTCGGATGTCCCTTGTACGTTGTCCATCTGACCACCCGCGAGGGGCTGGAACACGTGATGCGCGCCAAAGAGAGCGGCCAGCGCGTGTATGCTGAGACTTGCCCTCAGTACCTGCTGCTGACCGATCAGGACACTGTCCGCCTCGGGAGTCTGGTCAAGGCGGCGCCCCCATTGCGCTCTTCGGAGGACAACGAGGCGCTGTGGCGTGGGATACAGCAGGGGTTCGTGGAGATCGTTTCCACGGACCACGCGGGCTTCCACGTGGAGCGGCAGAAACAGAGCGCTGCCACGTTCGCCGAGGCTCCCTTCGGCATGCCTGGCATGGAAACCCTGTTGCCCTTGATGTACAGCGAGGGAGTGGCCAAGAATCGAATCTCCCTGGCGCAGCTCGTCAATCTGCTCTGTACCGGGCCGGCCAAACGATTCGGACTCTACCCGAAGAAAGGGACCATCCAGATAGGCGCGGACGCAGACCTGGTCATTCTTGATCCTGACGCGGAATGGGAAATCAGCAGAGACAACATGCACACCGCGGCCGGCTACTCCCCGTTCGAAGGACGGCGGATACGCGGCAAGCCGGTTCGATCATTCTTGCGCGGAAAGACTTTGCTCAAAGATGGAAAGCTTGGGCAGCAAGCCGGCTTTGGCCAGTATCTCCGTCGCTCCGTCAAGCAGAACTAGGCACGCGAAAGGAAAGAGCCGGATGGCTACCGCAAGGAAGTGGGAGGAACTCATTCCTCAGGAAGTGAGGGGAATCTACGGCAAGGCCGGGTTTGGCCGGCGGCTGGGGTTCGGCCGGCATCCAGCCGTGCTGGTCGTTGACATGCAGTACAACCAGCTTGGCGACAAATCAGAACCGGTGCTCGATTCCATCGAGCGGCATCCTCTGAGCGCCGGAGAGCTCGGCTGGGTAACCATTGAACCCATCCGAGAACTTCTGGACGCGGCGCGGCAACAGCAAGTCCCGGTTATTTTCACCGTCATTGAACGAGAACCCTTTGACGATGGTATCTGGAAGAACAAAACACCGGCCGCCCCCTCGCTGCTTGGCCCCAGGGGCAGTGAAATTGTGGATGAACTGGCGCCTCGAAAAAAGGAAATCGTCATCCGCAAGAAACGCTCCAGCGCGTTTTTCGGTACTTCGCTGGTGAGCTATCTCCACGCCTTCCAAGTGGATACCCTGATCATTTCCGGCTGCACCACCGGCTCCTGCGTGCGATCGACGGTGCTGGATGCCAGCCAATACAACTTGTTTCCCATTGTGGTCGAGGAATGCGTATTCGACCGCTCGCTCGTGATGAACGCGTTCAATCTCTTTGAAATGGACGTCAAGTGGGCCGATGTCGTCGCCCTGGATGAAGTGAAAGCGTACTTCCGTACGCTGTCGAGATAGAGATCCCTCCAAAGGACAAGGAGAAAAACAGAATGCCCCGGTTTGAATATCTCGTCCCACAAAGCATAAGCCAGATGACAAAGCATTTGGCCGAGTACGGCGAGGACGCCAAGGTCATTGCCGGAGGCCAATCGCTGCTGGTTCTGATCAATCAGGGATTGGTCAGCCCCGGGGTTCTGGTAAGCCTGAATGAAGTGGCCGGGCTGGACCAGATCGTCCATGACGATTCGAAGGGTCTCGAGATTGGTGCGGCGGTGACCCAGACCCAGATCGCCACCTCGGCCCTGATTCGGGAGAAATATATGGGGCTGGCCCAAGCCGCTGAAAAAGTGGGCTCGGTCCACGTCCGGAATTTGGGGACAGTCGGCGGCAACGTGTGCCACGCCGACCCTGGCGCAGATTCCCCACCCGCGCTGCTGGCGTTACAAGCCTCGGTCAAGGCGGTGAGCCGGCGGGGGGAGCGAATAATACCTTTGGACGGGTTTTTCCGGGATTCCCTCGAGAGCGTTCTGGAAGCCGACGAAATGGTTACGCACATCGTAATCCCCGCGGCGTCGCCGTTCTCGAACAGTGTCTATCTGAAGTACGCCGCGCGGGCGGTGGATCGAGCCACAGTAGGCGTGAGCGTCTGGTGGACCTGGGATGCCGAAGAGAAGTGCCGGGACATTCGAATCGGCCTGACGGGCGCAGGTCCGACCCCGCTGCGGGCCAAACAAGCGGAAGCTTTGGCCAGGGGGTATCGGCTCACGAACGAAGTGATCGTGGAAATGGGTCAAATGGCCGCCCGTGAATGCGATCCGCTTTCCGGCGGGCATGCCCCGGCGAGTTACCGGCGAAAAATGGTGGCGGTGTTTGTTCGCCGGGCATTGGAGCAGTTAGTAAAGGAAATGAACAGAATCCGTAGGGAGGGTAATACCCGATGAAGCAATCCTTACAAATGACCGTCAACGGTCAGCGTCACACGGTGGAGGTTGAGCCGTGGCGGCTTTTGCTGGATGTGCTTCGCGATGATCTCGGCTTGATGGGGGCAAAACGGGGGTGTGGCGAGGGATATTGCGGCTGCTGCACTGTGCTTTTGGACAGAAAGGCCGTCCATGCCTGTTGCGTTTTGGCGCTGCGGGCTGCGGGCCGAGAGATCACGACGATCGAGGGGTTGGCCGTGGAGAAAAAGCTTGATCCTCTGCAGGAGACTTTTGTCGCACGCGGGGCCACCCAGTGCGGCTATTGCACGCCGGGCATGATACTGTCGGCCAAGGCGTTACTGGTGAAGAATCCCCACCCAACGGAAGACGAGGTGAAGATCGCGCTGTCCGGGAACCTGTGTCGCTGCACGGGATACGCCAAGATCGTGGAGGCAGTGCTGTGCGCCGCGTCAAGCGCGCAAGAAAGGAATCTCTGATGGCTTCGTACTCGCTGGTGGGTAAGCCGTTGCCTTTGGTGGATGGCGTGGAGAAGGTCACGGGGCGGTCAGTCTACGGAACAGACATGTCTCTCCCGGGAATGCTTTACGGAAAAATCCTCCGCAGTCCTTACGCCCATGCCAGGATCCTGAGCGTGGATGCGAGCGAAGCGAAACGGATGCCTGGAGTCCATGCCGTCATCACGGCCGATGACCTGCCGGCCAAGCGGGTCGGAGTCGCGCTCAGAGACGAGTGGGTACTGGCACGGGACAAGGTTCGTTTTATCGGTGAGCCCGTGGCCGCGGTGGCTGCGAGCGATGAGTCTATCGCGGAGGAGGCCCTCCGGGCCATTCGAGTGGAATACGAGGAGCTTCCGGCTGTCTTCAGTATCGAGGAAAGTCTGAAGGCCGACGCTCCCCTGGTTCACGAAGAGTTGGGTACCTACGAGCCGAGCCCGTACATTTTCCGGTTTATGCGACCGACAGCCGGGACCAACGTCGCCAGCCATATCAAGATCCGCAAAGGCAATACGGAAAAGGCGCTGCGGGAAACCGATTGGGCGTTCGAGGACACCTATTACTATTCGCGCGCTCATCATTGTTACATGGAACCGCACGCCGTTCTCGCCCACGCTACCGAGGAAAAAGTCCTCCTGTGGACGAACAGTCAGCGGACATTCGATGTTCGTGCCTACGTGGCCGATTACTTCGGTCTCGCGCAGCACAAAGTTCGCGTAATGAACACCAAGATCGGAGGCGGGTTCGGGGGAAAGATCACGCCGAAGCTGGAACCCATCGCGACGGCGTTGAGCCGCAGCAGCGGGCGGCCCGTAAAGATCACCTTCACTCGGCAGGAGGAGTTCGCGGCTACCGGCGGGCAGCATTCCGCAAAAGTCAAAATCAAGTCGGCCGGCCGTCGGGATGGAACCATTGTGGCTCGCGAAATGGAAGTGACCTGGGACGCCGGTGCGGCGGCCGATCTGGGGGTCAGCGTCTCCCTTCTCGCCGGGGCCGTTGGTGTTTCGGGCCCGTATCAGATATCCAACCTAAAAGTGGACTCGTACCTGGTCTACACCAATAGCGTGAATCCCGGCGCGTTCAGAGGCATGGGCATGCAGCAGGTGTGCTGGGCCGTGGAGTCCCAGATGGATACCATCGCCGAGCGATTGGGAATGGACGCCGTGGAATTCCGCATGAAGAACGCCATCGTGGAGGGGAGCCGGTCGGCTACCGGAGAAGTCCTCCACAGCGTCAACGTGAAGGAATGTTTAGCCAAGGTGGCTGAGGCCATGGAGTGGGACAAAAAGCCGCAGCAGCCTAATCGGGGCAAAGGAATCGCCATCTGGCACAAATTTTCTGCACCATCGACTTCTTCCAGCGCGGTGGTTAAGTTGAACGGCGACGGCACCGTTGTGGTCTTGACAGGTGCTTCCGAAATAGGCCAGGGCTCCACGACGGTGCTGGCGCAGATCGCCGGTGAAGAACTGGGGGTTCGCCTGGAGGACGTCACCGTTGTTTCGGCCGATACCGAGGTCACGCCATTCGACCACGGTACGTTTTCGAGTCGCGTGACGCACCATGCCGGGAATGCAGTCAGGCTCGCCGCCATCGATGCCAGGGAACAGCTCCTGAAAATTGCGGCTGAACTCTTGGCAAAGCACAAGGTGACGGGAGAACAGTTGGAGATTCTGGACGGACAGGTCTGTTTGAAGGGGAACCACGCGGTCGGCTTGCCGCTGGCGCAAGTGGTCTTGGCCTCCGAGTCGCGTGTCGGATTGCCGGTGATCGGACGGGGGAGCTTTCGCGGCTTAGGCCGTTTTCAACTGGATCCCGAAACAGGCCAGAGCGATGTGCCTGCCGCGTCCGAGTGGATCTATGTCGCCCAGGGTGCCGAAGTCGAAGTGGATTTAGAGACCGGCAAGGTGAAGGTGCTGAGGCTGGTGGGAGCATACGATTGTGGAAAAGCCATCAACCCCCTTCTGGTGCATGGCCAGATCGAGGGCTCGCTGATGATGGGCTTGGGCTCGACTTTGTACGAGAAGATCGAATTGGACAACGGGCAGGTCATGAACCCGTCGTTCATGGATTATCTGATTCCCACCGTTCTCGAATCTCCTCCCATGGAGGTCTTCGTGATGGAGGATAACCCGCACGAGTGCGGCCCCTACGGGGCCAAAGGGATCGGTGAGGCGGGTATCGTTGCCGTGGCGGCAGCGGTTGGAAACGCCGTCTACCGCGCGGCCGGGGTACGTATCAAAGAAGCCCCGCTCACAGGAAACAGGGTGCTGGAGGCAATCGAAGAACAGCGCGGAATTCCAACCCGGGGTTAGATGCCCTAAAGTATCCGTGACCTCGGACAGCGGATAGCGCGCGGAGCAATAATGGTTTTCAGCCGAGTCTTCGCGGCGATATGTTATTCAGAAAAAGATACCCTTTTCACCTCTGCCAAAAATCAGGAACCTTTTCAATTCCGGGAATTTCGACCATTTCCGGGAACGGCTCGTCAAGCGGCGTAGTCGCATCAATTCCCATGCCCGCCATCGTCCGCGGACTTCTTGCTGATGGGTCGAGTGGGGCACCAAGAATTCGCGGCAGTATGAGCACATCCTGATCAGGTTGGCTGCGATTGGACACAGCCCACAAGACCTTTTCAAGATTGTAGACGTCAATATCCTCGTCCACGACGATCACGAATTTGGGACCCGCGAGGCCCATCGCCGTCGCGATCAGGCTCCTGGCTTCCCATTGCAGCCGCTTTTTCATAGAGACGATCAGAAGATAGTGAGCTCCTGCACAATTTGGGAAATGGACCGCCTTCACCCCCTGGAAATTTCGTTTCAAAGTTAAATAATAACTTGCTTCGATGGGCAGTTGTTTTAGGACATGATTATCGGTTGTAGGCATGCCTGTAAGGCCAGCCAGGAATATCGGTCTTTGGCGATGGGTTATTGCCGTGACCTCTATTACCGGCTTCAGTGTGGCGGGCTGATAATAGCCCGTGAACTCTCCGAAGGGACCCTCCAACTCTCTCTCTGTGGGGAGAACTACTCCTTCAATAATGATCTCGGCCGATGCCGGGACTTCGAGATCCACAGTGACGCATTTTGTCAACTCAATGGGGGAGCGATGAATGGCGCCCGCTAACCCTAGCTCATCGACCCCGTAAGGAGCCATCCACTGACTTCCGACGAGAAGCTCCGGGCTTGTCCCTAGTGCGATTGCCACCGGTAAACCACGGTTGCTTGCCTCGGCCCGGGATAACTGGATAAACACCTGCTGAGCCATTATTCCGAGCCTTCTCTTCCCCTTGACCTGCAAGCGGTAGATCCCCACATTTCGAGCGTTGGTCTCAGGATCCCGACTGATGACTACTCCCATCGTGATGAAAGGGCCTCCGTCTTTGGACGAATACGTCGGCACAGGAAGTCTTCCCAAATCTACATCGTCCCCCCGGTAAACGACCTCCTTGCAAGGGCCTTCTGGCACCATGATCGATGCAATTGGATTTCCCATCGACTCTACGAGCACCTTTACAGCTTGCTCCTGGCTTGACACTCCGAGGGCGAGGAGCATGCGCCGCGTATTGGCAAACAACCCCCCGACCACAGGCATAGTAGAACCATTCACATTCTCAAAAAGTAATGCCGGACCTTGCATATCGCTTGTCTTCCGGATATAGGCCGCGATCTCGTGCTTCATATCGACCTCTTCCCGAATACGTATGAGTTCCCCCTTGCTCTCCAAATGCCTGAGAAACTCCCGGAGATCTCCAAATGGCATACCCTTGCCTCCCTGAGTTATTTCTGGAAAGTAAAAGCGTTTGATGCTGCCGGCTCGTATGGACGGCGTCAGTTATCCGAGCACAGCGTCAACCCATAACCGGAACAACGAATACCTAACCGACGACAATCATCCCTGACCGACCAGCCACAATGATTGTCACCGCCCGGGTTCATATTTCCCTTGTGACGATCGCGGCAAACTTCACTGCTTTTCTGGGCTGTTGCGCCTCTGGAATATGTTTTTATGGGACATCGTCCGGGGCGCTTCGCTATCCCGTCGTCAATGCAAAAAGTGTTTATCCCGGTCGCAATAGCTATCAGTTGATCAACTCCTGAGTTCGGTTCGAGGACAGTCCGGCAAATTCCCAGTTTGGCCCCACGCGCCCCGGTCGGGCGGCTCGCGCTGCAGGTTAAAGAGACGGCTGCACGAGTAAGGATCAGCGCTGAGTTCCCTCTTCGACCAATCGACGCCGCACGTTTTCTGCAAATTCTTGCATCATGGCGTCCGCTTTTTTGCGGACGATCGGTTGACCGAACTCGCCGAGCTTGCCTAAAACCGTCACATCGGTTTCCACCCTAAATTCAGTTTCCTGCGTGGACACAGCGGAAAGTACCATGGACATCCGGCTTCGGAGTCCTCCCCAGATCTTCTTATCGTCGGCATCGGCCGACATGGTAGCGCGCCCGGCCTCGGGATCCTGCGATGCGATGTGAATTTGGCCATGAAGATTGAGACTAATGGGGCCTACCCTAACCTTCATGGTTCCTTCATACACATTCGCTCCTTTAGCCCTCACATCTTGCACACCGGGGACACACTGACTAACCTTGGGAACGTCCATGAGAAAATCCCATAACATCTCTCGACCTACAGGAATTACACAGCTGTGGATGAAATTCATGACTTTGGAGCTGGCCCCGTCTGATTGGACACAATTTCGGGTTGGATAAGTGATGAACGGCGTTACCACGAACAGGCTTGTCGTCATGTTGGATCAATCACCCCTTCCCGTACCGGCTACCTTCGGTCGAAGGTCGGGATGCGGAAGCCCGCTGTCATTGCGCCATCCGCCATAAGAACGGCCCCGGTTATGCAGGAAGCATCCGTGATCTCAACGCCTCTAATCCGCGCGCGCGCCGGAAGCCGAAACGACCTTGGCTGTTTTGGTGACCTCCGACTTGATGTAGGCGCTGAACTGTTCAGGAGTATTTCCGACCAATTCCACGCCTAGCCGTTCCCGCATTTGCGCCTGCAGCTCTGGAGCGTGCAGAATCGAGGCCGCGCCCTGGTTGACCTTATCGACGATTTCTTTGCCGGTTCCGTTGGGCGCCAGTAGTCCGAACCAAGTAACGATTTCGAATCCGGGCACGCCGGCTTCGGCAATCGTTGGAATGTCCGCTAACGCCGGCATGCGCTTTGCACTGGTTACACCCAGTGCGCGCAGTTTCCCGCTCTTCAGTTGAGGGAGTGCCAGCGTGGGTTCGAGGAACATGAGTGTAGTGCGCCCTCCGAGCAGGTCGGTAAAGGCGGGCATGCTGCCCTTGTAGGGTACGTGCACTATTTTCACACCCGTCAGGGTATTGAATATCTCCCCGGCAAGGTGCAGCACCGTGCCGCTGCCGGCGGAGCCAAACGTCAACTCGCCTGGTTTGGCTTTGGCCAAAGCAATGAGGTCTTGGACCGAGGTGACCGGAAGCGACGATCTCACGACAAGTACGTGCGGGCCAATTGCAATCACGGTAATCGGCGCAAAGTCCCTTACCGGATCGTACGGCAAATTCCGGTACAGGCTTACATTGGCGACTATGCCGGGCGTGGCCAACAATAGCGTGTATCCATCGGGCGCCGATGTGGCGACGCTGCCATAGGCGACATTTCCACCCGCGCCGAGACGGGTCTCAACCAGAACCTGCTGACCCCAGAGTTCGCCGAGTTTCTCTCCCAACATCCGCGCCAACGTGTCGGGTGCCCCACCGGGCGGGAATGGCACCACCAGGCGTACGGGCTTCACCGGGTATTCGAGCGAATAGCTGTCCGCGGTGGCGCAGAGCGCGGCAAGGCAGGCGAAAAGACCGATCAGGTTCGCGCGGAATTTCATGCTCCCTCCTTTAGGCTAGTATAAAAAACGTGCCGGTATCTGGATCAAACAGGGTCGAGTACGTTCATCGGTCAGTTCATGACCTGTTCGAAAAACTCTGAAAGCGAGACTGCCTATTTGTAGACCCTGACCTGCACGCAGTGATCCAGGGCCGTGGAGATCATATCGATATGGTCCAGGTCCGAAGGCAACAGGGCATTGAAGCTTACGCCCTTGCCCCGGGAGATGGGCATGCCAGGCGCCCAGTGACCGAAGTGCCCTCCCACTCCCACCGCCTGCGGATGAATGCACTCGGTGAGCTTGGCCGTGGCCCTGACCTTGCGCACAGGCGATTCCAGCCACACGCTGTCGCCGTTGGCGATTCCCTTGGCCTTGCCCACCGATGCGTTGAGCAGAATATTGTAGGCGTTGGTCTGCTCGCAGATTTCGTTTACCCACGGGTTCTCGCTGCCGTAGCTGCCGTAGACGTATGGAAATTTGAAGTGCACGGCAATCAGGTCATAGTCGCCCTTGTGGAGGGCGTCGTAGGAAGGGCACGGCATCCACTCGGACAGCGGCTTGTAATCCGAAAGGTTCCAGTCCAGCCCCATCTTGTCGAGAACGCCTTTGAGTTGCTCCCCCCGCCACAGAAAGTGCTCGAGATAGATCGGCACCCTGGCCTTGAGAAACGGACCGATATAGGCTTCTTCGATGTCCCTCGGCAGACGTATGACGCCGTGTTCCCGGAACCAGGCCAGGCCATGCTCTTCGCCGAACCATGAGCGCGCCTGCCTGTCCATGACATCGGCAACGGGGTAGCGCCGGCCGGGCTTCAGCGCATAGTCGCCTTTCATGATGTAGGTATGGTTCAGGAGCCGGTACAAATCGCCGAGGATACCGACTCGATCCGCGATCTCGATGATCACGTCCTGCGGCTGCCTCACTCCCGGTGGAGGCTCGACGACGGGATGGCGCACCTGCCAGTGAAAATCGTGCTGGCCGCAGGGGGGAATGCTGTGGGCCGCCGAGCCGGTGTTGAAATCGTACCGCTCCAGATAGGTAGGGTAAGGCAGAACAATGTCATCGAACAGGTTCGTCTCGTTGATCTCGACCGCGAAACCGGCGATGAATTTCAGCGACTGGTACAGCCGCTCCGTCGTCTTGAGGTCGCCGAACGAACCCAGCAACGAGTTGACGGGCACGTGCATCAACAACTCGAGCCCGTAGTTCAAGCCGAAGGCGGATGGATTCTCAAAGGTAAGCGGCAGGATCGTATGGAAGTGCGAGGCCAGGGGAAACAGCTCTCCCAGATCCATCCGCACCGGCGTCGTCGGCGTACGCCCCGGGAACGCCTTGGGATGAGGCATCGGCAGGATGTGCCCCCCGTCCTCCAGCATGCCGTCGGTGCCGCCTTCGGGCCACCAGTGATGCGGGTGCTTGCCGGCGGCTGCGGTGCTCAGGATGCCTCCGGGCACATTCACGGCTCCGACCACGATGTTCAGCAGCTTGAGCGGCCAGCAGTTGTGGAAACCGTGCTTGTGTCCCTGCGTCCCCTTGGCCCAATCCACGCAGACGGGCCGGAACGGA
>Ga0209343_10001617_pt1 | contig 30144 bp, 31 predicted proteins | sample RifCSPlowO2_02_FD_184026 | JGI IMG/M metagenome (GOLD analysis project Ga0209343, IMG submission 184026) | Groundwater microbial communities from Rifle, Colorado - Rifle CSP2_plank lowO2_0.2 (SPAdes) (version 2) | ecosystem: Environmental > Aquatic > Deep subsurface > Groundwater | place... | reverse complement strand
GTAGCTCAGCTTGGATAGAGCACTAAAGAAATTTTCAAAATTTCTGTGTAAGCCTTCTAAGCTAGGGGCCGAGGGTTCAAATCCCTTCGGGTCCGCTTTTATTTTAATAAAATGATTCTAGAGTTTACTTATCTCAATCAAATCAAAACATTTTCCATAAATTTAAAGGTTCTGGGATAAACCAAAAAAGAAAAAATGAACACTCCGGAAGCAAAGAAAATTTATTCTTTGAGAAAGATTACTGTTGAGCCAAGCTTTGGAAACATAAAACAAAATCTAGGATTTAGAGAATTTCTGCTTCGTGGACTAGAAAAGGTGAAAATTGAGATGAATTTGGTATCAATTGCACACAATTTACAAAAGATATATGGGATGAAGAGAGATAATGAAAGGAATAATACAAAAAATATTCAATATTGCTTTTCTTTAAGAGGATTTTTTAAATTTAGTATTTATTAATTATGAGACGGCTTCCGCTGTTATACGCCCCGAACAAAATCTTTGATTTTGTGAGAGCCCGCAAGGCGTGGTCGAGGAGTTTTGAAAAAACTCCGAAGAAGTCGTAAGAGATGCCGTCCTATTTTATTAATGAACCCATAACATCTTGGAAAAAAACACTTTCGCCCCTGTAAAGAATTCTCTCTTGTCCTTTGAAATAATCATAATCGCCTTCCATTTCAAAGGTGTATCTAAAATCTCCATCAGAGAATTCTTTAGGTCCTCGAAAAGGCACACTATCATCAAAATTCATTAGAGCTTTTTTCAGAAATGGAAATGCTTGTTCTTGGAAAAAAGCGTCATCGAATTTTGAATTATGTTGTCCTTGATATGCCATGCACCAAATAGGATTTTCTTGGAAGAAAACAACTTCTCTTCCTGGTGCCCATTGGCTTCCTGCATAAGAATCGTGATACCTTAAATCGCCTTCTACAAATTCGTAATCTTTATGACCTTCTTGAATGGGCACCTCACACTTATGTTGTTTTCTGACATCTTTTGGTGCGGCATAAGTATGCCTGTGTGCCTTTGCTATGAAATCTAAAAGTGTTTTTTTCTCCATAAATTTAGTAAAATTGGTGAATTAATAAAGCTATCTTTCGTGTAGGCATCTCTTACGATTGCGTATAACAACTATTAAACGAGATAAATATTCGTTTTAGAGTATAGATTGGGGCACAAAGATTTGAAGACAACACAAATTTACACTCACGTGGCGAATAAAGACATCAAAAAACTTGCGGATCTGCTCTAAACTTTAGAATTTATTTTTCAAATAGAAATAATCCACCTACAATACGTTAACACTTTAGCCGAAACTATTAAAAACCTAATATTCTTCCGAAATCTGTCGAGAAATGTGGGACTTTGCGACCTGAATCTTGATGAGGAGTAATTTAAAATGGGAATGTATAAATATATCGCACAAGCGTTCAAGAACGTAGATAAAAAGATTCAACAACAAAGGTTGATTCAATGGAGAAAAGAAAATGCTGTTACAAGAATAGAATTTCCTACAAATCTTATTAGAGCAAGAGCATTAGGTTATAAAGCTAAACAAGGTTTGGTTTTAGTAAGAGTAAGAGTTGGTCGCGGTGGTAAACAAAGGCCACAAATTAAGAAAGGTAGAAGATCAAAACATAACTATCAAAAATTGAATTTAGGAAAAAGCTATCAATGGTTATCAGAAGAAAGAGCACAAAAAAAATTCTTAAATTTAGAAGTTTTAAATTCATATAAAGCTGGAAAAGATGGAAAACATTACTGGTTTGAAGTTATTTTAGTTGATCCATGCCATCCGGTAATTGAGAAAGATAAAGTTCTTCAATGGGTTGCAAGAAATAAAGCTCATAATAGGGTATTAAAAGGAAAGACTTCTGCAGGTAGAAAATCAAGAGGCCTTATGAATAAAGGTAAAGGTGCAGAAAAAATAAGACCCTCTTTAAATGCTGCAAAAAATAGAGGTAGAGCGAAGTAATTTCGCTTTCTTTTTTATTTTAAAATTTTAATTATTCTTACAGGACAATCTCTTGCAGCTTTAATGTTGGAATCTAACTGATCTAAAGTTATTTCTTTAACAAAAATATCTTTCTTTAATTTACTTCCTAAAAGAACAGATTTTCCATCTGATTTAGAAATTATCCAATTATCTGGAGCTTGTTCGACACAGGAATTACATCCAATACATTTTTCTCTATAATGGGCGATTTTTACTATTTTCAAACACCACCTTATAATATTTTTTTACTATTTTTTTTGAAATAAGATTTTTCTCTTCTAATCTTTTAATAATTTCATCTTCTCTTTTTTTATCAAATCTATTTAAGTTCATTTTATCCTTTTGTAAAAAAATTTTATCAACTATCTCTAATCTTTTTTTTAAAAGTTCAATGATCTTATCATCTATTTTATCAATATCTGATCTTAATTTTTTTATCATCTTTTATCAAGTACAAACAATTTATCTTTCTCCCTTATTCTTTCAACTGGAATAGTAATCAAATCTCCTTTAACTGCTTTCTCCGAAGGTTTTCCGTTAACATATAACTCTTCTACTTTACATTCAATGAAACCAGTAGTATTACCAGTAATCATAATCTTATCACCTTTTTTTAATTCGCCAGCTTCTAATTTAAACTCACCAATTTTTTTATTAGAAAAATAATGTCTCCCTGTTCCTATGAACTTTTTTTCAAATTGTGATTGGGAACCATAAGCGCCACTCCATTCACCTAATTGTTTTCCTAAATAATATCCACCTTCCCAAAATCCTCTATTGTAAACAGATCCTAATTCTTTATTCCAGTTTTCTATTTTTTCTTTAGAATAACTACCTTCAATAAAACTATCAACAGCTTCTCTATAACATTTAACAACTTTATATACGTAATCAATTGATCTTCCACGTCCTTCTAACTTTAAAACCTTAACACCTGTAGGAATAATCTTATCTAAGAATCCAATTGTGGATAAATCCTTGGGTGACATAATATATTCATTCTCCAGAACTAATTCTTTTCCCTCCTCATCATCTATTACTCTATATCTTTTTCTACAATTTTGAATACAAGCTCCCCTATTAGCAGAGGCATTATCAGTTGCTAAACTCATATAACATTTTCCAGAAATTGCAACACATAATGCTCCATGAGCAAATATTTCAATTTCAATAAGATCTCCTTTCGGACCTTTAATGTTTTGTTTTTTAACTTCATCACAAATAAATTGTATTTGTTGTAATGTTAATTCTCTTGCTAGCACAATTACGTCAGCAAATTTAGAATAAAATTTAACGGCTTCTATGTTACTTATGTTAGTTTGAGTAGAAATATGAACTTCTAATCCAATTGAATTTGCATAATTTATCGCTGCCATATCACTACAAATTACTGCAGTAACTTCATTTCTTTTAGCTTCATCACAAATATTTTTCATTAAATTTAAATCATGATCGTACATTATAGTATTCACTGTAAGATAAGTTTTAGTATTACTTCTTTTACAGATAGAAATTATTTTTGATAGATCATCTAACTTAAAATTATTAGCTGCTCTAGCTCTCATATTTAATTGCTCAACTCCAAAATAAACAGAATTTGCTCCAGCTTTTATAGCAGCAGCTAAAGACTCATAATTTCCTGCAGGGGCCATAATTTCAATCATAAAATTAAAGAACTAATAAATTTTAAAAGGGTTTTGAATTCTTTGAAATTAATTATTGTATCTTTTCCTTGTGTTTTCCCTTGTTCTAGATCTATTCTCCCTTGGACCACTATGGAAATCTCTTGATGGTCTTTTATCTCTTATGTTTTTACCTTGTCTAAATTCACTTCTTTGTTGGTTTTGACTAGTATCAACTTTTACAATTTTTATTCTTTCTATTTGTGGTACTTTTTCTTTCTTAATTTTAAAGTTCCTATATTCACGTAGAACACTAGAAAAATTATCATAGTCTTGTTCAGATAACAAATTTATTGCTTCCCCATTATTTCCGGCTCTAGCAGTTCTTCCGATCCTATGCACATAATCTTTTGCATCTCTAGGAATATCGAAGTTATATACATGTGATACATTATCAATATGCAATCCACGAGATGCAACATCAGTACAAACTAGAATATGTTTTTTTGAATCATTAAAAAATTTTAGAGTTTTAGTTCTTCTATTTTGTGATAATCCCCCATGAATTGCTGTAGCATTTATTTTACTTACTTGTAAATTCTTGACTATAAAATCAACTGTTCTTCTTGTATTACAAAAGACTAAAACTAATTTAGATGTTTCTTCTTTTAATAAATGGACTAATAAATCCAATTTTGCATTCTTATTTAATTCATAATAAATTTGTTTTAATTTATTTGGGTCAACTTGATTTACTGCTGAAGCAATAAAAGGGTGATTTGCATTCTTTCTTGCAAGGTCTTTTAACTTTGATGATATTGTTGCAGAAAAGAATAAATTCTGTCTTTTAGCTGGACAAACTTTAAGAATTTTTTGAATATCATCTATAAAACCCATATCAAACATTCTATCAGCTTCATCTAATACTAATACACTAACTTTAGAAAGATCTACAGTCTCTCTATTCAAATGATCCAATAATCTTCCTGGTGTTGCAACAATAACATGTGCATATTTTAAATCTTTAATCTGTTTATCTATTGGTACTCCACCATATACTGTAATTATTTTCAGTTCTTTTGTTAATTTTCTTAGATGATCTTTTATTTGTTCTGCTAATTCTCTTGTTGGGGTTAGAACTAAAGCTTGTATTTTTTCTTTTGGATTCACTTTCTCGATAATTCCACACCCAAAAGCTAAAGTCTTTCCCGAACCTGTTGCAGATTCTCCAATTAAATCTTCGCCTTTAATAATATGAGGTATTGATATCTCCTGAATTTGTGTTGGTTCTTCAAAACCTAATCTATCTATTGCTCCAATTAACTCTTTACTTAAACCTAATTCACTAAATTTTGTCATATTCTTTCTCCTAAATAAGCACTTACCAAGAAAAAGCGAAATGTCGGTAAAGAGCAAGTGCTTTCTCAATTTCCTATGCTACTTAATATTTTGTAATTGCAGAACTATTAAAAGCTTTACTCTTTTAGTTTAGAAAATGTTTTTATGAAATTTGCTATAATCTTTATCAAATCTTTGGTTTATTCAATTGTCTTAGGATCTTTCTTTTCTCTTTTTAGTAAACCTAATTCTTCATCTATCTCTTTAGCCATAGAATCTAAATCCAAGAAAATACGATTAATATCCTTTTTTATTTCTTCTACTAAAGTTTCAAGATTATCGACCCTTAGAAAATATCTATTTTGGGCACTAAGTACAATACCAGTCATTTTAAGTTTATTTAAGTGATGCACTACCGTAGCCCTTGATAGATGTGATCTGAAAGCTATTTCATCAGACGATAAATATTTCTTTTGCCGTGATGCCTTCAATAATTCAATAAATACCCTAAAACAACTCTTTTCTTTGTCTCTATCCCCAAATAGGCCTAAAGACTCAGAAAACCATTGTAAATCAGAATTAACATCTTTATTACTAGGTTTTCTTACCTTTATAATCTTAATGTGAAACTCATTGAACATTTTCCTGATATTTTTAGAGATAATAACCCTTATATATGTTTAGGTTATCCATTATCTGTTGACTTAAACCCAACACACATTGGAGTTGTTAAAATGTATAATAAACAGATTGTTGAAGAGGTTACAAGTGAATTAAATAGGTTCTTAGAACCATATTTAAGAAAACAAGAATATGGAGATTTGAGGACTGCTGAGGCCCAAGGTGGATCTTTTCCTGCAGTTTATGAAAATGTGGTTGCATGGTTTACAATATATGAGCTTCCTTCTGAGAGTTCAAGGATAAATGCGATTGCTTTATTAGACGATGGAGAATGGGGAAGGATCCATATTGGTAGTAGGTTTAGTGAAAAATTTGGTGGAATGGAAGAGGCAATCCTTTCTTTCAAGGAGAGGGTATTGAATATTCCAAAGGAAAGAGCAAATGAGTAAAAAACAGATTATCAAAGAAGTTGAAGAAACAAATAAACTTGAAACTAAAGATGTGAGTAAAGAACAAGAATATTTAGAAGCTTTACAAAGGTTACAAGCTGAATTTAGTAATTATCAAAAAAGAATGGAAAAAGAACAAATAAACTTTATGAAATTTGCAAAAGAAGATTTGATAATAAAAATCTTAGATGTATATGAAAATTTTGAAAGAGCGTTAAAAGAAGTTAAAGATGAAGGAGTAAAACTAATTCATAAACAATTTTTAGAAATTTTAGAAAAAGAAGGAGTAAAGGAAATTGAAACTCAAGGTGATTTTAATCCAAATTTACATGAAGCAATAATGAAAGAAAAGTCTAATAAAAAAGAAGGAGCAATATTAGAAGTTTTTTCAAAAGGTTTTATGTTAAATGGTAAGGTTATAAGAGCAAGTAAGGTGAAAATATCCGGGGGAAATAAAGAATGAGTAAAATAATAGGTATAGATTTAGGAACAACTTTTAGTGCTGTTGCTGTTTTAGAGGGGGGAAAACCAAAAATAATTCCAAACTCTGAAGGAAATAGAACGACACCATCTGTAGTTTCAATTAAAGATGGAGAAGTTATTGTTGGTGAAGTTGCAAGAAGACAGGCAATTGTTAATCCAAAAAATACAATAAGATCAATCAAAAGGTTAATGGGGACAAAAGAAAAAGTTGAAATTGAAGGAAAGAAATATTCTCCAGAACAAATTTCTGCAATGATATTACAAAAATTAAAAAGAGATGCAGAAGGATATTTGGGAAATAAAGTTGATAAGGCAGTGATTACAGTTCCTGCTTATTTCAATGATGCACAAAGACAAGCAACAAAAGATGCTGGGAAAATTGCAGGATTAGAAGTTGAAAGAATTGTTAATGAACCTACTGCTGCATCATTAGCTTATGGAGAAGAGAAGAAAAACGACCATAAAATAATTGTTTATGATTTAGGTGGTGGAACTTTTGATGTTTCTATCCTAGAATTAGGTGATGGAGTCTTTGAAGTAAAATCAACTTCAGGTGATAATCGTTTAGGTGGAGATGATTTTGATGAGAGAATAATTGAATATTTAATTTCAGAATTTAAAAAAGAATCTAGAGTTGATTTAAATAAAGATGCATCTGCAATGCAAAGGTTAAAGGATGCTGCAGAAAAGGCAAAGATAGAATTAAGTTCTTCAAGTAAGACTAATATTAACTTACCTTATATTACTGCAGACTCTACTGGACCAAAACATCTTAATTTAGACTTAACTAGAGCAAAATTTGAAGAGTTAGTTGATGATTTAATTGAAAGGACTATTGGGCCAGTTAAACAAGCTATGAAAGATGCTAAACTAACTAATAAAGAAATAGATAATGTGATTTTAGTTGGTGGTTCAACAAGAATTCCAAAAGTAAGAGAAAAAGTAAAGGAATTAACTGGAAAAGAACCAGATAATTCAGTTCATCCTGATGAAGCTGTTGCTTTGGGAGCTGCAATACAAGCAGGAATTATTGGTGGAGATGTAAAGGATATTTTATTATTAGATGTAACACCATTAAGTCTTGGAATTGAAACTTTAGGTGGAGTTTGTACAAAACTAATAGAAAGGAATACAACAATACCAACAAAGAAGTCTCAAACGTTTAGTACAGCTGCAGATAATCAAACGGCTGTAACAATTAACGTACTACAAGGTGAAAGAGAAATGGCTTCTGGTAACAAATCTTTAGGAAGATTTGATTTAGTTGGAATTCCTATTGCACCAAGAGGAATCCCACAAATTGAAGTTACTTTTGATATTGATGCTAATGGAATTGTAAATGTTAGTGCAAAAGATAAAGGAACTGGAAAAGAACAAAAAATTACTATTACTGGTGGATCTGGGTTATCAGATGCTGAAGTTGAAAAAATGGTAAAGGAAGCTGAAACCCATGCTGAAGAAGATAAGAAGAAAAAAGAAGAGATTGAAGTTTTAAATCAAGCAGATGCTTTAGTTTATACAATAGAAAAACAAACTAAAGATATGGGGGATAAAATTCCGAAAGATCAACTTGAAAAAATAACTAAGGAAAAAGAAGAGTTACAAAAACTGATTGAAGCAAAAGACGTTGAAGCTTTAAAGAAAAAATTAGAAGAGATAAATAAAGTACTTCACGAAATGTCAACAAAAATGTATCAAGAAGCAATGAAGCAAGAGCAAGAATCAAAAGAAGGGGAAATCAAAGGAGATGTAGTTGATGCTGAAGTTGTTGATGAAGATGGAGATAAGAAGAAAAGGAAGAAGAAATGAATTCTTCTTTTATTTTTTATTTAATTTGAGAAAAATAAATGACTAAGGATTATTATGAAATTTTAGGAGTAAGTAAAGATTCAAGTAAAGAGGAAATTAAAAAAGCCTATAAAAAATTAGCACTAAAATATCATCCAGATAGAAATAAAGAACAAGGTGCAGAAGATAAATTTAAACAAATTTCTGAAGCTTATGCAGTTTTATCTGATGAAAAGAAAAAATCAAATTATGATAGATTTGGACCAGAAGGATTTAATCAACAATATTCCCAAGAAGATATTTTTAAAGGATTTGAAGATATTTTTGGAGGAGGAGATATTTTTGATATGTTCTTTGGTGGTGGAAAAAGAAGAAATTCTAATAGGGGATCTGATTTAAGATATGATATTGAAATTAGTTTTGAGGATGCTTACAATGGAATGACTAAAGAGATTAAAGTTGAAAAGTTAGACTCTTGTGAAAATTGTTCCGGAACAGGGTCTGAAAATGGAAAATTAATTAGTTGCGAACAATGTGATGGTAGAGGACAAATAAGATATGTGAGACAAACTCCATTAGGTGCTTTTGCAACTACAACAACATGCAACAAATGTATGGGAGAAGGAAAACAAATTAAAAATAGATGTGAAAATTGTAATGGAAAGGGAAGAACCTCTCAAATTAAAACGATTAAAATTAAAATTCCTGGAGGAGTGCAAACTGGCTCTCAATTAAGAGTTTCTGGAGATGGTGAAGCTGGATTAAGAGGGGGAAGATCAGGAGATTTGTATGTGGTAATTTTTGTTCAACCTTCTAAGATATTTAAAAGAGAAGAAAATGATATTTATTTAGATGTGCCAATTTCATTTTCTGATGCGGCCTTAGGATGTGAAATTAAAACTCCAACTGTAGAAAAAGAAGTTACATTAAAAATACCAAGTGGAACACAATCAAATACTAAATTTAGATTAAAGGGAAAAGGTTTTTCTTATTTAGATGGATATGGAAGAGGAGATCAGTATGTTAATATAATTGTTGAAACTCCAACTAAACTAACTAAAGAGCATAAAAAATTATTTGAAGATTTAAAAAACTTAGAGAAAGAAAAACCATTATTAGATAAAATTCTTGAATTTGTTAAAGGTTAGAATAGATATTGTTTATCTCTTCTTTAGATAAGCCTATTAATGGCCTTAAAATTAGTTTATTTTTAGTTTTGAATTTTAAAGTTTCTATTGTTTCATCAGTTGCAATGACGTCAGAATTTTCTTTTATCTTGTAATTGTAATAGGGTTTAAGTAATGGAAGTTCTTTTGTTAACGAGATTTTACAACCTCTTTTTAAGATTAAGAATCCTGTTACTGTTGAGAGTTTTTCATTTTTAACTTTAATTAAAACTTCTGCTTCAGAACCGATTGGTAATCCACCGAGGCCTTTAATTTTATTTTTGTAAACGTATGCTTTTCCATTTATTAGGGTGATATAAATTATTTGTTCAGGATTTGTTAAATTTATTTTTAAGGGTTTTTGTTTTAAAATAAATTCTGCTGTCTCTCTTTCTATTTCTGGAGAAGGTTTATAATTTTTAGTTGATCGTTTACATAAAATACTTAATGATTTATTCTCTTCTACTAATTTTAGGGCTTCTTCCTTTATTTTATCAAAATTACATTCAATAACTTTAGAGTAATTTGAGATTCCAAATACTTTATTTAAATTTTCTCCTTCGTCTATTAAATATTGGTTGTGCAAATTGATTAAATTTTTACAATTAGTTTTATTTTTTATTTCTTGGATTAATGTTTTTTCAAAGAATTTATGATTTTTTCCTTTAAGAAATAATTCTCCAGCTTTTATAAGATACATCTCTTTTAAGGAAAGAGTCATTTTTATAAAGGTAATCTCTACTAATGAACAAGTAAATTTTTGAGTTGGAGATCTTGGAATTAAAACTGCTGGTGGGTTAGAAGAAGAAAAATGAGTAAGAAACCTTTATAATCTTTTTCTATTCTATTTTAACTATGTTATTTAACAAGGTTAAACAAAACAGTTAGAGTTGCTTAGATCTTTCTTTATAGTTTAAAATGGACTTAATTAAAGACTTCAAATGGAAAGAGAAAATAAATGTTTATGATTTTGTGAATCAGTTAGGTAGTACTGGGTTTCAAAGTATAGAATTAAAAAATGCATCAGATTTAATAGTTAAAATTAAAAAAAATAATGCTAGAACTTACTTAACTTTTACTTCTAATATGGTTACTTCTGGATTAAGGGGGTTTTTTTCCCAATTAATTAAATTAGGAATTGCAGATATTATAGTTACAACTGCTGGTGGGTTAGAAGAAGATATAATGAAAGCTAAAGGAGAAAGATTCTTAGTAGGAAATTTTAACACAGATGATGTGGAATTACATGAACAGGGAAAGAATAGAGTCGGTAATATTCTAATTAAAAATGAGAGTTATATGAATTTTGAAAGTTGTTTAATGGAAATGTTGGAAGAAATCTATAAGAAAAATAAATCTTGGACAGTTTCGGGATTATTAAAAGAGTTGGGATTAATGTTAAATGATAAAGACTCAATTTTGTATCAAGCTGCAAAACATAATATCCCAATATTTTGTCCCGCAATTACAGATGGAGCTTTGGGATTTCATTTATATTTATTTCAAAAAAAACATAATGATTTTGTAATTGATGTTGTGAAAGATTTCGGAAATATGTTGTTAACAACTTCTTTTGATGAAAAAAAAGCTGTTATTGCATTAGGTGGAAGTATCTCAAAACACCATGCAATTTTATGTACTCTCTTAAATGGTGGAGCAGAATATGCATTATATATGACGACAGCACAAAAAACTTCTGGAAGTGTTTCGGGTGCTACAACTGATGAAGCAAAATCCTGGGGAAAAGTAAAGGAAGATTCTGATGTTTGTACAGTAATTGGAGATGTAACAATAATGTTTCCTTTAGCAATGTGTAGTGCTTTAGATGAATTATCCAAAGAAGGGTTACTAGATAAAATAAAAAGGGAATAATCATAAAATGCAAAGTAAGTCTAAATTCATTCTATCAAAATCGAAAGTAATTGAACAGTATAAAAAAATTAAATCTTTATGTGAGTTTGTTTCATATAGTTCTAAAACAAATCCTTTAATCTCAAAGGTGTTAGAAGAAAATACAGATTCTATGTTTAGTCTACATATGGTTAATGAACTTAAAAATATTAAAGATAAATCAAGGGTTATATTTTTAGCTCAAGCGTGGGATGAAGAATTAATTCAAGGATTATTAGAACATAAAATAAGATGGTTTGTAGTTGATAATGAAAGTGATTTGAATATTTTAATTCAATTTTTAAATGGGAATATTTATGAGATTTTTGGACAAATAAATTTGTTATTAAGAATTAAACTTAAAGAAAATACTTTACGAACTGAAAAATATTTTGTATTCGGGATGAATTCAGAGACAGTGAATAAAAAATTAAGGGAATTAAGAAATAATAAGAATATAGATAAACTGGGGATTCATTTCCATAGAAAAACCCAGAATATTAGTGAATGGGATTATACTTCTGAAATGAAAAATATTTTAGAGAAAAATGTGAAAATTGATTTAGTTTGTATTGGTGGAGGATTACCCTCTGAATATGCAAATACTAATGTTGATGTGATTGATATAATATTTAATAAGATAAAGAAGTTCAAAGAATTATTAGGAGAAATAAAATTAATCATAGAACCGGGAAGGTTCATTGCTGCTTCAGCAGTTAAACTTGAAACTGAAATAATTGGTATTTATGAGAAGAATATTATTGTAGATGCTTCTGTTTATAATACCGATATGGATGCATTAATAGTGCCAGTAAAATTGTTAGTTGAGGGTGAACTTTCTAAAGATGATGGAGATCCTTATGTGATAAAGGGGATAACACCTTGTTCAATGGATTTGTTTAGATATAGAGTTTATTTGGAAAATCCAAAGATAGGAAATAAATTAACTTTTCTTAATGCTGGAGCTTATAATTTTACAACCGATTTTTGTGATTTAGAAAAAATAAAAACGGAAATTATAGATTAGATTTAATCTTTTCTTTAAGTTGAGCTTTTGACATTCCACCTACAAATTGGGTTATTACTTTTCCATTTTTTAATAGAATAAATGTTGGGATACTTCTTACTCCATATTGAGTCGCGATATCCCCAGATTCATCAACATCAACAGAAACAAATTTAATTTCTTTCATCTCTTCAGATAATTCTTTAAAAATGGGTTTCATTGATTGGCATGGACCACACCAAACAGCAAAATTATCAATTACTACAGGCTTCTTAGAATTCAAAACTTCTTCTTTAAAGTTTGAGGAATTGATTTCTTTAACAGTCATATTTTGTTAATTCCTAAGTTCTTTATATATTTTATTGTTGACCAAATAAACATTCAAAAAAGAATAAAGAGAATAAATTTCTCTGTTTAACTTTTGAAATCATTATTGGTAATTGGATTCAATTTATTTTCAATCTTAGTATGTATCTCTAACTACATTTTGAAAAACCACAATCAAAGCAGGTTGGTTCAGAACAACCTGAAACCATTTCTACATTTGAGCTGTAACATTGTGGGCAGTAGATTGATATCGTTGCTTTGTGACCTTCAACATCTAATCTTAACTGTTTCTTATCATCTTTTTGTGTAGCATCACCGCCAACTTTAATTGCCAATTTACCTGTTTTAATTAAATGATCCCTTAATGCTTGTGCCATTGCATGTGGAATTGAGTCTATTCTCTTTGTACCAAATCCATATGGTTTATCACCTTTTATAGAATTTAAATGTTTCAACACTTTAATTGGATCTCCACCATATTCAAAATATTTAGATAATAAAATTCCAATAACACAAGTCAAGCCTGATACTTCAGTTCCTGTTGGTGAAATGTTCGCAAAGATTCTTAATGGACCTTCGTCATCATAATTTATGTGCATATGTAGATCTCCATAACCTGTAGGAACTTTGTAATAAGTTGATAATTCGGCTTCACCTTTACCAATCCTTATTTTTGGTTGATAAATTATTTTTGTTTCTTCTTTTTTTTCAACTTTTTTATCAGATAAATTAAGTACCTGAAATTGTTTTGAACCATCCCTATAAATTGTTACACCTTTACAACCATTATCGTAAGCCAGCATGTAACATTCTTCAACATCTTCAATTGTAGCTTCATTTCTTAAATTAATTGTTTTAGAAACTGCATTGTTAGTGTATTTTTGGAATGCTGCTTGCATTAAAATATGATCTTTAGGCTCTAAGTCGTGTGAAGTTAAAAAAATATCTTGAATTTTTTCTGGTATTTCTTCAATACCCTTTACAGATTTATGATTTTTTTCAACTTTTTTCCATAACTCTTCTTCTTTTAATCCGAAGAAATTATTTTTCTTTGCTATTTCTTTAAATAAAGGATTTATCTCCCAGAATGTACATTCTGCAGGTGGGGTTTTTCCTTCTTTTAAACAATCAATTCCTTTTGCATTATATCTTGTATAAGCAATTGCAAAAAAAGGTTCAATACCAGCACCTTGCAAACCAGCAGTAATTCCAATTGTCCCTGTTGGAGCAATTGTTGTTCTTGCACAATTCCTAGGTTTTAGATCATGGCCTCTAAAATGTTCACCGTCAGGATCGAAGATTGAATTTCTGTAGTTAAAAAAGATTCCCCTTTTATTTCCCAATTCAATTGAAGCAAACAAACAATTATCATTAATAAAATGCATTACTTTTTCTGCTTTATCTAATGCTCCTTGAGAATTGTAAGGTAAGTTTAATATTACTAATGATTCTGCCCACCCCATTACACCTAAACCAATTCTTCTATTTTTTTTAGAAATTTCTTCGATCTCTTCTAAAGGATAGTTGTTAACTTCAATTACATTGTCTAAAAAATGAGTAGTGTTCCAGACACAATCTTTTAATCTCTCCCAATCAAAATCAGATCCATCTTTCCGAATAAATTTAGACAAATTTATTGAACCAAGATTGCAGTTATGCACAACCATTCCATTAGCAATTAATGAATGTGTTTCTGGTTCGGTAATATCATATACATCAGAAAATCCCACCTCTCTAACAGATAAAACTTTGCTATATTTTTGTTCTTTTTTTCTTCTTATCTGTACATTTCTTATATTCATTAGCTCTTGTTTTCTTGGAGCAAGAGGAAATCCTATCTCTTTAGCATAAATATTATAGCTTTCACCATTAATAGCTAATTCATACCACACTCTTTTATCTATGGAATTTTTACTTCTCCTTGATTTAATTCCAAAATTCAAAAGTAGAAGCTGTACTTGTTTAATTAATTTAGGTGAAGCACTTGTAAATCTTACCCTCCTCCTATATAAACTTACTTCACCATCTGCACTAAATAATGCTCCTAAATAACTAGATATTTTTTCTTTTTTTGTTGTGAGAATATAATCTGGAATCTCTTTATGCGGGGCCCTTCCAGGTTTTAAACCTAATTCAATTAATTTCTCAACTGCATAATTTTTTTCTGTTGAGATTTGTATCACATCATTTTTATCAATATAACTGTTTGAGTTGCAGTTGAAATATTTCTTAAATAGTGGAATTAATTTTTTTTGTGCAAACGTTTCTTCTTGTCCAAAACAGATACCTATCGAATATCTTTTTCCTCTCGTAAACCATCCATCACCACATAACCAACCAAGAAGTGATTCTTCCACTATTTCAGAAGAAACGATCCCTTCGTCTACACTTTGATATATTGAACTACTTTGAATAAATACTTCATCTTCTCTTGTTAATTTTTCTGCTCTTTTCCATCCTTTAGTTGTAAAAATCTGGTGGTTTGGTGTGACCTTAATTTCCTGCCCGTTGTTTAAGTTTACTTCGACTATTTTTTTATATCCTGTTTTTGAAACTAAACAAGGTTTAAACTCAATTCCCACTCTGCTATCTACAATATTATCAGTTGCAATGATAATCTTTTCACCATTTATTTGTTTTTGATATAACCCCTCTATAGTTTCTAGACCCCCCTTTGTTGTAATTAATGTATCGGGTGCAAAACAGGGCTCATTTGGTAATAAAGGTTGTTCACCGCAAGGATTAGTTGACTCAATCAAACCTAGATGGGGAGTTGGATTTGAATCTGTATTATTAATTCTATCAATAACAACAAAGCCAGGGTCTCCAGTTTCCCATGCACCCTTTACCATTTCATCCCAAATTTTTCTTGCAGATTCTTTTCTTACAACTTTATTTGTGTTAGGATCAATTAAATCATACTCTGAATTTGTTCTGACTGCTTCCATAAACTCATCGTCAATTGCAACTGAAATATTGAAATTTTCTAATTGCCCAGGTGTTTTTTTAATGGAAATAAAATCTTTTATATCAGGATGATGCACTGATAAGATTCCCATGTTCGCTCCCCTTCGTTGCCCACCCTGTTTAATTTCTGCAGTCATTCCATCTATCATCCTTAAAGGAGATAAGGGGCCTGATGCAACACCTTTTGTAGATTTAACATTAGAACCTTTAGGCCTTACTCTTGAAACTGAAAATCCTGTACCACCGCCAGACTTATGAATTATTCCTGCAGAAGTTACTGCTTTTAACCAACCTTCAATTGAATCTTCAACAGGCAATACGTAACAATTGTGAACAGCAATATTATTTGCAACGTATGTGTGTTCACCTTCAACCTCGAAATTGTAGACCGTGGTTGGTTCGAACACAACGGTAATATTTTTTATTGGTAGATAAAACATTTCTCCTATACATAAGCATTTAACACGCCTCATATTTAACTGGCTGAGACCCTTAAATTCTCTCCCTACAAATATTTCATTAAAGAGCTTCCCAGATTCAAAACCATTTAATTGGCAAGTATATGAATTAGTTGTACTTAATTTTTGAAGATTATTTTTCTTGAATGATGATAAAATACCTAATCTTGCAAATATTGCCCAAATACAATAAACCAAATCTTTATTTGAAAGTACTGCTTTTATATTTGTATTGTGACGATTTTGGAAACTATAACCATCCCCTCTCAATAAACCAAATAATAATCCCTTTTGTTTTTCTTTTGGGAGAGTTAATATCCAAGAGGGAACCCTTTTTTTGCTGAAACCTTTGCCTAAAATTTTTTCAAATAATCCAACTAGAATAATTGAATGGAAGCGTACATTCGACCAGTGACCAGAATTAGATTTTTCAATCTTAGATCCTAAACCAAATTTTTTTTTCATTAAATAAATTACATCTTCCATATATTCTAATTCATCAGAATTGAAGGTAAATCTCACACTATCTCTTCCATCTATATCCCCTTCACTTAAAAAATATCCAAAAATCTTCATTAGGTCTGCATCCACATCTATCTCATTATAGACTGGTTTTATTTGTTTATTATATCTTGGACATCTTTTATCTTTATTTAATTTATATATTTTATTTTCATGAACTACGAATTTAGAATCCATGTAATTAATTACTTCTAATTTTTTTAGATCTACTATTTGTTTTGGGTATGAAACTGCTACGAAATCTTCTTCTTGAAGATTACCGGCTAATTTCCATATTGGTTTTTTTGATTCTTTATCTAAACATAATATTGGATGTTCGTCTGTTACACGCAGAGTTTTATTTGGAAGTTTCCATACATCTATTACCCTATAACTTTCAACAAATCTTTGCATTACATGAGTAACTTCTTTGTAATTACCTGAAGCAGTTAGAACTCGGTCGCCTTGTTTAATCTCAATAATTGGTTTTATTCCATTTGCAGTCATTATAGGCTGATCTTCTCTAAAACATGCACTTAACTGTTGTAAATCCCTTCCTGCATTCATTAAAGTTGGAGAATTTGGTAAAAATTCAAAATTAGACATTAAATTATAAAATTTCTGTGCAGTCTCTTCTACAATATTTTTACATTTTATATCAGTAGTTGCGAGTTCTTTTAAATTCTCTAAAAATTTCTTAATGTTATCATTCCTTATATTGTATTCATTTATTCCTTTATGAAAAAGATAAACCTTAGAAATATTTCCCCTTATAGGTTCTGTAATCTCTTTTGTTATTTTTACACCATCAAAGATTTGATTTTCATTAACACCAGGAATATGAAGAATATCTCCCAATGCAACATTTGTTGCAATTCCATAAAGCCAATCTTCGACTGTGGGAGAATCCTTAAGATATTTATCTTTTATAACTTTTAATTGGTTTTCAGTTAATTCAATTTTACTTTTTTGTATTTGAATTTGTTGTTCGTTCATTTTTAATTACCCCTTTTATTTTTATAATTTCTTTTTCATAATCACCCACATCTTCAAATTCTTTGTAAATAGATGCAAATCTTATGTAGGCCACATTATCAATATTTTTTAATGCACGCATGGCAATTTGCCCTAAAAACTTTGAGTTTATTTCTGTGGAATTTAGAGATCTTAATTTCGTTTCAAGTTTGTCTACATTTTTATCTATTACTTCTAACGTAACAGGTCTTTTTTCACATGCCTTAAGCAAACTTCTCTTAAACTTTTCTCTATCAAATGATTCTTTTGAACCATTCTTTTTTATTACTGTGATATCTAATGATTCAACTCTTTCATAAGTGGTAAATCTTTTTTCACATTTCAAACATTCACGTCTTCTTCTTGTGGAATTATCATTTTCTCTAGTCTCAAGGACTTTTGTATCTTCTGTTAAACAGTATGGGCATTGCATTTTGTAAATACACTATATCTAGTGTTTGATTTGTTTGAAATGTAAGACATCTAGTGTTTGTCCCTTTTATAAAGATTTTGTGTTTAGAGTAAATAATTATATAAAAAAGGACTTAAACTATCAAGTTGTTACAAACATTTTATTTTTTAGTAGTAGAATTTTAGTATGAGACTACTAGTTTTTTTATGTGGAATTAAAAAATTAATTTTGATTTATTAACTCTTTAATTGTATTCATATTAAAAAATGCACCTGGATTTGGCCAATTCTGGTTAAAATGTGCAGAGTTTATTTCAGAATATTTTATATTCGTAAATTTATTTAACTTTTCACATACAATCCTGCATACAGCTTGATTATGTCTTAATTCTGTTCTTGAAAAAACCCTTACTTCTAAAGTAAGTGTTCCATTAAACCCCGGGTCTACAAAACCAGCATAGTGTGATCTATATTCGCCCAGTGTTGCATCAATCGGAACAATGTCTGTTGCGAAGTTATCGGGGACTTTTATCACTTGTAATGTTTGAAACAAATAAAATGTATCTGGTTCAAGTATTAGTGAACCATTTATTGATTCTGTTAATGGAATAAAAAAAAGATTTACATCATGCCACCCTATTTTTTTTAAATCTATTGCTGGCCATGATTCATTTGTGCCTTCAAATTTTTTTGCTTTAAATCCCAATAAACTTCCTGGTGTTAGATTAACTGTGTTAATTAAACCTTTTTTTATTCCAACGTCAGGAGAAAATATTTTACTCCCATTTTGTCTAAAAAGTTCTAAACTATCTTTTCCATTAATTGATTTTTTTATTTCTGAATCAGACAGTTCTGGATTTCCAATCATGAATCTTAATTGAACACCAGGAAATCCTGTATAAGCTATAATTGGAAATGAATGGGGAATGGCTAGTACATAAGCTTTACCAACGTAATTAAGGGGGATTTTATCATAGGAATCAACACCATCAACTAGTAGCCTTAAGAAAAAATCTATTCTCCCACATCTACTTCTTGGATTACATTTTGCATGAATTTCTTTTTCACCAGAAAGATCAAATCCTTCTTGTAATGGAATAACATAGGCTTTACCAACTTCAAGTCTATAACTATTTCTGAGATTGATTTTTTTTACTAATCTTCGTTCAATCTGTTCTTCTATATTTTTTCCAATTTCTGGAAGAAATGCGGCAGTAATTTCAAATGCTTCTGAACCAAATGTGGGCTCAAAACTTGCAGGTTTGATTCTATTTTTAAGATCAATTGGATTTTCTGAAAATATTGATCCATGATCAATTAATGAAACTATATCTTGTGATGAGAGAACATATCCTTCCATGAGTTAACTGTTTAAGTACTATTTAAAATAATTTAGATTGAATAAAATTTATTTTAGATTTTGAATTGACCAAATGTCCTTTATTCTCTTTTCTGCAGGTATCCCAGATCTAAATAAATTCCAGAATACTCTCTTTGTCCATTCAATCCAAGAATCATCTAATATTTCATAGAAAATATAAGTTTTTCTCTTAAGCAAAGTATAATTGTGTGGGTGTTTTGATTCTTTAAATCTTGCAAACTTGTTATCAACTACAAACGCTCTTAATGGTTGTTCTGAATGTTTTATTTCAATTGGATTTTTGGGATAATGAAAATTTAATTCTAATACCTTTTCTACATTTTGAATACTTGCAATATCGATATTACAAAGTATTTTTACTGAAACTCCATTTTGGAGAAGTTCCTTTAATCCACTGAGAAAACTTTTATTTTTCTTTTCAATGTTTACCCAAGATAAATTGCCTGAAAAGATTAATAACTGTTCTTTAGTTTCTAAAATTAGTTCTATTAAATCCTGATCTAAATATTTCTCACTCTTTTCAACATCTTCTTCAATAAAAGCCCTTCTTTTTTCATCATTTAAATATTGATAAATATCAAAGGGAGAAAAATCATCCTTATGCCTTGAGGATTCTATCAATTTAAATAGTCTTTCTTGAATATTAGAAGATTGTTGTTGAGGTTGGTTGATCCAATAAACTATTTTTAATGACCCTCTTGTTCCTTCTCTAAAAGTTTGAACAGCTATTGTTCCTTCCTCTTGTCCTATTCTCTCAATATATCTATCTGCAGTTCTCCAATTTATTTTAATTAATTCAGAAATTTCTTGAACTGTTCTAGGCTTTTGAAATACAAAATCTTGGACCTTTTGTCTAATTATTTTTGTCAAAACCACCTATAGAGATTCATTAATTTTAAAGTTTATAAGTATTTGTATAACACCATGTATAAAATTTTGTGAGTAAGATTTATAGGCTTTTGTTACTCATTTTATCTTATGAAAAAAGGTTTACTAAAAGAGAGGAGATTTTTTCTTTGGAAGGAGTTTTCACTTTAAAGTTTTGATGAAGGTTTTAATATTCTTCTAGTATTGCATTTTTATGGGAAGAATTTCTTATTATGATATTGTTGGGAGGGTTCATGTTCTTGCTGGTTCTATGTGGACAAGGAAAACTGATGAGTTAATTGCCTTTGCACAGGATCTTTCGCATGCAAGTGTTGGTTATGCTGCAGTCAATAGTGCAATAAACGGAAGAGACACTACCCATGGTGAGATAATAAGAAGTAGAACAGGAAAAATTATTCAAGCAAAAGTTTTGAATAAATCCAGTGAAATTCCAAGGTATATTGCAACTCTTGAGAGAGAAAGAGGGGAGAGGGTTTCTACTTTAATTGTTGACGAAGGGAATTTTTGGGATAGAGAATTACCAACAGTTTTAACAGGAATAGCTAGAAAAAAAAGGGCGGTTCTTGTTGGGGGATTAGATTTAGATTTTAGAGGAAATCCATTTGGGCCAATGGGAGATTTAATGCAACTTGCTGGACCTGAAAATGTTGAAATTTTTCATGGTTATTGTATGATTGATGTTAATGGAAGACCTTGCGGAAAAAAATCAAGCTATACAGGAAGGTTTTTATCTAATTCTGGGAATGTTGCGGTTCATAGAGAAGGTAAAGTAGAGAATGGATTAAGTAGAGCACCTTATTTTGATAGAACTATTAGGGATGGGGATAGTCCATATGCTATATTATGTGAAGAACACTTTGAAGTACCTTACAAAGAAGAGGTCTTAGAAATTGCTGAATTTGTCGATGAACATCCTGGGAGAAAGAGGGAAGCTGTTAAAAGAAGATTTGAGAGTACGCCTAACATAGAAGAGATTTTAAACTTTTTAGTTAATGATGAAGTTGCGAGAATGGTGATTGAAACTAATGATGGGGAGTTATTTACTAAATTTGATTAGCTTTATATATTTTTAAATTAACTTTATGATATGGCCTTAAAATGTGAGTTATGCAAGGAAAAGATTGAAGAGACTTTTTTAGGAAAAATTGTTGGTAGTTATGTAATTATAAACGGTAAAAAAAAAGTAGTTTGTAATTCTTGTCAAAAGAAGAATAAACATTTTAAAGATGAGTTGTTATAATCCATTTCTGTTATCTAATCTATCTTCTAAAGCAAGAAGGCTTTCTAGTAAAACTAACTCACCTTTTTTAGTTGCAAGGTTTACTTTTGGTTGTTCGAGATATATTATTTGGCCATCATAAAGTCCTTTTGTTCTAACTATTTCCTCAAAATTATCATAAGCACAATGTAATGCCATATGCAATTTTTCGGGTAAACCTTGGGTTGAATCTCCACTGCCCTCGTAATCTCTCCCCCTAACACTCAATCTATTCCAAGCAACTTGTCTATCACCATGTAAAAGAACAAGAATGTCGGGTGGAGGGGAGCCACCTTTCTGTTTAAAGTTTAATAATTTTGATCTGGCAACGTGGGTACTATCTAATAAATCTGATTTGTAATTTAATAAAGCATTTTTATATTCTTTGCCTCTAGAAAATACTAATTCAAAGGCCTTATAAAGTCCTGCTGCAGCTTCATCCTCAATATTCTTTTTACCATTTTCGTCCTCAATTTTATTTAAGGCATCAATAAACATCAGTTCCCCATATGGTGAGCGGTCAGTACAAAAAGGTCTACCTGAAACTACTTCTAAAAAACCATCCCAACTTTGTGCTGCTCTTTTAGCTAGTAAGTATGCTTGTAATATAGTTCCAAATACATCACGACCAACTTCATAATATAATTGAGTAAGAACGGGATCAGTATCGTCTTCCAATGAAATTACCGCACCGTGTTTTGCAATTGTTTTAGCTATTCTTGTTTTTCCAAAACCAATATTCCCATCAACTGTGATTACGGGTAATTTTTCGTTTAAAAATCTTTTAATTCTTTCATTAGCTTCACCATCTCTATCAATTAATTCGTGATCTTCCAAACCTAATATTTCATCTACATCTATCAAATTATTCTGTGTCATTTATATCTCCCACTTAGATCTGAACAAGCCTCAACCATCTCCCAGATGTTTTTTCCCATTTTGTCGGCACATTCTTCTAAATGTTCTGGTTTTTCTCTTATATTAATTGAACCGTTAAGCTTTATTATTTTTGGATCACTTAATCCAAATTTTTTATAATATTCTTTCGTGTTTATTGTAAGGTCTTCATACCTTTTATTTATTTTTTGTAAATATTCTAATGGAATTTGTCCACCATCGCTTCCGTCAACATCATCTCTCTCAGATTGCCTTTTCTGAAGAATTTTCGAATCAATTACTTCTAAATAAAATAAAGTACTCTCTAACCAACTACATTCTCTTGGAAAATTTCTTCCCAATTCATCACAGGCATTTCTTATTAAATCATTATATTCTTCTAAACCACGGTGTGTTAAGAATCCATCATCAAAAGAGTTTAATCCAAAGATACTATAACCTTCTATTAAAGTTCTATCAAAGATTACTATACCTGGTTCTTCTTTCTTGGTTTTATCATCAAGATTAAATCTATTTGCAAAAATGTGTCTTAAAATTCTTAGATGAGCTTGAGAAATTTCAAACCTGTCTGTATATTTTTCCCGATCAGAATAAAATGCTTTTCTTGCATAAGGATCAGTTGGTTCGTTAATTATTCTTATTGGAATCTTTTCTGGAATATGTTCTCTTAGGATTTCTAAACCTCTTTTAGATTGAAGAAAATTAGCTAAAGTACTTTTACCAGCACCTATGTTGCCCATGATACCTGCTATGCCACCTGAAATTGCCATCTTTTTTCTTTTTAAGAAGCTTAAATGATTATTAAAAAGAATTTCTCTTGTTGAAAATATATTAGAAAGGTTTAAAAATGTTTTAAGATTGTCCTTTATTATGGCAAAACTACATACAAGACAGAAGAGATATAAACTGATTTCTACAAGTTTTGGTGGATTTAGAAGGCCCAGGAATAAAACAAAATCATTTTCTAGTGAAGAGAGTGCTAGGAAATGGGCTGAAGAAAAGAAGTTAAAGAATTATGAAATTGTTAAACCTTGTATGGGACTTTCTAAGAAGTTTAAAGTTGTTGTTAAAGAATAGATTTTAATTAATAATATAATTAATCCAAACTAAAAAATAATGAGAGAACTTAATGGGATAAACATAAAATTTGTAGAGAATTTTGAAGAAGTGTTAAAGTCAACTCAATAATTCAATTACCCTTCGTATTTCTTCAACACTATGATTCAATTGTTGGCTGGTTTTTTGATAATCATCTTCGTTAATGATTGATATAGAAGCATGAATTTCCTCAGTCGTAACAAATTGCACTATTTTCTTTTTCAATTCTTGCGGTTTTTCTTCAGAAGACCATAACAACACAAAAATATCGCACAAGTCTTTGATTTTCTTATGCTCTTTATCCCTGTACTTTAAAGCATTTATTTTGTGGCAAGCAATAATTCTGGCTTGGGGAGCCATAGTTTCTTTTTGAACTGCTTTAGTTCTTCTCGATATGCAGAATTCTCAAACACAAAACGTAGCAAAGGCTCGTCTGCTGGTTGAAAATGTTAAGCTTATAAAAGAAATAAAAATCCTAATCCTTATTTAAAAGTTTAGGACAAATTCTCAATTGTAGAAAATATATTAAATAAAAAGGGGATTTAATATATAAAATCAAGGAGTTAAATAAAAAATATTGATTGTAAATTAATTTTAATTTTTTGTTCAAAAATCATTGTATTTACTTGATGGTTTAGTTTTCAAATAATTTTATAAGTTAGAAGGAGATTATTATTCTAATGAAAGGTTTTGTTATAGATCCTACTTATAGAATAGTAAATGATAAAGCTTATGTTTTCTTATTTGGAAAATTAGAAAATGGTGAAAGTTTTGTTACAATTAATGAACAGAAACCTTATTTTTATATTAAAAGAAATGAACAAAAAAAGGCTTTAAACTATGGAGAATTTGAGATTCAGAAATGTAATTTTAAAAATTTTGATAATGAAGAAGTTGTGAAAGTTTTAGTTAATCTACCTTCTGAAGTTCCACCTTTAAGAGAAAAACTAATTAAAGGAAAAATAGATTGTTATGAAGCTGATATTAAATTTGCTTATAGATTTTTGATTGATAATAAACTACAAGGTTGTATTGAAATTAATGGAGAATATGAAAGTAATGATTACGTTGATAGAGTTTATAAAAATCCAATAATAGATTCTTGTGAATATATTCCAAATTTGAAAGTTTTATCTTTTGATATTGAACTTGATTTGGAAGGAACTAAAATACTATGTGTTTCAATTTATTCTGAAGAGTTTAAGAAAGTATTTATAGTTTCAGAGAAGAAACTGAAAAATGCAGTGAGTTGTAAAAATGAATCTGAGATGTTAGAAAAATTTAAAGAAAAAGTTCTTGAGATTGATCCAGATGTTTTAACTGGATGGAATTTTATTGATTTAGATATGGCTTTTCTTAAGGAAAGATTCAAAGAAAATAAAATCCCATTTCTTTTAGGAAGGGACAATTCACAGGTAAAATTAAGATTAGAATCAAGTTTTATTAAAAGTTCAACAGCGTATGTAACCGGAAGAGCTTGTTTAGATGGGATGCATCTGTTAAGAAATTCTTTTATTGATCTACAGGATTATAAACTTGAAACTGCGTCCCAAAAAGTTTTAGGTTATGGGAAACTATTAACTGGATCTGGAAGAGGTTATAAAATTCAGGAGTATTATGAAAAAGATCAACAAAAGTTAGTAAATTATAATTTAAGAGATGCTGAGTTAGTTTATGAACTTTTATATAAATCTAAGGTTTTAGAATTAAATATTAAAAAATCAATTATTACAGGTTTACCTTTAGAAAGGGTTAATGGTTCTATTGCTGCTTTGGATTTCTTATATATTAAAGAAGCTATGAGCAGAAGAGTAGTCTGCCCAACCTTGAGTTATAAAGGTATGGAGATAAGAACCACAGGTGGATATGTTAAAGATCCAATACCTGGCATTTATGATAATATTATTGTATTGGATTTTAAATCTCTTTATCCCTCTATTATGAGGACTTTTAATATAGATCCTTATTCTTATGTTGAAAATTGTAAATTGGATATGATTAAAGCACCTAATGGTGCTTGTTTCAGAAATGAAGATGGAATAATGCCAATTTTATTAGAAAAAATTTGGAAAGAAAGAGATGAGGCAAAAAAGAAAAAAGATGAATTAACAAGATATGCTCTTAAAATACAATTGAATTCAATGTATGGTGTTTTGGCTTCGCCCAATTGTAGATTTTATAATCCATCTATTGCAAATGCAATAACACATTTTGGGCATTATATTATTAAATTAACTGACAAAGTTATTGAGAATTTAGGCTATAAAATAATCTATAATGACACTGATAGTTTCTTTGTAGTTTCAAATGCGAAAAATTTGAAAGATGCTGAAAAAATTGGAACTAGATTACGAGAAGAAATAAATAAATATTATAAAAAATATGTAAAAGAAAAATATAAAAGAAATTCTATACTTGAAATGGAATTTGAAAAAGTTTATTCCCGGTTTTTAATGCCAAAATTAAGAGGAAGAGAAAAAGGTGCAAAGAAAAGATATGCTGGATTAGTGAATGGAAAACTTGAGACTGTGGGATTAGAATCAGTTCGTGGTGATTGGACGGAAGCAGCAAAAGAATTTCAGCAAGAACTTTTAAAAAAAGTTTTTGAGAAAGAAGAAGTTGATGTATTTGTTAAGAAATTTGTAGATAAGATTATAAAAGGAAAATTAGATGAGAAATTAATTTATAAAAAACAGATAAGAAAGGATTTGAGTGATTATACTAAAACTTCTCCACCACATGTTAAAGCGGCTAGAAAATTGAAAGTTCTTGAGAGCAATTTAATAGAATATGTAATTACGACAGATGGGCCAGAACCTATTCAAGATATAAGGCATGATTTAGATTATAAACATTATATTGAGAAACAAATAAAACCTATTGCAGATTCTGTGCTTTGTTTCTTTGATACTAATTTTGAGAGTTTAATTGAAGGAAAACAGAAAAGTTTGTTTGATTATTAAATTACAGAAATCCTTATTAAGAAGGTTTTAATTGTCTGTCTGGGGGTTTATTTTATGGAAAAAGAGAGGTTAGATCTTGATTATGAAATGATACAAAAACCTAAGATTTTACCAGGTATGGGTTTAACTTATAATGATGTTTTACTTGTTCCACAATATTCTGAAATTAATTCAAGAAATGAGGTTAATGTTTCTGCACAACTTACAAAAAAAATTAGATTGAAAATCCCATTTGTATCAGGTAACATGGATACTGTAACTGAAAGTAAAATGGCAATTTCAATGGCAAGGATAGGTGGAATTGGAATAATACATAGGTACATGAAAATAGAGGATCAAGCTAACGAAGTTCTTAAAGTTAAAAGGGCCGAGTCTGTAATTATTGAAAGACCATTTATTATAAGTGAAAATCAGAGTTTACATGATGCTAAGTCATTAATGTTAAAACAGGAAATACATGGGTTGTTAGTTGTAGATGAATATGAAAAATTAGTTGGAATTTTAAGTAATAGAGATATTAAATTTATTGATGATGAGAGGGTTGCAGTAAAAGAAATAATGACTAAAAATCCAATAACTGCACCTATTGGAACTGGGACGGAAGCTGCAAGGGGAATATTACAAAAATACAGAATAGAAAAATTACCTTTAGTTGATGAGGAAGGAAATATTTTTGGATTAATAACTTCAAAAGATATTGAAAATAGAGACAAGTATCCTTTGGCCTCTAAAGACAAAAAAGGAAGATTGTTGGTTGGAGCTGCTGTTGGTGTTAAGAGAGATTATTTAGAAAGGACTGAGGCATTATTAAATTCAGGTTGTGATTGTATTCTTATTGATGTTGCACATGGCCACAATAAATTAGCAATAAATGCAACAAAACAAATTAAAAAAAGATTTGAAACTGAATTGATTGTTGGTAATGTTGCTACTGCACTTGCTACACAAGACCTTATTTCTGCAGGAGCGGATTGTGTTAAGATAGGAATTGGTAGTGGAGCAATTTGTACCACAAGGTTAGTTGCTGGTGCTGGTGTTCCACAGTTTACTGCTGTGTTAGACTGTTCAAGAATAGGTCATGAATATAATGTGCCAGTTATGGCTGATGGAGGAATTGGAGGAATGGCAGGTAATATTGCAAAAGCAATTGGTGCTGGTGCAAGTACTGTAATGAGAAATAGATCTTTAGCTGGCACTGCTGAAAGTCCAGGAATTACAATAATGAGAAACGGAAGGAAGTATAAGATTTATAGGGGTAGTGCAAGTTTCGGAGCAAACATGACTAGAAATCAAAAAATGGGAGAAGATGTTGATGTGGAATATAATCCAGAAGGGGTGGAAGCATTAGTACATTATACTGGGACAGCAGAGGAATTAATTAAACCATTAGTTAAAGGACTTAAATCTGGAATGAGTTATACTGGTGCCTATACTATTGAAGATTTCTGGAAGAAAGCTGAATTTGTAAGAATAAGTCCAGCATCTTGGCAAGAGAGTAAACCACATGATGTAGAGTTAATATGAAATTTTTAACAGGCAATAAAGAAAAATTAATGGAAGCACAAGAAATATTTCCTTTAATAAAGGGTTATGAGATTGAACTTGAGGAAATCCAAAGTTTAAGTTCTAAAGAAGTTATCGAACATAAATTAAAAGAGGCAATGAAAAAAGTTAAAGGCAAACTTATTGTCGACGATATTACACTTGAAATTGAATGTTTGAATGGATTGCCTGGAACTTTAATTAAGTGGTTTGGAAAGAGTATTGGGTATAGTGGGTTAAGTGAACTCGTTTCTAAATATGGAAACAATAAAGCTTGGGCTAAATGTACTATTGGTTATACTGATGGTGAAAATATTAAGTATTTTGAAGGTGTAATTGAAGGAAAAATTGTTTTACCCAGAGGTGAAAATGGTTTTGGATGGGACTCTATATTCCAGCCTTCTGATTTCAGTAAAACTTTTGCTGAAATGAGTTTGGAAGAGAAGAATAAAATTAGTATGAGGAAAATTGCTTTGGATAAATTGAAAGAATATATAGATGAATAATTTTTAATTCATAAAAAGGTTTAAATACATTTGAAACTAAATTTATTTTATGAAAATAGTTATGATATTAATAGTTTTATTCTTTTTAATTACAGCTTGTGTTAATACTGGAAAAGTCGTAGATGATTTTAATGTTTGTGAAGATAGTGATGGTTTAGATGAATTTACCAGAGGGGAAGTTATTTTTTCTGATTCTGGTTTGATTTATAAATTTGAAGATGAGTGTGTAACAACAAGAAGAGTGAAAGAAGCAGTATGTAATAATGGTGCTGCGGATTTTGAGTATATTGCATGCCCAGGAAATGCTAGATGTAGATTTGGAAAGTGTAGATATGCTCCTAGTTAAAACTATAATCCTGAAAGTTTTCTTAATTCAAATAAAGAATCTATTGTGAAATCTTCTCCACATCTAGTAATTGAATGTTCATTTCTATAAATCCTTACGGTAGTTACTCTAGCTTCATTACCACACTGAATATCTTCATCACCATTCCCAACATAAGCGGTTGTATTTGGTTTTGCTCCCATTTTTTCCATTAAATATAAAAGTCCATCTGGTTTAGGTTTTAAAGTACCATATTCATATGCAGATAAAATATTTCCATTAAAATTGGGTGAGGCTAAACTAGTTTCTATTTTTGCCCTAGATAAAGGTGCGTTTGTGAATGCAGCAATTTTTTTACCTTTGGCAAATAATTCGTCAAGAACAATACTATCAGCATAAGGTTGAGAACTGTTTTCTAAACCCCACCTATCCTTAGTAACTTTATTAAATAAACCCCAAAATATATCTGGATCAACTTCTAATCCTTTAATCAACTCATTTCTGTGATTTGAGAACCAAATTCTTTTTAATAAAGGGTCCTCAGGAATTTCTAGGTTCATTTGTAAGAAAACGAAACTAAAAGTTGCTTTAATATAATAAAAGGGGTTATAAATTAAAGTCCCATTTATATCAAATATCCATGTTTCAATGTGATCTAAAGGTGAATCTGAAAACATAAATTTGTTAAGTTACAATAGATTAATATACCCTTTGAAATTAAATAGAACTAAAATACAATAAATGATATAAATAGATTAATTCTCTTTTGTTTATGGAAGATTATGAGATTGTAAAAATTGGGAACAAAATTGAAGATATTGAAGTTCAGGCGTATCATAATGAAGAAGTTAAGAAAATTAAGTTAAGTTCTTACAAAGGAAAATGGGTGTGTTTAGTTTTTTATCCAGCAGATTTTACTTTTATTTGTCCAACTGAATTAGTTGAATTAGCTAATAAATATAAGGAGTTTCAAAGTGAAGGGGCTGAATTATTATCTGTAAGTACTGATACTGTTTTTGTACATAAGGCTTGGCATGACAATTCAGAGTCTATTAAAAAGATAAAATATCCAATGTTAGCAGATCCAACTGGAAAATTATGTAAACAATTTGGAACTTATATTGAAGGTGAAGGACTGTCTTTACGTGGAAGTTTTATTATTGATCCAGATGGAATTTTGAAATGTTATGAATTGCATGATAATTCCATAGGAAGAAGTGCTGATGAATTGTTACGTAAATTACAAGCT
>Ga0209343_10001616_pt1 | contig 30155 bp, 26 predicted proteins | sample RifCSPlowO2_02_FD_184026 | JGI IMG/M metagenome (GOLD analysis project Ga0209343, IMG submission 184026) | Groundwater microbial communities from Rifle, Colorado - Rifle CSP2_plank lowO2_0.2 (SPAdes) (version 2) | ecosystem: Environmental > Aquatic > Deep subsurface > Groundwater | place... | reverse complement strand
GTGCCCGCCGACACCCGCTTGCTGTTTGTCGAGACCGGCCCCGAGCACCCCTTTGCCGTGACCGAGCTGATGATGCCGCTGCTGCCCATCATCCGCGTGGACAACGTGGACGAGGCGATCCGGCTGGCGGTCCGGCTCGAAGGCGGCCACAAACACACGGCCGCCATGCACTCGCGCAACCTGGACAACCTGCACCGCATGGCCAATGAGATCAATACCAGCATCTTCGTGAAAAACGGGCCTTGCCTGGCCGGTCTGGGTTTTGGCGGCGAGGGCTGGACCAGCATGACCATCACCACCCCCACGGGCGAGGGCGTGACCTCGGCGCGCACCTTCGTGCGGCTGCGCCGCTGTGTGATGGTGGACCACTTCCGCATCGTCTGAGCACCATGGGCTGCGTCGCGTGTCGATCCCACTGCGAAGATTGCTCGGACAACGGTCTGAGCTTTGGAGGGCGTGCCCGGCGAACGCCTGCGCGCCGCTTGCACAGCATCGGGATCGACCTGGGCACCACCACCTCGCAGGTGATTTTTTCCGCACTGGAAATCATCAACACGGCGGGGCCGACCAGCGTGCCGCACTACGAGTTTTCCAAGCGGGAGATTCTGTACATCAGCCCGGTGCTGTTCACACCCTTCAATGCCCAGGGCCAGGTGGACATTGCGGCCCTGGACGGGTTCATCCGCCAGCAATACCCGCTGGCCGGGCTCAGTCTGCAAGCGGTGGAGTCGGGCGCGGTGATCATCACCGGCGAGACCTCCAAGGTCCGCAATGCGCGGGAAACCGTGATGGTGCTGGCCGAGGGCCTGGGCGATTTTGTGGTGGCCACGGCAGGGCCGCACCTGGAATCGGTGATTGCGGGGCGGGGCTCCGGCGCCGCCGAATATTCCGAGAAAAACATGGCGCGCGTGCTCAACATCGACGTGGGCGGCGGCACCTCGAACTACGCGGTGTTTGAAAGCGGGCGCTTGGTGGACACCGCCTGCCTGAACGTGGGCGGCCATCTCCTGCAAACACGGGAGGACGGGCAGGTCACCGTGGTGCATCCTCCCGCCGCGCTGGTTCTGCGTGAACTGTTCCAGGACACCAAGACGTCGGCGCAGCTGGATGCACAGGACGTGCAGCGCGTGGCCGAGCGCATGGCGCAGCTCATTGTCGAGGTCCTCGAAGCCCAGCCTTCCGCACTGGCACAGCAACTGCTGATGACCGCGCCTTTGCGCAGCGCCTACCGGTTTGACGCCGTCTTCATCTCGGGCGGCGTGGGTGAATGTATGTTGCACCCCTCCACGCAGTCGCCCTACCGCTTCGGTGACATCGGCCCGCTGCTGGCGCTGGCGCTGCAGCAGCTGCTGGACACCAAGGCCCTTCCGGTGCACGCACCAGCCCAGACCCTGCGCGCCACCGTGATCGGTGCGGGCGCACACACTCTCACCCTGTCGGGCAGCACGGTCTGGAACAAATACCAGGGCCCGGTGCTGCGCAACGTGCCGGTGCTGCACCCGCGTATGGCATGGCGCGCCTACCGCCCGGGCGCACTGGTCGCGGCCTGGCAGGAGGCTGTGCAAAGCCACGACCTGGACGCCGGGACCGACCTGTACGCACTGGCGCTGCCCCCCGACATTCCGCTGACCTGCCAGACCGTGTGGCAGGTGGCGCTGGAACTGCAGGCCTTTTCGCGCAGCCATGCGCCCAGCGTGCACCCGCTGATTGCCGTCACCCCACAGGATGTGGGCAAGGCCATCGGCATGGAGCTGTTTCGCCTGATTCCGGGCCGCTCCTTGCTGGTGCTGGACGAAGTGCACACCCGCGAGGGCGATTACCTCGACATCGGCAAGAGCTATTTCAACGGCGGGACCCTTCCCATCACCGTCAAGTCGCTTGCCTTTCCCCACTGATGGATCTCCTTTGATGCGACTTTCCACCCAACTTTTCGGGCAGCACTATGCCTTCAAGACCCTCACCGAGGTGCTGGCCAAGGCCAACGAGGCGCGCTCGGGCGACCGGCTGGCGGGCGTGGCCGCGCAGGACGCACGGGAACGCGTGGCGGCCAAACAGGTGCTCTCCGAGATGCATTTAAGCGATCTGCGCAACAACCCCGTCATTCCCTACGAAGACGATTGCGTCACGCGGCTGATCCAGGACGGCGTCAACGAAGCCGCCTACCGGCGCATCCAGCACTGGAGCGTGGGGGAGCTGCGCGAGCACCTGCTGGGCGACGACGCCAGCCCGGAAGAGCTGGAGACCTTGCGCAAGGGGCTGACCTCGGAAATGGTGGCTGCCGTGACCAAGATTTGCTCCAACGGCGACCTGGTGTACGGTGCCAAGAAACTGCCGGTGGTCAAACGGGCCAACACCACGCTGGGTTTGCCGGGGCGCTTCGGCTGCCGTTTGCAGCCCAACGACACGCGTGACGATGCACGCAGCATCGCGGCGCAGATTTTTGAAGGCCTCTCGTATGGTGCCGGTGACGCCCTGATCGGGGTCAACCCGGTGACCGACAACGTGGACTCGGCCACGCGCACCCTGAACCAGATTTACGAGGTGATCGACAAGTTCAAGATCCCGACCCAGGGCTGCGTGCTGGCGCACATTAGCACCCAAATGGAGGCGGTGCGCAAGGGGGCGCCGATCGGATTGCTGTTCCAGAGCATTTGCGGCAGTGAAAAAGGGCTCAAGGAATTCGGCATTTCACTGGAGATGCTGGACGAAGCCGCCGAAGTGGGGCGCCAGTATTCCCATGTGGCCGGCGACAGCTGCCTGTATTTTGAAACCGGCCAGGGCTCGGCCCTCTCGGCCAATGCCCACCACGGCGCCGACCAGGTGACCATGGAAGCACGCAACTACGGTCTGGCCCGCCACTACAACCCCTTCATTGTGAACACGGTGGTGGGTTTTATCGGGCCGGAATACCTCTACAACAGCCGCGAGATCACACGCGCCGGGCTGGAGGACCATTTCATGGGCAAGCTCTCGGGGCTGTCCATGGGCTGTGATTGCTGCTACACCAACCACGCCGACGCTGACCAGAATTCCAACGAAAACCTGGCCATGCTGCTGGCCGCAGCGGGTTGCAACTTCGTCATTGCCATGACCATGGGCGACGACATCATGCTCAACTACCAGACCCTGGCTTTCCACGACATCGCCACGGTGCGCCAGACCCTGGGGCTGCGCCCGGCACCCGAGTTTGAACGCTGGATGGAGACCATGGGCCTGATGGCCGATGGACGACTGACCCGCGCGGCCGGCGACCCTTCCTTTTTCTTCGGATGAGCATGCCCATGACCGAATCAGACATCGCCCACATCGTCCAAACCGTGCTGCGGGAACTGCAGGCCCAAGAGGCCCCCGCTGCGCCGGAGCCCGACACACCGGCATTGCTGGATCTGGGCAGCGAAGCCGCCCGCCACTGGATGGGGGTACGCCACGCCAAAAGCGCCGAGGTGGTGGCCTCGCTCCAACAAAGCACCCGCGCCCGCGTGGGTGCGGGGCGCGCCGGCCCCCGGCCGCGCACGCAGGCGCTGCTGCGTTTTCTGGCCGACCACTCGCGCTCCAAAGACACGGTGCTGAGCGAGGTTCCGCCCGCCTGGGTGGAGCGCGCAGGTCTGTTCGAGGTGCAGACCCAGGTGGTGGAGAAAGACCAGTACCTGACCCGCCCCGACCTGGGCCGGGTGCTCTCGCCAGCGGGTGTACAGACCGTGCTGTCGCGCTGCAAAAAGTCCCCCGACGTGCAGGTGGTGATTTCCGATGGCCTGTCCACCGAGGCCACCACCGCCAATTTTGAGGACATTGTGCCCCCCCTGTTGCGCGGCCTGGAGAGCATGCAGCTCAGCGTGGGTACGCCGTTTTTTGTGCGCTGCGGCCGCGTGAAGGTGGAAGACCAGATCGGCGAGCTGCTGGACCCCAAGGTGGTGATCCTGTTGATAGGCGAGCGCCCCGGCCTGGGGCAGTCCGAGAGCCTGTCCTGCTACATGGTCTACAAACCCACCAACCGCACGGTGGAGGCGGACCGCACCTGCATCTCCAACATCCACCGCCAGGGCACACCGCCGGTGGAAGCGGCGGCGGTGATCGTGGAGCTGGCCGCACGCATGGTCCAGGAGCAGGCCAGCGGCATCGCCCTGGTCAAGAAAATGGCGGGGGCATAACCATGGCCGCTCTCGAACGTATCCCGGTACGGGTCTGCGCGGCGCGGCTCATTGCCGCCGTGCAGCCCGACTTCAAAGCCGAGCTGGGCCTGGACGACGCCGACTTCAGCCTGGGCCTGTTCAGCGCCGACTCCGATGACGTGGCCTACATCGCCGCCGACGAGGCCACCAAACAGGCGCAGGTGCGGGTGGTGTTTGGCAGGTCCCTGTACGCGGGCGCGGCCCACGGCCCCTCCAGCACCGCCGGTGAAGTGCTGCTGATGCTGGCGGGCCCGTCTCCCGCCGAAGTGCGCGCGGGCCTGGACGCCGCCTTGGCCCATGTCGAGCAGGGCGCCGCGTTCCAGTGGGCGAATGCCGAGCACACGGTGGCTTTTCTGGCGCACCTGGTGTCGCGCTGCGGCAGCTACCTGGCGGGCGTGGCCGGGGTGCAGGAAGGCGACGCCCTGGCCTACCTGGTGGCGCCGCCGCTGGAAGCAGCGGTGGGCATTGATGCGGCGCTCAAGGCCGCCGAGGTGGTGCTGGCGGGCTATGTGCGCCCCCCGTCCCCCACCAACTATTCGGGGGCCTATTTGCAAGGCTCGCAGGCGGCCTGTGCCGCCGCCTGCGCGGCCTTTGCCGCTGCGGTGTGCGACATCGCCAGCCACCCCTTGCGCTACTGACATGGCCGACAACGCCTACGGATTCCTCGAAGTCAAAGGCCTGGTCACCGCCGTGGTGGCCGCAGACGCCATGGTGAAAAGCGCCTATGTGCGGCTGCAGGCGCAGATCCAGACCGACCCCGGCCTCATCACCCTGGTAGTGGCCGGAGATATCGGTGCCTGCAGCGCCGCCGTGGAAGCCGGGCGGACGGCCGCGCTGGGCGTGGGCGAAGTCCTGAGCGACCGGGTCATGGGACGGCCCGACCCGGGTATTGACCTGTTTTTTTAGAGCCAACACATGAATACCATCAGTCAAAAAGCACGCGACGCAGGCGTGGTGGGCGCCGGAGGCGCGGGTTTTCCCACCCACGTCAAACTCGGCACCCCGGCGGAGATTTTTCTGGTCAACGGCGCGGAGTGCGAACCCCTGCTCAAGGTGGACCAGCAGCTGGCGGTGAAATACGCCCACCTGCTGGTGCGCGGTCTGGCATTGGCGATGCAGGCGGTGGGCGCACGCGAGGGCATCATCGCCTTCAAGGCCAAATACCAGGAGGCCATTGCGGCGGTGACGCCACTGCTGGCCGCGAACATGCGTATCCACATCCTGCAAGATGTGTACCCGGCCGGCGACGAAGTCATCACCATCTGGATGGCCACCGGACGGCGGGTGCCGCCCGCAGGCCTGCCCAAGGATGTAGGCGTGGGCGTCAACAATGTGCTCACCCTCATCAACCTGGCGCGCGCCGTGGACGAGGACGCCCCGGTGGTGGACCGCACCCTCACCATCTCGGGCGCGGTGGCATCCCCGGTTACCGTCACGGTGCCCATTGGAACCTCCATGCGCGAAGTGATTGCACGCGCCGGGGGCACCACGGTGGCGCAGCCGCACTTCATCAACGGCGGCCCGATGATGGGCAAGCTGATCGAGTCGATCGACCAACCCGTCACCAAGACCACCGGCGGCATCATCGTGTTACCGGAAGACCATGTGCTGATTCGCCGCCACCGCCAGCCCATGCGCGACGTGATGGCGATTGCCCGGGCGGTGTGTGAGCAGTGCAATCTGTGCACCGAGTTGTGCCCGCGCCACCTGGTCGGCCATGAGTTGCATCCGGCGCTGATCGTGCGCTCGGCCAATTACCGCGACATCGGCAAGCCCTCGGTGCTGCTGTCGGCGCTGACCTGCTCCGAATGCGCGATTTGCGAACAGTGGGCCTGCCCGGTGGGCATTTCCCCGATGCGCATCAACATTGCACTCAAAGGCCAGTTCCGCGAGGAAGGCGCCCGTTATGTGGGCGAACTGCGCCCCCAAGACCCCATGGCCGAGCACCGGCTGGTGCCGATTTCACGGCTCATCGCGCGCCTGGCGGTGGGGGCTTACAACAAAAAAGCCCCGCTGGACGAAACCGACTACCAGCCGCAGCGCGTGGTGCTGCCTTTGCGCCAGCATGTGGGCGCGCCCAGCGTGCCGGTGGTGGAGGTCGGCGACAACGTGCGCCGGGGCCAGCCCATTGCCGAGATTGCGCCCAACGCCCTGGGCGCGCGCATACACGCCAGCATCAGCGGCCGTGTGGAGACCGTTTCTGCCCATTCCATCACCCTCGTTCAGGAAGACACCCCATGCGCTACCACGCCATCGGCTTGATTGAATCCACCAGCATTGCCCAGGGAATCGCCGCCGCCGACGCCATGGCCAAGTCCGCCAACATCGAAATCCTGGTGGCCAAAAGCATTTGCCCCGGCAAATACATCGTCATGATTGGCGGCGACGTGGCCGCGGTGCAGCAGTCGGTGGACGCCGGCGGCGGCCTGTCGCCCGACGTCATCGTGGACAGTTTTGTGATTCCCAACGTCCACCCCTCGGTGCTGCCCGCCATCAGCGGCGGCACCCACATCGAGAACATCGCCGCCATCAGCGTGATCGAAACCTATTCGGTGGCCGCCACCATCGAGGCCACCGATGCGGCCGTGAAAGCCGCCCAGGTCGAGCCCATCCGCATGCACCTGGCCTTTGGCATTGGCGGCAAGAGCTACATCATCCTCACCGGCGAAGTCGCCGACATCATGGCCGCCACCGAGGCCGGTGCGGCGGTGGCCAGCGACAAGGGCTTTCTGGTCTCCAAAATCGTGATCCCCCGGCCCCACCGGCAACTGATTGACCAGTTGCTGTAGCGGGTCGCAGCAGTGGCATCCTTCACTCAGCAGCAGGCAAATCGCGCGCAAAACACGCATAGGCGCGCGCCACGCCGACATGGCTTGTCAGCAAACCAACTGCCCGTGAGGTCTACAATCCCCCGAAACCATTAGCGCCGAGGGGCTATGCGCTTTCGCAAAACTCCTCGTTACAGAGGATGCAAGATGCCGATTAGTACCCCTTCCGATCCAACGTCCAACGCCGCCGACAAGCGCGCCGAACTGCGGCGTGCCGCGCTCGAATACCACGAGTTTCCCACCGCCGGAAAAATCGCCATTGCGGCCACCAAGCAGCTGGTCAACCAGCATGATCTGGCTCTGGCCTATTCCCCCGGCGTGGCGGCGCCTTGCGAGGAAATTGTCAAAGACCCGAACAACGCATTCAAGTACACCAGCCGGGGCAATCTGGTCGCCGTCGTCACCAACGGCACCGCCGTGCTGGGCCTGGGCGACATCGGTCCGCTGGCCGCCAAACCGGTGATGGAGGGCAAGGGCGTTCTGTTCAAGAAGTTTGCGGGCATCGACGTGTTTGACATCGAGATCAACGAGAAACACGACCTGGACAAGCTGGTGGACATCATTGCGTCGCTGGAACCCACTTTTGGCGGCATCAACCTGGAAGACATCAAGGCGCCAGATTGCTTTTATGTGGAGCGCAAACTGCGCGAACGCATGAATATTCCCGTCTTTCACGATGACCAGCACGGCACCGCCATCACGGTCGGCGCAGCCATTCTCAATGGCTTGAAAGTGGCCGACAAAGACCCCAAGAAAATCAAGCTGGTGACCTCCGGTGCCGGCGCCGCCGCCCTGGCCTGCCTGGGCCTGCTGGTCAAGCTGGGCATTCCACGCGAAAACATCTTTGTGACCGATCTGGCCGGGGTGGTGTACGCGGGACGGACCGAACTGATGGACGAAGACAAGATCGTCTTTGCCCAAAAAACCGAAGCCCGCACCTTGGGCGAGATCATCGAAGGGGCCGACGTGTTCCTGGGCCTGTCGGCGGGCGGGGTGCTGAAAAAGGAGATGGTCCAGAAAATGGCCGCCAATCCTTTGATTTTTGCGCTGGCCAACCCCAACCCCGAGATCCTGCCGGAAGACGTGAAGGCGGTGCGCAACGATGCCATCATTGCCACCGGCCGCTCCGACTACCCGAACCAGGTCAACAACGTCCTGTGCTTTCCCTACATTTTCCGGGGAGCGCTGGATGCGGGCGCGTCCACCATCACCATCGAGATGGAAATTGCGGCGGTGCATGCCATTGCCGAACTGGCCCAGGCCGAGCAAAGCGAAGTGGTCGCAGCGGCCTACATCGGTGAGCAATTGGCGTTTGGTCCCGAGTACCTGATTCCCAAGCCCTTCGACCCCCGCCTGATGATGAAAATCGCACCGGCGGTTGCCCAGGCAGCGGCCGACAGCGGTGTCGCAGTGCGTCCCATCGGCGATATGGACGCGTACCGCGAAAAATTGCAGAGCTTTGTCTATGCATCGGGCACCACCATGAAACCGATTTTCACAGCTGCCAAAAAGGCGCTGAAAAAGCGCGTGGCATTTTCAGAAGGTGAGGAAGAACGCGTGTTGCGCGCCGCGCAGATCGTGGTGGACGAACGGCTCGCCCTGCCCACCCTGATTGGCCGCCCCAAGGTGATTGCGGAGCGTGTCGAAAAATTCGGTTTGCGTTTGAAAGAAGGCGTGGATTATTCCGTCGTCAACGTAGAGCAGGACCACCGCTACCGCGACTTCTGGCAGACCTACCACCGCATGACCGAGCGCAAGGGCATCACCCAGCAAATGGCCAAAATCGAGATGCGCCGACGTCTGTCTTTGATTGGTGCGATGCTGCTGCACAAAGGCGATGTGGATGGTTTGATCTGCGGCACCTGGGGCAGCACAAATCTGCATTTGAACTACATAGACCAGGTGCTCGGCAAACGTCCGGGGGTCAACAATTACGCCTGCATGAATGGCCTGATGCTGCCAGGGCGTCAGGTGTTTTTGGTGGACACCCACATCAACTACGATCCCACTGCAGAACAGCTCGCGGAAATCACGCTGATGGCGGCAGAGGAGATGAAGCGCTTCGGTTTCAAACCCAAAGTGGCGCTGCTCAGCCATTCCAACTTCGGCAGCAGCAACGAACCCAGCGCGGTGAAAATGCGCAGCACCTTGGCCTTGCTGCGTCAGCAGGCCCCCTGGCTTGAAGTGGACGGCGAAATGCATGGTGACGTGGCCTTGGACGGTGACGCACGCAAGGCCCTGATGCCCAACAGCCTCTTGTCGGGCGATGCCAACCTCCTGGTTTTGCCCAACATTGATGCGGCCAACATCTCCTACAACCTGCTCAAAACAGCGGCCGGCGGCAATATTGCCATCGGACCGGTGTTATTGGGAGCCGCCAAACCCGTGCATATTCTGACGGCCAGCACCACCGTGCGCCGAATTGTGAACATGACGGCCCTGACCGTCGCAGATGCAAACGCCGTGCGTTAGGGCTTGTTTGCAAAGTTAGCACCCACCCACCTAATAGATTCCCCTTCAAGCCCTGCCTATATTTTAGGCAGGGTCTTGCTTTTATTGGCCAAATACACGACACTAGCGCCATGTGTTTATCGGGTTTACCCGAAGTCGTTCGAAGGGTTTCGTGGTGCGCAGGGGTGTTTTGAGTTTTGCGCTGAGCTGCTTATTGCTTTTGGCAGTTGCCGTCAGCAGTGGTGTGCAGGCCAAAGAGCCAATAGTTTCGTTTTGGGACGCAACTATTGCACTGGATAGCTTGCCCGCTCAAGGCCATGAGACCTATCGGCTCATACATCAAGGTGGCCCTTTTCCTTTTGAAAAGGACGGTGTGGTGTTTGGCAATCGGGAGCGCCTGCTTCCCGGTCAGAAGCGCGGTTACTACCGCGAATACACCGTAAGAACACCGGGTTCGCGTAACCGGGGCGTCCGGCGCATAGTGTGTGGAGGACCAAGCACCACACCCGTTGCCTGTTTTTACTCGGCCGATCACTATGCGAGCTTTCGCAAGATCGTGCCCTGACTATGGTTTTGTCAATTTTGGAAAGTGAAGGGGAAATGAATATGTCACTTCGTCAAGAAGCCGCGCCGCAAGGCGCCATCGCGGAGGTGCCTTTAAAAGGGGTGCGGACCAATATCGTGCAGTCGATCCGTGCCTTTCGGGTGCAGGAGTTGCAAGATGCGGCCCAGTCCCTGGGACAGCATTTCCTGTACGCCAATCTGGCCACGGCCCAGACCAAGCAGGACGTGCTTGACTTGATCAGCCAACAATTCATGCTGGCTGTGCATGTGGGCAAGAACTTTGATGCGCTGTATGACAGCATGACCGATCCGGTGCACAAATCCGGCCCGCAGCCCGGGTTTATCGTGGTGCTGGAGCACATCCCGGCCAATGTCAAATTTGACAAGGAAGCACGCGAGCAATTGCTGGACATCTTCCGCGACACCGCAGACTATTGGGGGGACCGGAAAATTCCGTTCCGATGCTTCTATTCTTTTCTGTAGCCCGTTCTGCACACACCAGCCAAGCAGAACGGGCGAAAGAGGCAAGCAGCGAATCCGCCAAGACCGAACCGGTCGCCGGAGTCGTACCACAGACAGATGTCGGCGAAAAAATGCCGACCGACAAACTATTGGATGTGTCTCCTCTGGCCTTGCGCATGAGCAGCCCATTCAACTCGGGGTACTGGCTGGCAGCAGCCTGATTCCCCCTTTGCCAAAGGCCGTGAAAGCGGCCAGGCGGTAGCCAAAAAGCCTGTTGTTTCAACAGGCTTTTTTTTGCCTATGTGGGTTTGAGCCTTTGAACCAGATCCACGTAGTCGGCTACCGGCACTTCTTCGGCGCGCCGTTGCACATCAAACATTCCGCCAAACTTCTTTTCTTCCAGCCACCGACCCAGCGTATGGCGCAGCAATTTGCGCCGCTGGCTGAAGGCCACCTGCACCATTTCACTCAGCAGCGCCACGTCCAGCACCGGCGGGTGCGCCAGCGGCAGCATGCGCACCACCGCGCTGTTGACGCGAGGCGGTGGCTCAAAGCTCTCGGGGGGCACAAACAGCACATTTTCCATGGCATAACGCCACTGCAGCATGACGCTCAGACGGCTGTAATCGGATGTGGCTGGACTGGCCACCATGCGGTCGATCACCTCTTTTTGCAGCATGAAGTGCTGGTCTTCAATGACCTCCACAAAGTCCAGCAAATGGAACAGGATGGGCGTCGAGATGTTGTAGGGCAGGTTGCCGACCACACGCAGCTTCTCTGCGCCCCCCAAAGATGCATCCGTTTTTGCTACTGTTTCGATAGCTGCCTGCGCACTGTTGATCTGGGAAAAGTCCACTTTCAGCACATCAGATTCAATGACCGTCAGTTGGCTATGGGAGCGTAATCGCTGGGCCAGATCGCGGTCCAGTTCAACCACCGTCAAATGCCCCAAGCGTTCGACCAGCGGCTGGGTCAGGGCCGCCAGCCCGGGTCCAATTTCCACCATGCGCTGCCCCGGACGCGGATCGATGGCCTGCACAATGGCATCGATGATGCCGCCATCCGACAAAAAGTGCTGACCAAACCGTTTGCGCGCGATGTGTTTCATGGCGTGGGCGCTTCGCGCATGTCGACAAAGGCGCGCGCACGAATATCCTGGGCCCAGGTCGTGAAGGCCTCTTCATAACGCTGTGCGCGCAGCTGGTTGCGCACCCATTCGCGCAATTCGCGCGGAGTCAAATCCACCCGGCGGCGTTCGACCACCTGGATCAGGTGCACCCCAAAACGCGACACTATGGGATTGCTGATCTCGTCTTCGGCCAAACGGTCCATGGTCGCTTCAAACTCCGGCACAAACATGCCCGGCTGGGCCCACCCCAAGTCGCCGCCCTCTGGCGCGCTGCCGTCTTGCGAATACTCACGGGCCAGGCTTTGAAACGTGGCGCGACCCGCCAGGATGCGTTTTCTGAAATCGGCCAACTGGGCCAGCGCTGCGGCCTGCGTCAGCTGCGCAGTGGGGCGCAAAAGAATGTGCCGGGCGCGGGTTTGCACCACGGTTTTGGTCAACACCTCGGGGGTGCGCTTTTCGATGACTTTGAGAATATGGAAACCCGCCCCGGAGCGGACAATGTCGGACACGGCACCGACATCGAGCTTGGCCGTTGCCAGGACAAAGGACGGGGGGTAGCGGTCGGCACGGCGCAATCCCAATTGCCCTCCCTTGGTGCGGTCGGCGGCCGACACTTCCGTGACCAGGCGCTCGAAATTTTCACCATTCAGGATCCGCTCCAACAGTTTCTGGGCCTGCAGGAAGATCTTGGAAGCTTGCTCTGCCGAGGCTTTTTCAGGAACTGCAATCAGGATCTGCGCCAGGTTGATTTCCTTGCTGAACGGGTCGGTGTTGTTGGCTTGCTGGTCCTGCAAGTAGCGGTCAATGTCCTGTTCAGAGATGCGAATGCGGGATTCGATTTCGCGCTCGTGCAAGCGCGACAACATTTGCTGGTCACGCAACTGCCTGCGGAAAGCCTCCGGATCCATGCCGTCCTTGGCCAGACGCGTGTGCAATTCGGCCACGTCCACCTGGTTCTGGCGTGCCACGGCCTGCTCGGCCAGATCAATGGACGCATCGTCCACACGAATGCCAATGTCGCGTGCGACTTGCAACTGGGCGCGGTCGTTGATGAAGCGCTCCAGCACCCGCTTGCGCAACTCTTCGGGGGCAGGCACCGGCTGACGCGCTTGCTCCAGCTGCTTGGTGACACGCTGCACTTCGGCGCGCACTTCCGAGTTGGTGATGGGGTCCGAGTTCACCACGGCAACAATAAAGTCGGCTGCTTGTGCCGTCTTCGCCTGCGCAAGCGCAAGCCATGGTGCGGAAAGACAGACAAGGGCCACGGCCCAGGTGCGAAAGTTCATCGTTTTCAATCGTAGTTACTGAAGCGGCTGTTCGTACTGCCGGTTTCACGCAAATTTTGGTAACGTGGGATGTTCGTGGTCAAGGTCTTCTGGGGACTGATGCCCAGCTTGCCAAATCCAACGAATTCCAACTGGAACATCAGGCTTTGGGTTGCGGTAGAGGTGCTGGTCTGCACCCTCTGAATCACCACACGCCCCAGCCAACAGCCCGAATCGTACTCGACCCCCAAAATGGTGTCGACCAGCCGCCCTTCGTTCAAGCTGTAGTTCATGCGTCCCACACTGTAATAACGCCCGCCCCCCTGGCCCCGGCCTTCTCCGAGGTCCTGCCCGCGTTCACCCCAGAGGTCATTGAGCGGCCACTGCCAGCTCACATCCAGCTGCTCGCTTAAGTCCCGCTGAAAGCGGTAGGCCGCGTTGACCACCCGGTAGCTGCCTGGGCTATAACGGGTGCCGAGGGTGGAACGCACCGACTGGTCGGTTTTGGCGTTGTACTGGACGGTGGAGTCCAGCAACCAACGTTCATTGACGTTGACCGACGCGCCCAACAGCACATCGCTGAACCCCGCAGCGGCGGGCGCCGTGGTGGAGTTCAAGGTGACCTGCTGGTCTTCAAAACGCAGGCGCTGCGCCAAACCAAACCGCGCAATTTGGGCGCCCGTCCCGGCATCCAGGAAGCGGGTGCCAAGCCCCAAGGTCAGCAAATTGTTGTCCGAGATCTTGTCATGGCCCACGAAGGCGTTTTCGGTATAGATGCTGGCAAAGTTGAAATCGTGGGCGCCCGTGTCGTAGTTGGGCAACAGGCTTTGGTTGCGGTAGGGCGTGTAGACGTAAAACGCACGGGGCTCCAGGGTTTGCACCAGGTTGCGTCCCCACACCGAGGTGTCCCGCTCCAACACCAGGCCGCTGTCCAGACTGAACGTGGGCACCACACTGGTGGCCGAGCGGTCGGCATTGGCCAGCGCGGCGTCAAACTGGTAGGCCGTGGCGTGCAACTGCACTTTGGGCGTGAAGAAACCGGCGGGCGCCAGCCAGGGCCGACTGACCTGCAGCAAGCCAAAGCCCCGCTGGGTGTTAGGTTGCAGGGTTTTGAGGCGGTCCGCATCAAATTGGGTGAAGTCTGCGTCCACCGACCAGTCGAAGCCCTGCACGTTGGTCTGGGCATACCGTGCCGTCAGCTGGGGCACGCGGTCATACGGCGGCACAATGGGCGCAGCAATGTCTTGCAGGGTTTGCCATTTCAGCACCTGCACGCTGCTGGAGAATCCGCCCTGGGCCCAGGTCGTGGCCACGGAACTGGGCAGCAGCCGCTGGCTGAGCGACCCGCTGGCACGGGTAAAGTCGCGCCAGTAGTTGTCGTCGCTCACCCGGTTCACATTCAGGCTCACCCCCACATTGCCGACGGCGGCCAACCCCGTGTCCACGCTGCCCTGGTGGGTGTAGGCCAGGCCCCAGCGGTCGTCAGCGCGCAGCTTGTCTGCGGGCATGTAGTTGGCCCGCACGGTGCCGGAATAAGTGGCCTCCAGGTAACGGAACTCCCCGCCCCAGTCCACGCCCCGTGAGGTCATCAGCGTGGGCGTGATGGTGGCGTCGCGGTTGGGCGCGATATTCCAGTAATAGGGAATCACAATTTCCGAGCCGTTGACGTTGTCAACCCCCACCGTCACCGGTAAGACACCGGAGCGGCGCTTGTCGCTGAGCGGAAAACTGACGGCGGGCACCGGCAGTATCGGCACGCCCTTGAAACTGAGCACCGCGCCCTGCGCAATGCCAATCTCTTCTTCGTTGTCCAGAGTGAGGGTGGTGGCCCGCAAGATCCAGTCCGGCATCCAGTCGGGGCCAGGCAGGCGTCGGCAGGTGGTGTAGGTGGCGTTGTGGATCACCGTGTGGTTTTCATCCAGGAAGTCCGCGCGTGTGGCCTGCCCGTGGGCATCGTTTTGCAGAAATTGGTAGCGGGGCTCCTGAAAGAAGCCCTCAAACTTCTCCACTTTGAGCTCCATCAAGGGGCCTTCGTACACATTGCCCATACGGTTGATACGCACATGGCCGGTGGCGCGCGCCAAGTCGGTGGGCTGGTCGTACTCCAGGCGGTCGGCCCGGATGGTGGTGCCCGGCTTGCGCAACTCCGCATTGCCCTCAATCACCGTTTCCTGGTTGGGATGCCCCTGCATCCGGTCTCCGAACAGGAAAACCGGTGCCTGGCTACTCTGGGCCGGTGAAATAATTTCCTGCAGCAGCTCGCTGGGGCGCAGGGTCAGCGCCTCTTCCACGGGCGAAGATTCCTGCTGCGGCACCGTTTGCGCGCGCACCCCCACAGGACCGCTGCAAACCATGCAGGCAAGCAAGGCCAAACGGGTCAGGGGAAGGCGGGGCAAACCGGGATTCAGGTCGCGCGACGAAAAACGCATGAGGGCAGGGCGGGGTCAGGTGGAGCTTTGTAGAATGGATTATCCATGAGCCCAACGCCCCCTTCCCCGTGACCCTCCCTATTTCCCCCGTCTGGACCGACCCGCAGCGCGAAATGCTGTTTGAAAGCTGGCTCCAGCAGATCCAGCCTGCGCACCACCTGGTACGCGACTCGCTGCGCCTGGCCTCGGCCGATGCCAGTTTTCGCCGTTACCTGCGGGTGGACACGCCGACCGGCAGCCTGGTCATCATGGACGCCCCGCCGGACAAGGAAGACTGCAAGCCCTTTGCCAAGGTCGCCCAACTGATGGCCGACGCCGGCATCAAGGCCCCCCAGGTACTGGCCTGGGACGAAGCCAACGGCTTCATGCTGCTCCCCGACCTGGGGACCCACACCATGATGCAGGTGATGAACCCCCAGGCCCCGCCACCGCTGGATTTGTACCTGCAGGCCGTGGACACCCTGGTGCAATGGCAATTGGCCTCCGCCGAAGGGGTGCTGCCCCCTTACGACCGCGCACTGCTCGCACGCGAGTTGGAGCTGTTTCCCCAGTGGTACATCACCGAATACCGCCAAGTCACCCTGGATGCCGCGCAACGCAAGACGCTGGACGAGGCCTTTGCCTGCATCATGGACAACAACCTGGCCTGGCCCAGCGTCTATGTGCACCGCGACTTCATGCCCCGCAACCTGATGGTGCCTTTGGAAGACGCCGCGCAATTTGCCGCCGGGCCGCCCCAAGGCAAATTAGCCCCCTTGGGGGGCAGCGCAGTACGCGCAGCGACAAGCGTGGGGGCTCATCTGGGCGTACTCGATTTTCAGGACGCGGTGTACGGCCCCATCACCTACGACATTGCCAGCCTGATGCGCGATGCCTTTTTGAGCTGGGACGAAGACTTCTGCCTGGACGTGACTATTCGTTACTGGGAAAAAGCCCGCAAGGCCGGTTTGCCCGTGGGCGATGACTTTGGCGAGTTTTACCGGGGGGTAGAGTGGATGGGCCTGCAACGCCACCTGAAAGTGGCCGGCATTTTTGCCCGCCTGACCCTGCGCGACGGCAAACCCCAGTACCTGGCCGACACCCCGCGCTTCATTGGCTACATCCGCGCCACCTGCGGGCGGTACCGCGAACTCAAACCTCTGCTGCGCCTGGTGGAGGAGCTGGAAGGCGTTTTCGTACCGAATATGCTCGCCTTTCGCCGACCCCAAGCAAAATAGCAATCAAATAGGGCTCCAGCCCGCGTCAACACTGCGCAAGCAGCTACTTATTTCATAGCAAAACTATTACCCTGACCATGCCCCGCTTCTTCTGCCCCGCCCCTCTCGCCACCGGCGCACTGGTGGATTTGCCCGCCGGTGCGGCACGCCATGTGCAGGTGTTACGGCTGCAGCCCGGCGACACCCTGACTCTGTTCAACGGCGGTCCGGGGTGGGAGGGCGGCACCCACGCCGGTGGCGAATTCGACGCCACCGTCACCCACATGGGCCGCAGTGACGTCCAGGTCCGGGTGGATGCCCACCACGCGGTGGAGCGCGAGGCCCCGCGCCAGGTGCATTTGCTGGTGGGCATGCCGGCCAACGACCGCATGGACTGGCTGGTGGAAAAGGCCACCGAGCTGGGCGTGGCCAGCATCCAGCCGCTGATGACCGAGCGCAGCGTGCTGCGCCTGAGCGGCGAACGGGCCGAGAAAAAGGTGGCGCATTGGCAAAGTGTGGCCGTGTCGGCCTGCGAGCAATGCGGTGGCAACCGGGTGCCGGTGGTGCACGAGGTCATGGGATGGGCTGCGTGGGCCAAGGCCCACGCCCAAGCCCCGGCGGGGCATGCGCGCTTGCTGCTGTCGCTACGCCCAGGGACCCGTGGTTTGCGCCATGCTGTCGCGGCCTGGGACCAAGCCGCTGGCGCCGCAGCGGATGCCATCACCTTTTTGTCCGGCCCCGAAGGCGGCCTGAGCGGTGCCGAAGAAGACCTGGCCGTCGGCTGCGGCTTTGCCCCCGTCACGCTGGGTGGGCGCGTGCTGCGCGCTGAAACAGCGGCCCTAACGGCCTTGGCGGCGCTGCAGGTTTAGGGCAGTTACTCCATAGGCGTCACATAGGCCACCATGGCTGTGATCGGGTCCCCCAATGGTTCGTCTAACGAATCCGCGGCGCGGTCAGCAGTTGCTCCGGCAGCGTGAAATAGGCGGCCGTGGCGCCCCGGCACTCCCGCGCCTGGTCCAGCTCATGGCGCGCCACGGTGCGCAGGTGCACCTCGTCCGGGCCATCCATCAGGTGCATGGCGCGGCCCCAGGTCCACAAAAAGGCCAAGGGGGTGTCGGGCGACAGGCCCATGGCGCCAAACACCTGCATGGCGCGGTCCACCACCCGTGTCTGCAGCCGCGCCGCCACCACCTTGATGGCCGACACGTCCACCCGCGCCTGGGCACGCTGCCCCGCACCCTGGTCCAGCCGCCAGGCGGCACGCAGCACCAGCAGCCGGGCCTGGTCGATTTCCAGGCGCGATTCGGCAATCCACTCCTGCACATTGGCAAAGTCGGCCAGGTACTTGCCAAACACATGGCGCTCCAGCGTGCGGTCACATAGCAGCGCCAGCGCCAGTTCGCACTGGCCAATGGTGCGCATGCAGTGGTGGATGCGCCCCGGCCCCAAACGCGCCTGGGCCATGGCAAAGCCCGCGCCTTCATCGCCCAACAGGTTGCCCACCGGCACCCGCACATCGGAAAACACAATCTCGCAATGCCCTTCGGGCGCGTGGTGCTGCATGATCGGAATGTTGCGCACCAGCGTGACGCCAGGCGTGTCCAGGGGCACCAGCACCATGCTGTGGCGGGCGTGTTTGGGGGCGAGGTCATCGCCACTGCGGCACATCACGATCAGCAGCTTGCACTGGGGGTGGGCAGCACCGGTGATGAACCACTTGCGGCCGTTGAGCACCAGTTGCCCGCCGTCGTGGCGTACCCGGGTTTGCAGATTGGTCGGGTCCGAGGAGCCCACATCGGGCTCGGACATGGCGAAGGCGGACCGAATCTCGCCCTCCAGCAGGGGGCGCAACCACTGCTGGTTTTGCCCGGGCGTGGCAAACAGGTGCAGCAGCTCCATATTGCCGGTGTCGGGCGCACTGCAGTTGAACACCTCCGAGGCCCAGGGCAGGCGGCCCATCAGCTCGGCCAGGGGCGCATATTCCAGGTTGCTCAAGCGCTCGCCGGGCTCATCGGCGTGCAGGCCCGGCAAAAACAGGTTCCACAGCCCCTCCGACCGGGCCAGCGCCTTGAGGTCGTCCATGAACGGCGGCGGAAAAATACCCTGCGCCACCGCGTGGTGCCAGGCGCCGTTGTGGGGCAACAGATAGCGGTCCATGAAGTCCTCCAGCCGCTGCCGCAGTGCCTGCACCTTGGGTGAATATTCGAAATCCATACGCTGCCTTTCACGGTGGCGCGGACATCGCCGCCACATACATGAAGTCTGCCAAAGCGCAAGTGCTTTGGCTGTCACCTGGGTGCAGACTTGGCTCTAATCTGGCCATCCTTTGCGCTAACTGGGGGTGTGGGTCCCTGCGCCGGGGAAATAATATTTTCTGGCTTGTTACACAAAGGAGGGAATCCCATGAAAACCGTTGTCGGCATCAGCCTGGGCGCCAGCGCGCAAGACTTTGAATTCACCACCCCCTTTCTGGGGGAAAAAATGCAGGTGCGCCGCATCGGCACCGACGGCAGCACGCCCAAAGCGGCCAAGCTGCTCAAAGCATGGGAACAAAAAGCCGACACCATCGGCCTGGGCGTGCTCAAGGACAGCTACAAGGTCGGCGCGCACCGTTTCATCGAGAAGGACAGCGCGCGCCTGAAGGCCGTGGTCACGCGGGTGCCCGTCACCACCGGCGGGCGCCTGGGCGACATTTTTCAGGAGTGGGCTGTGCGCCATGCCCAGGTCCAACTGGGCCACTACTTCAACAACGCCCGCGTGCTGTTTTTTTCGGGCATGGGCAACTACAAGCTGGCGATGTCCCTCTCGGAGTACACCAGCAACCTGCAGTTTGCCGACCCGCTCCTGCAACTGGGCGTGCCCAAGCTGCTCTCGTCGCTGGAGGCGCTGCAGCTCTACACCACCGGCGCGCACTATGTGAAAGACTGGACGCTGCCGGTGAATCTGGCCCAGGGCCCGATCCAGGAGTGGACGCAATTTGTACTGCGCAAAGCCATGCAAAAAGCCACCGTCATCGTGGCCGCCGCGCACGAGCTGGACGAGTTCGGCATCGAAGAACTGGCAGGCAAAACCATCATCACCTCCACCGCCAGCGACGAGCGCATCGCCCAGTGGAAAGACAAAGGCGTGCACCTGGTGATCGACGGATCGCCCTTTTTGTTCAACCATGTACTCAGCCCCAACCTGCTGGACGCCATGATCGTGGCCGCCACCGGCAAGCACCCCGACGATATTCTGGAAGACGACTACCTGGAGATCATCACCAGCCTGCAGATGCAGCCGCGCCTCATTTACCCCAACGGCTTCAAGCGGGTGAACCGCTTTGCCTTTGTGATCCACCCGCTGTCGCAGGAGTATTTCAAGAAGGTCAAACCCATCGAGCTGCTGTCGCAGGTGTCGCCACCGGTGTTCATGAACTCGCTGGAAAAAATCATGGCCTACGCGCCACCGTTTGTGTACTCCAAGGTCAGCGGCATCCGCTCGCCCACGGGGGTGGAGGCCGAAGGCTGGCTACTATCGGTGGGCGGCACGCCCAAGGAGATCATGGCGCACAGCCCCGAATTCACCTACCGCCGCCTGCTGGACGCCGCCGCCATGGCCAAACGCCTGGGCGCCCAAATCATGGGCCTGGGTGCCTTCACCAAGGTGGTGGGCGACGCGGGCCTGACGGTGGCCAAACGCGCGCCGCTGCCCATCACCACCGGAAACAGCTACAGCGCCTCGGGCGCGCTGTGGGCGGCACACGACGCGCTCTTGCGCATGCGCCTGCTGCCCGCCCCCAAAGGCAAGGGCCGCGTGCAGTTCAAGGCCATGGTGGTGGGTGCCACCGGGGCCATCGGCTCGGTCTGCGCCCGGCTGCTGGCCAAAGCGGCCCAAGAGGTGTACCTGGTGTCGCCCGAAACGGCCAAGCTGCTCTCGCTGAAGGAATCCATCCTGCAGGAAACCCCCGACGCCAAGCTCTTCCTCTCGGCCCAGGCCGACAAGGACATTGCCGCCATGGACATGGTGGTGACCGCCACCTCGGGCGCGGGCAAGAAGGTGCTCGACATCATGAAGGTGAAACCCGGCTGCGTCATCACCGACGTGGCGCGCCCGCTGGACCTGCCCCCCGAAGAAGTGGCCAAACGCCCGGATGTGCTGGTGATCGAGTCGGGCGAAATTTTGCTGCCCGGCGAGGTGCGGATGAAGAACATCGGTCTGCCCAAAAACGTGGTCTATGCCTGCCTGGCCGAGACCATTGTGCTGGCGCTGGAAGGGCGCTTCGAGAACTTCACCGTGGGCCGAGGCATCGAGTGGGAAAAGGTGCGCGAAATCTACCAGCTCGGCCTCAAACACGGCATGCAACTGGCCGCCATCTCAGGTGTGAACGGGCCATTTAGTGATGAAGACATTGCCCGGGTGCGGGAGTTGGCGCTGGCGGCGCGGGCTAGGCTGGCGCTGGCGCCAGTGAAGGCGGCCCCACGCAAAAGGGCGGCCGTCAAAGCGTCTAAACCGGCGGCACCGGTCAAAAAGGCGGCCTCGGCAAAGCGCGGCACACTGGCGGCTTGATTTACTTCACTCAAGGGCTGGATGGGAATGAAATAGGCCTCTAGCCCCCGTATTCATTGCGCATATAGCTATGAATAACATAGCACTTCACAAGCAATGCAGTGCTCTGGAACAACCGGTTGTAAAAGGGGGCATCAACGCATGCCACACGCGCCCGGTCCGTCCGGGTGACCGCACGATCCGCAGGGACTCGGCATGGCGGGTGCGGCTGCAGTCGATGCGCCGGGGGTGGCAAAAACGGATAGCAATTTTTCAAGCGCCGTGGACTGGCAACTTGGGCATTGGGGAATAGTGTCAGAGCGCACCAGTGCTTCAAATTGGTGACCGCAGTTGCTGCAGGCGTATTCGTACATTGGCATTTTTTAACTCCAAGTTGGGGGCGGATTATCGGTCCAAGCAAGCACCCTCGGGTGGGTGGTTGGGAATCGCCAAGGGGTCTGATGCGGACTGCAGTTGCTGCAAATTAAAGACTGCTGCAGACCCCTTGCTGCCACACAACTTTTGATCTGATTACTCCAGACCTGTCAATCGGCTACGCACTGGAAAATCGGCAATGTGGCGTTATTTCCGCAGCCTGGAGCACCCGGACTCGATTGCTGCACCCGCCACCGGGCCAGACTCGGTTTCCCCCATCGCATCTCTTGTACATTCGTTGATAGTTAACTGTACAAAAGACCGGAGAATTTACAGCATGAACCAGCAGGCAACCGAGCAACATATTGACCCAAGCAAGTGGGAGGGGGATGCATTTAACAGGAAGATTTATGCCGACTTTTTGTCTCAATATATCGAGATGCGCGTGTCAAAGACGGATGAGCCGTTGACCGTTGCATTGGACGCAGCTTGGGGAACCGGGAAGACTTTTTTTGTAAACAAATGGGCCAGCGATATCGAAGCCAGGAATGGCGGCGTAATAATTTTTGATGCATGGAAAAATGACTTTTCCAATGAGGTTCTAGTTTCATTCATGGCAGAACTCTCAATTGGCATGAAGCCACTTCGCGAGCGCATTGCGACAACAGTGAAGGTAGCCGAGGTGCTCAATCAACAGACGAAAAGCCTGATGAGTGGGTTCAGAAAAGCTGCGTTGCCTGCTGCAGGCGCAATAGCGAAGGGCGTGCTTAAGAAGTTAACTGGCATGGCCGTAGATGAAATAGTGGATGCCATTGAAAGCGGCAATACGCCTGATGTCGATGACTTTGACTTGGAGAAAGCCACAGAGGGAGCTGTAGAAGACTTGGAAAAAGGACTGGAGACATTCTTTGAAAAAACTCTTGAGGCCCACCAAGCGCGCTCGGCGGCAACTCAAGACTTCAAAGACGCGCTCGAATTGCTCGTGAAGACTCTGCAGGCTGAAAGCGCCATAGAGGGACCGCTTTACATTTTTGTAGATGAGCTTGACCGCTGCAGGCCTGACTACGCGATAAAACTTCTTGAAGGGATCAAGCACCTTTTCGCTGTGAATGGAGTTGTATTTGTAGTGTCCACCAATATGGATCAACTCTCGAAATCTGTTCAAGCGGTTTATGGCGGAAACTTTGATGGTTTTGGCTATTTGAAGCGATTTTTTGATTTTGAGTTCACGCTTCCACAACCTGATTTTTACAGCTTCGCGCAGGTACTTATGCGTGACCTTCCCCTTTTTACTGGCAGAAACATAAATTACGGACTGGACGAACCGGCATACAAAAAAGAGGTCCTGCTCGCAAGAAGTTTTGAACTAATCACTAGTGCCTTTAACTTGCCCTTGCGGTCTCAAAAGCAAGTTTGGATGATTGCTTCCGCAGCGTCATCCGGGATTCCTGCAAACTCGCAAATCAGCGTGCTGTGGCTCTTCTTCTTATCTGTATTGCGGCACAGCCATCCAGAGACATTGGAAAAACTAGGTGAGAAGTTATTGTCGTTGGATCAGTTCAAAGAGCTGTGCAAGCCTATTGGAGGTATCTCTGGAACTTCTGCAAAGTCGTTTCACCGGGTCGAAAGGCAAAACGGATACGGTCATTTTGATGAAGCTAGCTTCGTTGAATTGACAAACATTCTGTATGTCTATCACAAAGCAGTTTTTGAAACCATTGACGAAATTTCAAAGAGAATGAACCAGGATAGTTTGAGATACCCAAAGTACCTTGTAAATAATATGGTCAATGAGCGCCCCAACCCTTACAACCCGGAAATTGAGTACCGCCCATTTATTCAACACTATCAAAAGTTGGTAAAAATGGCTGGTCTGATGAGTTGACGCCCCAGCCACCTAAACAGCCTCTCCAAACCGTACCTTGTCAACGCTGCCGCTCATGTAGGCTTAGCTAGAGACGAGTCTTGGACGCAGTTGTAATACCGATCCTATGTTCTTGGCTTCTTCATAAGAGTTCCCTACGATGGCAAAAATGGGCGCATCACGCGCAATTGAGAACGGCTTACAAACCAATCCTGTCAACTGGATGAATGGGAAGCGGACACCCACCAACGGCAGCAATCGCTGCACAACCGTAGTCCGTTGCGCTCCATTGTTGAAGGGCAACCTCGGGGAAAGTCGTTAGATCGCTATAGCCAGAAACTGGTGCATCAAACGGGCGCAGAGACACCCTCAACCAAAATCATGTTGAAAAATTCAGTGGTCCCGAGGCGTTTGCTCCGTGCTGCGCGGTAGGTCTCGCCGTCATACCAGGCCTTCGCGGCCTCATAGCTTGGGAATTTCAGCATCGCCACACGGCCGGGTTTCCATTCGCCTTCCAGCGATTCAGAGCGACCGCCCCGAATCACATACTCACCCCCTGCAGCTTTAACCGTTGCGGGAGCATCCGCCATGTACTGTTTGTACTGTTCCATGTTGGCGATTTGCATATCAACAATGATGTAGGCAGCGGGCACGGTTTACTCCAAATCAAGATCGGCAATGAATAGCGATGCCGTTGCGCTTTGCTGGTTGAATGCTACTCGGCTTTACTCCCTGGCAGCCATTCGTGAAAGCCGACAAACGCCGCAATACGGATGCGCCACCCGCCACGCGGTAAAGTGACCCCATGCACAGCAAACCCCTTCTGGCCCACGGCCGCGCCTTTGCGCACATCGCCGCCCTTCACCCCGAACTCACGGCCTTGCGCCGCGACCTGCACGCACACCCCGAGCTGGGCTTTGAAGAGGTGTACACCGCGCGGCGCGTGGTGGAGTCGCTCAAGGTGTGTGGGGTGGATGCCATCCACACCGGCATCGGCAAGACCGGCGTGGTGGCGCTGATCCATGGCCGGGAAAAACCCAACGATTCCAGCCCCGCCATGCTGGGCCTGCGCGCCGACATGGACGCGCTACCCATGGCCGAGCACAACGACTTTGGCTGGAAGTCCACCAAAGCAGGTTTGATGCACGGCTGCGGCCACGACGGGCACACCGCCATGCTGGTGGGCGCGGCGCGTTACCTGGCGGAGACACGCAATTTTTGCGGCACAGCGGTGCTGATTTTTCAGCCGGGCGAAGAGGGCTATGCCGGTGCGCGGGCTATGGTGCAAGACGGTTTATTTGAGCGTTTTCCGGTGCAGTCGGTCTACGCCATGCACAACTGGCCCGCCATGCGCGCAGGCACGGTGGGTATCAACCCCGGCCCCATGATGGCGGCAGCGGACCGGGTGCGCATCGAGATCACCGGGCGCGGCGGCCACGGCGCGCACCCCTACCAAACGGTGGACCCGGTGCTGGTGGCGGCCCACATCATTACCGCCGTGCAAAGCATTGTGTCGCGCAACGTCAAACCGGTAGACAGCGCTGTGGTCAGCCTGTGCGCCATGCAGGCCGGCGACCTGAGCGCCATGAGCGTGGTGCCCGGCAGCGCCACCCTGGTGGGCACGGTGCGCACTTTCAAGCCCGCCGTGCAAGACCTGGTGGAACGCCGCTTGCAAGAGTTGTGCGTGGCGGTGGCGCAGGGCTTTGGCGCCACAGCCACGGTGACGTTTGAGCGCATGTACCCCGCCACCATCAACACCGCGCCCGAGGCCCGGTTTGCGGGGGACGTGGCCGCCGCGCTGGTGGGTGAAGACCAGGTGGACCGGCACCTGGAGCCCAGCATGGGTGCGGAAGATTTTTCTTTCATGCTGCAAGCCAAGCCCGGCGCTTATTTGCGCCTGGGCCAGGCCCGAGGCGACGGAGCCGGTGAAGCCTGCCTGCACAACCCGCTGTACGACTTCAACGACGAAGTGCTGCAGCTGGGCGCGGCGCTGTTTGCGGGGCTGGTGGAGCGGGGGCTGTCAGCATCGCTACAAGCGGTCTAAGGGGATCGCCAATCTCAGAAGTGCGTCCAGATTGGATTCTGCATGCGTCCAAATTGGATTCATGGCTACGCTCCTGCCTTTAGTCCCAAGGCGGTTCAAGTGGGAATCAACGCATGCCACATGCGCCCGGGCCGTCCGGGTGGCCACACGATCCGCAGGGGCTCGGCATGGCGGGTGCGGCTGCAGCCGATGCGCCGGGGGTGGCAAAAACGGACAGCAATTTTTCAAGCGCCGTGGACTGGCAACTTGGGCATTGGGGAATGGTGTCGGAACGCACCAGCGCTTCAAATTGGTGGCCGCAGTTGCTGCAGGCGTATTCGTACATTGGCATTTTTTGCTCCAAGTTGGGGGTGGACGATCAGTCCAAGCAAGTGCCTATCTGCTTGATGGCGGGAATTTGCAAAGGGGGTCTGGTGCGGGCTGCAGTTGCTGCAAATTAAAAGACGGTTTTAGGATGGTTCTGGCCGTGGTATGGGGTACTCGAAGGCACTGCTGAAACGACGAGCGGAAAGCGTCCCACTGACCAATTTGTTCGGCTGACGAATGACGTTAGGCCGTTGACATGCTTCAGTTGATCCAGATATCCATGTTGATCGCACCAAGAACTCCAGCGAGATGTTGCATTCCCACAAGCTGGCCGGTGCTCGTAAGAAACGCTGTTGGCGCTTGGACCGCTGCGAATTCTTCCATAATTTTAAGTATCGCTGTGGCGCCTTCCGCACGTAGTTGATCATCAGTTGCAGGCAGGAATGTGTACCTCTGGCGAAGTTGACTTGGAAATAAGTTTGCGTCGGCCACTGGGTTAATTGTGAGAACTCCTGAGCTTGCCAAGTACTGGCGATTTGCAGGTGACATCCGAAAACCAGGCTCAACATGCGGGAGGATTCTTTGGAATATCACTTCTAAGGAGCTGGTCGAGGTTAGTCCGCTGTGTATGACCGACTTCGTATATTGAATGAAGGCTAGGTATGAGATTTGTGCCTTCGTGAGAGATGGCAGAACACGGACAGCGGCCTCGCAAACAAGCTTCAAAAGCGGCTTGTCCGCTGCTGCAAGCCGTTCAATTAGGACACGCGAAACCAACGCAACGTCTGATTCATTGCCTTTCAGGGCGCATCCGCGAAGCGCTTCGTTGAACGTGTTTTGAGCATCCGGCTTTGCAAACTCTCTTGCAGTAACGCGACATGTGGCCCCAAGTTGACTGACGAACTCCGTTAGAAATTTTTCAACGTTCTTTTGAGCCTCTTCCTTTGCAGCCTGCTGAAGTGCCGGGAGGTGGTTCTGAACGAACGTGTCGACCAGCATTCGAACTTCAGACACAGAAGGGCCGACACTAATATTAACGTCACGCGCCGCTTGCACGGCGATGGCACCGTCCGTCGCCTTTTGGGATTGACCAAGCGGATTCACTGCAAACCTTGTTTGTTTCCCTTGCCAATTTGCACATCTCGTCCGGCTTGAATGGAAACAGAACCGTGGTCTGCGAGTTGCTTTTGACCAGACGATTCATTTTTAAAGAAGCGCCTTACGATGTAGCCAAGCGCAGAGAAAACGGCTATGCCGATGCCTGAAAATACCCAACTCACGTTGTCCATTACCCAATCCATTTTGATCTCCCGAAGCTTTTTTAAGTTATTGCATTTCGAGCTATGCGCCTATATTGGTGGAATTTGGGCAGCATCAGACTCACCATCTCTACATTTCAACTGGATCGAACTATAGCCCAATGGACCACACACTTGAATGGCCACCCCCGCTGCAATGCGGTGCTCTTTTTCTCAAAATATCCCTTGAATCATCAAAGGATGATTAGGACAAAATTCAGCTGTAGCCCGCATAGAACGTGCGCAAGCAGCTCTCAAATCCATAGCAACTCAAAGTCCAGGCAACTCCAATGCCCGGCGCCCAGCGGCTTCAATCCTTGAACACCGCCGCTACGTTAGCGCAGGAATACCTTTGCAGCATCCCACTCCGCATGCTCAAAGGCTGGAGCGAAATCATCCAGTTCCTTGGCAGACAAACCTACCGCTGGGCTTAACGCCAATCGCCTGCTGTTTGATGGCATTTGCATTCATAGCGCCCCCGCGTCCGGCGCCGATTTACGGGTTCGCACGCGCTTGGGCAGTTGCTCGTCCATCAGCGTCAGGCCAATCACATCGTCCCCCGTATCCAGCAGTTGGCCCAAGCGGTCCAACTCGCCAAAGACCTGCAAGGTACGCGCCACGAAATGCAGGGGGATGCGCGGGTCGCCTTTTTCCAGGCGCCGCACGGTGGCCAGGGACGCGCCGATGCGTTCGGCCAAAGACGCCTGCGTCAACTGGCGCCGTCGGCGGGCCAGTGAAATGTCGCGCCCCAGCTTCAGGATGGCCCGTTCCACCGGCAAAGGCATGGGCAATGTGCTTGCCATACAACTCCTAAAAGATACTTTAATTGGCTTAATGTATCCGATGGGATGTTTTATTTCAACAAACGCTCAGTCCTTGAACACCGCCGCCCGCTTGCTCATGTTCGCCATCATGGCTTCTTGCAGGTCGTTGCTCATCAGCATGGCGGCGTTCCAGGTGGCGATGTAGTTCAGGCTGTCGGCCACCGTGTGGTCGCGGGCGTAGGTGATCATTTCCTTGCAGCCGCGCACCGACAGGGGCGACTTGGCGGCGATGGTGGCGGCGATCTCGTGCACACCGGCGTACAGCGCCTCGCGTGATTCGAACACGCGGTTCACCAGGCGCATTTCGCGCGCTTCGGCGGCGGTGAAGTGGCGGCCGGTATAGGCCAGTTCGCGGGCCATGCCTTCGCCCACCAGCTTGGGCAGGCGCTGCAGGGTGCCCACGTCGGCGGTCATGCCGATGTCGATTTCCTTGATGGTGAAGTAGGCGTCGGCTGAGCAATAGCGCATGTCGGCGCAGGTGATCAGGTCGATGCCGCCGCCCACGCAGGCGCCGTGGATGGCGGCCAGCACCGGTTTGCGGCAGCGCTCCAGGCTGGTCAGGGTGTCTTGCATGTCCAGGATGACGCGGCGCAGGGCTTCGCGGGTGCGGCCATCGCAGTCGTTCTGGATTTGCGGGCCCAGGCCCATCATCATTTGCAGGTCGATGCCTGCGGTGAACAGCTTGCCTTCGCCTTGCAGCACGGCCACCCGGGCCTCGGGGGTGGCATCCACCCACTGGAAGGCCTTGCGGATTTCCTGCCACATGGTGGCGTTCATGGCGTTGGCCTTGTCGGGGCGGTTCAGGCGCACGGTGGCGATGTGGTTTTCCAGGGTGACGGAGAGGGTTTCATAGCTCATGGGGTAGTCCTTGAATGTGAAAGCAGCTGCAATTATTGGGCTTTGGCGGCCTTGTAGGCCGACAGGTAGGGGGCTAGGCGTTTGCCCATTTCGTCGCCCAGGGCTTGCAGGCCGCTCAGGGGGCGCACCATCACCTCGAACTCGACAATTTTGCCCTCGGTATCGAACTGGACCATGTCGATGCCCTTGAGCGCCTTGCCGTCCACATGGGCGGAGAATTCCAGCACCACGCTCAGGCCGTCGGCACTGGCCAGTTCGCGGTGGTAGGTGAAGTCTTCAAACACCTTGGCCACCGTGCCCAAAATCAGCTGCACCGCCTGCGCGCTGGCGTAGGGTGTGTGCGCCATAGGCGAGCGGAACACGGCCTTGGGATGCAGGATGCTGCCCAGCTCGCTCAGATCGCCCTGGGCCACCATGCGGTGCCACTGTTTGACCGATGCCGCCACGGCGGGCTGCAGGCCGTGGCTGGGGGTGGCAGCGTCTTTGGCGGGGGCTTTGTCGCCCGAGATTTCCAGCGCCACCGCCAGTTCGGTGCCCTGCTTGATAGCGCGTTTGGCGTCCAGCTCGGCGGCCTTGTCGGCGCCGCCAATCAGGTGCACATTGCAGCCAGCGGCCAGCAGTTCGGCCTGCAATTCGCGCTGCGGGTCTTGCCCGGCGCAGACCACCACGGTGTCGGCGGGGATGGTCATTTCCTTATCACCCACGGTGATGTGCAGGCCCGCGTCGTCCACCTTGCGGTAGGTGACACCGGCGATCATTTCGACCTGGCGGTTTTTGAGCGAAGTGCGGTGGATCCAGCCCGTGGTCTTGCCCAGGCCGTCGCCCACTTTGCTGACCTTGCGTTGCAGCAGGTAGACCTTGCGTGGGCTGGGTTCGATCACCGGGGCCTGCAGGCCGCCGCGCGCGGCATAGGCGGTGTCCACGCCCCATTCGGCGAAGAACTTGGCCGGGTCCTGGCTGGGGCTGGGGCTGGTGCCGTGGTGCAGCAGGAATTCGGCCACGTCAAACCCGATGCCGCCCGCGCCGATCAGCGCCACGGTGTTGCCCACCGCGCACTTGTCGCGCAGCACGTCCAGGTAGCCCACCACCTTGGGGTGGGTGATGCCTTCGATCTCGGGCAGGCGCGGCGTCACGCCCGTGGCCAGCACCACATGCGCAAAGTTGCCGGCGGCCAATTCCTGGGCAGTGACGCGGCGGTTCAGTTCCAGCTTCACGCCATGGATGGCAATCTGGCGGCCGAAGAAGCGCAGGGTTTCATAAAACTCTTCCTTGCCCGGCACCTGTTTGGCGATGTTGAACTGGCCGCCAATCTCGCTGGCCGCGTCGAACAGCGTGACCTCAAAACCGCGCTGGGCGGCCGTGGTGGCAAAGGCCAGGCCGGCCGGGCCCGCACCCACCACCGCCACGCGGCCCCGGGTCGTGGCGGGCACCACGTTGAGCAGGGTCTCGTGGCAGGCGCGCGGGTTCACCAGGCAGGAGGTGATCTTGCCGCCAAAGGTGTGGTCCAGGCAGGCCTGGTTGCAGCCGATGCAGGTGTTGATCTCGTCGGCCTTGCCCTGCGCGGCT
>Ga0209343_10001615_pt1 | contig 30168 bp, 29 predicted proteins | sample RifCSPlowO2_02_FD_184026 | JGI IMG/M metagenome (GOLD analysis project Ga0209343, IMG submission 184026) | Groundwater microbial communities from Rifle, Colorado - Rifle CSP2_plank lowO2_0.2 (SPAdes) (version 2) | ecosystem: Environmental > Aquatic > Deep subsurface > Groundwater | place... | reverse complement strand
TGCGGCAGATGCCTGTCGATGTCCCTCCACCCCGGCTCTTCTTGGACACCAGGAAGAGCCGTAAACACCATACAAGCTTGTTTGGCAGGTTTCCGAAATTCAGGGCTTGCCAGGCTTTTGGTTCGTAATCTTTGGATTTTATCGCCAGCTTTTTGTGATGAAACCCTGTTTTCCACTATAGTGGGTTTCGCTATGAACGGTTCTTCGCCAATTCTCCCACCATCAAGCCATGATTCCTTGACTGCGGAAGCAGGTTTTACGCTGGTTGAGCTTGTCATGGTAATGGTCGTAGTCGCGGTGCTTGTGGTCGCGGTTGCTCCGCGGTTCTACGATGCCGATGTATTTAAATCCAGAGGTTTTGCCGACCAGGTGCAGGCCACACTGCGCTACGCGCAGAAAGTGGCGATTGCGCAACGGCGCTATGTTTGCGCGACTTATGCAGTTGGCCCGGACAGGCTTGAACTGACCATTGGGACTGCCGATGCTTGTGGCGCTACCCCCCTGAATTTACCCGGCGACGCTGCCAATTATGTCGAGGTGCCTCCCCGTGTTGCATTTTCAATGGCTCCAGCCAGTGTATATTTTAATGCGCTGGGCAGACCTAATGCGGCCGCTTTGGCGACTGTAGGCACAACCACGATTACTGTTGAAGCTGAGACCGGCTATGTGCATTAACCGGAGGACAGATGGTTGCCGCAGCTACGCCGCGCAGCCGTATAGTGTGTTCCGCGCAGCGGAACAGAAAAGCCTGCCTTCTGAAAGCGGCTTCAGCCTGATCGAGCTGATCATGTTCATCGTCATCGTCAGCGTGGGGCTCGCGGGCCTCATGATGGCGATGGATCCCGCCACCAAAAGCAGCGCCGATCCGGTAATTCGCAAACAGGCTTTGACGGTCGCCGAGTCGTTGTTGGAAGAGATTGAGCAGAAAGCTTTTACCCATGACACCACACCGTTGCGGGAAAATTACAACGATATTTTCGATTACAACGGGCTTACCGGCGCTGTAACCCATGCGAATAGTTCGGTGGCAGTAACCGGGTTGGAAAGCTTCAGCGTAAACGTTGCGGTAGTCAGTGGTGTGGCAGCTGCCCTTCCTGTAACACCGGCGGCCAGTGCGGCGCTAATCACCGTGACGGTGAACGGGCCCGGCGGGCAATCCATCGAGATGACCGGGTACAAGGTGGCCCACTGATGCGATCCGGCGGACAACGCGGGTTTACGCTGGTGGAGATGATCGTGGTGATCGTCATTACCGGTATTCTCGGCAGCATGGTGGCGGTGTTCATCAAGTTGCCGGTGCAGCAGTATTTTGACGTTGCACGCCGCACCGACTTGACCGATATCGCAAACCTGGCGCTGAGCCGCTTGGAGAGCGACCTGCGCTCGGCTCTGCCGCACAGCGCCCGGCAAATATCGGCAACTTGCCCGGGAGGGTCTGGTACATGCAGTTTTCTGGAATTTCTACCGAGCAGCGGCAGTGGGCGCTATCGTAACGGCACAGGCGGAACGGGTAATATCTTGACTATTGGTGTTGCCGACACCTCGTTTGAGGTGCTGGGCGCGATGCCAATATTCGCAGCCGGTGATCAGATCATAGTCACGGATAATACGGTTACTGCTGCCTATGACGCGAACTATCGAACTTCATACGGCTCCACTGCTCCTCCAACGATAGTAAATATCGCGTCAATAGCATTCCCCTTACCGGGAAACCCGGGTGCGCGCTTTCATGTCATTAACCAAGCGGTCAGTTATGTCTGCGACCCGGCTGGGGGTACCTTGATGCGTTATTCCTACGCCATACAGGCAGCACAGCCTACGACTGCGGCTGCACTGGGAGCCGGCAGGCTGCTTGCCAATCATGTCAGCAGTTGCAGTTTTGATGTGACAGCCATCAACGGTTCTCCCGGCAACAGCCTGGTTGCAATCAGTTTGGTTGTAAGCAAAAAACACGAAACTTTAGATTTAAGTGATACGGTCACGCTGTACAAGGTGGTGCATGTGAGCAACGAACCATGATTAAAAAGACAGATGAGTTGGCGGTGCATCTCCGACTGTGTCAGCGGGAAGGAGGGGAGCTGCCTTGTGAGGCGCAGCGTGGGCACGCCAACGATCTGTCGCCTTCCCTCTCGTCTTTGGAGCGCGGCTTCAGCATGATTTCGGCCATTTTTTTGCTGATCGTGATAGCCGCGCTGGGCACCTTTGCCGTCACGCTTTCATCTACCCAACATCAGACCGCCCTGCTGGATATATTGGGCTCACGAACCTATCAGGCGGCACGCGCAGGAATAGAGTGGGGCGCATATCAGGTGGTGCCCGGGTCGGCACTTGATTTTGCTTCGTCATGCCGGGCAAACGGAAATAGTAGCAATACAATCAGCCCGTTAGCCGGAACGCTGGCAAATTGTACGGTGACGGTAAACTGTATAGCCGCTTCACACTTGGAAGGCGCTTCGACTGTGTGGGGCTATCAACTCGCGGCGTCAGCCGTGCAGGGCGCCGGCACATTCAATTATGTCGAGCGGACTATTGCGAGCGATGTATGGGTTGTAGAGTAGCGTGTGCTCTGCGCACGACAATGCAACCACAAACCGTACGCGCAGCGCACACAACACACACCTGGTCAATATTCAGTCGGCACGAACGGCGTGGCGCGCCCAGCGAAAAGGCGGAGCTAATGGGTAATTCTGGCTCAATTTTACATATAGGGCGCGCGCGGCTTGCGTAGAATGGGTATTGTGCTTTTCAGGAATGCTTTCTGCCGTGTAATTTATGGGCGCATGGAATGCACTAAATTAACTTGGCGCCGATTATGAAACCCCAGTTTATTTCTTCATTGTTTAAGTCAAAAAAACGCGGCGCTGGCTGGCTGGCGGTCGTTTTGGCCAAAAATGGGGTTTACTTGTCGAAAATCGAGTTGAAAGACGCGATACCGCGAGTAGTTCGCTGTGAATTTCACCAGATAGGCGCGGTGTCTGCCGCTTCATTGGATAAGTTGCGGCGCTCGGCAAAGATAAGCTCCTTTGACTTCACTACGCTGCTGGCGCCAAGCGAATATCAGATGCTGATGGTCGAGACCCCCAATGTTCCCGCGAATGAATTGAAGACGGCGGTACGATGGAAAATAAAAGACAGCCTGAATTACCACGTAGAGGATGCCACGATAGATGTGTTGCCTATTCCTGCCGACAAGTCTGCCTCGGAGCGGGTCCAGTCCGTCTATGTGATCGCCGCATCCAATGTGACAATCAAGAAGCGTATTTCCTTGTTCGAGCAGGCAAAAATTGACTTGGGTGTGATTGATATTCCGGAGATGGCGCAACGCAATATCGCGTCGTTGTTTGAGCAGGGAGATCAGGCTCTTGCATTGCTGGCGTTTGACGAGAATGGCGGTTTATTGACCTTTACGGCGGGCGGCGAGCTCTATTTGTCGCGGTTCATGGAGATCACTGTCGGCCAGCTTATGGATGCGAGTGAAAGCCTGCGCAAACAATACCGCGAACGTGTCGAGTTTGAGTTGCAGCGTTCGCTGGATTATTTCGACAGCCATTTTAGCCAGATGAACGTCAGTCGCGTGCTGGTTTGCGTGCCGGACAATACGGGCCTGGTTGAGTTTTTGGCTGCGGCGATTGATGCAAAAGTGGAGAAGCTGGATTTGTCGCAGGCCATGGATATCAGCGCGGTACCCACGCTTGCCGATAGCGAGTTTGTCGCGCATGCCTTGCCGTCTCTGGGTGCGGCTTTACGCCCGGAAAGGCGCGCGCGATGAGCCAGCAAATCAATCTGCTCAACCCGCTTTTAAAGAAACAGCGCGATTTTCTTTCGTTGCGGAACATGCTGCAGGCTTTGGGTTTTATTATTATCGGATCGCTGCTTTTTTATGGTTATGCGCTTTATATGACGAAGGAACTTACCAAGCAATATGATGAAAGTGTCCAACGATATAATTCCGAGCAAGCGAACTTGGCGCGCTACGCTCAAGAATTCTCACCGCAGCGGTCGAATGAAGTATTGCAGGCTGAGGTATCCAGGCTGGAAAAGGAGTTGGATACACAAAAAGAATTGGGTGAGGCATTAAAATCAAGCGCAGGGGGCGGGACCCCGGTTTTCTCGGAATATATGAGGGCATTTTCCCGGCAGGTTGTGCAAGGTTTGTGGTTGACCGCTTTTACGGTAACGGGCGATGGGCTTGAAATCAGTCTGAGTGGAAGGGCGTTGAATCCGGAATTGTTGCCCATTTACATTCAACGCCTGGGTAAGGAGCAGATCATGCAAGGTAAAGCCTTCTCTACCCTGGAAATTAAAGCCGGCGCAGGGGAAGGGGCGGGCGCAGCGCCCGCTTCGGGGGCGCGTTATGTGGAATTCAAGTTGCATTCGACGCATGGCAGTGAGGTCAAGAAATGAGGCTTGAATGAAACATTACTGGGAGTTGGTGCAAGGAAAGGTAGAGTTAATGCCTTTGCGCGAGCGCACGATAATATTCGTGGCGATAGCTTTTGCGGTGATTGCCCTGACCAGCATGATGTTGTTGAATCCTCTCATGGAAAAACAGAAGGTATTGTCGGAAAGATTGGCCAAGCAGCAAGAAAAAATGAAAGTCATGCAAGCGGAAATAGAGAAGATTTCCAAAGCCAAGCAGGAGGTTGAGCATTCACCGCTCCGTGTAAGGGTGGCAGAACTTAAGCAGCAATTGGAAGTGCAAGAAGAAAATATAAAAGACCGGCGAAATCGTTTGGTGGATCCGGACAAAATGGCAAGCCTGCTGGAACAAATTCTGAATAAGAATAGCAAATTGCAATTGGTCGCGCTGGAGACCTTGCCGGTCATTTTGGTGACGGAACCATCCAGAAAAGCCAATGCCGGGCAGAAGCAAATCTTCAAACACGGTGTAAAGATTACCCTGCGTGGCGGTTATCTGGATTTGTTTGAATATCTTGTTGCGGTGGAAAAAGCGCCGATACAGATGTACTGGGGGGACGCAAATTTCAGCGTGGATAAATATCCTGATGGAGAGCTTGTCTTGACCTTGTACACGTTGAGTATGGATAAGGCATGGTTGAAGGTATGATTCAGAAGACAGAAGACAAGAAGACAGAGGTTTTGTCGCGGCTGCGCCGCGCAGTTTTCAGGAGCGTGCCGCATAGCGGCAAACAATTTTCTGTCTTCTGTCTTCTGTTCTCTGTCCACTGTTACGCCGAAGAATTGGTCGATCCTACCCGCCCGCCGGCCGCTATTGCCATTCCCGCAACGGCAACAGCGGGAAGCCTGCCGCCCGGTTTGCAATCCGTCATTATTTCAAAAAACCGCCGCGCCGCAATTATTGATGGCGAAACTGTTGAATTGAGGGGTAAACATGGTGATGCTACATTGATCGAGGTGACCGAAAGTGGCGTAGTCTTGCAGGGAGCACAGGGGCGTCAGGTGTTGACGCTGTTTCCTGGTGTGAGAATGATGCAAAAAGAGATTCAGGCTACGCCCAGATTGCCAGTAGAGGAGGGCGAAGTAGCGCAAAAAACAAAGCTGGAAGCACGCAAGGAGCGTAAATGAGAGTTTCGATTGGGGTGTGTGCCGGTCTGCTGCTGTTGGCGGGTTGTGCTGCACCGACTGCTCGAAATCAGGCGGCAGACGCTATTCAGCGCGAAATGAATCAGGCCGTGCAAGATAATGTCAAACCCAGCAGGGTGGACGAGGTGAATAACGCCTTGCTGCCCCCGCTCGCAATGATTCTGCCGAAGGCCGGAATCAAACCGACTGAAACAAAATTCGATTTGACGGTCAATAATACGCCGGTCAGTCAGGTATTTACGGCGATTGTGTCGGGTACGCGATACAGTATGCTGTTGCATCCGGATGTCAGTGGCAGCGTATCGCTGAATTTAAAGGATGTGACGGTGCTTGAGGCGCTTGAAGCGATCCGTGAGATGTATGGTTATGACTACAAGCTCGATGGTTCGCGGATATACATCCAGCCCTTGTCGTTGCAGACGCGGATATATCAGGTGAGTTATTTGACCGGGCAACGTCAAGGGTCGTCCAGTTTGCGGGTGTCGGGCGGGTCTGTGGCGGATGTTGTATCAGGCTCTTCAGCGGGTGCTTCTTCAAGTTCACGTCAAGATAATAGTAAGGTTACAACAACTTCCAGCACGGATTTCTGGGATGAGTTGAGCAAATCGCTGACCGCTATTGTGGGCACCGAGAAAGGTCGCAGCGTTGTGATCAGCCCGATGTCCGGGGTGATCGTGGTGCGCGCCATGCCGGACGAACTGAGGAATATTTCCGCTTATCTCAAGGCATCGCAGATTTCCATCGAGCGGCAGGTGATTCTGGAAGCCAAGATTGTTGAAGTGCAGCTCAGCGATGATTACCAGTCCGGGATCAATTGGGGCGTTTTCAAAAACAATCCGAACAGCCGCACCTCTGCCGGGCAATTGTCTTCTGGCGCTTCACTCACCATGACCGGGCAGATGACCAACAGTCAAGTGACATCCACTCCCGGCACCAATCTGTCTCTTGGGGCAATTTCGGGGGCTGCAGGGACGGCGGGGACCCTGTTTGGCCTGGCCTTTCAGACCAGTAATTTTGCCGCGTTATTGAGCTTCCTAGAATCGCAGGGCAACGTGCATGTGTTGTCCAGTCCGCGCATTGCCACACTGAACAACCAGAAGGCGATACTCAAGGTTGGGACGGATGAATTTTTTGTCACCGAAATAACCGGTGGAACGCCAGGTACTGCGACGACGCCAGGTACCGCGCCAACGGTGAAAGTGCAGCCCTTTTTCTCCGGCATCGCTTTGGACGTTACGCCTCGAATTGATGAAAATGGCGAAATCATTTTGCATGTGCATCCTTCGGTTAGCCTGGTCAGTACGGTGAATAAGTCTCTCAATATTGGCAATTCTGGAACGTATAATTTGCCACTGGCTTCCAGCACTATCTCCGAGACCGACAGCATTGTTCGTGCCCGTGACGGGCAGATTGTGGCGATCGGCGGTTTGATGCGCCAGGCGACTTTCGACGATCAGTCTAGTCTGCCGGGTTTGCCAAAGTCGGCATTAACAAAGGTCAGCACGCGTAATGAGAAACGCGAATTGGTAATTCTTCTGAAGCCCACCATAGTGGACAGCGAAAAGGATTGGTCGGAAGACATCACGCAAAGCCGTGACCGCTTCAATAGCCTCCTGAAATCACCCGCAAACAGCAAACCATGAGCGCCTGACATGTACCTGGAACACTTTGGCCTGCGCGAGGCACCCTTCAGTCTGACACCGGATACCAGCTTCTTTTTTGCCTGTTCAAGTTATCAGGAAGCCCTGAACACCTTGCTGGTGGCGGCACGCAACGGTGAGGGTTTCATCAAGATTACCGGCGAAGTCGGAAGCGGCAAGACATTGTTGTGTCGCAAATTTCTGGCCGCGCTGAACCAGGGGCGGCAGTCCACTACGCTGATCGGCACGCAGGATCCAAATATTCCCGCCGTTCCCGCCGCGCGCTTTATTACGGCTTATATCCCCAACCCCTATCTGGAGCCGCGTGCCCTATTGCTGGCTTTGGTGGAAGAGTTCAGGTTGCCCATAGGAAAGGATGCCGACCAGCATCACTTGTTGAAGGCCTTGACGGGCACGTTGCTGGAGTGCGCGCGCAACGGGCCGCGCGTCTTGGTTTGTCTGGATGAGGCGCAGGCCATGCCGCTGGAAAGTATCGAAGTGTTGCGTTTGCTGACCAATCTTGAAACCGAAAAGCGCAAGTTGTTGCAGGTAGTGTTGTTCGGACAGCCGGAACTGGACGAGCATTTGAGCCATCATTCGGTACGCCAATTGCGCCAGCGCATCAGCTTCCAATATGATCTCAAAGGATTGCGCAATGATGAGCTGGAACGTTATTTGCGCCATCGCTTGGCGGTGGCCGGATACGCCGGTGAAACACTGTTTACCAAAAGAGCGGTATCCAAGCTTCAACGCATTACAGGCGGCACACCAAGGCTGGTTAACATCGTCGCGCACAAGGCCTTGATGCTGGCATTCAGCGAGGGGCTGCAACAGGTCATGGTCAAGCATATCCGCGATGCCGCAGCCGACACGCCGGAAGTGCATCGCGATTGGCAGCCTTGGGGGATCGCCGCCATGGCGGCAACAGCCGCCTCTCTGGGAGCTGCGTGGATGGCATTGCAATGAAACAAGTGCGTAGAAATAGCTTCCCATTTTTGGCAACGGATCGCCCGGCTTAGGTTAGCCGAAACAAATTTTTTCTATTCCTGGCTGACGATTCCGCACGGGCTACAGCACGTAGCGGTTAGCCCCTTTGCGGGGTATTTCGGCGAACCCTGTTTCAGAGGCTTCCATGAGTGTCATCAATCAGGTATTGAATCAAATTGAACAGCGCGGCGCGCAGAAATTGCCCGGACAGAACATGGTGCGTGCTGTGCCGCCCGTGCGTGACCTGCGCAAGCTCAAAATCGCGTTGTTGGTTCTGGGCGTGGTTTTGGTTATCTGTGCGTTGTTATGGAAATGGCAGCAGACAAGGAAACCGGATGTTGTGGCAACAAGCAACGTCAAGGTTAAACCTGCCGCAGTTATGGCTGCGCCGCCCTCTGGTGCCACGAGTGCGCCGACAGCGGAAACACCTCCGCCCGCGCCGCAATCAAGTCTTGAGTTGAGTCCGAAATTAGCCGCTGCACCACCGGTTCCCTTTTATCCGGAAAATAACAGTACTGCCAGCGAAGCCGCAGTTCCGCCCAAGCCATCAGGCCAATCGACCAAGCCGTTACTGAGCCCGCACAGTCCACCGCCTGATCATTATGCTGCCACGCCGGTAAGGCCGTTGAATGAATCCAATAAGTCGTTACCCATTCGTCGTGGCTCGCGTGCCCTTGCGTCGAAAAGGCCGTTAGACGAGTCAAGTGAACCAATGCGAGCACAGGGCAATTTGCCGAAGAAGCAAATCAGTCCGGCACAACAAGCCGATGCGGAATTTCAAAAAGCTTTGGGGCTGGCGCAACAGGGCCGTGTCTACGATGCTTTGGCGGGGTATGAGGCGGCATTGCGTCTGAATCCGGAGCATGACACGGCGCGGCAGGCGTTGGTGGCGCTGCTGCTGGAAAGCAAGCGCGGCACGGATGCCGAGCGGGTGTTGCAGGAGGCGATAAAGAGTAGGCCGGAGCACGCCGGTTTTGCCATGCTGCTGGCGCGCCTGCAAGTGGAGCGTGGCGCGGTGGATGAGGCTTTGGCAACACTGGAAAAATCACTGCCGTTTGCCAGCCAGCAAGCCGATTATCAGGCTTTTCTTGCGGCATTGTTGCAGCGTCAGAATCGCCACAATGAGGCGATTGCGCGTTACCAGATCGTGTTGCAACTCGCGCCGAATAATGGCATTTGGCTGATGGGATACGGTATTTCCCTTCAGGCGGCACAACGCAACGCCGAAGCAAAAGACGCGTTCAAGCGCGCGCTTGGGACACAAATGCTCAGCCCTGAATTGCGCGAGTTTGTGCATCAAAAACTCAAGGGGCTTTGAAAGACAATGGGGGTAGGGCAGAGGTGCTGTCGCGGCCGCGCCACAATTAAATTCTAGCCGCATAGTTTTACATGATAACCTGTCGGTTGGCTTGGTACTGCACTTGCTGTATTTTTTGCAAGGAGCTCACAAACAGGAGATTGTCATAATGAAGCGCAATCAATCCGGTTTTACCCTGATCGAAATCGCCATCGTGCTGGTCATTATCGGCTTGTTGCTTGGCGGAATACTGAAGGGTCAAGAGCTTATCAATAGCGCGAAAGTCAAGAACATCGCCGCCGATTTCAAGAATATTCCAATATTTATTTACGGTTACCAGGACAAATTCAGGGCATTGCCCGGGGACGATGCCACTATCGGCACAGCCAGCACCCATGTGACCGGCGCTTCGGCATGCAGCCCTGCAGTCGCCGCAAAATGTGCGGTAGGCAACGGCATTATCGATGGCGCGTGGAATGCACATGGTGTTACCGACGAGAGCTATTTGTTCTGGCAACATGTGCGATTGACCGGCCTTGCGCCGGGTGCCACCACTATTCCGGGTACGCCCGCTATTGGCGACGGATACCTTCCCACCAATGCGGCCGGCGGCGAGATCGGCATTCAGAGCAATGTCAATTTCACCACCATCACAGCCAATGCGACCGGCGCTGCCGGTACCGGCATGACGGGAACCTACGTTATTTGTTCACAGGGTATATTGGGAAAGTTTGTCAGACAGCTTGACATCACGCTGGATGATGGCAATTCCGATGCGGGTTCGATGCGCACGCTTGATCCTGCCGCCGCAGGCAAGTCCATCATTACCGCTGGAGTACAGGATGGCCAAACCTATACCGTTTGCATGGGGGTTTGATTAAACAGTCCGCAGCAAACTAATTGCCCTGAAACTATGGGCTAGCGCCAGCCGTTGAGGTATTTCTCCAGCCAGAACAGGCCGACGATGGTTTTGCTGTCGTTGATTTTGCCTTGCCTGATCCATTCAATCGCTTCGGCAAGCGGCAGTTCGAATACTTCGAGAAATTCGCCGTCATCGAGTTGACGGCCTTGATGGGCGAGGCCGCGCGCCAGAAAATACTCGATTTGCTCGTCGGCATAGCCGATGCACGGCCAAGTGGTGGCGAGATGTGTCCATTCACCGGCGACATAGCCGGTTTCCTCCAGTAATTCGCGTTGTGCGGTGCTCAGTATATCTTCGCTGTGATCGATCTTGCCCGCCGGGATTTCGATAAATTCTCGCTGCGGCGCATAGCGGTACTGGCGTTCCATCACCAGCTTGCCGTTATCCAGCATTGCGAGCACCGCCACCGCTCCGGGGTGCGTGATGTATTCGCGGCTGCCTACCCCGCCATCCGGCAATTGCACGCTGTCCTTGCGCACCTGTATGAAATTGCCTTCATACGCCACAGTTGTATCAAGGCAGGTTTCCTTCAAGTCCATTGCCATCTATCGTTTCATTAATCAGGAGTCTTTCGGCTCCTTGTATTTCCAGTTGATCGAGCCATCGTCTTCCGCGAAAATCCTTTTCTTGTGATGATCCACTTTGTGCAAAAGAATTTTGATGTCCTTGCCGGACATGCCGCTGAAAATTTCGATTCCGTTCCCGGACGCCATTGTTTGTCCGATAGTTTGCCCAACGATGTTGTCTATGGTGCAGGCAATGCCCTCTCCTGTCGCGTCGCGGTCGCGAATGGCATATGCAAGCTCTTCACCGGATTCCTTGATCAGGCGCTCAAGGGCATTTATTTGATCGTTTATGTCTTTTACCTTGTTGGTCAAGTTGGCATTTTTCGCCACCAGTTTTTGCCAATTGCCAGCCTGTTCTTTTGTTAACTTGATTGCGCCACTTTTGATTCTCTCAGCCAAGGCCAGGTATTTCGCAAATTCTTGGTCAGACTTCAACGACTCGATTTCCCGTGCCTTGGTTGCAGCACCTGCCTGGTAGTCTGCAATTTTCTTTTGCAGGTTTTCAATACACTGGTTGAATTCAGCCAGATCGGGGATCAACATCGTTATCAATGTCTCTCCTTTTCTGCTTTCCCCGGCGGAAAGTATCTTGAGGGACATTCCCGCAATGATGCATCCCTCAACGGCATCGGCGTATACCTCATTGCCGATAATTTCACAGTTCACCGCGCGCTCGATGCGGATAATTTTGCCGACAACCGTGCAGCTCTCGCAGTATTTTGCCGTTATCTCGCCGTCATGCGCATGAATGATGGCACGCGAGGCGCGCCCCAGAGTGATATTTCCGCCCAACGATTGTGCGCGCCCGCCGCACAGGCCCCCGTCAACGCGGATATTTCCGCCCAGCGAAATCAGGTCGCCAAAAACATCGGATGTGAAAGTCATGTGCTTTCCTTCGACCACACGGCCTTCCTGCACTTCGCCATGTTCGACGAATTCATCCACGCCCAGCGTCAGATCGCCGGTCGTTCTCATGCTGATGCCGGCGTCGGTCTCGATTTTCTCGGCGACGGAAATAAGATTTAAATTGGTATCCAGGGTCAGGAAGCCATCCATCGTTGCCACGATATATTCGCCGTCTTTTTCCTGAATTACCGCGGTTCCAAGAGAGGCAATCGCGGAAAGATCAAGGTCTTTCGGAATGGTCGGCTCGATAATCTCGCCTGTTACCTTGTATCCCTGTTTGCCCAATACCCTCGGGATTTTTTTGAGCAACCGACCGCCCTTGGTTATCTGCGGAAAACGATTTTTAAAGGCGCGCAAATCGGCCTTTCCGTTCCAGAGAATTTTTGGCGAATTATCGCGGTGCAAGCCGGGGCAAACTTCCTGAATTTCCGCATCCCGCCCCATCGTGGGCTCAAGATAACTGGCGATTACCATGCGGGCAGTCGTGCCATCCGCGATAACCTTGCGCACGGCCTCCGCATCGATGCCGTATTTCACCTCTTTTGCCCACATATCGGCGACGAACTCATCGAAGTCCAGTTTGGCGGGATCCTGCCTGGTCTTGGTTTCCTGCCTGATAATCGGTGCAACCCCGTCTTCGCCCGGCTCGCCATAAACCGGCTCTTCGTAAGTCACCTCGATAGTGACGGGCTCAAAGACATATTCGGCGTATTTTTCGCCATCAAGCATTTTTACAGATTTGTAGAGCGTTCGGCGTTGCGGCAAAAAATTCACAATTCCCGCCGCAATTTTTATCTCGACGCATTTGCTTTGCATTGCCGCAAGCCATTCGGCGTCATAAAGCAGCTTGAGGAAAGCGTCATAATCCAAATTCAGGAACCGGGACTCGCCGGTAAACATGCGGTTAACGAAAATATCGAAACCACCGACCGAATACAAATTCGGCAAGTTGATAAACACCCCCTCCGGCCGATTGGAAACATAGCCGGGGATGACCAGACTCTCTTGCAGATCATCGGTCGTGTCGCTTGTTAAACCAGATGAAGCCATTAATGTCCTCAAGCCCCTTAATTCGTCGTTGTGAAGCATCGGCAAGCCAACACCATCTTGCGTTGGTTTGCGTATCGGCAATTATTGCCCGTACTTTAGAGGTGTGGCGCCGTCAGATATCCGTTCTTAAGTTACTTTTGATGCCTGTCTGCATTCAAAATATAACATTTTTTATTAATCTTCACAAATCACATCAAAAAAACTATGCTTCCCATTGTTCGAAGGAGGTTTTCATATTTTCTTGAGGGTTTACATTGGAGCCGGAATTAATAAAGTAATATTTGGTTAACCCTATAGTAAATCGGGGAAATAATTAATATCTTCGAGCGAAGATCGAAGAAATAATTACCGCAGAGGGAATAGCCAGTGGGCTTGAAGAGTCATAGCGTGCCGGACTCGGCAGGCAGTGCATTGTGATTAACCTGAAAACGGTAATCCAATCTGCAGATTGCGCAGATTAAGCAGATTTTCAAGTGATTATCAGTGATGGCAGCATCACACAAAATGGTGCACACCAAACGGGGAACGACGCCGTTTGTTGCCAATGAACTATTTGGGTTTAATCTGTGTAACCTGCGGGCAGCGGCTTTTTGCAGGTTAAATCAGGGGCTCTTTGCCTCAGGCGTTTCTGCCGCAGATTTTTTCTGTTCAACCGACAATGAATACAGCCTGCGGCTATCCGCTCTCAGCACGGTAAAAATCAGCCCGTCGATATGTACGCGGTCGCCACGCCTGGGGAGTTGTCCGGCGGTTTTGAGCACCAGCCCGCCGACAGTGTCATATTCTTCGTCGCTGAATTCCGTGCCGAGCACCTCGTTGAAATCGCCGATCTCGGTGTCTGCCTTGACGCGATAGTGCCCAGCGCCATCTGAAATGATGTTGTCTTCGTCTTCGTCGAAATCGTATTCATCCTCGATATCGCCGACGATCTGCTCCAGCACATCCTCGATCGTCACCATGCCGGATACGCCGCCGTACTCGTCCGCCACCAGCGCGATGTGGTTGCGGTTGCTGCGGAAATCGCGCAGCAGCACGTTTAGCCGCTTGGCCTCCGGCACGAACACCGCCGGGCGCAGCATGTCGCGCACATCGAATTCTTCTCCCGCGTAATAGCGCAGCAGGTCTTTCGCCAGCAGGATGCCGATGATGTTGTCTTTGTCGCCGTCGATCACGGGAAAACGCGAGTGGGCGGTTTCGATGACAAAGGGGATGAATTTTTCCGGCGACTCGCTGATATCGATGACATCCATTTGCGCGCGCGGGATCATGATTTCGCGTACCTGGCGCTCGGAGACTTGAAGCACACCTTCCATCATCGACAGCGCGTCTGCGTCAAGCAGGTTGCGCTCGTAGGCGGAATGCAACAGTTGTATCAATTGCTCGCGGTCTTCCGGTTCGCGCAGCAGGAACGCGGAGAGGCGTTCCAGCAAACCGGGTTTGCTACTTTCGGGGTCGTTCATTGGCGATGCGTGTGGTCTGATAAGGATCAGGATAGTGCAATTTTAACATCAACTTGGTTTCCAATGCTTCCATCACGGCAGCGTCGATATCGTTTTCATGTTCATAGCCTTGCAAGTGCAAGGCGGCGTGAATCGCCAGATGGGCATAATGGGCAGACAAGTCCTTGTGCTGCGCTGTGGCTTCCCGCTCCACTACCGGCGCGCAGACGACCACATCGCCGCGCAACGGCGCTTCGTCGTCATAGACGAAAGTCAGCACGTTGGTGGCATAATCCTTTCCGCGGTATTGCTTGTTCAGCTCGCGTCCCTCGGCCTCGTCCACGATGCGCAACGTCATGGCTATATTGCGTTTCAGCGCGATCTTCACCCAGCGGCGAAACTGTGCGCGCGTCGGCAGATTTCTCGCGGCGCTGGCATATTGCACCGCCAAAAAAAGCCTCGGTGGCAAATGTTTGTGCGGCGAAAGCTCAGGTGTCTTTTTGCTGTTCATGTTGTTCGTACGCCGCGACGATCTTCTGCACCAGCGGGTGGCGCACCACATCTTCGGAGAGGAAGTCGCTGAACGCGATGCCGCGCACATCCTTCAATATGCCGCGCGCTTCGATGAGGCCGCTCTTCTGCCCGCGCGCCAGGTCGATCTGGGTGACGTCGCCGGTGATTACCGCCTTGCTGCCGAAGCCGATGCGGGTCAGGAACATCTTCATCTGTTCGGGTGTGGTGTTCTGTGCCTCGTCGAGAATGATAAAGGAATGGTTCAGGGTACGCCCGCGCATATAGGCCAGCGGAGCGATCTCGATCACGCTGCGCTCGAAGGCGCGGTTGACCTTTTCCAGCCCCATCAGGTCATACAGCGCATCGTACAGAGGGCGCAAATAAGGGTCGACTTTCTGCGCCAGGTCGCCGGGCAGGAAACCGAGCTTTTCGCCGGCCTCCACCGCCGGGCGTACCAGCACCAGCCGGCGCACCGCTTCGCGTTGCAGCGCGTCCACCGCGCAGGCCACGGCGAGATAAGTCTTGCCGGTACCGGCCGGGCCGATGCCGAAGGTGATGTCGTGTTCCTGGATGGCCTGCAGGTAGCTGTTCTGGCGCGGCGTGCGGCCACGGCACGGTGCGGTGAAACCGACGAGTGCGGGAGTGGCCGCATCGCGCCTCCTCCCGCAATCGGCTGACTTCGTCAATAACGTGTCGGCCTCGCGCCCGCGTATCTCGGCCTCGCGCGTCATCAGCAGCGGCACAAAATCGCTGGCAGGCGGCTCGGCGCACCATTTCATCGCCTCGATCAGGCCGAGTTGTAGGCGCTCCAGCGTGATGTCGTGTTTTGCTTCGAGGTAAAAATCCTGCAACACCTGGCGCGCCAATCCGGCCTGCGCGCCTTCTATGCTGAAATGCTCGCCGCGCCGCGCGATGCTGACCTCCAGCGCGGTCTCGATCTGGCGCAGGTTTTCGTCCAGCGCGCCGCACAGGCGCGCCAGCCGCGGGTTGTCCACCGGCTCGAGCGCAAATTGCAAAGTCTGGGTTTCCTGGTTCAAGATAGTTCGGATACTAATTCGCCGCGCAGCGTGTGCCGCACCACTTGCGTGATTCTCACCTCGGCAAAGCGCCCGATCATATCGGGAGCGCCGGGAAAATTCACCACGCGATTATTATCGGCGCGCCCGGCCAATTCGAGAGCATCTTTCTTGGATAAGCCTTCCACCAGAACGCGCTGCACTGAGCCAAGCATCGACTGCGACACACTCTCCTCCTGTTCCATGATGCGATCCTGCAAACGCTTCAAACGCGCAGCCTTTACTTCATGCGGCGTGTCATCGCGCAATTCGGCGGCAGGCGTGCCGGGGCGCGGGCTGTACAGGTAGCTGAAGCTGTTGTCGAAGCCAATATCGTCGATCAGCTTCATGGTCGCTTCGAAATCCTGCTCGGTCTCGCCGGGAAAACCGACGATAAAATCCGAAGTGATGCAGATGCCGGGGCGCGCCGCACGCAATCTGCGCGCGATGGATTTGTATTCGAGCGCGGTGTGGCCGCGTTTCATCGCCGCGAGGATGCGGTCCGAGCCGGACTGCACCGGCAGATGCAAATGGCTGACCAGCTTGGGCTCGCTCGCATACACATCGATCAGGCGTTGCGTCATTTCCTTGGGGTGGGAAGTCGTGTAGCGCAGGCGTTTCACGCCTTCCAGCATGGCGATGATTTGAATCAGGAAGGCGAGATCCGCCGTGTCGCCATCTTCCATTGCGCCAGAGTAGGCATTCACATTCTGCCCGAGCAGGGTGATCTCTTTCACGCCTTGCGCGACCAGCGCCTCCACATCGCGCAGGATATCGGCAAGCGGGCGGGATACTTCTTCGCCGCGCGTATAAGGCACCACACAATAGGTGCAGTATTTGCTGCATCCCTCCATGATTGAAACATACGCCATGCCGGAGGTTGTTGTTTGTGCCTCTTTGGCGGCGTTCAGGTCCGGTGCGGGGAGATGGTCGAATTTCTCTATTTCCGGAAAACTGATATCCACTTGGGGGCGGCCGGTATCGCGGCATGCCTGGATAAGTTGCGGCAAGCGATGCAAGGTTTGCGGGCCAAACACGATATCCACGTAAGGTGCGCGCTTTGTGATTGCCTCGCCCTCGAGGCTTGCCACACAGCCGCCCACGCCGATCAGCAATCCCGGCTTGGCCAGTTTGAGCGGGCGCACGCGCCCCAGATCTGAAAATACCTTTTCTTCGGCTTTCTCGCGGATCGAGCAGGTATTGAACAGGATGATATCGGCTTCTTCCGGCTGGTCGGTTTGCTCCATGCCCGCGCAGGCGCGCAGCACATCGGCCATTTTTTCCGAGTCGTACTCGTTCATCTGGCAGCCGTAGGTTTTGATATAAAGTTTATTGGACATACTGGGATAGATTCAAAGCGGTATCATGAAAGTAGAGCAAAATGCTTTATAAAAAGCCGCTTGTAAACGCAAAAAACTGTGTTACGATTCGCATCACTTGAACTTGTTGTTGTGTTCAATCCAGTTCTCTCGGGAGGAGAAAAATGGCAGTTATCGCTGATATAGCGTCAATAGGTACTGCGGTGTTTGCAGTTTTGTTTTGCTTGTGGATGTTGAAAGAGTTGTTCACCGGTACCAAATAAAAAAAGTAACTAAAAAAACCAGCTTCGGCTGGTTTTTTTATTTCGACGCGAATTGCATTTTGATTCTTCAAGTCTGGTTTTCGATTTGACCCGTTCGATTTAATTCGGCAGGTTGGCAGTATGTTTTAAACGCACCCGCATTCTCCCAAGAAGCGCCCAAGGTGCCGATCATCGCGGGATATATGGTTCAACAGCCAGTTGGCCAAGGATAAATTGATGCGAAAACCAAGATACAGGGAATTTTCTATGTCCGTCTTGAGGTCAGCCTCGATTTCGTCCCTCAGTTTGTAGAAGTATTTTTTATAGGAATTATGTTGGGCAATATGATCGGAAGAGAATGGGTAGCAATGTTTCGCCATCAATTCGTCTTCAAAGTCGAAATGCTCCCGAATCCGTTTTTCCAGAATACCCATCGCGGAAGACACGGCATCCCGGTTGTTTTCAGCGGTAACGGCCTCGTACAGTTTCTGAATGAGAGACAGTAATTCCCGGAGTTGGCGGTCAATCTCGTCGATGCCGATTTCATGTTTTTTGCGCCAGACTATTTCATCCGCAAGTTCTTCAGTGCCGATATAGACCCCGGTTCTGATGTAGTCACCGCAACGTTTCAGATAGACTTTTGCGGGGTTGTCGTCGGGGTTTTCACGCACGATCTCTTCCAGCATCGGAAGCGCCTTTGCGGCTGCGCGGATATGGTAATAGGCGACCGCTTCCTCGAATTTTTTCAGGAATTTGTTCTTCAAGGCCTTTATTTTCTGGTCGTCGTGGTCAAACACTTCGTAGACCGATTCTGCCGGGGTGTTTTCGGCCACTTTCGATCTTCCGAGGTAGCGTACCGAGAATTGCCCGGAATCGGAAAGGCTGTAAAGCGTGTGTTCGCTGATCAATAAGGGTACGCCATAGGTCTTGGTCAGGGTTTCCAAGCGCGATGCAAGATTGACCGCATGGCTGATCACCGTGCCCTCCATCCGGTTGCCGCCGCCTATCACGCCGAGCATCAACACTCCGGTATTGACGCCGATCCCTATCCGTATCGGAGGATAGGCGGCTCTTGACCGGCCATTATTGTATTCATCGAGACGGGCAAGCATCGCCAGTGCGGCAGAAAGCGCATCGTCGGCCGATGTGGGAAACAGCGCCATGATTGCGTCGCCCATGTATTTGTCGATGATCCCCTGATGGGTGCTGATGACCGGGTTCATCACCGACAGGTAGGAGTTGATCATGTTGAAGGTCTGCTGCGGCGTCATGCTTTCCGACAGGGTGGTGAAGTCGCGTATGTCGGTGAACACTATCGACATCGTTTTTTCGACCTGGTCGCCGAGTTCGATATCGAGGAGGCTTTCTTTGTTCAGAAAAGAAATCAGGTCGCGCGGAACGAATTGCAGTACAGTGTGTTCGAGCAGCTTCAATCTTGCCTTTGTTCCCGCGTGGGCATCGCGCTCAGCCTCCAGTTCTGCAGCGGCGGTTGCAGGATTGATCTTGGGGTTGTTAAAGGTGGAACTCATAATCTGCTCCATACATGGCGCGTAACGATGATACAGGCGTATTAAAACTCGATCTCGATCCCTTCGCGTGCCAGCCTGAAATCCGCCATTCCTTTCCGCCTAGGATGCCGCTCCAGTGCCTTGGCAAATTCGCGTTCCAGCACATCGTCGTCACGTGTTGGCTCATGGTGCGTGCAGTAAAGGATTTTTGCGCCGACCGCATCGGCCATTTGCATGCAGGAGTCGAATGTGCCATGTCCCCAGCCTTGTTTGGCAGGATATTCATTGATGGTGTAGGAGGAATCGGCAATCAGCACATCCACACCGTGCATCGCGTCGAAAACTATCCGTTCCTGCGCCTCGATCAGCCCGCGATATTCTTCATAGCTTTCATCGCCCGGCGAGTAAATATTGGAATACGGTTCATGATCACCGGTAAAGAACAGCGACTTGCCGTTACATTCCACACGGTAGCCGAAATTGACAACAGGATGGTTCAGCAGGGTTGCCGTCACCGTGGCCGAACCCGCCTGGACTGTTTCGCCGGGCGACAGTGAAACGTATTCGATGCTCGCCTTCATCTCGGCCTCGCGTACCGGGAAGTAGCTGTATTGCAGTTGTACATCCATGACTTGTTCTATTCCGCGCCCGGAAACCGGGTCAAGCGCGCCGTGCAATCTCATTTTGTTGCCCGGGATGAAGTTTGGGATAAAAAAAGGCAGGCCGTGGATGTGATCCCAGTGGCTGTGGGTAATAAATACATTGGCGGTGACCGGCATCTCCTTCAGAAGGGTCTGCGATAGCGGAAAAATCCCGGTGCCCCCGTCAAGGATGATCAACTCATTGTTGTCCGTGCGAATTTCGATGCAGGTCGTATTGCCACCGTATCGTACCGTACCGGCACGGGGCGATGGGATTGAGCCTCGCACCCCCCAGAACTTTATTTTCATGACGCGTCCACTTGGGAAAACTGTTTGGCATGTTCGAGAATTCTCCCCAACTCATCGTCACCTATGGAGTCAATTAATACCTCTAGGCTGCTGCCGAAATGCTTGGCTACTGCAGGGGGTAAGCTCTCAATACGCGTATCTCCGGCGGAACCGTATTGCATTTTTTTACTGATCTGGTTGGCGGCAAATACGCACGCCCCCATTACCGTTTCACCGGCTTTTTCCGAGTGATGGTTGCGGATGCTATCGATTAATGGCTTCGGGAACTGCCATTTTTCGGCTAGCATTGAGCCGACGACGGTGTGATCCGTCCCGATGGCCGCTTGCTCTGCCGTAAACAGCGATATATTGAGTTCCGGGCTTTTTTCGAGCGCCGTCTTGAATTGTTCCGGCATAAATTGGGCAAATACCACCTTACCAAAATCATGCAGCAACCCGGCAACATAACAGTCCATCGGATCGGCACCACCTATCTTGCCGCACAAATGCTTGGCAATGGCGGCGGTTGACAGGGAATGCAGCAGATACTGGCCGACATCGAAACCGGCAGCATTTTTCTTGGGCATGATGCCGATCGCGGCAATGCTCAGCGCGATGTTCTTGACGGTATTCAGGCCGAGAAATACCACGGAGTGGTTGATCGAGGTGATCTTGCTGGGCAGCCTGTAATAGGCCGAATTGAGAACCCGCAGGATCTTCATCGTTATGACCGGGTCATTTTCGATGACTTGCACCAGAACTTTCGGGGAGCAGTTTAGATCGCGCGTCAGCTCGAGGATTTTCTGCACACTTTTCGGAAAAGCGGGCATGCGCTCCACGGCTTCGCCAAGCTTTTTATTCAGTTCTTCGGAAATCTCATTCATGCGAGGAAATTCCTGCGCAACGCGGCTGTGAGCGACAATCCGCGGTTGCAAGCAACATCAGGCCGATCAGGATTTAATTTATATCTGAGGTGCATATCGTTTTTCAGGGATTGCAGATTTAAATTATTCGGATTGCTATTAATTGTGCTTGAGAAGCGGCATTATGCCAGTTAAATAGTAAAAAAACATAGCCTCCGAATTACCTCATCAAAAACCTGAGTGAAACCAATTTGTTGCCTCACATTAAGAGAGCTGAGTGAAAGGCACAGTTCAGGCACTCTGGCCGGGAAAAATGAGGCTAACGATGAACGATTGGAAGGCATTAATCAAGGCTGGCGATCATGGATTGCATCTGTGGGAAATGTGTGGTGGCAATTCTGCCGGAAATTTCCCCGATACTGGAAAAGTACCAAGAGATCGTGTTGGATATGGTTGCGCGGAAAAAGCTGCTCCAGATCAATGTTTTCACAATTGACCGCCTGCTGTGTATGGCTCAGATAACGATCCGGAATTCATCAGCAACCGCTTGCTGCGCTATTGCCAGCAGGTGAAAATTACCTTTATCCGAGGGCGTGTGGGGATAAGAAGCTTGTCCTGAGCTTGTCGGAGAGAATGACGGTTGTTTCGTCGAGCAGAAGAAATATTTGTGGCGCGCCGGGCGGTGGGGTATGCCCGCTACGACTCACCGGCACAATTGAAATGGGAGATTGCTCGACAGCAAAAGAAATTATTCAAGACTGCGGCAAACCGACGATGCGCCATAATATCAACTACAATTCGTGAACAAACGAACCATGAGAATCGTGCAATTTGACTCGATTTTTCAAACGGAATAACGAATCATGTTTCAACCGGTTTTTTTTACGTGAGGCAACGCATAAATAACCGGAAATTGTATTTTTTATGGAAATATTCTTACAGCAGATTATTAATGGGCTGGTGCAAGGCAGCGTTTACGCGCTAGTCGCGCTGGGCTATACCATGGTGTACGGCATCCTCGGCCTGATCAACTTCGCGCATGGCGAAGTGGTGATGGTCGGCGCGATGCTGGCGCTCTCTGTGCTGACCGCATTGCTGGGCTGGGGTGTGCCGCCGTTGCTGGCGTTGCCGATCAGCCTGATCCTGGCGATGCTGGGCTGCATGGTGCTGGGTTACGGCATCGAACGCATCGCCTACCGCCCGTTGCGCCATGCGCCGCGTCTTGCGCCGCTGATCACCGCGATCGGCGTGTCCATCGTGTTGCAGAACCTGGCGATGATGGTCTGGGGGCGCCAGTACCACGCCTTCCCGCAACTGATCGCCAACCAACCGCATTTGATCGGCGGCGCGATCATCAACGATATCCAGATCGTCATCTTCGTCATGGCCTTGGCGATCATGGCAGGCTTAATGGTGGTGGTGTACCGCACCCGCCTCGGGCGTGCGATGCGCGCCGTGGCCGAGAACCAGCATGCCGCGCAACTGATGGGCGTGGACATCAACCGGGTGATTTCCGTCACCTTCATGCTTGGTTCGGCGCTGGCCGCCGTGGCGGGACTGATGGTCAGCGCCAACTACGGGCTGGCACACTACTACATGGGCTTCCTGCTCGGCCTGAAAGCCTTTACCGCCGCGGTGCTGGGCGGTATCGGCAACCTACGCGGGGCGATGCTGGGCGGACTGCTGCTCGGGCTGATTGAAAGTCTGGGAGCGGGCTACATCGGCGATATGACCGGCGGATTCCTCGGCAGCCATTATCAGGATGTGTTCGCGTTCTTCGTGCTGATCGCGGTTTTGGTATTTCGTCCGTCTGGATTGTTGGGAGAGCGCATTGCGGAACGCGCTTAATGCTCTTGTAGGGTGCGTTTCACGCACCATCGCTGTATCAAAGGTGGTGCGTGAAACGCACCCTACGGTGTGGCGCTTTTTATTGTGCAATGGAAACACGCGATGAAGCTGTTAATCCAACCTACAAAAATTGCGTTCTGGCTGCTGCTCGCCGCATTGCTGCTGTTGCCATTTGTCACCGACGCATTGCTCGGGCGCGGCTGGGTGCGCATCGCTGATTTCGCGATGCTTTACATCATGCTGGCGCTCGGCCTGAACATCGTGGTCGGCCTGGCGGGGCTGCTGGATCTGGGCTACATCGCCTTCTTCGCGGTGGGCGCGTATTGCTACGCGCTGACCGGATCACCGCATCTGGCACTGGCGTTCCCGTCATTGTTTCCCGGCGGCGTGCATCTGCCGTTCTGGATCGTGCTGCCGCTAGCAGCCTTGGTGGCGGGCGGTTTCGGCGTATTGCTCGGCGCGCCCACGTTGCGCTTGCGCGGCGATTACCTCGCCATCGTCACGCTCGGCTTCGGCGAGATCATCCGCATCTTCCTGAACAATCTGAATGCTCCGCTCAATCTGACCAACGGCCCGCAGGGCATCAGCCGCATCGATCCGATCAGGGTAGCGGATGTATCGCTGAATGTCACGCAGGAAATTTTCGGCATCGCGCTGCCCTCGGTGCACCTGTATTTTTATTTATTTCTGGCCTTCACCGCGCTGGTGATATTTATTTCGCAGCGGCTGGAAAAATCGCGCATCGGCCGCGCGTGGATGGCGATCCGCGAGGATGAGGTCGCCGCCTCCGCGATGGGCATCAATACACGCAACCTCAAGCTGCTGGCGTTCGCGATGGGCGCGATGTTCGGCGGCGTGTCCGGCACGCTGTTTGCCGGGTTTCAGGGCTTCGTCAGCCCGGAAAGTTTCAGCCTGATGGAATCCATCATGGTGCTGTGTATGGTGGTGCTGGGCGGCATGGGCAATATCGCCGGGGTGATACTCGGCGGCGTGTTGCTGGCGTTGTTGCCGGAAGTGTTGCGCCATGGCGTCGTGCCGCTACAGCAGGCGCTGTTCGGCAAGACGCTAGTCGATCCGGAGAGTTTGCGCATGCTGCTGTTTGGCGGTGCGCTGATCGCGATGATGCTGTATCGCCCCGCCGGGCTGTGGCCGTCGCGCGTGCGTCGCCGCGAGCTGGATACGGATGAGGCGGCAGAGAAAGTATGAATAATACTCCGCCCTTGCTGCAACTTTCCTCCATCGGCAAACAGTTCGGCGGATTGAGCGCGTTGTCCGATGTGTCGCTGCACATCCGGCGCGGCGAAATTTACGGCCTGATCGGCCCGAACGGCGCGGGCAAGACCACGCTGTTCAACGTCATCACAGGGCTGTATCAGCCTAACACGGGCGAGTTCCAGTTCAATGGCAAAAACTATAAGGCCTGCAAGCCGCATGTCTTGGCGCAGGTCGGTATTGCGCGCACCTTCCAGAACATTCGCCTGTTCGCCAATCTGACTGCGCTGGAAAACGTGATGATCGGCCGGCATCTGCGCTCCCGTGCGGGGGTATTCGGCGCGTTGCTGCGCAACCTGGCTACGCGCAACGAAGAACGCGCCATCGCCAAGCGCGCCGGTGAATTGCTGCATTACGTGGGCATCGAAAAACCCGGGCAGACACTGGCCAAGCACCTCTCTTACGGCGAGCAGCGTCGCCTGGAAATCGCGCGCGCACTGGCGACCGAGCCGCTGCTGCTGGCGCTAGACGAACCGGCGGCGGGCATGAATGCCACCGAAACCGAAAACCTCAAAGCGCTGTTGCAGATGATTCGCGCCAGCGGCATCACCGTGCTGCTGATCGAGCACGACGTCAAACTCATCATGGGGCTGTGCGACCGCGTCGCGGTGCTCGATTACGGCAAAAAGATCGCCGAAGGTGTGCCGGAAGAAGTGCGCAGAGACCCCGCCGTGATCGAGGCCTATCTGGGAGGTGGTAATGAATGATCCACTGCTTGAAGTCCGCGACCTGCAAGTCGCCTACGGCGGCATCCATGCGGTAAAGGGTATCGACCTGCATATCGGGCCGGGTGAACTGGTCGCGCTGATCGGCAGCAACGGCGCGGGCAAGACCACCACGCTGAAAACGCTGGCCGGCCTGCTCCATCCCCTCGGCGGGCAGATCCAATACGACGGCAACCGCCTGAACGATGTCGCAGCCCACCGGCGTGTTGCGATGGGCATCGCACTGGTTCCGGAAGGGCGCGGGGTATTTGCGCGGCTCACTGTCGCGGAAAATCTGCTGATGGGCGCATACAGCCGCAACGACCCTCACGAAATCTCCACCGATCTCGAACGCATGTATGCGTTGTTCCCGCGCCTTGCCGAGCGCAAGGATCAGCTCGCCGGAACACTCTCCGGCGGCGAGCAGCAGATGGTCGCGATGGCGCGCGCGCTGATGAGCCGCCCGCGCCTGCTGATGCTCGACGAACCCAGCATGGGGCTGGCGCCGCTGATGGTGCAGAAAATCTTCGAGACCATCCGCGACATCGCGGCGCTCGGCATGAGCATTTTGCTGGTCGAACAAAATGCTAGGCTTGCCTTGCAAGCCGCCAGCCGTGGCTACGTGATGGAAAGCGGTACAATCACTCTGTCTGGTTTGTCGCACGAACTGCTCGACAGCGATGCCGTGCAAAGCGCGTATCTGGGCGGATAAGCCGGATATAATTTGGCAATACAAATTGCAATACCAGAAATAATTCGATTTTTGGCATAGTTGCGCTGGAATAAACTGCGCTGTTCCGGTACATCAACCACTGAAGGAAATATATCATGATAAAAAAAGGACTACTTGCCCTCGGACTCGCCGTGCTGTTGTTTTTGGGTATAGCGTTTTTTTTACGCGGCTCACTGGATGGTTTGGTCAAAAGCGCTATTGAGCGCTATGGCAGCGCCATGGCGGGAGCCAGCATCAAGGTTGGTAAAGTGGAGATTCGCACCACCGATGGCCAAACTGTCATCAGTAATCTGGAGATTGGCAATCCGGCCGGGTTTAAAACGCCCTACGCTCTCAAAGTGGATAAAATCGATGTCGTGGTGGATATGAGCACGCTGACCACGGATGTCATTGTGATACGCAAGATCGTCATCGCCGCTCCCAATGTGATCTATGAAAAAGGCGAAAACATGACCAACTTCGATGCTATCCAAAAAAACATCGCCGCTTATCTCGGCCCTTCAAAGCCGGATGAAAAGAACGCCAGCGGCAAAAAGTTTATCGTCGAGCAATTGCTCATTCGCGACGCGAAAGCCGAAGCCAGCGCACCCATCCTTGCAGGCAAGACTGTTGCCATTCCTTTGCCGGACATTGCCCTCAAGGACATCGGCAAAGCGAAAGGCGGGGTAACTGCGGGAGAGCTTGGACAAACCATCGCCAACGCGCTCAAACAGAAGCTTACCGCCGGTTTCAGCTTCGACAGCCTGTCAGAGGCGGCGGGCAAAGTTGGCAGCGCAATCAAGGGGCTGTTCAAATAAGGGAATTTGCGCGCAAGCCGCGCGGCTTGCGCCGGAGTCAGTTTTTGAACAGGCAGGATTTTCCTGTCAATTCAAACGGGTATTTCAAGCCGGATTGCTAACGTGTTTTAAGGCAGCAGGAAGGATTGCTGTACCGCTACGGCGCAAACCGACATCAGCGCGCCGGGCAGCAAACCGAGCAGCAACACACCCAGGCTATTGATGCTCAACAGCAACGCGGCGTCTTGCCCAACGGTGATCGGTGTGTGACTTTCCGGTGTATCGAAATACATCAGCTTGACGATACGCAGGTAGTAGAACGCGCCGATCAGCGAGAACATGACCGCCACTACGGCCAGCCAGATATGCCCCGCCTGAACCACGGCATTCAGCACAGAAAATTTGGCATAAAAGCCGACAGTAGGTGGTACGCCGGCCATGGAAAACATCAGCAACAGCATCAGGAAGGCGAGCCACGGGCTGCGCTGGTTGAGCCCCTTGAAGTCGTTGAGGGTGTCTGCTTCGAAGCCTTCGCGTGACAGCAGCATGATCATGCCGAACGCGCCCAGCGACATCAGCACGTAAACTACCGTGTAGAACATGGCGGCCCCGTAGCCATCAATTCCGCCGCTCAGCAGGCCGAGCAACATGAAGCCCATGTGAGAAATGGTGGAGTAGGCGAACATGCGTTTGAGGTTTGTCTGCGCGATCGCGGTAATATTGCCGAGGCCCATCGAGGCGATGGCAAGGATGATCAGCATGCCGGACCAGTGCTGCACCAGCGGTTGCAGGCCTTCGACCAGGATGCGCACAACAAAGGCAAAAGCGGCGAGCTTGGGGGCGGAACCGATCAGCATAGTCATCGCGGTGGGCGCTCCGTGGTACACGTCCGGCACCCACATATGGAACGGCACGACGCCGAGTTTGAAAGCCAAGCCGGAGACCACGAACACCAGGCCGAATACCAGCAGGCTCTTGTCCGCAGCACCGGACTGGATTGCGTTTGCCACCGCGCCCAGCTCCAGCGAGCCGGTTGCGCCATACAGCATGGACATGCCATACAGCAGCAGGCCGGAAGCCAGGGCGCCGAGAATGAAATATTTCATCGCGGCTTCGGTGGCGATGGCGGAGTCACGCTGCAGGGCGACCATTGCGTACAGGCTCAGGGAGAGCAGCTCCAGGCCGAGGTATAGAGTGAGGAAATGATTGGCGGAAATCATCACCATCATGCCGAGCATGGCAAATAACGCAAGCGCCATGAATTCGCCGCTGAACAGGCCGCGCACGGTGAGGTACTGGCGCGAATACACCAGCATCATCGACATCGCCAGATAGGTCAGCAGCTTCAGCACGTCGGACATCAAGTCATCCACGAACATGTTATTGAAGGCATGCACCACGCCATTTTCGTGCGTGCCGACGGTAATCAGCGAACAACCGAGCAAAGTCAGTTGCACCAGCATGTAGGTGACCAGCCTGTCGCTTTGCCTGATCATCAGGTCGGCGATCAGGATCACGCACACCATAACCAGCAGGAAGATTTCCGCTGCGGCAGGCATCAAATTAGTCATCATGTCCATATTCATACTCATCTTGAGATTGGCTGCGAAAATACTGCTGCGATGTCTGTCTTCTTACCCATGTTATCCGGCTACGGCAGCTTGCTATGCGCAACATGCACCAGCAGGTCATTTACCGACGCATGCATGATTTCGCTGAACGGCAGGGGATACAATCCCATGCCGAGCACCGTTGCCGCCAGGATTGTCATGATCGTTTTTTCGCGCAAGGTCAGGTCGGTGAGTTCGGCGACATGCGTGTTGGCCACCGCCCCGAAGATCACGCGTTTGTACATCCATAATGTGTAAGCCGCGCCGAAGACCAGCGTAGTTGCGGCGGCGAAGGCGTACCAGAAATTCGCTTTCATCGCGCCGAGGATCACCGTGAATTCGCCGACGAACCCGCTGGTGCCGGGCAGGCCGCTGTTGGCCATCGCGAACAGCATGAAGAATGCGGCGAACACCGGCATGGTATTGGCCACGCCGCCGTAATCGGCGATGTTGCGCGAGTGCATCCGGTCATACAGCACGCCGACGCACAGGAACAGCGCGCCTGACACAAAACCGTGCGAAATCATTTGCAGCAGCGCGCCTTCCATACCGTAAGCATTGAAAATAAAAATGCCCAGCGTGACGAAGCCCATGTGAGATATCGAGGAGTATGCCACCAGTTTTTTCATGTCGCTCTGAATCAGCGCCACCAGGCCGATGTACACCACCGCGATCAGCGACAGCGCGATCATCACGCCGGCCAGTTTGTGGCTGGCATCCGGCACGATGGGCATGGAGAAACGCAGGAAGCCGTAAGCACCCACTTTCAGCATGATCGCCGCCAGAACCACCGAGCCGCCGGTGGGCGCTTCTACGTGCGCATCCGGCAACCAGGTATGCACCGGGAACATCGGCACTTTTACCGCGAAGGCGAAGAAGAATGCGATGAAGATCAGTATCTGTGCAGTCATCGGAATCGCAACTTTGTGGAAATCGAGTATTGCGAAGCTGCCGCCGGACTGGTTGTACAGGTAGATCAACGCCACCAGCATCAGCAGCGAGCCAAGTAATGTATAGAGGAAGAACTTGACCGCCGCGTACACGCGGTTCTGTCCGCCCCATATGCCGATGATGAGAAACATCGGGATCAGCATGGCTTCCCAGAACACATAGAACAGTATCGCGTCGAGCGCGGCGAATACACCGATCATGACACCGGACATGATCAGGAAGGCGGCCATGTATTGTGCGACGCGTTTCTCGATCACCTGCCACCCGGCCAGCACCACGATGGGCGTGAAGAAGGCGGTCAGCAGGATGAACAGCACCGAGATGCCATCCACGCCGACGTGGTAGTGGATGTTAAAGCGTGCAATCCAGTCATGCAGTTCGACGAACTGCATTTGTGAGGTGTCATGCGCAAAACCGGTATACAGCGGGATCGTCACCAAAAAGCCGAGCACAGAGCCGACCATGGCAATGGCGCGTGCCAGCGGGGCGTTTTTGTCGCCACCGGTAGCCAACACCAGTATGCCGAAGATGATCGGCAACCAGATCGCTACGCTAATTATGGGTAATCCAAAAATCATGCTGTTATCCCTTTTATATTTAGAGTCCGGCTACAGCCATCAAAACCAGTCCCGCATGCTCAGCAGCACGAACACGCCGATGATCATGGAAAATGCATAGTGGTAAATGTAACCAGACTGGAGATGCCGGATTGCGCTTGATAGCAGCCCTACCAGTTTTGCAGAGCCATTTACCATCAATCCGTCGATCAGCGTCACATCGCCAAACTTCCACAGGAAGCGGCTTGTGCCGCGCGCTCCGCCTGCAAAGAACCAGTCGTTGAAACGGTCAAAGTAATATTTATTGTCCAGCAAGGTGTAGATGAACTGGAATTTCTTCTGGATCATCGCCGGAATGTCCGGGCGCTTCAGGTATAGAAAAGCCGAAGAAGCCACGCCCGCAACCGCCAGCCACAGCGGCAGGGTGGTCAGCGAATGCAGCACCATCGCAAAGGCGCCATGGAAATCCTCGTGCATTTCGCGCAACGCAGGGTGGTGCTCGGAGATGAAAATTGAGTCGCCGAAATAGCCGCCATACAACATCGGTTCAATCGCGACGTAGCCGATCAGCACCGAAGGGATAGCCAGCAGGATCAGCGGCAGGGTCACCACCCACGGCGTCTCGTGCGGTTTGCCGCCGTGATGCCCATGGTCATCATGGGCGTCGCTCGCCGCAGCATGGTCATCATGCCCGTGATCGTCATGCGGCGCTTCGTCATAGCGCTCGTTGCCGTGGAATACCAGGAAATACATGCGGAACGAATAGAAGGCGGTGACGAACACCCCGGCTACCACCGCAAAATAGGCAAAACCGGAGCCGGGCAGGTGCGACAGCGCGACAGCCTCGATGATGCTGTCTTTGGAGTAGAAACCGGAGAAGAACGGCGTTCCGATCAGCGCCAGCGAGCCGATCAGC
>Ga0209343_10001612_pt1 | contig 30200 bp, 25 predicted proteins | sample RifCSPlowO2_02_FD_184026 | JGI IMG/M metagenome (GOLD analysis project Ga0209343, IMG submission 184026) | Groundwater microbial communities from Rifle, Colorado - Rifle CSP2_plank lowO2_0.2 (SPAdes) (version 2) | ecosystem: Environmental > Aquatic > Deep subsurface > Groundwater | place... | reverse complement strand
CGCAGATTACGAGCTGACCGGATCGGGGTGCTGAAGGGTGCTGAGGGGTGCTGAACGGTGCTCACAGCACCCTCAGCACCAGCACCCCACAGCACCTTTCAGCACCTTTCAGCACCTTTCAGCACCCGTAGCACCCTTCAGCACCCTTCCTCTATCTCACAAAGACGTTGGGCATGATGGCGAGCGGCTCGCCGCGGCGGAACACGCGCAGCGGGGCCGCGAGCGTCTGCAGCGCGTGGGGACTGTCGATGCCGAGCATCGCCCCCAGCATGGCGGCGCGATCGGCGCTGCCGAACGGGTTGCGGACGATCTCGTAGATCGATTTCCGCGGCGGATAGACGACCAGCTCGACCTCGCTGTCGGCCGGGATCTTGGCGCGCTGCCGCGCGAGGGCGAGCGCCCGCTCGAGGCCGCCGAGCTCGTCGACCAGGCCGATCTGCTTCGCCTGGCGCCCGGTCCAGACGCGCCCCTGGCCGATCGCATCAATCCGCTCGGGCGTCGTGTGGCGCCCCTCGGCCGCCTTCTCGACGAACGTGTCGTAGGTGGCCTGCATCTGCTCCTGCACCTTCGCGCGCTCTTCCGGCGAGAAGACGCGCATCGGGGAATACAGCTCGGCATACCGGCCGTTGCTCACCCCTTCCACGTTCATGCCCATCTTCTTGAGCGTGCCGTCGATGACGAACTTGAGCATCACGACGCCAATCGATCCGGTCAGCGTCGCCGGCTGCGCGACAATCGTGTGCGCGGGCATCGCGATGTAGTAGCCGCCCGAGGCGGCGACATCGGACATCGAGGCGACGACCGGCTTCACATCGCGCGTGAGCCTCACCTCGCGCCAGATCACGTCGGAGGCGATGGCCGATCCGCCCGGGCTGTCGATGCGCAGCACGATCGCCGTGATGGAGCTGTCGGCGCGCACTTTCCGCAGGTACTCGACCATCGTGTCCGATCCGAGGACCTGTCCCTGCGGCGAGTCGTAGTTGCTCTCGCCGGAGCTGATCAGGCCGGTCGCATAGATCAGCGCGATCTTCGGGCCGCGATTCAGGCCGAGCGACGTCGGACTGACGTGCCGGTAGTGCTCCTGATCGAGGTACTTCACCGTCCCCTTCGACAGGCGCACCTTGTCGTCGAGCTCGTCTTCGTAGGCCACGTCGTCCACGAGCCCGGCCCGCACGGCGTCCTCCGGGAGGAACGGCCCGTGATCGATGAGCTCGTGCACCTCCTTCTCGGACTTGTGGCGCCCGTCGGCGAGGCCGCGAATCAACTGGTCGTAGAGATCCGAATTGAGCGACTCGGCCATCTCGCGATGCGCCGGCGTATAGGTGCGTTCGGTGAACGTGTTCGAGTAGGTCTTGTACTCGCCGATGTGGAGCGAGTCCGGGTACGCCCCGATCTTGTCGAGCGTGCCGCGGAGGAACAATTCGTAGCTGGCCATGCCCGTCAGGTCGAGCGTCGAGCTCGGCATCAGGAACACCTTGTCGCAGGCGCTCGCGAGATAGAACTCCTGCTCGCCGCCGTACTCCATGTACGCGATGATGGGCTTCCCCGAGCGACGGAAGTCGGTGATCGCGTCGCGGACCTCCTGGATCTTCCCCCACAGGGCGGCGGCGCCGGTCGGCCTGACGATCACGCTCGACACGCGCGGGTCCACCCTGGCCTTGCGGAGCGAGTCGACGATCGAACGGACGGTCGGCGGCGCCTCGAGAAACTGCCCGATGACGCCCCCCGGCTCCATCTCTTCCAGGTTGCCGCCGATCTTCAGCACCAGGGTCGAGTTGCCCGGCACCTCGGGCTCGCGCCCGACCAGGAGCGCCATGGTGATGAGGCCGCCCGCCGACACGATGACGGCCAGGATGACGAGGACGAGCACGAGCCAGACGCCGCGGCGCACTGCCACGAAGAGCCTCCCTTGAGCGAGAACCCGACCTTTCAGTATAGCCTCAGGAATCGCGTAATTCGTGAGTTTGTGAATTGGTGGGTTGGCGAATTGGCGGGTTGGCGAATTGGCGGGTTGGCGAATTGGCGGGTTGGTGAATTGGCGACGAGGCCGCTATGCAGATCCGGGCCAATTCACCAACACAACTCACGAATTCACGAATTCACGAATTCACGAACTGTCGCGGCCGCAGGCCCCGCTCGTCCGCGCGCCACCCCGAATTCGGAATCGAGACGACAACGGTGCGAGCTCCCACGGCGACGCTGAATGCTCATCGGCGTTGTCTTGCCCGTGTCGGTGCCATCAATCGCCACTTTCGCTCCCGAAGGGAACAAGGTGACCTTCAATGAGCCGTTTCCGCTCTGCGCCGCGGGCTGCGCGGCGAGCGCGAGCAGCGACAACCCCAGCAGCACGATGCCGAGCCGAATTGTGCGCAAGCACACCTCTCATCCTGTTCGCGAACTCACCAATTCACGAACTCACCAATTCGCTGATTCACTTATTGCGCCTCAGCGCGGCACTGTCGTCACGCGTGGCGGCGCGTCGGCCAGCGGGTTCTCGATCACAAACACGCTTGACGGGACGTCGTTAACTACGAACGCGAGGTGACGCCCATCCGGCGACCAGTCGAAGCCGCTGATGAGCGAATGGCTCAGCGAAGGTAGGTGGACATCCTGAAGCACGCTAACGGGCCCTCCATTGAGCGGCGCGAGTTGCAACTGCTGGTCGCGTCGGCCGGCTGGGCTCACTAGCAGAACCACCGCGGTATCGCCCGGCGCCCATGCGAGAGCCCGCACGTTGAGCTCTGGACCGCCGCTGCGAATGGTCGTCAGCTTCCGCTGCTCACCGGTTGCGACGTTGATCACGACGACCGTTCCGTTAGCGATGTGCTTGTCCTCCTCCCACCACTGGAGGAACGCGAGCCATTGTCTGTTGGCGGACAGCTTCAGGCCGCGAATCGTGTTGAATCGTTCGCTCGGGTAGATCGCGCGTTCCGTTCCTTTCTTGACGTCGCGCTCGTAGATACCGGGCGGTGCGTCCCGCTCCAATGGAAAACGCGCGAAGTAGAACCTACTGCCGTCGTCATTCCACTCGATACGAGTCCACATCTTCGTGTTCAACGGGACGACCTGCCATTCACCCGTCGCGAGCGTCAACCGGAAGACCGCCGTCTTCCCCTCGCTGTCGTTGCCCGAAAAGCCGAGACCCTGCCCGTTGCCGAACCACCGCAAATCGTATGTGAAGAGAGATAACCGCGTCGATGGGATCCGATACTCGCGAGCTGGCCCGCCGTCGACGGGCTTCACGACGACGTACCTGCGGGACTCCTCGCCGGGCTCACCGGCGAGCAGCGCGATCTCATGGCCGTCTGGAGACCACGTCGCCGCCATGTTCCTACCAGTGCGGTCGTAGGGAAGCTGGCGCGGAGTTGCCCACGCCCCTGTTGCTGCAGTCTCTCTAACAGACGTGAACACGTCCCAGGTACGTGTATCTTGGCTGTAAACGATGCCGCGCGCGTTCCAGTTGAGCGGCGACACGTCCTGCATCCCGTCCTTGATTTTGAAGGGTGTGCCGGCCGGTTCGCCTCCGTTCATGGGGACGGCCCACAAGGCTGCCGATCCCGCGCGGTTGCTGATGAACGCGAGGTGGCGCCCGTCCGGAGACCACAGCGGCCGGAAGTCGTCGGCTGGATGGTCGGTGATCCGATACTCACCTCTGCCATCAACGCTGACGACGCGAATCTCGCGCGACCCGCCGTTCTCCGGTTCGGCGAACGCGACGAATTGGCCGTCGGGAGAAAGCGCCGGCCGATCGAACCAGTCGCTCCACTTGAGTGCACGGATCTGGGTAAACGGTCCGCCTGCGGAGGGCACAGTGCCGATAGCGCCGCTCCCGTCGGTGCGTCCCAGCCGGACGAGCACCTTGCTGGCGTCGGGAAACCACCCATCGACGACGGCGGCCCGTCCGGGATCTTCGTCGTAACGGAAGATCATCCTGGATGGCCGGTCCAGAGAAGCCACATGGATTTCGACTGGGACATTCGGTGCCCATGCGGTTTGCTCGTACGCGACCGCGTCACTCTGCGGCGACCACGCGCCGCAGCATACCCAGTACGTAGACCAGTCGAGGTCCGTAAGCAGCTTGAAGTTGTGCGTGGGGAAGTCGTACACACCGAAGTTCTGTCCCTTCGTGTAGTCCCCGATGAGGGCCTTGGTGCCGTCCGGCGAGAGCCCCTGGAAGTCGCGCCACGTCTTCCCTATTGCCGCGTCCACTTCCGTGAAGGGCTCCGAGCGCATGACAGCCGGGCGGACGGTCGAATTGCCGCCCGCCGGACCGAGCCCGCCGAGTTTCGCCGCATAGCCACCGAGCAGAATGGCGGCGATGGTGCTGGCCGTCACCAAGAGCATTCCGCGCCGGCGTCTGGCGAATTTCTGCAGCCGGTAAGCCGCGCTCGGGCGATGCGCCGTCACGGGCTCGTCGCGGTAGTAGCGGCCGATGTCGTCGGCAAGTTCAGAGGCGGTGCCGTACCGGCGCCGTCTGTCCTTGTCGAGCGCCTTCATGGAAATCCAGTCGAGATCTCCGCGAACGAGCTTCTGGAGCGCGGCGGGATCCACCTGCCGCCGGCCCGCCACCTCGCTCAACCGGTCTCCCAACGTGTTCAGCCGGGCGGACGGGGTCGGGGGATCGTCCTCACGAATGATCCGCAGCACCTCGATGAACGCGCGCGACCTCAGCGACTCCGCTTCGAACGGCGTGGTCCCGGTCAGCAACTCGTACAGGAGCACGCCAAGCGAGTAGACATCGCTGCGGCGATCGATCTCGAGGCCGCTCAATTCGGTCTGCTCGGGGCTCATGTACGCGGGAGTCCCGACGAACTGCCCGTACGCCGTGAACAGCGTCTTCTCGGTCAACCGCTGATTCGTGGCCTTCGCGACGCCGAAATCGATGATCTTCGGTACGGGCGTGCCGTCGTGCAGCGTGACCATCACGTTCGACGGCTTGATGTCGCGATGGATGATCCCCTTTTCGTGCGCGTGATGGATCGCCTTGCACACGTCGGTGAACAGATCCAGGCGTTCGCGCGTGCTGAGATGGTTCGCGTCGCAGTAGTCCGTGATGGGCACGCCTTTCACCAGCTCCATCACGAAGTACGGCCGCCCGGACTCCGTCGCGCCGGCGTCGAGCACCTTCGCGATGTTGGGATGGTCCATCATCGCGAGCGCCTGACGCTCCGCCTCGAAGCGCGCGATGACTTCCTTCGTGTCCATTCCGAGCTTGATGATTTTCAGGGCAACGCGCCTGCGAATCGGGTGCTCCTGCTCGGCCATGTACACGACGCCGAATCCCCCCTCGCCGATCACCTGCAGCAGCTTGTAGGGTCCGACGCGCGTCCCCGGAGCCTCGGAAGGCGTCGAGGCGGCCAGGGCCGCGGCGGTTCGCGCCACTTCGTCAATGCCCGATCCGGTCGCCATGAACGCGCCAGCCTCGGCATGCGCCGCGAGCAGCCCCTCGACCTGCGCGCGCAGCTCGCGGTCGTCGCCGCACGCTGCCGCTACGAGCCGGGCTCGCTCTGGTCCGGTCTTCTCGATTGCTTCGTGGAATACCTGCTTCGCGCGGTTCCATCGTGCATCCGCCATGGTCAGCCTCCGGCGCTCAGCGCCCCGGCCCGCCGAGCGCGTCGTACAGCCACGCCCGGGCAAAGGCCCACTCCCGCTTCACGGTCCGCTCCGACATGTCCAGCATCCGGCCCGTCTCCTCCACCGAGAGCCCGGCGAAGAAGCGCAGGCGGACGACGTCGGCGGCCGTGGGGTCCTGTTCTTCTAAGCGCCGTAATGCGGTATCGAGGGCCAGGAGTTCCGCGGGATGCTCTTCGACGGCCAGGTTGAGGTCGGTCAGGGAGGCTCGGACCGGGTTGCCGCCGCGCTTTACCCGCGCTCGCTTGCGGGCGTGTTCCACCAGAATGCGCCGCATCGCCTCGGCGGCCGCGCGGAAGAAATGCTGGCGGTCGTTCCAGGTCGGATAGTTGCCCGCGACCAGCCGAAGGTAGGCCTCGTGTACGAGGTCCGTGGCGCGCAGCGTGTGATCCGGGCGCTCGTGCCGCAGCTGCGCCCGCGCCGCGGCGCGAAGCTCGGCGTACACGACAGGAACGAGGCGGTTCAGCGCCTCGTCCCGTCCCGCCCCTCGCAGTTCACCGAGGATGCGGGTGACGTCTCCCGAGTGCTGCGCCATCGGCCCCCTTTTTCTGGCAGGGCCCGACTATACGCCTTTGCGCGCGGGCTGCGTTACCGGCGCGCGCCCGCCAGGTCGCGGTCGCGCCGGCGTTCTCAACGAGCGCGACAATGCGCTTTCCACGCAGTCCCTCAGCCATCGCTGTCCTCCTTGATGGACGTCTCGGTTCGAGCGCCGCTGAGACCGGCCAGCACGTACGGACGCACGCGTCCCTCTCGGACGGTGCGAACGATGCTCAGGCTGACAGGAATGTCCCGATGCTTCGGATCGCCGGCGGCGTCGCGAAAAACCGCAGGCACCCACACCTCGACCTCGCCTGACAATGCGCGTCCAAAGGAGATGCCGGCTGCCAGCCCGCCGGCGCCCGCGGTCGCGTTCAGGCCGTCTTCAGCGCTTTCGTGGTTGAAGCCGCCCTTGACGGCGACGTAGCCGCGCCGGGCAGGAGAGGTTTGCGCGTTGGCGATGCCGGACGGTCCCAGGACGAGAAGCGCTGCGACGAGCGCAAGTGGACATCTCATCCATGCCAATGTGCAAGGAGCGCGGAAACAGGCTCACGGAGGGATGCGCGACAGATGGCGGAAGCTCGACGCGGATGGGATCTTTCGTTATAATCAGGGTTTCCGGTCGGCGTTCTCCTCCTCTTCGTGCGGAAGTGGCGGAACTGGCAGACGCGCAAGCCTCAGGAGCTTGTGGCCGCAAGGTCGTGGAGGTTCAAATCCTCTCTTCCGCACCAACCTTCGCTGTGCATATCTCCAGCGTGAGCTTCGGCCGGCAAGCCACGCGAAGGTTGTCCGCCGCTCGCCCTTCGCGGCTCGCTCCGTTCCGTTCGCGACCTCTCAGGTGCCGGCCTGCAGATACATCGATCCGATTTCCCTTAAGCATGCACGCGAGACATCCCATTAGGGCCAATGCCTTTCGGAAATTCGCTGAGGTGAGAATCCTCTTGTACTATTCGCGAGAAACCGGTACTTACACTGGGGATGTCGATACCATCTCCGTCCGGAGACCGACGCTCGCCGCCCGGCTTTCTCGGCGCGTGGGAGCGCCTGGTAGGCCCGCGAGGCGTGCCCACCCTGGCCACGCGGCGCGGACGGAAACCGCGCGTGCCGCTCTCCGAGGTGCTGCCTGCGCTGACGTTTCATGTGATGCAAGACACCGGCACGTTGGCCGAGCACCTGTTCCAGTTGTTCCGCACCCCGCTGACCGACAGTTCCTGGTCCGATCGGCGGCTGCGGCTGCCGTGGGAGATCTTTGCCGAGCTGATGCGGCGCGCCTTGCGGCCACGCGCGACGCCGCGCCAACACCGCGAGGCCTTCTGGCGCGGATGGCGCCTCGTCGCCGTCGACGGCACCCAGTTCAGTCTGATCAACACGCCGCAGGTCACGGCGGCGTGCAAGAAAGCCCGCACGCGCCGGGGCCGCGCGGCCTTCGCCAAGATCACGACCGCGGTCCTGTTGGAAGTCGGGCTGCACAATCCGCTGGCCGCCGCGGTCGGGCGCAAGGGGGAATCGGAGTGGGCGCTGGCCCAGCGGCTGCTCGCTCAGTTGCCGAAGCGGGCCTTGTTGTTGGGCGATCGCTTGTATGGCGTGGTGGCGTTTGCGCGCGTGGCGCACGCGACCTGTGGCAGGGTGGGCAGCCATTTCCTGCTGCGGGCCTCGCGGAGCGTGAAGCCCCGCGTGATCCAGCGTCTCCGCGATGGCAGCCGCCTGATTGGTCTCCCCGTGCGAGCGCCGCGGAATCCGAACCGCATCATCGAGTGGCTCGAGGTCCGCGAGATTCGGGTGCGCGTGAAGCGCGACGACCACCGCGCGCACGAGCTGCGGCTGTGGACGACGCTGCTCGATCCGCGCACGGCGCCGGCGCTGGAGCTGGCGCAGGTGTACGCGCGCCGCTGGGAGCACGAGCTGTACTTTCGCGAAATCAAACGCCAGCTGCGCCGGTCCGCGGTCTTGCAGAGTCACACGGTGGAAACCGGCGCGCAAGAAATCGCCGCGATTGTGTTGGCCAGTGCCGTCATCGCCAGCGAACGCGCCTGCGCCGGCACCGGGCAGATTCCGGCATTGCGCGTGAGTTTCGGTCAGATCCTGAATGTCGTCCGTGGCATGTGGCTGGTGCTTGGGCCGTTCGACGACATCTTCACCGATCAGCAGAAGACCCGCGTCGTGCGCCGTGGCCGCACGCTCATGCGCCGCAGCGTGCTCGCGCCCCGACGGCCGCGCACCTGTCCACGCGCCGTGCGGCAGCCCGTCACGCGATGGCCTCGACTCATGAAGCCCGAATCGATCGAAGCACCGTGGCAACTTCAAATCGTATGACTCGTGGACTCCGAATTTCCGAAAGGCATTGGGATTAAGGAAGCGCATCAGGCGACCCGCCGCCGCTAATTGCCCACAATCCTCACTCGCCAATCCGTCGATCGGCAGTCGGCAATCGTCAATCCGTCAATCCGTCAATCGCCAATCGGCAATCGGCAATCCGTTATTGCTTGAACCCCCCCGGCTGCGTGCCCGCGATGAAGGCCTCGGTGATGGCCCCGGGTGTCCCCGGGAGTACCGGCCCACCTGAGACCTTGTCCACCGGGACGAAGACGATGTTGCCGGGAGGATCGAAAGTGGGCGGCGTGGTGCGGTTGCCGATCCAGGCCTTCATGACGTCCATCCAGACGGGGAGGGCGGCTTCCGAGCCGGTCTGGTTGTGGCCGATGGGTCTCTTCTGATCGAGGCCGATCCACACGCCGAGCGTGATGTCCGGATCGAACCCGATGAACCACGCGTCGGTGTAGTCGTCGGTCGTGCCCGTCTTGCCGCCGAGCGGCCAGTTGAGCGAGGCGGCCTTGGCCGCCGTGCCGCGCTGGACGACGCCGCGCAGCAGGCTGGTCATGACGAACGCGGTGTCGGCGCGAATCGCGTCCTTCGACTCCGGCCGGTTCTCCTCGAGCACGTTGCCGGCGCGATCGGTGACCTTCAGCACGGCATACGGCCGCATGCGCACGCCCTGATTCGGGAACACGGAATACGCGCTCGTCATCTCGGTCAGCGTGGCCTCGGCGGCGCCGAGGGCGACGGCGAGGTACGGGGGCAGCGGTGACTCGAGGCCGAGCCGCCGCGCGTAGAGAATGACCTGCCTGGGCCCGAGCTGATCCATCACGCGTACGGCCGGCACGTTGCGCGACTGCTCGAGCGCATGGCGCAGCGTGACCGCCCCTTCGAACCGCCGATCGTAGTTCTGCGGCGCGTAGGCGGGTGAGCCGGCGCCGCCCGGGAAGCTCACGGGGGCGTCGATGAGGATCGAGGCAGGCGTGTATCCGCGGTCGATCGCCGCGGTGTAGACGAACGGCTTGAAGGCGGACCCGACCTGGCGGTATGCCTGCGTCGCGCGGTTGAACTTGCTGCGCTCGAAGCTGAACCCGCCGACCAGGGCCCTGATTTGCCCCGTGCGGTTGTCGATCGCGAGCACGGCGCCTTCGATCGCGGAAGGCTGCTCGAGCGTGCCGGCCCCGGTCTTCGTGGCCCCGTCGACGGTCACGAGCCGCGCTTCCACGAGATCGCCGGCCTTGACGAGGTCGGTCCCGCTCTTCTTGTTCGTCCAGGCAAAGCCCTTCCGATCGACGGTGACCTTGAGCGCGCCGGCCCGGAGCTGGATCGTGGCCGCGTCGGCGGAGGTCACCACGGCGGGCACGATGTCGCCGGCGTTCATCGGCCGATCCCATCGCGGATGATGGAAGGTGTCGAGCGCGTGGTGCTCCGCGAGCACGTTGCGCGACGGCTTGCGGAAGCCGCGGCGCTTGTCGAGCCGCCGCAGCCCCTCGTCAAGGGCGCGGTTGGCCGCCTGCTGCAAGGGCACGTCGAGCGCAGTCTGGATGGACAGCCCGTTCTCATACAGCCGCTTCGCGCCGTAGCGCTCTTCGAGGTGCTTGCGCACCTCCTCGACGAAATACGGCGCAGTCGAATCGGTTCGCGCCGCGGCCGGCGCGATCGCGATCGGGCGCGCCATGGCCTCGTCCGCCTCTTTCTGCGTGATGTAGCGCTCGTCGGCCATCTGCTGCAGCACGTAGGCGCGCCGCCGTTTGGCCCGGTCCATGTTCGCGGTCGGCGCGTTGCGCCAGGTCTGGAAGATGCCGGCAATCATGGCGGCCTCGTCGAGCGTCAGGTCCTTGGCGGACTTGCCGAAATACGTCCGCGCCGCCGCCTCGACGCCGTACGCGCCTTCGCCGAGATACATCTGGTTGGCGTACAGCGTGAAAATCTCGCGTTTGGTGTAGCGCTTCTCGATCTGAATCGCGACGAGTGCCTCCTTGATCTTGCGCTCGGGGCTCACATCGCCGATTTGATAGCCGACGGCGTCCGGAAACAGGCCGCGCGCGAGCTGCTGGGTGATCGTGCTCGCGCCGCGGGGGCGCGACCGCCGCCCGGTGACGGCGTCGCGGACCCCGCGCAGGATGTCGCCCGTCGCCGCCATCGCGATGTGCGGGACGCTGAGGCCGAAGTGCTGCTCGAATTCCGCATCCTCGGCGGCGAGAATCGCCTGGCGCAGCTTCGGCGAGATCGCCTCGTACGGGACCACCTCACGGCGCTGGACGGCGAACTCTCCGACCACTTCGCCGTGCGCGCCGTACACGCGCGAGATGGTGCTGGGCGCGTAGTCGTCGAGCGCCGAGATCTGCGGGAGGTCTCCGACGTACGCGAAGATCACGCCCGAGGCCACGCCCAGGACCGCCGCGATGACGAACAAAGCGATCAGCCCCGCGCCTCGGGCCACACGGATGACGTAGTGGGCCAAATGGGCTCCCGGTGAAATTGGTGAATTCGTGAATTGGTGAATTGTAGTCTGCTCCGGACCGTCCGGCCGGATGGCTAGATCTCGTTGCCGCTCAATTCACCAACTCACAATTCACCAACTCACGAATTCACCAATTTCACGAATTTCCCCCCCGCCCCCCCGCGGCCGCGCGGCGCCCGATGCGGGCGCGCCGCCACGATCGCGGGCGGGCGGCGCCGAGCGCGACGGCGCCGAACGTTCCGGCGCGGCCGATGGCGGCGGTCCTGACGGCCGGCCCTGACCAGGGCTTCGGCGCTCGATGCCGGGTGATGGACGATAGCTCGGCGGAGGCGCCGCCTGCGGCTCGTTCCGCGGGATCGCGCGCTCGTACGGACGCGGCATGTCAGGCGCGCGGCGCTCCGGTGCACGCCCGTAGTCCGGCACGCGGCCGGAGTCCGGAACGCGCCCGTATGATGGTGCGCGCCCGCTTTCCGGAACGCGGCCGGAGTCCGGAACGTGCCCATACGCGGGCGGCGGGGCCGGCCCGCTGCGATATGCCGGCGGAACGCGGCCTCCACCGGCGGCGGGCGCCGACGCGCCGCCAGACGTGTCGGACGAGCCACGAGGCATCGCGCGCGGAACGCCACGGTCCAGCGGCGCATAGCGCCCGGAGGCCGGAGCATCGGCCGGTGCGGCGTCGGGCATCCGCCGCGTCGCGCCCGGCTGCGGAACCACGCGGCCGTACCCGGGACGGCCCGTGCTGTCGGTGCGCGGAATCGCGCGAGACGGTTGCGCGCCCGGGTCGGCGGACCGACGCGCCGGGCCGACCATGATGCGCGGCGATCCCTGGCCCACGCGCGAATCGCGCGGCTCGAGGTTCGTATAGACGGGCGTGCCGCCGCCGCGTCGCGGCACCGCAGCGCCAGCCGATCGGATCGGCGCCACCTGTCGTCCGTCACCACGCGGCGCGGCCCCGGCCGCCTGCCGCGTCCCGCGCGGCACGGCATAGCCTGTGATGGCGGGCGCGGTGTTGCGCGTCACGAACGCGCTGCGCGTCCGCGCGTCGAACGTCCGGGCGGCGACGACACGCGCGTGGACGTAGTCCCGGCCGAAGTGGCGCGACTCGACGACCGTCCACGCCCGCCACGGATCGTAGCCGCGGCCGTACACGTTCACGTTCACGATCTGCACGACGGGGCGGTTGTTCCAGCCAAGCGGGCACCAGCTCACGTATCCAGGCGCGTACGCCCAGGACACCCAGGCGGGCCCCCACGTCCGGCCGGGAATCCAGAACCACGCGCCCGCGGAAAACCCCCAGCGGCCGTAGTGATGCGTGGGCCACGCCCACGGGTCGGTCCCGATCCACGTCCAGCCGAACGGCCGCAGGCTCTCCCACCGGCCGTAGTAATAAGGACGCCAGTCGACGGCAACCGCCGGATACCACACGTACCCGTAGGAGTCGTCGTGACGCCAGGAGCCGTACCGGTCGAACGCCGAGGAGTACGGACGGATGTCGTCGGGCAGATATTCGGCGGAGATGCCCAGCCGCTCGCTCCGCCGTGCTTCGCACCAGCGATCGAAGCCGTCCCAGGCCGCGGAGTTGAAGACGTAGGCGTACGACGGTGCGGCGTTGCCGCGGGCGAAGGCGCGCTCGCCGGCGCGGAGCGAGGTGCGGCCGGCCTCGTTCACGAGATCGGCGGCCCCGCGCAGCACGGCAAGCTCCACTTCGCCCTCGGGATCGGACGCCACCGACAGCCGATACTCGCCGGGCTCGCCGATGTCCGCCGAGGCCGACGGCGTGTCGGCGCGATAGCCGACCGCGCGGCGCGGCCCGGGGATCGACAGGCGGATGCGTCCTTCGAGCACGCGGATGAGGGAGTCCGATTGGAAGTCGACGGTGGTATTGGCGTCCAGCCGCAGGGTGCTGCCGTCGCCAAACAGCACTTCGGCCCGGCCACTCCGCGTGCGTACGCGGTCGCCGGCCAGCAGCGGCATGTTCGCCGGCGCATCGTCGGTCCGGCCGTCCCGCTCGATGAGCACGGCCCCTTCGACGTACGAGACGTGGGCAGGCGCGGGAGCTTGATCCGTGGTGACCTGGGCGGAGGCGCCCAGCGGTGCAAGGAAGAACAGAAGAGCAGCAACAGCAGGGAGCCGCATGACGACCTCTTGAGTCAATTGGTGAATTGGTGAGGTGGTGGATTGGTGAATTGACGACGGTGGCCGGTATCAGGCCACGGAAGCAATTCACCGATTCACCACTTCACCAACCCGCTAATTGAGGCGGGGCAGGGTGGCAACCCGCATTATAGCACCGACTTACGGTCCAGAAGACCAGCTTCGCAGTCGCCATCCATTTAGGCGGCCCCGCGGTTGGACCACAGGCGGTCCCAGACCCCTGTACTGCGGTAGATCGAACGAAGCGCCAGCGTCGCCTCCGCACCCGCCGCGCGCGAAATGGTCACCTTCCGCGCCGAAACCGCGCTCGTGCGTGCACTCAGCCCGCCGCGATCTGCGCGGACCGAAGACGAGGGGCGCGCGCTGATCCGCGAGACTGGCGCCTTGCCGGGACCCTCGACAGACTGGCTGCGTCGGCGAACAACGGGTTCGTGTCTGCGATGTCCTGCGGGTCAACGAGTGAACGTGCCTACTTCTTGCACTCCATCATGGCCGTGATGACATCAGCCGGCACACCGCTTTGCGACAGTTGAATGAGCGCTTCAGTGCTTGTATCGAACTTGCAGGTTGAGCTCCTGATCTTCGTTATGATGATCGCCGCGGGCAGCTTGGCTGAAACAAGGGCTGTAACGTCCTTGTTTGTCATTGTTTGCGCGCCCGCCGCGGTCGCCGACGCCTGGACCCTTTGTTCTGCGTCAGCGGCGGTGATGGCCGCGCGCTCTTCGACCCGCCGCGACTCCCTGAGAAGCATGTCTGCCTTCCGGACCTCCGCCAACGCCTCGACAAAAATGCTGGCGGGCTTGGTCTGTTGGGCGAGGTTCAGGTTCTCAATCGCCTTCTGGTAGTCGCCGATCATGAAGTTGCTCATCCCAACGTTGTGGTACGCGTGACTGAGCGCCTTGAGATCAGCCTTCGGAAGCACTTTGCATTGCTCGAGATTACTCATGGACTGCTGAAGCGATCCGGGGGCATCGCCTACCTTCACTCGCGCGAACGCCTGTTTGAGACCACAAGTGTTGTCGTCAAAGTAGTAAACTTGGACCGTCTCCGTCCATGGCAGAAAGAGTCGTGTTGCCTGTAGCACTATGTCCGCGCCGGCTCTGTCGAAAAGAGCGAACTCGTCTTGAAATTCCGGCAAGCCTCCGTCCGTGATCCTGTTCTCCACGAGGGGGCTCGCCTCGAGCACTTTGGCGGCGAAAACACGGCCCGTGGCGAGATCCACACTCCGAATCGACCCGCGAACAAACGCCTGAGTTCGGGCGATGTTGGTCCGATGCACGATGCCCTTGTAGTCCTTCGAGTTCTCATAGAGCCGCTTCTTTTCGAAGGTATGCCGCTGCATGTTGACGAAGAGCATGACCGCCGGGCCGAGGATCTTGCCCATTTGCGCCGCCGACTGTTGATCCACGTATCCCGTCAGACTGAAGTTCTGTTCCTTTAGCAAGGCCTCCAAGCGGCTTCTCTCGACAACCTCGATGCCGCTTCTGACGAAGCGTTCCGTCAGCGCGTCCACGAATTCATTGGCGCCTTCGCCTGTGACGGGGCCGAACGCGATCTTGTTGATCTGGAGTCCCAAGTCGGGCGGATGCGTGAGAGGGATGCTCACCTTGGGGTTTGTCATCTTGTCCCAGAACTGCGCATTCCCCGTCATCCCGAGAACGAGCATCAGCGCCGCCACAGCACCACATGCGATCAGTCTGCGCATCTGATCCCCCTTTAATGTCACGAAGTCTACCCGCCCGCCGAGTCACAAGTCGGTCGAATGCTGGCGCACACATTCCGGGTCTCGACGTGCCGAGAATGGCCCTGTTGTCGCAGGTGGCCGTTTCCCTTGAACAACGCCTGTCGACGTTGCCGCGCCGCCGTCGTATCCGCCACTCTTCGCCGAGCGCGCAGATCAGCACGGGCAGCCACCACATCGCTCTCACCGGGTGCGTCGATCAGACGATCGAGGCGTCGCGGTTCCTCCAGGCGCATCAAGACACGGCCGCGAAACGCACCGCGGTCGCCGAATCTCACGCGGAACCACCAATCACCGCCGGCTAGAGTATCAGACGTCCCGTGCTGCGGCTGTCCGATTGGCAGTGGCGCCGTCGAACGCGTGGCGTCACGTCGTGCAGCCGGGAATGACGCGGGTCGGGATGCCTGGAACCGCTGACCGCGGGCCCACGTGGAGCGGATTTCAAACGGGCCAATTGACATCTACTCGCTCACATTTTATATTCACAACGTTATAAAGATTTGCCGTCACCTCGGCGGCGGGACGTGAGGATAAGGAGATATGAGCAAGATCATCGGTATCGACCTCGGGACCACCAACTCGGTCGTGGCTGTGATGGAGGGTGGCGAACCCGTCGTGATCACCAACCCCGAAGGCAGCCGCATCACCCCGTCAGTGGTGGGGTTCACCAAGTCCGGCGAGCGGCTCGTCGGGCAGGTGGCCAAGCGGCAGGCGGTCACGAACCCCGAGAACACGGTCTTCTCGATCAAGCGCTTCATGGGGCGCAAGTTCGACGAAGTGAACGAAGAAATGAAGATGGTCCCGTACTCGGTCGAGCGGGCCGGCAACGGCGACGTCCGCGTGAAGGCCGGCGGGAAGGAGTATCCCCCCCCCGAAATCTCCGCGATGATCCTGCAGAAGCTGAAGCAGGCCGCTGAAGAGTACCTCGGGCAGACGGTGACCAAGGCGGTCATCACCGTCCCGGCGTACTTCAACGATGCGCAGCGTCAGGCCACGAAGGACTCCGGTCAAATCGCCGGTCTCGAGGTGATGCGCATCGTCAACGAGCCGACCGCCGCGGCGCTCGCCTACGGCCTCGACAAGAAGAAGGACGAGACGATTGCCGTCTACGACTTCGGCGGCGGCACGTTCGACATCTCGATCCTCGAGGTTGGTGAAGGCGTCGTCGAGGTCAAGGCGACCAACGGCGACACGCACCTGGGCGGCGACAACATCGACCAGCGCATCATCGAGTGGATCATCGACGAATTCCGGAAGGACGAAGGCATCGATCTCGGCAAGGACCGCATGGCGCTCCAGCGTCTGAAGGAAGCGGCCGAGAAGGCGAAGATGGAGCTCTCCACGGTGATGGAGACCGACATCAACCTCCCGTTCATCACCGCCGACGCCACGGGTCCGAAGCACATGGTGAAGAAGCTCACCCGCGCGCGCTTCGAGCAGCTCGTGGAGGACCTGTTCCAGAAGACCGTCGGGCCGACGAAGCAGGCGCTGGCCGACGCGGGCATCGACTCTTCGAAGATCGACGAGGTCGTGCTGGTCGGCGGCTCGACGCGCATCCCGCGCGTGCAGGCCATCGTGAAGGACCTGTTCGGCCGGGAGCCGCACAAGGGCGTGAATCCGGACGAAGTCGTCGCGGTCGGCGCGGCGATCCAGGCGGGCGTGCTCGCCGGCGAGGTGAAGGACCTGCTCCTGCTCGACGTGACGCCGCTGTCGCTCGGCATCGAGACCCTCGGCGGGGTGATGACGACGTTGATTCCGCGCAACACGACGATCCCGACGCGCAAGAGCGAGACGTTCTCGACGGCGGCCGACAACCAGACCAGCGTCGAAGTGCACGTGCTGCAGGGCGAGCGCCCGATGGCGCGCGACAACCGCACGCTCGGCCGCTTCCATCTGACGGGCCTGCCCCCCGCGCCGCGCGGCGTGCCGCAGATCGAGGTCACCTTCGACATCGACGCCAACGGCATCGTCAACGTGTCGGCGAAGGACATGGCGACGCAGAAGGAGCAGAAGATCACCATCACGGCCTCCAGCGGCCTCTCGAAGGACGAGGTCGACAAGATGATGAAGGAGGCCGAGGCGCACGCCGAGGAAGACCGCAAGCGCAAGGAGGAGATCGAAACGCGCAACCACGCGGATCAGGCGGCGTACGCGGCCGAGAAAATGCTCAAGGACGCGGGGGACAAGCTCTCGTCGTCCGACAAGCACCCGATCGAATCGGCGATCGAGGATCTCCGCAAGGCGATCGAGAAGAACGACGTCGCCGAGATGAAGCGGACGATGGACGCGCTGAACACCGCGCAGCACAAGGCGGCCGAGGCGCTGTATCGCGCGGCGAACACGGCCGGCGCCGGCGGCGCTCAGGCGGGCAGCGCGCCTGGCGGACAGCCGGGCGGCGCAACGCAGGCGGACAGCACCAAGGCATCCGACGATGTCATCGACGCTGAGGTGGTGGAGGAAGAGAAGAAGTAGGTGCTGAGGGGTGCTGAGGGATGCTGATTGGTGCTGGTGGGTGCTGGGCACCCGTGCACCGTTCGGCACCGTTCAGCCCCTCTTCAGCACCGCTCATCACCCTGTATGGACTTCTACGTCCTGCTAGGCCTCGAACAGACTGCGAGCCCCGCTGATATCAAGCGGGCGTATCGCCGGCTGTCGCGCCGGTATCACCCCGGGATCAATCCCGGGGACCGGACGGCCGAGTCGTTGTTCCGCCGGATCGCGGAGGCGTACGAGACGCTCGTGGACCCCGAACGGCGGCGGGAGTACGACCTGGCGGGCGGGCACGCGGCGTCCCGGGGCAGCGGCGACACGTTCGAGTTCTCGGGGTTCGATTTTTCATTCGCGGCGCGCGGTTCGGAGGCGGCCACGTTCAGCGAGCTGTTCGCTGACGTGCTGCATCCGCCCGCGTCGTTCGACCGGGCCGGGGCGCAGGTCGGATCGGACCTGCACGCGTCGCTGAGCGTCAGCTTCGAGGAGTCGATGCGCGGCGTCGAGCGGCAGGTCGTGGTCACGCGCCAGGTGTCGTGCTCGGCGTGCCACGGACTCGGGCATGTACCGACGCCGGAAGGGCGGTGCGCGCACTGCCAGGGGACGGGAAAGGTGCGCTGGGCGCGCGGGCACATGGTCTTCTCGAAGTCGTGTGCCACGTGCGGCGGCACGGGACGCCAGCGCGCGGAAGGGTGCTCCGTGTGCGCCGGGTACGGGCGCGGCGTGCGCAGCGAGGCGATCCCGGTGCAGGTGCCTCCGGGCGCCCACGACGGGGCGCGCCTCAGGGTCCCGGAAAGAGGGAATGCCGGTCAGCGCGGCGGACGGAACGGCGATCTGTACGTCGAAGTCCGCGTGCAGCCGCATCCGCTGTTCCGCCGCGATGGGGACGACATCTTCCTGGTCGTGCCGGTGGCGGTGCACGAGGCGGTGCTCGGCGCGCGCATCGAGGTGCCGTCGCCCGACGGCCCGGTCAAGCTGAAAGTGCCGGCGGGCACGCAGGCCGGGCAGCGGTTCAGGATGAGCGGCCGCGGGGCGCCGGGCGGCGCGGCTGGGCGCGGCGACCTGATCGTCGAGGTGAAGCTCGTGCTCCCCGAGATCGTCGGGGAACGGTCGAAGGAACTGATGCGCGAGTTCGGCCGCCTGAATGGGGAAGACGTAAGACGATGGTGAAGCGCTCCGGGAAGGCGTACTACATGATCAGCGCGGTGGCGCAGAAGTACAGCATCCACCCGCAGACGCTGCGCCTGTACGAGCGCGAGGGGCTGTTGAAGCCGTCGCGCACGGAGGGCAATACCCGTCTGTACTCGGAAGAGGATCTCGAGCAGCTCGAGACCATCCTGTCGCTGACGCGCGATCTCGGCGTCAATCTCGCGGGCGTCGAGATCATCCTGAACATGCGCCGCAAGATCGAGGCGATGCAGCACGAGGTCAACGAGTTCATCGACTATGTCAAGCGCGAGCTCTCGCGCGGCATCGGCGACTGGGAGCAGCGGCTCAGCACGGCGCTCGTGAAGTCGTCCCCGACCGACCTGGTCCGGGCGGCGACGCCGGTCACACAGACCGAGCCGGCGCGCGAGGCGGAACCCGCGGACGAACCCCGCCGCAAGGCCTGAGGGCCCGCGTGAACTGAGCGCGAACGAATTGCCGGTTGCCGATTGCCGATTGCCGATTGACGGATTGCCGATTGGGGATTGGCGATCGACGGATTGCAGATTGTCGATTGGGAGCTTACAATCAGCGGCGACGATTCATTGGGCGCTGGCCGGCATCTGCATTCCATTCAAATGTGTGAACTCTGCGACGACACCGGCTGGAAACCTGTGGAGACCGACGGCGTCCGCCGGGTCGAGCGCTGTGATTGCTGGCGAACCTCCCTCACTGCCAAACTCCTTGCCGAGGCGCGGATTCCACCGCGCTACCAGAAGTGCGACCTGGACTCGTTTCGGACCAACAACGATTCCCTCGCCATTGCCGTGCGCAAGGCTCGCCGTTTCACGGAAGGATTCCCGGTCGTCGACAAGGGACTGTTCTTTCTCGGCAAGCCGGGGCTCGGCAAGACGCACTTGTCGGTGGCGATCGTGAAAGAGGTCATCGCCCGTACGAACGCGAGGGCGCTGTTCTACGACGTGCGTGACCTGCTGAAGGACATTCGCAACACGTACAACGCAGCGGTCCGCAGTACCGAGTCCCAGGTGATCCAGCCCGTCATGCAGGCGGAGCTGCTGGTCCTCGACGATTTGGGAGCCGAGAAGACATCCGAGTGGGTTGAGGAAACGCTCAACCTGATCGTCAATACCCGTTACAACGAGCGGCGCGCCACGATTTTCACGTCGAACTACCCGGTCCTGGACGACCTCACCGACCCCGACAACCTCGTGGTGCGGGTCGGCTACCGCATGTGGTCGCGGCTCCACGAGATGTGTGAATTCGTGGAGATGAAGAGCGTGGATTACCGCGAGCTTGGCGACGAGGCTACGCCCGACCGTATCGCCGAGCTGGAGAAGAAGGGGAGCACCAGCCACAAGCTGCCGTCGCCACGAGGGCGCAACAGCATCGCCAAGGCGCAGCTCAAGCCGGCGAAGGAATTGGGCTGGACCGGCGGCAAGGCCGGGAGTTAGCTCCCCGATCGTCAATCGACAATCCGTCGATCGACAATCAGCAATCGCCAATCCGTCAATCGGCAATCTGCAATCGGCAGTCGGCAATGTTAGGGCTCTACATCCACATCCCGTTCTGTGCCTCGATCTGCAACTACTGCAACTTCAACAGAGGTCTGTTCGAGGCGGGATTGAAGGACCGGTATGTCGCCGCGCTGGAACGGGAGATCCGCGCGGCAGCGACGGGCGAGGCGGTCGATTCACTCTTCTTCGGCGGCGGCACGCCCTCGCTGCTGGAGCCCGGCGAGATCGGCCGAATCGTCGCCGCGTGCCGTGACAGCTTCGCGGTCAGCTCGCATCCCGAGATCACGCTCGAGACCAATCCCGAGACCTCGTCGTCGAAACGGATGGAGGGGTTTGCCGCGGCCGGCGTCAATCGTGTCAGTTTCGGTGTCCAATCGTTTCGGGATTCCGAGCTCCTCCGGCTCGGCCGGATCCACTCGGCGGACCGTGCCCGCCAGGCCGTCGCGGAATCGCGCGGCGCCGGCTTCGACAACATCAGCCTCGACCTGATGATGTGGCTGCCGGGGCAGAGCCGCGACGACTGGCGGGAAAGCGTGGAAGGGCTCATCGACGTCGCGCCCGAACACGCGTCGCTCTACCTGCTGGAGATCTATCCGAACGCGCCGCTCAAGGAGGACATGGCGCGCGCCGGATGGTCGCTTGCGCCGGAGGACGATGCGGCGGAGATGTACTCGTGGAGCCTCGACCGGCTGGACCGTGCCGGGTATGAGCAGTACGAGATCTCGAACGTCGCGCGCCCGCAGCGCGAGTCGCGCCACAACCTGAAGTACTGGACCGACGGTGAGTGGCTCGGGTTCGGGAGTGGCGCGCACTCGACGCGCGGGCCGGCGCGATGGAAGAACATCGCCGGCACCGAGGAGTACATTGCGCGCGTGTCGTGTGGCGCGCCGCTGGCGGTCGAGCGCCGCGACCGGACGCCCATCGAGCGCCTCGAGGAGGCGCTCTTCACGGGGCTGCGGCTGGCCTCGGGAATCGATGCCGGGCGTGTCGGTGCGCGCTACGGCGTGGACGTGTGGGACCGGTACGGACCCGAGCTGCAGCCGTTCGTGGACGAGGGATTCCTCCTGCGCGAGGGGGCCCGCCTGCGGCTGTCCCGCCCGGGCATGCTGGTGGCCAATGAAATCATGCGGGTGTTCGTGTAGCCCGGACGGATTGGCATGCTGGCGGGGTGTACGGTAAAGTGTCGGCTTCGTGAAACCCGCGGATTCGTGTGCGTCCAAGGAGGAGATTGAATGCGTCGTCCCTTCGTGACCCTGACTTTCACCATGGCGTTGGCGCTCGTGCCGGCAGCCTCCTTCGCCCAGGCCACGGCGACCCAGCAACCACCGCCGGCACAGCAGCCGCCCGCGCAGCCGCCGGCCGCCCAGCCGCCCGCCGGGCCGAAGCTTGGGTTCACCACGCCGGCTGGCCTTTTGCTCGTGCAAATCAAGCCTGATCAGACCGCCGTGTTCGAGGAGATGATCGGCAAGCTGAAAGCCGGCCTGGCGAAGACCGACAAGCCGGAGCTGAAAGCCCAGGCCGCGGGCTTCAAGGTCTACAAGGCGTCCGAGCCGATGAGCGGCAACGCGCTCTACGTCGTGGTCGCCGACCCGTCGTCGGTCGGTGCGGAATACGCCCTGCTGAACATGCTGGCCGCGACGATGACCCCCGACGAGCAGCGGACGCCGGAGGCCGCCGAGATGTTCAAGAAGTACAGCGAGGCCTTCGCGATGATCAACCGCTTGAACCTCACGCCGATCGGCGGGGTCTAGGCGATCCTCGAGGTTCCAGGGTTCGAGAGGTTCGAGAGGTTCCAGGGGTTCTTCCGGGATGCGGCTGTGAGCAGTCCGCATCCCGGAACGTCGAGCGCCGGGTCCCGATCGCCGCGCACCGTCAGAACTTGAGATTGATCCCCGCGTAGAACCGCTGTGGCCGCGGATGGCGCGGCGTTCCCCGCAGCGTGAAGACGCGGTAATCGAGCCGCAGCCGGAGCGGTCCCGCCAGTTTCATCTTCACCCCGCCGCCGACATTGATCCCCACGTTGGTCTCGGAGACCTCTGTCAGCGTTTCGCGGTAGCCGCCGCCGCCAGCGGTCCCGTAAAACTGCATGCCGCCAATCGGGATTGGGGTCTGGACCAGCCCGTTGAACATGAACGTGCGCAGCCGCGGCGCCGCGTTCAGCGGGTCCTCGGTCGTGTCGGCGTACTCGAACTCGAACCCGACGATGATGAGTCCCATCCCCGCGGCGAACCCGCGGGTGACGCGGTTGACAGGCGTGGGGTTGATGCCAAGGAACGCCGTGAGGTCGGCGCGAGCGGTCCCGGGCAGCGTCAGCAGCAGCGAGGCCGCGAGGACGACGGTCAGGTATCGGCGAGACATGCCTCAGGATACAGCATGCAGCGGGCAGCAGGCAGCAGGCAGTGACTCGAGCTGTCAAGCTGTCAGCGCGGCGGCGTGATCCACTGCCGGCTGCGTGCTGCTTGCTGCCCGCTGCCAGCGACGTGATACATTTCCCCTTCGCATGGACTTTCGGCTGAGCGAGGAACAGGAGCTTCTGCGGCGGACGGTGCGGGAATTCGCCGACGCGGAGATGCGCCCGCACGTGATGGAGTGGGACGAGTCGCAGCACTTTCCGATGGATCTGCTGCCGAAGCTCGCCGCGCTCGGGCTGATGGGGATCCAGTTCCCGGAGGAGTACGGCGGCTCCGCGATGTCGGCGGTCGACTACTGCATCTGCATCGAGGAGCTCGCGCGCGTGTGCCCCGCGATCTCGCTGACCGTCGCGGCGCACAACGGCCTCTGCACGTCGCACATCGCGATGTTCGGCAGCCTCGCGCAGAAGCAGAAGTACCTGCCGCGGCTCGTCACGGGCGAGGTCCTGGGCGCCTGGGGTCTGACCGAGGCCAGCGCCGGCAGCGATGCGGCGGGCATGCGCACGACCGCCGTGCGGGACGGCGACGGCTGGGTGCTGAACGGCTCGAAGAATTTCATCACCCACGGCACGATCGGCGGAGTGATGGTCGCCATTGCCGTGACCGACCGCTCGAAAGGCCACCGCGGCATCTCGGCATTCGTGCTCGAGCACGGCACGACGGGGATGAGCGCGGGGAAGAAAGAGAACAAGCTCGGCATGCGCGCGAGCGACACGAGCGAGGTGATCTTCCAGGACTGCCGGCTCGGCCCGGAGCACCTCCTCGGCGAGGAGGGGCAGGGGTTCATCAACACGCTCCAGGTGCTCGACGCCGGGCGCATCGGCATCGCCGCGCTCGCGGTCGGCCTCGCGCAGGGCGCCTACGAGGCCGCGCGCAGGTATGCGAAGGAACGGCGCCAGTTCGGCCAGCCGATTGCCGCCTTCCAGGCCATTCAATGGAAGCTGGCCGACAACGCGACGCGGATCGAGGCGGCGCGGCTCCTCACGTATCGCGCGGCGTACCTGAAGGATCAGGGGGCGCGGACGACGCGCGAGTCGTCGATGGCGAAGCTGTACGCGAGCGAGGTCGCCGTGAGGGCGGCCGACGACTGCGTCCAGATCCACGGCGGCTATGGATTCGTGAAGGACTACCCGGCGGAGAAGTTCTTCCGCGACGTGAAACTCGTCACCATCGGCGAAGGCACGAGCGAGATTCAGCGGCTCGTGATCGCGCGGCAGTTGCTCGGCCAGTGAACCCGCCGTCGATGACCGAACGCGTGCTGGCCGGCGATCCCCGCGCGATCGCCCGCGCCATTTCCCTCATCGAGGACGAGTCCCCGTCGGGCGCCGAGTTGATCCGCGGCATCTTCACGCGGACGGGGAGGGCCTACCTGGTCGGCGTCACCGGCCCGCCGGGGGCCGGCAAGAGCACGCTCGTCGACCGCCTCATCGCGGAGCTGCGGCGCGCGGCGCGCACCGTCGGCATCATCGCCGTCGATCCGACGAGCCCGTTCAGCGGCGGCGCGATCCTCGGCGACCGCGTGCGGATGCAGGCGCACGCCGGCGATCCCGGCGTCTTCATCCGCAGCATGGCGACGCGCGGACATCTGGGCGGCCTGGCGCGCGCGACGAGCGAAGTGGCGCTCGTCCTCGACGCCGCCGGCCGGGACATCGTCCTCATCGAGACCGTCGGCGTCGGCCAGGACGAAGTGGACATCGTCCGCACGGCCGACGTCTCGATCGTGATGATTGCGCCGGGGTCGGGCGACGAGGTGCAGGCGCTCAAGGCCGGTATCATGGAGATCGCCGACATCTTCGTCGTGAACAAGGCCGACCGGGAAGGAGCGGACCGCACCGTCTCGTCGATCGAGGCGATGCTCGCCCTGGAGACGTTCGGTCCAGGGGACTGGCGGCCTCCGATCCTGAAAACGGAGGCGACGACAGGCAAAGGCGTCGTGGAGCTGCTCGAGACGATCGAGCGGTTCCGGGCGCACACCGCGTCCACGCAGGGCAGCCGCCGCCGCGCGCGCGCGGAGTTCCGGATGCGCGAGCTGCTGTCGCAGCGCTTCGTTCAGCACGTCGAGCAGCACGTGCTCGCCGACGGAGAATTCGACCGGACGCTGGATCGGATTGCGGCCCGCGAGATCGACCCGTACACGGCCGTGGACGCGATCCTGCGGCGCGCGATCGGCCGAGACCGGCCGACCTCAGGAGAGCGCCCGACCTGAAGGTCTGGCGCGGAGTGGACATGAAGGCGACGATCGATCACATCGGCATAGCGGTTGCGGATCTGGGGGACGCGCTCGCGTTCTATCGGGACGCGCTCGGCCTGGAAGTGGAGGCGCCGGAAGAGGTCGCCTCCCAGCGCGTGCGCGCGCACTTCCTGCGCGCCGGCGATTCGGCGATCGAGCTCCTCGAGGCCACCGCCGAGGATTCTCCCATCGCGAAGTTCATGGCGAAACGCGGAGCCGGCATGCATCACGTCGCCCTGCGCGTCGCGGACATCGTGGCCGCGCTCGCGGAACTCAAGACGCGCGGCGTGCGGCTCATCGACGGGACGCCGCGCCCAGGCGCCCATGGCTCGCTCGTCGCCTTTGTCCATCCGTCGAGTGCCCACGGCGTACTCATCGAGCTTGTCGAGCGACGTGAGAAATGATGATGAACCCGACGATTGGCATCATTGGCGGAAGCGGCTTATACGACATGGCGGACCTGACGGACCGCGAGGAGCGGCGGCTGTCCACGCCCTTCGGCGAGCCGTCGTCGCCGTACGTCACCGCGACCCTGCGCGGCCGGCGGGTCGCATTCCTCGCGCGTCACGGGCAGGGTCACCGGCTGATGCCGTCGGAACTGAATTTCCGCGCCAACATCTTCGGCTTCAAGCAGCTTGGCGTCGAGTACATCCTGTCGGCGAGCGCCGTCGGCAGCCTCAAGGAAGCATACAAGCCGCTCGACCTCGTCATCCCCGATCAGTTCTTCGACCGGACGAAGGGGCGGGTCTCGACCTTCTTTGGACGAGGGCTGGTCGCGCACGTGGGCTTCGCGCATCCGTTCTGCCCGCACCTGAGCGGCATCGCCTTCGACGCGGCGCGCCACGCCGGGGCGACCGTGCACAAAGGCGGCACCTACGTCTGCATGGAGGGACCGCAGTTCTCCACCCTCGCCGAATCGAAGCTGTATCGCTCGTGGGGCATGGACATCATCGGCATGACCAACCTCCAGGAGGCGAAGCTCGCGCGCGAGGCGGAAATCTGCTACACGACCATCGCGCTCGTCACCGATTACGACTGCTGGCATCCCGCGCACGACAAGGTCACGGTCGAGCTGATCGTCGCCAACCTCATGCAGAATGCACGGGTGGCGCAGGAGGTGATCGCGGAGGCAGTCGGCCGGCTGCCGTTCGACCGCACCTGCGAGTGCGCGACGGCGCTGAAGTACGCGATCATCACCCGTCCGGACGCGATTCCCGCGGCCGTGAAGCGCGAACTCGAGCCGCTCGTCGGCAAATACCTGACAGAAGGCGCCCCAACTTCATGAATATCGTCGTCACCGGCTCCATCGCCTACGACTACCTGATGTCGTTCCCCGGGAGGTTCACCGAGCACTTCCTTCCGGAGCACATGGCGCGCGTCAGTCTGAGTTTCCTCGTCGACAGCATGGACAAGCGTCGCGGCGGCTGCGCGCCGAACATCGCCTACACGCTCGCGCTGCTGGGCGAGCGGCCGCGGCTGATGGCGACGGCCGGCCAGGACTTCGGCGACTACCGCCGCTGGCTGGAGGCGGCCGGCGTGGACACTTCGCTCGTGAGGGAGGTCGAAGGCAAGTTCACGGCGTCGTTCTTCTGCAGCACGGACGTCGAGAACAACCAGATCGCCTCGTTCTACACCGGGGCGATGGCCAATGCCGGCGAGCTGTCGTTCCGGACGGTCGAGGACTGCGGCCTCGCAATCATCTCTCCCAACGATCCGTCGGCGATGCTACAGTATGCGGAGGAATGCCGGGCGCTTGGCGTCCCTTATATCTGGGATCCCGGCCAGCAGTGCGCGCGGATGTCCGGCGAGGAGCTGAAAGAGGGCTTGACCGGCGCCGCGATCGTCATCTGCAACGACTACGAGTTCGAGCTCATTCGGCAGAAAACGGGACTCGACGAGGCCGCAATCCTCGCCGACTGCCAGGCCCTCGTCGTCACCCGCGGCGAGAACGGCTGCTCGATCATCGACGTCGAGGGACAGGTCGACATCCCCGCGGTGCCCCCGCACCGCATTCTGGATCCCACGGGCGTGGGCGACGCATTCCGGGGCGGCTTTATGAAGGGGATGGCGCGCGGGGCCGACTATGCGGTCTGCGCGCGCATGGGCAGCGTCGCCGCGACCTATGCCTTGGAACATCTGGGGGGCCAGAGCCACGCGTATACCTGGGAGGAATTTCGCGATCGTTATGAGGCCAGCTTCGGCCGAGTCGGCGCCGAAGACTGACACTTACCTTCTTACGTAATTCGGTTGCCTACTTTTACGTCCTAACCCACGGCCAGGCGCTTTTTCATTCGCATTTGCGGCGGACTCGTACCGGAACGTGCCTTGCAGCGCGAGTCCATCGGGGAGGGACGTGTGAAGCATCTCGCACCGGCGGTAGCCCTTGTGTCGGCACTCGCGCTGCCCGTCGCGGCGCAGGACAATTCCACACAGCCGGGCAAGCCGCAGTCGGTCCCCGTCTTCCGCACCGGCGCGAGCCTGGTCTCTCTCACCGTGTCGGTGAGCGACGGCAAGCGGCTGGTCTCCGACCTCGGCCCGGAGGACTTCGCCGTGTTCGAGGACGGCGTGCGGCAGCGCGTCGAGTTCTTCGAATCGAAGAACGTGCCGATCGACCTGATCCTCCTCATCGACACGAGCTCCAGCATGCGCGACAAGATCGCCGTCATCCGCGAGGCCGCGACCGGCTTCCTCAAGACGCTGCGCGCGGGGGACCGCGGCGCCGTCGTCGCGTTCAACGACGGCGTGAACGTGCTGCAGGGCCTGACCCCGGATCGCGAATCGCTCTTTGCCGCCGTCAAGAACATCGAGGCGCGCGGCGGGACGGCACTGAACAACGCCCTTTACGTCGCGATCAAGCAGTTCGGCCAGAAGGCGCGCCAGGAGGGGGACGTCCGCCGTCAGGCCATTGCGGTCCTCTCCGACGGCGAGGACACGACGAGCGTCATCAGCTTCGACGATGTGCTCGGCCTGGCCCGCAGGAGCGGCGTCAGCATCTACACGATTGCGCTGAAATCCGAGTTCGCGCCGGATCGCCGGCTGGCCGAGAACGGCCGCAAATACTTCTCGCAGGCGGACTATTCGATGAGGCAGCTCGCGCAGGAAACCGGCGCGCAGTCCTTCTTCCCGAGCGCGGTGCAGGATCTGAAGGGCGTCTACGCCGCCATCGCGGACGAGCTGGCGACCCAGTATTCAATCGGCTACTCGCCGAGCAACGCACGGCCGGACGGCCGCTTCCGCCGGATCGTCGTGCGCCTGACGACGCATCCCGAGATGCAGCCGCGGACGCGCGCCGGCTACACGGCCGACGCCGTGTCCGCCGCCGGACTCCGAAACCGCCGGCAGTAACCGTGCCGGGCGCGTGGAAATCGCGAACTGGTGAGTTCGTGAACTGGTGAATTCACGAATGCCTGAATTCGCGACATCACCAATTCACCAATTCACCAATTCACCAATTCACGAAGTGCAGACTGCCCCCCGATCGGTGACAATGGGCGCGTGCATCGGTCCTTCGCGGCAGCGCTGACGGTCGGAGCGGTGCTCTGGAGCGCGGCGCTCGTCGCCGCGCCTGCCATCCTCGCGCACGGTCCCACGGCGCTCGTGCCGGCTGCTGCGACCGTCTATGCGGCGGCCGGTTTCATCTGTCATCAGCGTCCCGAACGCTCCTTTCACATCGCCGGCATCCAGCTCCCGGTGTGTGCGCGGTGTTTCGGCCTGTACTTGTCAGCGATGGCCGGCGCGGTCGTGGGGATGATTGCCGCGGGCGCCGTGCCTGGCGCCATGCGTGGTCGCATGATCCTGGGGGCGACCGCGCTGCCGACCGCCCTCACGTTCGCCCTCGAAGTGCTGGGTCTCGCGCACCCCTCCAACATGGCGCGGGCGATCGCCGCGATCCCGCTCGGGGCCGCCGGCGGCTGGATCTTCGTGAAGCTGCTGGCCGGCCCCGCCGAGGAAGCGGTGCCCGTTGAGGGATCACCGCACTGAGCCGCGCCGCGGCGTTCCGCCGCAATGCGATATCATCCGTAAGATATGGCGACCAAGCCGGCGGCGGCCGCGCGCCCTCGTGACCGCACGGAGCCGGGACTGCTCGTGCTGCTCTGTCTCGCGGCCTGGATGGTTCCGGGCGCGGGGCACGTGTGGATGGGACGACGGCAGAAAGCGCTCGTGTTCTTCCTGGCGCTGACATCCATGTTCCTGATCGGGCTGCGCCTGCATGGCCGCATCTTTCCCTTCGACGTGTCCGCGCCCCTCGTCGCTCTGGCGGCGGTTGCCGATCTGGGCCTCGGCCTGCCGTGGCTGCTCGCTCGCCTGCTGGATGCGGGCAACGGCCTCGTGACCGCGGCGACCTACGAGTATGGCAACACGTTTGTCATCGTGGCGGGCCTGCTGAATTTCCTGGTGATACTCGACGCCTTCGACATCGCGAAGGGACGCAAGTGACGGATCATTTGCTCCTGCTGATCGCCTTTGCGTTCTTCGTGTCGGTCGTGTTTGCCGTGCTGCAGCGCGACGAGCCCCGGGCGCAGGTCCGGCTGGGCGCGATGCTGTTCGGCGCATTCGTGGCCGCGGCCGTGATCCTCGGCTGGCTCATGTACGCGCTGCCGCTGTGAACCGCGGGTTGACACGGAATCAATCAACCACGGAAGTACACGGAACTACACGGGTTCATTGTGCGCGTCTCACGCGGAACGCGGCCTGAACAGCCGAAACGGTCCCTCCATGGGGCCGTAGTGTTTCTTGGCAAGATCGGTGTGCTTCTGTGTTCTTCCGTGGTTGTTCTTCCGTGGTTGTTCGTCGGTGTCCTCCCGTGGCGAGGCAGTAGTGCGGCTGCGTAGCAGGCCGTGGCTGTGGGGCCCCGTCGTGGCCCAGATGGCGGCGATCTTCGGCCTTTCCTCAATCCCGGATCTGCAGACGCTGCCCGGCGGCATCTCGGACAAGTCAGGTCATTCGATCGGCTACGCGATTCTCGGCGCGGTCCTGCTGCGGGCGCTGGCGGGCGGACGGCTCGGCGGCGTCACGTGGCGGCGTGCGACCGCGGCCGTCGCGCTGGCCACGCTGTACGGCGTTTCGGACGAGGCGCACCAGTCATTCGTACCCGGGCGTTCGCCCAGCCTGCACGACCTGGCTGCTGACGCGGTGGGCGCGTCCGCCGCCGCGGCGATAGGCCTCGGGATAGCCGCCGCGCGACGGTGGGGTATACTCGACATTTCTTCGCGGCCGCAGAAGCGAGGCTGACGGTCAGCATGTTTCGCGGACGCACGGAGGAGACGGAGTTCGCGGAGACGATTACGCGGAGACGCGGAGCACACGGAGACGCACGGAGAAGAGAAAGTTGCCGAGAGTGGCGAATGCGCAGGGCTGCCGGTCTGGCCGCGCTTCGCGCGTGAGGTGGCCCGAGATCCACGAACGCAAACACGCGGAAGGTGCAGGCGTGGTTGCGTTCGCGGATCTCGAGCCACCTCGGCCGCCGGCCGAAGGCCGGCGCCAGACCGGCCACCCTCCGTGCGTCTCCGTGATCTCCGTGCCTCCGTGTGAGGTTCTCCGCGCCCTCCCA